>Ga0209087_1000018_pt1 | contig 106904 bp, 88 predicted proteins | sample S_130805_EF_Meta_FD_187321 | JGI IMG/M metagenome (GOLD analysis project Ga0209087, IMG submission 187321) | Freshwater microbial communities from Lake Simoncouche, Canada to study carbon cycling - S_130805_EF_MetaG (SPAdes) (version 2) | ecosystem: Environmental > Aquatic > Freshwater > Lake ... | reverse complement strand
ATCAACAAATGGGACAAATTAGGCTTTTTAGAAGGTCTTAAAGGTCACATGAGAGAAAACGTAGCTCAATTATACGAAAACCAAGCATCATTTTTAATTAATGAAGCATCATCTACTTCTGACACAGGAGCATTTGAAACAGTGGTTTTCCCTATCGTTAGACGTGTATTCTCTAAATTATTAGCAAACGACATCGTTTCAGTACAAGCTATGAACTTACCAATTGGTAAATTATTCTACTTTGTACCTAACATTCAGTCTTACACTCCAGAGTCAACAGACACAAATGGTATCCACTACGCACCGTATGGTTCACCAAACGCGTCTAACACACAAACTCCAAACAGTGGTTATGACTACAACAACACTAAAGACCTTTACGATAGATTCTACGAAGGTAACGAACCAGCTTTAGACCCTCCAGGTTTATTTGACTATTCTAAAGGACAATTCTCAGCTATCACTGCATCAGTTGTTACTGTTGCTTGGTTAGCAGACCAATTAGTTCCTGCAGCATACGCTGAAGACAACTACAGAAAAGTATTAATCGTTATGTCAGGTTTTGCATCTGATGGAGCGGGTAAATTAATCGGTCCTGATGGTCAACCAATGGATAACGAAGCGTTCTTATCTGATTTAACTATCTATGGTGTTGCTGGTAACGTTTATACTTCAGCTAACACAACTAACCCTTACTTATTCAGAGTTGTAACTCAAAGATACGGTAAAGGTATTGTAGACTACGGTAATAACAACGCTACGTTAGTATTCCCTAACAGTAAAACTGATGGTGGTCAATATGACAACTTATGTGACGCTCAAGGTAAAATCTACTTAGAAGTTGATTTACAAGTACCAGTATGTATTACTTGTGGTGGTTCTATGGACGGTTACACAGGTTCTACATTCTCTTCTTCAACTGCTACATCAAACGCATTTAGCGCTACGTACAGAATCTACAAAAACTTAGAATTTGAAGATAGAATTGGTGAGGTATCTTTCGACCTTATGTCAGTTACAGTTTCTGTAACAGAAAGAAAATTAAGAGCTCAATGGTCTCCAGAAATGGCGCAAGACGTTGCAGCGTTCCACAACATTGATGCTGAAGCTGAATTAACAGCTTTATTATCTGAGCAAGTTGCGGCTGAAATCGACCGTGAAATCTTAAGAGATTTACGTAAAGGTGCGGCTTGGAACTTAAGATGGGACTACAACGGTTGGAAACGTCTGGGTTCAAGTGCAGTTCCTTACACTCAAAAAGACTGGAACCAAACATTGATTACGGCAATCAACCAAATCTCAGCACAAATCCACAAATCTACATTAAGAGGTGGAGCTAACTGGATTGTTGTTTCTTCTGAAATCAGTGCTATTTTTGATGACTTGGAATATTTCCACGTATCAAACGCGGCTCCTGAGCAAGACCAATACAACATGGGTATTGAAAGAGTTGGTACATTAGCAGGTCGTTACCAAGTTTACCGTGACCCTTACTTCCCACCAAACCAAGTGTTAATGGGACACAAAGGAACATCATTGTTAGACACAGGTTACATCTACGCACCGTACGTACCTCTACAATTAACTCCAACTATGTACAATCCGTTCAACTTTACACCAATCAAAGGTATCATGACTAGATACGCTAAGAAAATGGTTAATAACAGATTCTACGGACGTATCACAGTTGATGGTGTTAGAACATTCGACTTAAGAGAATTGAGATAATCAATATCTTGAATGATAATAAAAAGGGACAAGAAATTGTCCCTTTTTTTATTTAAAACTATTTATAATAAAAACAAAAAATGATTAAGCAAAATTGGTGTGTAAGTTCGGAAGAAAAAATAAGGATTATTAATTTACATGAATCTGCAACTAAAAGATTATATCTATCGGAAGATGATAGTAATAAACAATCAGCAGTTCAATCAACAACAAATCCTGATGAAATGACCCTTAAAGGTGAAAGTTTTTTTGCCAATGGAATGTGGAAAGCGTTATCTTCTAAAGGTAAGCAACAATTAGATAGTCAATTAGCCAACGCTGCAAAATTTTTGGCAGCAAAAAAAGGAAGAGTAGTTTATGTAAAAATCATTGCGGGAGAATCCCAAGTAACTAATACTGATAATGAAGTACCTAGTCACCCTAAGGTCGACCCAGGATATCTTTCAGAAAAAAGGGCTACCACAATGAAAACTTATTTAACTCAATATTTTGACAACTTATTGAGTCAAGGTATTATATCTCAATCACCAATATTTGAAGCACCTGAGGTTATTATTGGTTCAACTACTTACACTAAAGGAGTTGATAATCCAAATGACAAAAAATATAAATCTGAAAGATTTGTTAACGTAGAATTAAAATTACAATCTCCAGCAAAATGTGTTGTAGGGTTAACTGTTGAGGTTATGTATAATGAAAATAAAGATGCGTCACCATCAGTGTCAATACCAGACGGAAAACCATTTACTTGTAGAGGAGGCCATAGATGCGATGAGGCAACTTTTAATGTAAAATTAAATGGTGTTGTTATAGGTGTTGCGAATTTAAATAATAGAGTTGATGGTGGTTCAAGAACAAGTAAGCCTTTAATAGTTACAGATGCTCAAGCAAAACAAATTATCGGGAATCAAAGTAAGGATATTATAATTAGTTTACAATGTATTTCAGGTTCTAATTGTCACTCAAGCACACCTGAAGTTAAAATCAGTAAGGGGTCTTCAGTTATATATTGGGGTTGTTCTCCATCACTTGCAGCTAGAGGTGAAACCAACGAAAAAACAATATTAGTATTAGATAATTGTGGTAATTTAAAACAAAAAGGTGTTGAAACCGAAAATAAAGGGGAAGGTAAATCTACTACCCAACAATCTAAACTTACAGGTAACACAGTTGAATACGCAGCAGGTAAACCTGATGAAATGGTAAAATATTTAATATCTAACGCATTCATTAATTCTACACCTGAGAAAGATGGTACTTATGTTGCTTTAAAACCAATTGCCAGTTATGGTATTAAGGTTGGGGATAAAGTTAAAATTGTTAAATCATCAGGAGAAAAGGTACCTTCAAATGCTAAAATTATTACGGTTAAGACAGTTAATGCAGATACCCCTCAAGTTGCGGTTAAGAAATTTATAGATAACAAGTTTGCGGTTACTACCGACAAACCAAACGTATTGAAAATAGTTAAAGACACGGGTTATAACAGAGTTATGTATAAACCAAGTGATTACATCACCTTTGTTCAAGGATAATTAATTTCCCGACTGAGTAGTATCCACAGTTATTTTTACGTCCTCAAATAATTTCTTATCTTCTTTTGGCATTTTACCAAAACTCTTTTTGTATGCTCTGTGGCACATTCTTGCGAATTTTTTTTCGGTAACCATTTTACCATTTGCCAATTCAATAGTTTTTTGAGTTGCACATGAAGTTAATAATACTATTGAGAATAAAATTACAATTGAGTTTTTCATATCTTATCTTTATTTGATTACAGTACAAATATATACATTTTTTCTTGATTCCAAAAACATTTTGAATATATTTATTTTTAGATTTTAGTTTATCAGTCCCCAGCCCTAACAAGCTGTTGAGTATTCACGGACACTAAGGTATTGGTAACATAGTCATTAACTATAATAAAATTAAAAAAATGTATTACACAACAACTAACGTGAGCAAACCGACTGCTCACATCACAAAGAAAAAGTCGCGTCTTAAAGTCTACAATGGTCACGTCGTATTTCTTAACGACAAAGACAATTTTGAATTTGAAATTCATAATCCAACACACAAATCTGTTCTCTGTAAAATCAAATTAAATGGTGAGTATATCTCAACAAGTGGTATTGTTATTAGACCAGGTCAAAGGGTGTTTTTAGAACGTTTCCTTGACTCTAATAACAAGTTTGAGTTCAGTACCTACGAAGTAAAAGATACGTCTGAAAACAGGTCTGCAATTGATTTAAACGGGGACGTAAGAATTGAGTTCTATAACGAACAAACATATCAACCAAATTATGGTACAACATTAGGGTTAAATGGAACTGTAAATACTACCATCAACACAGGTTCACCATACTATGGAGATATGACATTTACAACATCAAACTCCTCAATACCAACTTCATTTTACTCTAATTCATCAATGGTTGGAGGTTCAACACCACAAGGTCCAAACATTAGAAGTCTTAAATCAAAAAAATCTATTGAAACAGGTAGAGTCGAGAAAGGTGAAAAATCAAATCAAAAATTTACTAATTCTTACCAAAATTTTGAATACAATGTATCTAATCAAATTAGTTTAAAAATATTACCATTAGGTACTAAAAATAAAACTACAGATGAGATTAAACAATATTGTACTGAATGTGGTACCAAGACAAAATCAAAATATAAATTTTGTCCGTCTTGTGGAAATAAATTATAAATAAAAAAGGGGTTCCGTGAGACCCCTTTTTTTATTCTTCAGTTTTTGGTGAATTTAATATTCGTAAAGATTTTGATACTAATTCAGATTCTTGTAAACTAAATAAATTAGCTCTGTATGCAAATTCTAAAGCTTGGGTTAGAACATAATAAGATTGTTCGTATGTTAAATTATCAGTTAGAATTGAGATATCTTCAGGTGAATAATATGCCATACTATCAAAAAGTAATCCGATAGGTTGTTTTTCTTGTTCCATAATGTGTTATCAATATATTTATAGTAAGTATATGAAAAAAAATAGAATTAGTGAAGCGACAGGGTCAGGTTCTTCGGGTCATTTTAAAGTCCCAATAGTACTTGCACCACAAGAATGGAAACCAGACCAATTGGCACCATTCAATACTCCTGTTTATCAATATACTAATGCAGAATTGGCATATGAAGAGGCAGATGATGATTTTAAAGAATCACCTGAACAAAGAGCCAAAATTGAAAAGAAAACTGAAATGTTATCAAAAGTAGATACATATTTAAAACAATTTTATACAGACCAAAATGATGATGAAGGTGGTAGTTTAAATGATATTGAATCTCCTGATGATATTATTAAAAAAGCGGTTGGTCCACTTAAAGAAGATTTAGCGGTATGGTTTGGAACCAAAAAAAAACCAAAAGGTAGTAAACAACCAAAAGGTCCTTGGGTTAATATCTGTCGTAAAGTTGATGGTAAACACCCTCCATGTGGTAGACCTGAAGCATCAGATAAAGGATATCCTAAATGTCGTGCGGCAGGTGTTGCGTCAAAAATGAGTGACTCCCAAAAGAAAAGTGCTTGTCAACAAAAAAGAAGAGCTGAAAAGTCACATTCAAAAACGGGAACAGGTAATAAACCTAAGATGGTTTCATATAAACCAAAAAATGAATCAATGAAAAAAACAATAAGATTAACAGAAAACGATTTATTAAGATTAGTTGAGAAGGTTTTAAACGAACAAACGTCTCCTAACTTTGATTATAAACTATTAAAAGACGATTCGTTTAGAGAAAATACTTCAGGTAAAGCATTATATTTTGTAAAAAATGGTAACACTTATGATGTTTGGTTTGAAACAGAAGAAGGAAAAATTATTTCAGCGGGACTTAAACTACCAACAAGAGATGAATTAGGTATTATTTTTGATAAAGTTAATAAATCTTTTCCTCCAAACGAAGCCGCGAAATTAGGTAGAAAAATCATAAGAACAATTACAACGTCTCAAGGTATGGGAGATAATGGTAGTAGTACATTACCTTTAACTGTTGCCTTTACAGATGGTGATGGAGTACCAAAGGTAGGTACTTTACAATATATGAAATATCCTTTAGATACATTTAAAGGTGAAGAAATACCTTTAAAAGATAAAGCTGAAGTAACTGGAGATGATTATTTTGTCTATATAAAACCAAGTCAAAAAGACAAATACGGCAGAGGGTTATCAACTGCCGTACAAATTAAAGATACTGCTGAAGAATTTTAGTAATACATCATTAATGTAACTCTTGAGACACCATTAGAATACTTGAAAATAGCGACCAAGAATTTTGGTTTGTCTAAACTATGAGTACCATAATCTGTCATAACTCGATTAGAACCATCACTATTATAGATGATGGTTTTTTTATTGTAGTAATAATTGAAACCATCGTCCATTCTAACTTTTTCATAAGTTGAGTCACCTACTTGAATCCACTCCATAGAATCCAACGAAACCCCAGTTTGGTTTACACATTCAATTAATAAAGTACGTTCTTCAATACCTAAACTATTGAATAGTCCTTGATTCATCGGTCCAAGGTACTGAGAGTATCCAACAACTGAACTTAATAAAAGTGCGAATGATAAGATTAATTTTTTCATAAAACGAAGATACAATTATTTTTTTATTATACAAATTATTTTTTTAAAATTGTTGTGTCAATGACCACAACAGTGTCTTTTGGTTTTGTAATTATAGGTGTGTCAATAACCTTTTCTTTAGGTTTATTTATCACTTTAATTTTTGGGGTGTCAATGTGGATAACTTCAGGTTTAATCTCCTCAACGATTATTTCTTTAACCTTAGGTTTATTTCTCTCTTCATTGTCTATGTAATCATTAATACTATTAAACACATTAACAAAAATAACAAGGAAAAAAAGAATTACAAAAAACAATATAACAAGACCCCCAATAAATGTTTTTCTAAATGGGCTATTTTTCATTATAGTGATTTTATGATGTTTTGTAATGAGTGTTTTATGTTTGAAGTTATTTCATTTTCAAACACTTCTCTACGTCTTTCAACTTCATTATCAAATAAATTAGTAATTAAATGCCATGATTTGTCTTCTAAGAAGACTGTGTAAGAGTAAACGTGATTAATCACTTTTACACTATAATTTTCTAAAATTACAAAGATTTGTAATTCTTCGTTACGGATATAACGTTTATTAGAAATTGGGGTTAACAGTAAAACAGTATCGTCTTTTGCAATTAATTTTTTACAAATTGTGATACAATCCCTTTCGTATGCTGATTTTTTGACTTGGGGATTTGACATTCTAGAAAAAGAAATGTACTTTTTTTGAATTAGTCGTTTTAAGTTATGGGCAATATTTTTCATTTAGTTTATTGTATATATGTTGACTACAAATATAAGTCAATTAAAACAATAAAAAAAATACTTGGATAAATTTTTTTTTAACAATATGAACCAGAACAATGTTTCTTACCGTCTAACCCTTTGATTTTACCTTTACATACTTGAACCGCATATCCGTTTGCATATGCTGAAGGATAAACTTTAAATTTTGATTTTGCGGCAGATTTACCTCTAGCACAAAGTGGCGTCCCTGTTTTTTTTCTACCTTCATTAATATCTTCGTAGTCAACATATTCTTTTGACATTTCATTTTTGAAAAAATCAAATACTTGGTCAATATTAGTTTTTGCTTCTGATATATGGTCATCGGCCCAATCATGTCCATTTTGGATAATTTCGTCAAGTTTGTCTTGGTCCATTTCCAACATCATTTCGCATTGTCTTTTTATTTGTTCTAAATTACTAAAGAACATATAATTCGCTCTTTCTTGTTCTGATAAAACTTTTTTAACTAATCTTGTGATATCTGACTCTGTCAGTTTTACTATTTTTGCCATGTTATTTCTTATTTACAATATTAAAAGTTAATTCTTTCTTATAAGTATCCTTTTCACCCGAAGTATTCACTTGAATATCAACGTAGTATTGATTTGGAATTTTATCTCTCATATCAAATATAAAATAATACTCATTTGGTGTTCTATTGATTGGAGTCCAATCTTGAACTTGGACTTCGGTAGTTCCTTCTTTAACATATACTCTATAAAACGCAGATACATTTTGTAGTAGAACTTGTCCTGTGTATGCTTTCTTAATTGTTACACCAACTTTTCTAATGTCAGAATTAAGGATTTGTTCGTTTTGTAATATACCATAAAAGTCAAATCCAAATTTTATTGGGTCTTTAGATAATGAACCAATTTGAATACCTGCATTATATTGTTGTAATACAAATTGATTTGTAACATTTGGGATTGATTGTCCATTGATTGTTAATCCTGACCACACATCATAATATTGACATGGAGTGGCACCTGTAAATCCATTAGGGACAATTACTTCATAAACTCCTCTTGTTTTTAAACAAGTTGATAAAGTTGCCATACCAGGAACTGCATCACCATTTCTGTCTTCAATTCGAACTGTTGGGTCGGCGTCTAAATTAACCAAATCTCCATTTTGATATATGTAAAGATATAATCTATTTGTTTGATTCTTTAAAAATACGTTTCTATCATCTTTAATAATATCATCGTATGTTGTTTGTAAGAATGGTTGGTAAAATGTTTGAGTATGTCTTGAAAAGAATGCTACACTATAACTGTCAGTTAAACCAGTAATGTTTTCAATCTGCGGTAAGTAAGCAACTCCCCATCCTGTGACACCTGTAATTGTTCCATTTAATATACCGTTTATTTCATTGGTCATATCCATGTTAATATCTTCATTACCAAGTTCAAAGTGTTGTCTGGCAACAATAGTTAATCCTGAATAATTTACGGTGCCTTGGTTTTTATTATTATAAACACCAGGTTGAGACCAATTATCAATTGTGGTTGTTTGATACCAATTGGACGGTCTTGTTGAAAAAGACCTACTATCAACATAAGTTAATGGAGTTGACCCACCATAAGAACTATTGTGGTTAATATTAAAATCGGTGTAATCATAGCCAACACCCTCGTCCCAATATTGAGGAGTTCCTGTGTTACCTGAAGTTTCAGGAATTCTAAATAAAATTAAATCAAATGAGGTTGCTCTTCTTCTTTCATTTGACATAAAAGTATTCAATAGTTCATTATCAAATGAAGAAGTATTTGTCATTTTAAGAACATGAGTCATCCCTGTGGTACATCCTGTAGATATAACACCTGTGGCAATATTTTCATATAATAAACCTAAATCTAAATTAAATAAAAATCTGCTGTAACCATAATTTGGAATTATGTAATCCGACGCTCCGAAATTTAACTCAACAACAGGGTTTCTTCCCGTATTAACATACGAATTTGAAATTATTGTATTGTTCTTATCTATGTATGACCTTAAAATTGACATTAATGTTTTTACAATAAATATCAATTAAGTCGAATATTCTCATTAAGAATTTTTTGACTTGCATTTTGTAACTCTGTTAATATGTCAGAAACCGAAGTCCCATCTTGTGTAACAGTTACTGGAGGTAGTCCAGGGTAGGCATGTGTATGTGTTAATAAGAATCTTGTAATTAAATTAATTAACTCCATTAATTCTTCACCTCTAACCAAACTTGATGTTTTTGGTAAAATTTCATCAACAAATTGGTCACCGTTAATACCGTATAAAGTATCATCAAAGTTAATCTTACCCTTACCTGGTATTGTTGAAATTTGGGATAATAAAAATAATGTATCACTACCTAAAGCACCATATGTTGTTGGGTTACTTGTATATGATTCTTGAGGTACAATAGTTGACTTATAACTCATAGGAATACCAACTCTATCTTTAGCATAAATTAACCCATAACCACCTTGTTTAAGTGCGGAATAAAGTTTAACTTGATTAAAAATCTCAGAAATGTTTTTATATTCAATTCCTGTTGTTGATGTTGTTCCTGTTGTACTTCCTGGAGTTAAATAAGAATATGTTAAACCATTAGGTCTATAAAACATTGCAAATTTATTATTTTCACTTGCAAATAGTTGTATACCTGAAGTTGTGGTTGTCTTACTATTACAAGTTTGAATAAAATTATTAATAAATGCAACAACCTCGCTTTTTGATAACATTGTAAATGATTCTAAAGCAACTAAAGTTTTTAAATTTTCTTTAACCATAGTACCTACCGTTAAATTTTTAGAATTTGTAGAAATATCATTTTTTAGTTGATATAGATAAACCTCTCCCGCAAATTTATCTTGAGTATTTTCAGGGTTAGTTATTACCCACTCAATAAGATATTTTACTGCAACAACAACTTCATTGGCTTCCGAAACAATTTTATCAGGTTGTTTAATTTTTGTTTTATTAAATCTTGAAAGTTGTAAGAATCCTCTTTTTTGATTTGCAACAGGTGGTACATTTGGTTGAAGCATGCTTCCAGTAAATTTACCAGCTCTTATTAAAACTTCATTTTCTTTTACAACAACGTCAGCACTTCCTCGACCCAATATTGCGTTATCGCCTGGCTCAGGAAAAACGCCTTTATGGATTGCTTGGTCGGTATACGTTCCATCTTGATTTTTTAAAGGTTTTGGATTTTTTAATTGGGTACCAGTACCTGTAAATTTATTACCTCCTTGATAAAACTCAAAATTTGTTGTTGTTGGACTTGAAAACGTATTTTGTATATAATACTGATTTTGATATCTAAAATCTTTATTTACATAAAGTACCTGTGACATTTCTCCCACTTTGGGTACTTGATACATAAAATACGGCATAAGAGGATTAAAAATAAAAGGGTCTCTTGCCGTCCACACATCTTTTTCTTCATCCCATGGAGGGTCAGTTATTGCTTTAACAATATCGGCATAGTTATCAACCAAAAGTTTAGCTCTAATTCTACCCAACATCATTGGGTCATCATTTGAAATTACTTGTACTTGAAAAAATATTGAACTATTACTCATTTTTTCTTGATTGATATTCGTTTAAAGTGTTATTATATAATTCTTCAACTTTATCCAAATAGATAGTTAATCCAATTATATTATTTTTTGTTTCATCAAAATCAGTTGATAGTTTATCCATAAATTCAATTAATTTTGAATTAGGTAAATTTTTCAAATCTGATTGTTCTTTGACGATATTTTCAAATTCTTCTTTTTTCATATTATACTGATACTCCGTAAATATCTATAGGGCCACCAGCTCCTACTCCAATGGCATCTAATTTGCCATTTTCGGCTTTTTCTTTTTCGGCACCTCTATGAGTCATAAGATTATATATCCCCATTAAATTTGGAGAACCATCAGGAAGAGTACCTGTAGGTATGCCAACTGATTGTAATAATTCTATTGTGTTTATGGTAGACCTTTCAGGTGATGTACCTGGTAAAAGTTTGGTTAAAAGTAATAATGGTTTAGGTATTCCTGGTCCACCAGCAAGACCATTTATTAAATTTAATAATGTTAAAATATCATCAACCAATGATTTACACTTTCTATAATCATCAATTAATTGAGAGATTGCTATTGCAATATTTACTAGTCTTAAAATGGTTGCATATCGTTTTTCTAACTTACCTTTTACAATGTCTTGAATTATCGTACTCAAAAGATTTATAATATCTTTCTTTAAAATCTCATATAACGACTCAAGAAAAATTGCGCCTATTTTTGAAGTAACTTCAATGTTAAAAGTTTTAAACGTTTTTAAGAAATCGACTTGATTGTTAACAATATTGTTAACTCCACCCGCAATTGTGTTTCCCGATTGGATATAAGTGTTTCCTGAAGTTACCGCTTGATTGTAGTTATTTTTTGCCTCACTCTCAACAACTTGTAGTAATACAAATATTGGAAATAAAACTTTAGGACTTAATACTGAAGAGGCAACTGCTAAAGGTATTTGTTTTAGAATATCTTTATTAACCGCAACCTCTAAATTAAAATTAGTTGGTAAAAATACTTTCCAATCAGGATTTTGATAGATTGAATCTAACACTGAATTTAATTCTTTTACTTGAGCTTCGGTGGATAATTCATCGTTTTCTCTAAATTTAATTAACCCATCAGTTAAAGTATTGTAATCAACAGGTAATTTAACATTGTTACAATCTTCAAACTCCATAACACCGTTTTGGATATTGGTTAACCTTATTTCAATATTTCGTAAATCTACTTCCGTAAGTTCAAAAAATGTTTCGTCAACACCATCTAATTCGCCAACTTTAGAAATACCACTAACATCAATTTCTCTTCTAGAATCAAAACAAAGTCCTAATATTCTTTGTATGAATAATGAAAATTGTGATTGATTTGTAATGTCCTCCGCTCCTAATTGAGATTGTATGTCTATTGCTCCTGATATTAGATTTACTAATGACGCCCCAAAATCAACACTATCAATTAATTTAATTGTTCCGTAATAGTCTTTTAAAAAATCACCGACTTTATTTGTCGGAGAATTTGCAGTTGTTCCACTTATTAGTGCAACTCTATAACAATCTTGATTTACGCCATATTGATTTGTTGGGGAGTATTGAAAATCAAATAAATTTTGACCTGAAATACCTTGATAGTATTTTCCATATTCAGAATAAAAAGATGTTCCAGCATTTGCACCATCCATTCTAAGATTTAATGTCTTATTCATTGGAAATGGTTTTTTACCACCATAAGGTTTAAAAACACCATCTTGGACACTAGGTAATGGTTTTTCGTAAATTATTTTACCAACTTTAGAATCTACTGAAGTTTTTAAAATACTGGCAATGTCTAATGACTGAACAGGGACATAAATTCCCTGACCAACGGGTAATGTACTTAAAGGGTTTAATTGTAATGTTGAGGTTGAGTATCCTTGAAACGTTTGCTCTTGAGAACACCCTAACGCCTTTAACGCCTCTTCACTAATTATTTGTTGAACTTTAGGTTCTATTTTGACGCTAACTTCTAATAACTTTTTTTTTAAGTAATCAAGTGTTGAAGAACCGCTTCCATTTGCCAAACCAATTAAATCTAATAATTGGTCAAAAGATGTTGGAGGTTGTCTTAGATATCTTTTTTGTTGTGTGGATATTTTATCTAAAGAAGATGCTAAATTTGAGATAGATTCTGATTGAGAATTACCCGCAGAGCGTGACAATTGCTTTGCAGACTTAGAAATCTCAATGTAACTTTTAATTGAACTAATCTTACTTTTTGATGAATCAAATCCTTGATTTAAATCTAATGCTGACATTTTATCTCATTTTATATGTTTCCTCATCGTTAGACACGTCCTTATCAATTAAATTTTGAATAAGGTCGTCATCTAAATCTGCAAGAGAAAACGATTCAGTATTATTATTTGATTTTTCCCAAATACTAGATTGTAATTTTGATAGACTTATTTTTTTATCAACACAATCATTAACAATTTTTTGTTGTTTTTCAATTACAGGTCCAATTGTTGTCATGTCTTCAGGGTCTTTCAACATGGTTAACATTTTATTTTGGATTCTAATTGCAGTTTGTCTCTGTTCTACAAGTTCATTGTAGATTTCTTGCATTAAAGATAAAATTGAATCTTTAGTGAAATTTATTTCTTTTCTTTGTGGTCTAGGCATATCTATAAATACTTTTTAATCGGTTTTCATTTTAGTTTGAATTAAAATATACAACTTTTTAAATCTCTTAATAGAACTGCGTATTTCTTTAGTACTAAGATTTGTCATTTCTCTTAATGATAAAAGAATAACATTCTTATTAAATTTGTTATTATCCGCTCCCGAAAAAATTGATTCATAATTATCAAATAAATCAATTAACGCATAACCTAATTTTCTTTCATTATCGTTTAAATTTTCAGTATCAATAAAATCTTTTAATTCTTTTAGATATTGAGTAATGATAACACTAGTGTCTACCACTTCCTCATCTATTCGGTACATCATATCAGGTCTTTCTTCAATACTTTCAGACATGTCCTCGTATGATACTTTTCTGTTTATTTCTTTTTGGTCTTTAATAATTTGACCCATTAAATAATTTTTACAGATTGTACCAAAGTACGAATACGCTTTCTTTTCTTTTGAAGGTTTAAATTTATCAACCTTAGTCATTAAAAAAGAATGAGTGTCACAATGGATTTCAATAAAATCCATATCCTTACGATATAATTTATATCTCCTTATGATAGACGAAATCATCTTATCAAGAGGGCCTCTTAAGTATTCGTTATATATTTTGTTTTTTTCTTCTGCGGTTTCCGCCAATAGAAAATTTCTAACTGCGGTCTCTTCTCTTACGTCAAAATAATTTACATTTACTGTCTTTCTACCTCTTTTTTTGGATGAAACATCTTCTGTCGTTGCAGATAGAGTTTCTTGCATTATACATTTTCAGTTTGATAATTTATGGCTCTATCATCAACAAAGAAAAATTCTTTTTTTGCCGTTTGAATCCAAAATTTTACTTCATCTTCAATCATCTTATCTTGACCAAATTTATAATTCCAAAATATTGAACCCTCTCTCATATTAGTATGTTTATAACCAAGTTTTGGAATAGTCATAATTGATACTGAATTATAAGTTAGTCTTAATAAGAATTCATAAATAAAAGTTAATTTGATTGAGGGCTTAAATCCTCCAAAATCCTCAATAACTTCTTTTTTAATTACAGAACCAGCGGTTTGAAAGTTTTGATAATCTTGTAAAGTTTCGTTAGTTAATATACCCATTTCTTGACTAAAATTAGCTGCAAATGTTGCTTCATTAGTAAACCCTGCGAATAAACCTTTTTCGTCAGTTTCAACAACAACAGGTAAAAATACTTGTGTTTGAGGATAAGAGTCAATATATTTTTTAACATTCTTAAACCAAATTGATGAATACTCATCATCAAACTCAAATAAAGAAATCCAAGTACCCTTGGCGTTTTTAACACCATAATTAATTTGTTCACAATAATTAGGTTCTTTATCCCACAATAATTTTGTGACATTAAGAGTACCAAAATCATAATCATTTAAATGTTTGATTAATGATTCTTCGGATGTATGTACTATTAATAATTCCTCAATTTCAACTGTTTGTGTTTTAATTGATGTGATAGCTTTTTCAAAATATTCATCAAAGTCTTTTGCTTTAGATGATTTAATTGGTAATATTACGGATAGTGATAATTTGTTATTCATATTATTCTTCAGTTTTAGCGATTTGTTCTTCAAATGAATCTGCCCTTAGATTTAAATACCCTTCAAATAAAGAAGTAACGGTAGAATCAAATTCTTGTTTATTAGTATAATTTTCAACAGTTTTTTTCATGTTGTCATAAAGTTCAGGTTTGATATTATCTTCTAACCAATTTTGAATAAAGTCGGCAATAAAATCACAAAATAGTGTAGGGTTAGTAATCCAAATACCGTTATCCTCATTCATCCACTCAGGTTGCATGTAAGGTACTTTACCAATTACTGGTACTCCTGAAGCCATTGATTCTAATGGGAATGTACCGAATCCACTTTGTTCGTCAATCCAAACACTAACAAAACAATCTCTTAAAGAATTTCCAAATTCAATTTCAGAAAGACCTCTTAAATCTCTAAATGTGAACCATCTATATTGAGGGAATTTAAGGTAAAATGTTTTAATAATGTTAATTGTATCTGATTGGTCTTTAGTATGAACACCAATGATTGGCATTGCAGGTAAAGTTTTTGGGTAAAAGCTATCGGTAATTAAAGGTTTAATAATATCAAAACTTGTTTGTCTCATAACCGTTTCAATATATTCCTCTTGTTTTTTTGTAGTTGTAATACATTTTAAGAATCCGTATTGTTGCCAATTTTGACCAGGTTGTAGAGTTTCTACAATATTATTATAGTTTTGAGTTAAAACTATTTTACCGCAAGGTAAGTTTTTAATTTGTTCCATAATGTAACCAAATAATTCAGGTACGATTATAAAATCTTCAGGAGAAATCTCCAAATTTTGACCTTCAATTGATTTGTGTGGGATTGACATATATTCTTCGTCAAGCCAAGCAATAACGCCAGCGTAATCTGATTTTTCATGAAGGATTATAGGATTAAATCCTGAATCTAAAAGGGTTTTAGCCATTTGATAAATTAATCTAACAGACGCTCTTGCATTCCCTTTAGTATCTTGTACTAAGAAATAAATTCTAGATTTCTTGTCTCTTAGATTTTGAATCGACTGTTTTACTTTTTCGTTTAAAGATGTTTCCATATTAATAATGATTTATAAGTTTTTTGTTTAATAAGCTATTGAATGCCAATCTGAATGGTATACTAGTACTTGTACTTGATTTTAAACCTAATTGTTCGTCAATTTCTTCGTGTTCTGTTAATACTGTATCCATTAACATTTTCACCATTTCAAATTTTATGATGTTAATTTTCATTTCTGTAGTACCTGAAATTTCTTCAGGGGGAAATTGATTTGTCATATCCAAGTATTCTTCTACTTTGTCCAAATCAATATAGTAATTTTGTCCTAATACTTTAATCATATATCTCTGTTATTTTTGTTTTTAGTTGTTTAAAATGCGTTATTGAATGGTTTGTTTCAATATCAGAATTATATGAAGTTTCATATTTAATAACCATTTTTCCTTCAGGATGGTTTAATAATAGTTTAGGATTTGCAGTAAGTAAAACGTCTATTGAATCCCATAGTGAATTAATTGTTGATTCACTATAAAATTTTACCGTCTCAACTAAACAACCAAATTTTGAAATAAAGAAAAGAGATGCAGGTTTTGATTTACCCATTTCATCGGAAACAATTAGTATGTCATGATTATCTCTCATGTCTAAATAGAATTCGTTAAAATCCATCATACTTGAAATTTCAACCGAGCCAGCATGACCAAAAATTTCCATGGTATGTTCTTTATATAAAAAATTATATAATTCATCTTCATCTTTAAATTTAAGATGTTTTAATATATTCAAAGTGGTCAAATCAGATAATACTTCGTACTCTGATTTTTCCTCATCTTCTTTGAATGGATTTTCTAAATACCATTTTTCATACTCTTGTTGAATTTTTCTTAAAGTATCTCTTAAAACACCATTCAACTCTACCCCTATTCTCATTCTGTTTCGTTATCGTATTTTTGTAAGATTTTACTAATTAAAGGATTTCTAACAATATCATTTTTATCTTTAAACTCAAAGGTTGAGATGTTTTCATCTCCCCTAAATTTTTCAATTGCATCCCACAATCCACTATGTGTTTTGTTTTTGTATCTATCAGATTGTTCAACGTCACCTGAAATAAAGAATTTACTATTAAATCCAATTCTTGTTAATAATAACTTCATTTGACTTGGAGTTGCATTTTGACCTTCTTCAAAAATTAAAATTGAATTATCAATGTTCATACCTCTCATAAACGCCAATGCAAAAACTTCAATAACCTCAATCTCTTTTAATTTTTCTCTTGTCTCTTTTCCAATTATTTTGTTTAACAAATAATAAGATGGGAAAATATAAGGGTCTAATTTTTCTTCAACATTACCAGGTAAACTACCTAATTTTTCTTCAGCCTCAACAGCTGGTCTTACAATAATAATTTTTTCATAGGGTGTGTTTGGGTCTGAGATTAAATCAATCGCAGCTTTCATTGTAATATAACTTTTACCCACACCTGCAGGACCAGAACAAATTGTTACCTCACTTGAAATTAATTTATCGTAATAATTTTTTTGTGTCTGAGTTAAAAATTTTTCTTTTGTTTTTCTTTTAATAATTGAACAAATTATTTCTTTTTTTGTTCTTACCGATTTCTCCTCATAAGTCGAAGGAGTAGGTGTTGGTTTTTTAGTTTGTCTTGCCATTAGAGTAATTTAATTTATTTATATTCAACATATTCTTTTTGTTCTCTAACTTCTGAATTAGTTAGTTCATTAATTTTGTTTTTAACTGAAAATCTTTCATCATTTGTAAAGTATACTTTTCTTGCTAAATCAACAAATTCTGCATCCCATCTTTTTTCAACTTCTAACACTCTTAGTTTGTCTTCAACTTCCCAAAGTTTAGAATTAATATCTACTAACATATGGTATTGTTTTGAAATTTCTTCATCGTTTAGATAATATGATGACATATTATATAATAATTCAAACTCTTTATTAATAAATTCTAATTTTTCAGGATTAGAAACTTTAATTTTTTTTACATGAAGAATTGATAATTTATCAATTAATTCACCAATACTTACTGGTACATTTATCATTTTTTTTATTTTTTAGTATAATAATTTATCCAAAATTCCAACATTTCATCTAACATTGTTTCAAAGGTGTATTCTGGAGTCCACCCTGTAATATTATTTAATTTAGAACTATCACCTTTTAAATTGTGAAGTTCCTCTGGTCGTAAAAATTTTTCATCAACAGTTACATAATCTCTAAAATTTAATCCAAATTTTGAGAATGTATACTCACATAAATCTTGTACTGAATGAGATATACCCGTTGAACATACAAAATCATCTGGTTTATCTTGTTGTAATATCATCCACATTGCTTTTACATAATCTTTAGCGTGTCCCCAATCTCTTGTGGCCTCCAAATTACCTAATTTTAATTCATTAGATAATCCTAAATGTATTTTTACGACTTCTTTACAAACTTTATTAGTTACAAAATTTGTCCCTCTTCTTGGTGATTCGTGATTAAACAAAATACCATTAGAAATAAACATACCATATGAGTTTCGGTAGTTTCTTACAATGTTATAACTAAACACTTTAGCACATCCATAAGGAGATACAGGATTTAATGGGGTAGATTCTCTTTGGAATCCATCTTCGTCAATGGAATTTCCAAACATTTCTGAAGAAGATGCTTGGTATATTTTAACGGATGGTTTAATTAATTTAACCGCCTCTAATAAATTAAGAGTTCCAATACCCGTAACATTGGCGGTATATATTGGTTGGTCAAATGAAATCCTAACATGTGACTGAGCAGCTAAGTTGTAAATTTCATCAGGATTTGTTTTTTGAATTACTGATATTAAAGAAGATAAATCTGTTAAATCTGCATAATGTAATTTAATTTGATTGAATATGTTATCCAATCTTGCCGTTTGATTTTCGGCAACTGAGTTTCTTTTTAAGGTACCATGAACTTCATATCCTTTATCAAGTAAAAACTCTGCTAAATAAGAACCGTCTTGTCCGTTGATTCCTGTTATAAGTGCAATTTTTTTTGACATTTAATTTAATCTTGTGTAGTTTAATTGTGAGTTTGAGAAAATTGAAAATGTTGATAGATTTGATTTAGTGCAAACTAATTTTTTAGTCATTCCTAATGTATATGCCCCAAAAACAATTTCTTGTATGTGTTGTTTAATTGATTCCTCGTCATTTTTTAATTTAAAGAATGGGTTGTCTTCAGTTTTTGATGACGTAAATTCATCAAAAGTTATTAGTTTATTACCATATCTTTGTCTGAATTGGTTTAAATCATTAAGGTTATCACACATTAAAAATACATTTTCAAACTCTTCTTTTTCTAATATATTAAAGATTTCAGATAAATCTATTGTTGGTATATGATGCACATCTGCCATATCTGTGGCTCTCCTATGAAATCCTATAGTTTTTGTAAAATCAATTTGGGAATGTCTTGATGAAAACAATTGTTTCATTTCGTCATTTAATATGAAATTTTCCTTAATAATTGATTCACACATTTTTAAGTTTTCAAGTGTAAATGTTTCACTTTCATAAGCATTTAATGGTGAAATATAATTGACCAATTCAATATTAGAATAATCATTAATATTTGTTAAGTAATCATTTTTATCTTGAACAAAACAAACATCATAAATATTTTGACTACCGTATCCTACAATGTCTGATAGGTCGTAATAAATTTTTAATTTTTCGTCGGGGTAATTTAATAGTACATTATGTATATGAACAACAGCTTCGGTTATGTATGAAAAATAACCTCTTTGGTGAACTCCATTACCTCTTGCAGGTTTAAAGTACTTCAACATTTTTATTAATATTTTAATAAGATATCACAAATCCTGTCAATATCTTCTTTATTCATTTTATCATGATTAGGAACATAGATTCCTCTTTCATCTATAATATTACATTTAGGTAATTTATTCTCACCATATAATTTTTTATAGAATGGTTGAGTACCCATTGAACCTGAGATTAATGGTCGACAAGCAATGTTATTTTCGTCTAACTCCTTAATTAAATTTTCTTTATCTTCAATAGTTTTGGTAATAAAAGGAATTGCAAAGTTTGAAGTGTAACTATCGTCAAAAGTTTTTGGGAACCATGTTTTACCTTCTAATTTAGATTTGTAGTATAAAAAGTTCTCGTATCTATTGTTAATCATTCCATCAACTTTATCTAATTGTTTGATACCTATTTGAGCTTGCAAATCAGTGCTTCTTAAATTAAATCCTGGTATGTAAAATGTGTATAATGCTGAAAAATCAGTCACATCCCATTCTTTTCTTAATTCTTGTTGTTTGTCCGTAGATAAATCTCTATCCCAACCGTGACTTCTAAGTTGTAGTAATGTGTTGTAAATTTCTTCATCGTTTGTTGAAATAATTCCACCTTCAATTGTCGACATAGTGTGACCAAAATAAGTTGAGAATGATGACATTAAACCAAAGTTACCAAGTTTAGTACCTTTGAATTTAGTCCCCTGTGACTCACAGTTGTCTTCAAGTAATATAACATCATATTTTTTACACAACTCAACAATAGAATCCATATCAGGTGATAATCCCAATACTGAAACTAAAATTAATACAGATGGATTTTCGGTTTTAAACACTTCCTCCAAATGTTCTAAATCAACTGACAAATTATCTAAATTACAGTCAATCAATAATGGTTCCATATCAAATTGAAGTACAGGCGCCAAATCTGTTGCCCAACATAATGTTGGGACACAAACTTTATTGTTCTTCATTTTGTTAAGAATTTTCAATGCGTATAGCATAAGTAAATTTGCGGATGAACCTGAGTTAACAAAAACAGAATATTTTGACCCCAACCATTGAGACCACTTATTTTCAAATTCAATTGTTTTTGAACCTTTAGTTAATCTTGGGTAATTTTGTAACCATGTAATTAAATTATCAATATCTTGGTTATCAATAGTGTCTTGAATTAAATCAATTCTTTTCATTTTCTTAATGTATTATAGTTGTTAATAAACCAATCAATGGTTTCGGTTATCCCTGTTTCAAGGTTAATGTATTCGTAATCTTTAGGTATGTCTGATTTTGCTGGTTTTCTAAATTGACCTCTTGGTTTTGTTTCGTCAAAAATTAAATTGTTATCTGCAATTTCAAATTTTTTGGCAACTATCTTAACAATATCCATAACTGAATGCTCGTTATCGTTAACCGCCATAAATGGAACATCACTATTCCAATTATCAATTGCCCATAAAATAACTTTCGCTAAATCTTTTGAGTGGATGAATTGTCTTAAAGGACTACCATCTCCCCAAACTACAAAGTCCTCATTATTTTGTTTACAGTTATACGCTCTGTGAATAATACCAGGAATCATGTGACTATGGTCAGGATGGAAATTATCGTGTGGACCATAAACATTTGTTGGTACAATTGTAATCCAATTATTACCCGTTAATTGTCTAATGATTTTTGTTTGATATCCTGATAATCTTTTTGCATAAGAATACCCATGGTTAGATGGGTGAGGAGGTGCGATATCTATTTGGTCGGCTGTTAGTGGGTATGTAATGTTAGAGTCGGGGAAAATACAAGTGGAGGATAAATTTACAAAGTTTTTAACTCCATTCTCAAATGCCGCACTTATAACATTATTATTTATGTTGTAGTTCTCAATAAAAAATGTTTCATTGTTTGTTGAGTTTGCTTGAACCCCTCCAACCTTTGCTGCACAATGTATGATTGTGTCTACTCCAGAATTTTTCACATGATGTGTGATGTATTCTTTGGTTAATTTTTCATCGGTTAAATCAGCATCTTTTCTTGTATGGTAGATATGACCTTCACCTAATAATTCTTTTAATGCATTACCTAGTAATCCATTAGAACCTGTTACTAATACTTTCATAGTTTAATCCATTTATCACAATATAAGTCATTAGTGTTTAAATGTGAATTAGAAATTCCAAACCATTTTGATGGTATAACAACTTGTTTACTTTCATTTTTATTTAACCATGCTCCCCACCAGCTAAAGGTTGAGTTGGCAATTATATTATGTTTACACATTGACATTAGGTATAGGTCTTCATAGTCCAGATTACCTGAAACAAATGTTTTATTTTTTAAGAAATTAAAATTTTCTTCACACCATTTTATGTCATCAGAAAATATTAAAAAATGTTTTTCTTCTCCAATAATTTTAATTGCATTTTCATAATAACTAATTGGTTGAGTTGGGTGATGATTGGGTAGTCCTAAATAATCCCCTCTTCTAACATGGATTGAACACGTATCTTGATTAAGAACCTCACCGTATTTTTCTAATAAAGTTGTTTTAGTTTTTTCATCAATTTCAAATAAATCTAATAATTCATTTTTGTGATTAATAAAATATTTTTCACTTTGAAAATGACCAATTAACTTAACATTACCTTGAATTTTTGGTATATCGCAGTAATGGAATCCACATTCTCCAATAGGATTTAAAATAGATAAGCTGTCCGAAAATTTTACTTTTCTAAAAATATTATCAAGATAAAAAGTATATGGTTTGTGAGGTATCATCATATCCCTTGTATCACAAATCATTTCTTTATTATCTCTAAGAGATACACTATATGCTGCGGCAATTTGAAACATTATGTTTCCTAATCCGCCCATTAATCTTGTTGATACTACATCCATATTTTAGTTATTTGAAATAAATAATTTAACTTCGTTTTCAATCCTTTTTCTAAAGTCATGGTAATTCATGGACTTTTCATAATTTATATTAACATATTCTAAAATATTTTGATATGTTTCAGGTGTAATTGTATTACATACCTCAACCATTTCATCTAATGTTTTTACATGGAACATACCCCTTAAATCAAAATAATCTCCAATATTATCACATCCAATATAAATTGGAATTGTTTTTGTTTGGAAACAATCAATTAATTTTTCTGTAAACCAATTATCCTCAGTCACATTTTCAATTACAATATGAAATTGGGAATAAAATAATTCATTCTTCCACAAATTACTTTTCATTTTTCTCATTTCAGGTAATGGGGTAAACGAAGTATTAATGCTGTTATATAAATGAACAGGAATTGATGTTATTAATTTACTTTTTTCAGGTACTGAATGTCTTAATACATGACCCGAACATTGTGTCTTACCTCCAATTAATGTTGTAATACAATATTCTTTTTGTTCAGGAAATTCAAAATCTTTAATCCAAGTTGTACCATAAGGGAACAGTTTTGCATTTGGGCATGATGCCAAAATTTCTTTATCACCAGTTAAAATTAAATCAAATTTTCCATGGTTATCTATTGCGTTCTGTCTAAACCCTGAAACTCCATTGGGTTCCATAACCCATAAAATCCTAATTGACTCTTTAGGTGTGTTTGGAATCATATCCGCGTACAATTCACAAAATTTTTCGGTTTGAAAACTAACGTCTAAACCAAAACTTGATATTACTGACAAATTATACATGTTATTTTTTTATTAATGTTTTTACGGTGTCTAACGCACTTTGTATTACTTGGTGCATGTCGTAATATTTGTATTGTGCCAATCTACCACCAAAAATGTATTTTGATTGTGAATCTGACAATTCTTTATATTTTGAATATTTTAAATTGTTTTCTGAATCGTTAACTGGGTAATACGGTTCAGTTTCATTTGCACGATATTCAACAGGAGTTTCGTAAGTTATCCAACTTACAGGGGATTCAGATTTTTCAAAATGTTTATGTTCAATAATTCTTGTATAAGATATTTTCAAATCTGTATAATTCATTACCGCAGTCCCTTGGAAATTTTCTTCAGGGTATCTGTCATGTTCAAATTTAGTCGTCTTGTATTCCAACTCACCAAACTGATAATCATAGAATCTATCAATTGGACCTGTATAAATTACTTTATCGGAGATACTATCCCAATATTCTTTATTTTCAAAGTAGTCGACATTTAATTTAACCTCAATACCATCTAATAACTTTTCAAAAATTTGAGTATACCCACCAATAGGTATTCCTTGATATGTGTCATTAAAATAATTGTTATCGTATGTAAATCTAACGGGTAATCTTTTAATAATTTCTTTTGGTAAATCTTTAGGGTCTTTTCTCCATTGTTTTGCGGTGTAACCTTTAATTAATTTTTCGTACACATCTCTACCAACTAATTTTATTGCTTGTTCTTCTAAATTTTTAGGTTCATCAATGTCCATTGATTGAGATTTAATAATCTCTTTGGCTTCTTCAGGTGTTGTTACATTCCATAATTTATTGAATGTCCACATACTAAAAGGTAATGAATATATTTCACCATTATAATTTGCGACAGGAGTTAAAGTAAAGTTATTGAACTTAACATATTTGTTAATCCAATTCCAAATTTCTTCATCTGAGGTGTGAAAAATATGTGGTCCATATGTATGGATATTAATATTGTCTCTTTTTTCGGTATGACAATTACCACCAATATGATTGCGATTTTCAATCACCAAACATTTGTATCCGTTATCAGTTAGCTCTCTAGCACATATAGAACCAAAGAATCCGCTACCTACTATTACATAATCATACATTTAATACTAAGTCAATTTTAACATCAGATTTATTTTCTTCATTCCAAAAAAGACTAATTAAATGATTTCTTCTATCAATAATTTCTTTCCAGTTAGGAAACTCGGAAACATAGTCTTTTTTCTTTTTGATTTCAACAATTGTTAGTCCCCACGATTCAGGATAATTAATCATCTTAATGTGTTCATCTTCATAGTTTAGAGAATCAACATTAAAGAATGATTTAACCCCCTCTTCAACTCTACCCCAAGTAATCCCTCCATATTCATCATGTTGACCTTGTGGCCAATTTGTGTCATGGAAAGCAATAAAACCGCCTTCTTTAATATGGGGATACCAAAAATATAATTCAGATAAAACTTGGTCTTTAATATGAAAAGTATCTACAAATAACCCGTTTATTTTTTCATTCCAATATTTCCCAACAGTAGATGAATCACCTAAAATTGTTGTATAGTTAGGGTGAGATTTCACTTCAGAGTTTAACATACCCCAATCAACATCAACACCAAATACTTTATTATTATTCTTAACAGAATCCGATAACATTATTTTAGAAGAGAGACCTTCTCTAACTCCTAAATCAACAAATATTGATTCAGTATATTTTGATGTAATCTTATATAAAACATCTTTATTTACCCCTAAGTCATCATTTAAAATCATAATATAAAATATTGTTTTACAAGGTTATGTAATTGTTCTTTTTGGTTTTTAATTGAAGACCTGTATATTGCGTATTCATTGATTACGGATTCAAAGTTTTCAAAACAGTTACGAATTGCAGTTCCAATTTCCTCGACGTTTGATGTTTTATATTGTTTGCTGGCAGGTATGTCATTATAAAATCCCGCAGCTCCTTTTGAATTTGTTATAACACAATTTCCGAGTATTGCAGATTCTCTTGGTATCCTATCTCTCCCAGGATGGTGACCAAAATCAATATAAATTTTACTTGTTTTTAACAGGTCAATAATTTGATTTTCTTCCATACCAACAATAGGTACAAATTGAATATCAGGATTTAAAGATTTAATTTGATTGGTAATTTCAAGACCCTTAACAGGATTGTAACAAACAATATTTTTCTTTTCAGAAATATCATAAGTTGATTCAGTATATTTTGCGGGGATATAATCAAATAACGGAAGATATTTCTCAACACCATTTTTTTGTAAAAAATCTAACGCATAAAAAGACTGATAAAAATGTGTAATATTTGAATCAGAAAATTCTTTAAATTTACCGTGATTATTATCAACACTTAACCACCATATCGCTTTCTTTAAGTTTTTATAAGTGTGTAATTTTTCAGTCCAAACTTCAGGATAAATAATCCAATTATCAGAAGTATCTTCAACTTCTTTTGAATGTTGTACATTATAATGTTTATATTTTCCAGGAATTGGGTCTCCGTATTGAATATCCCATAATATGATTGATTCACCTCCAACATTGTTAATTGCGTCGGCTAATTGAAATAAAGACTCAACTCCACCTGCGATTGCTTGTGCTGGAATGTTGATATATACTTTTGGATTTTTCATTTTATATGCTGTGTTTAATTTTTACATGATTTATTTCTGACCACATATCTTTATTATATAAACTACTAATTTGATGTTGGTGCATTCTATTTGTGATTAAACAGTCCGTAATAATTTTAGGTAATCCGTATCTGATGTAAAGTTGATAATACATTTCACAGTCCATTAACATAGTTAATTCTTCATCAAAAAGACAAGGATTATTATTTCTAAAAGATAAAACTGAGGGAGAACTAATTGTATTTGTTCCTGTTGCAATGTTGTCGTTCCAATATGGAACCATAAAGTTTGAAAAATTTTTTCCATCATCATGTGTATGGTTACAACCACTAACTAACCAATTACATTCGGTGTTTTCAAATTCTTTTGCAATTATTTCTAATGACTTATCTTGATATAAAAAATCATCTTGGAATATTATTTTAATAATGTCCCCGTCCGCATTAATTATTGCGTTGTTAGTGTTGGCAGGTCCATTACCTAAAAGGGTTTGATTCTTAACATATTTAATTTCAAATTTATCTGAATACGAATCGCATAGTAATTTAATTTTATCATCTTTACTATGGTCTGAAATTATTACGTTAAAATTTTTATATGTTTGGGTTAAAATACGTTCTAAATTATTTCTTAGAAATTCAACTCCTCTGTCGTATTGTTCCCATGTTGGGATACAAATTGATATTTTCACTTATATTCTGTTATATTCAGGTTTATTTCTAATAATATTAACAGTTGATACCACTTTATTCATGTTAACTTTATGGTCGTTTAATGGATTTGATTCGTTATAGACATATAACACTTCGGGAATAAATTTGAAGTGTTCTTCTCCTGACATTTCTAACATTGGAAACATAAATGATAAATCACCTGCGACACTCCAGTAATTTCCTGAAACATCTTTTAAATCATCTTCTTTAATTTTTTTCCATAACCAAGATTTCCAAGTTCTTAAATGAGATAAAGTAAAAGTTTGGTTTCTAACAGTTGTAAAATTTTTTGGGGGATTTGCAAAACCTGGCCTCCCATCGTGATATTTGAACGAACCACTAGTCATCCAAACATTTTCATTTTTATATATTTCATCAATAAATGATAAAACATTTGAATTTGGTAACCAATCATCTCCATCAATTTCAACACAAATTTCATTATCATGAATATTCATCCCACGAATTATTTGGTCATAGTTACCTGGCTGATACATCTTTTGTTTGTTTTCAATTAAAACAAATCTATCATCACCACTTATAGTTTTTTTTATAACATCAACGGTTTTATCAGTTGACATGTCATCAGTAATATAACACTTAAAATCTTTAAACCTTTGAGACATAATCGTCAATAAAGATTTTTCTACAAATTTTTCACAATTATATGTTGTAGTTAATACTATCATTATAAATTAATTAAAATACCTTCGGGTTTAGTCCCTTGTTTGTAAAATCTTAATCTACCATCGTATGATTCGGACAAAGAATTTAATTTATTTGCAATCTCTGAAATTTCAATAACATTCACATAATATCCTTCTATTAGTAAATCTACACATAATTGAAATTGTTGTGATTCATCTAATGTTACACTTCCTTTTTTATGGGTAATGTGGTTTAACACAAATGGTACTTCTTTATTTGGGTTTCCTTGTATATAATAATTTTTAATAAATTCTGAATGAGATTTATTAAATGTTTCTACATTTAAAAGTAACTCAGAATTTGCGTCAATTGATTTTGAATAAAATTGTAATGCTCTATTATCTTTAGGAATTAAAGGTCCTCCAAAACCAAAACCATATTTCATTAATTTTTTACCAATTCTGGAATCCCCACCAATGGCTGTTAACACAATATTAGTTTCTTCTTCAATTCCTGATTTACTCATAATTTCACCTATCATATTTGCGTAACTAATTTTTGATGCCAAAAAACAATTAATAGATAATTTAGTTATTTCAGACGCTTTTGGGGACATTACGTAAGTGTTAACGGGAACTGTTTTAATTTTAGTATGTAAGTAAGTTAAAGTATTTGAAAGTTCTTGATGTTCACTACCAATTAAAACTATGTCAGACTCCTCAATATTTTTAACCATCTCACCTTCAACTGTGAATAAAGGATTATATGCAACTTGTACGTTAAACATACTTAACCTTTGTTGTATTTGGTCAACATCACCAGGATTAACAACAGAACTTATTATTAATTTTTTATCATAAAGAGGTATGTCTAATGATGATGCTGTATAAAATTCAGCAACAAATTCAAAAACTTTAGTTGTGTCATAACTACCATTAACATTTGATGGTGTTGTCACAAAAACAAAAATTAAATCAGAATTTTTAATTAAATCTAAATGATTTGTGGTACCACTAAATTTTGTGGTATCAAATAACATAGATTGAACTAATGGTTCATTAGTTAAACAAATTTTTTGATTTAAATTAAAAATATAGTTTTCATCTGAATCCGCAACAATAACGGTGTGACCTTTTTTTTCACATAATAATCCAAAAGACACACTTAAATCATTCGCACCAATTATTCCTATTTTCATTATGATAATATTTTAACATATTCATTTCTTATTTGTTGAGCAACATTCATGGTATAATATTTCTCAATATCGGTTGGGGGTTCATGTTTTTCTTTTGATAAAATAAATCCATTTGAATTTACCTTATAAATCCAACTTGGTTTATTACACAACCAACTTTCAATAGTTGTTCTACCTAATTGAATACCCGCAGTTTCGTAAGATTTAGTTATAAAATCCTCAATGTTCCAAGTTGATGGGAAATGTTTAACATGGTCCTCAAGTAAAATATTTTCTAAATAATTTCCATTATTTTCACCTACTAACCATAACTCTTTTCCAATTTCTCTTGTGTATTCAATTAAATCTAAAATTGCTTCTTTTCTTAAATAATCTATAGTACCAACAAATAACACATAGTTTTCAGTTGGTATAGTTTTAGATTTAAATTTTTCATTATCAACTGGATTGTAAATGACCTCAATCATTTCTTCAGGAATTTGAAAATTTTCAATCATATGAGATTTAATCTCAGGACGAATTGCGATATATTTTTTTATTGTATCGTTAAGAATTGGATTTTCAAGTTCTTTTGACATTACCTCAGAATGAATAGTACAAATTTTATCCAATTCAGGATACATGTTTAAAATTCTTTCAGTAACTGGTTTGTGTTGGATGTGGACAATATCATAATCAACTTCAGAAACTTTATACAAAGCATTTGGTGTTGATGGCTTAAACCCTTCAGGGGTGTTCATACCCCATTGACCATCGCCAAGTTTAAAACCTGGCGCGTTTTCAAATGACACACATTTAATACCCAATTTTTTTGCCATGTCAGTTAATGGTCCTCCAATTTGAGATAAAATGGTTACACTACAATTTAATTTAATTAAACTTTTAGCAAGTTCAAAAACATATAATTCAGAACCTGTAAATCCTCTAAAGAAAAGACAAGATAGTAAAACTTTAATTCTTTTATTTGGGTCAAATGGAATTTTTGATGGTAAATTTTCACCATATTTTTTAACAAACAATTCTCTATTTTCTTCCCATTGGTCATTTGTTTGTCCTATAGATTTATGAGTAATTCTAATATTTGTTATAACACCAACTTTAACCCCTTGTAAGTAATTTTCAAAACAAAATGCGATATCATAAAAGTGAAACCCTTTAAACTCTTCCAAAAAATTAGTTTTGATTCTTGATTTACTTAATGCGATAAACAAACCATCAACAATAACGGTTTCCTTAATAGATTTATTTAAATCTTCGGAGTATTTTGATGTCCATTTTTTTCCACCACTTTCGTGATTAACAATACCAATCATGTTTTTTCTACGATTAGTTTCCCACCATCTACCAGTTTCTGACATATGGGTTGTACCCGCAACTCCTAAAATACCGTAATCACTTTTATCAAAATGAGACTTTATTTTGTGATACCAACTTGATGTATCAAAGTAAATGTCGTCATGACATAATACAACTATGTCAGTTTTTGACTCTGAAAGTATTTCATTATAAACTTCTGCTAAAGATTTTTCTCCGTTATTAATTTTTTCAATAACTTCTATTTTTTTAAACCCTGAACTTTTTTTTAAGTATTCTATAAATTTTGGGTTATGTTCTCTTGTTGAATATCCTACTGTAATCATTATTTATTTTTTAAATTCCTGTACTACCAAATCCATTATTTCCTCGGTCTTTATTTTCAATACTATTTACCTGTTCAAAATTAACAAACTTACCATTAACCACAGGACATAAAACAGCTTGCCCAACTTTCATTCCTTTTGGAATTGTAACTGCGTAATTGTTTGTGTTGAAGACAATAACTTGTATTTCACCTGTGTATCCTTGGTCTACAGTTCCTGGTGTGTTTAAAACAGTTAAACCTTGTTTAATTGCCAAACCACTTTTAGGTCTAACTTGAATTTCATATCCTTCTTCAAAAGAAACTTTAATTCCTGTTGGAACTAAAACTCTCCCAAACGGACCTACTTCTAAATCATTAGTTGAATGTAAATCAAATCCTGAATCGGTTGGGTATGCGTATTTTGGGAATACTGCGTCTTTATGAACAGTCTCTATTTTAACAGTTCTTGTTCTGGCCGAGTCGTACATAAATTTTTCAATTTCATCTAAATCTAAACCAAGCGCTTCTTCTAATTCTTTTTGATATTCCTCATCAGGTTCAATACCTGCTTGAGCTTTAATCTTATCAAATTGTCTTTCAATTTCTTTGTAAATCTTATCCATTATTTTAATTTTAATAGTTTATTTATTACATCAATTAAAACAGATACATCTTTTTCACAATATTCAACAATACCTTTAATATCTTTTTTAACCCAAAATGCTTCGTGAACTTTATTACCTGTTACTTCCATGTTTTTAGAAGATTCAACACCTAAACAAACGCACATTAATTCTAATGATGCGATTGACCCGTAACCACCATATTGCCAAAGTTCTTTAGTATCAAGAGCTTTAATTTCCCATGGTTTAGTATCATGACCTGGTAATATTTTTGGTGGAAGAATTCCATTCATAATCATTCTTTTTGCCATCATAGGGATATCAAACCCTTTAACATTATGACCACATAAAAAGAATCCCAACTCCCCAACTCGGTACAATAATTTTTGAACATCTTGTAATAATTTTTTCTCATCAGGGTCACTAAAAGATTGCATTTTAGTTTCACCTTTATCTGTAACAAAGGCAACGCTAACACATGCTATTCTTGCAAATTCAGGAACTAATGCTGCTCGGTTTACAAACATATCTCCTACAGGTTTATCTGCATCCTCAGGAAATCTTTTTTGAAACCAATCGTGGTAATTTTTAAATTGGAATGCCAACTCAGGTCTATTAGACTCAAGAGACTCCCAATCAGGTTGAATACCCACAGTTTCAATATCCAAGAATAAAATTTTGGTTAATGGTATGTTTATCATTTGTTATTTAATTAAAGATTTGTAAAATTCTGCTCTACTTTTTGTTACAATATTTAAGTCATATGTGTCTTTAACGGTTTCATATAATCTTTCACCCATGTCTTTTGCCATATTTGGGTTTTTAATAAGTTTGTCAATAAATTTCGCCCAATCAGAATGATTTCTTTTTTCATCAACTAAAAGTGCGTTACCATCAACAAAATTACCATGATTTAAACAGTGTTTTAAATCTATGGTATATGGCCCCAAATCTGAAGCAATAAGGGCTTTCTTATAGAATCCAGCTTCAATAACTTTTAATTGAGACTTCATTCTATTAAACATATTGTTTTTGATTGGAGACAAAGATACGTCAAATTTTGAATAATTCTTAGCGTAAGATGTAACAGGTTTTGTCCATACTCTAATATAAGCCTCATTCGCCTCATTTTCATAAGGTAATTGATTATAATTTAATAGATGTTTTTTATAATCTTCAGAAACTATAGAATAATTTTGTGTAAATATTTTTTCGTATTGAGCCCAAACAGTTTCATGAGGTAAAATATCTCTTCTTTTGTGTTCACCTGTTTGTTGATTAATTTCGGTAACACTACCTCTTGTATCAAATCCACACAATACAAATTGTACCTTATCTTTAGCGGATGTCATTCTACCAAAAGATTGGTCTAATAACTGAATGTCGTGTAAGTGAGAAGAACCCCCTAGCCAACCAATCCTCAATCTATCTGATTCTAAAGTAGGTTCTTTAAATTGTGGTTCATTAGGGTTAATTGCATTTGGAAAAACAGAAACATTTTTATTTATTTTTCTGATTTCATCTGCAAAAATATTTGTTGTAGTTGTCACATATTGTGAAACTCTAAGACTTGCAACAATTTTTTCATTAATCTTATTTACTCTAATAATATCATGAATTGGGTGCTCTCTTCCTGGCATCCAATAATCATCAATATCACAAACAGTGATAATTCCTAATGAATTTAATTTTTGAATAAGTTCATGTGATTTATCAAAATCAGGACCAATACTTCTATGATATGAAACAATTTGATACTGAGACCAAAATTTCATATCCTCATAAGGAACTTCATAAACTATATCTACATGGAATTCGTCTCCATACAAGTTTTGTAAGAATACGTGAGGGTCGACTGACCTAAATTTTCCGACACCAGTTCTGTCGGATGGTACTACTAAGATTTTAATTTTTGACATTATAATTAATATATTTCTTAAAATATAGTAATTCGAGTCAAATAAAGAAAGGGGTTAAGACAACTTTTTAATTTTGGTTACCTTACCTTCAAATATATGTTTACCAACTTTAAAACTAAAAATTTCATTAGATTTTTCTGAAGATTCTGTGAGTAATCCGTTTTCTTTTAACGCATCATTAACTGCTTCATTAATCATTTTTTTGATTAATTTATAATCAATACCGCCAACTGAATGTTGTTGTTGTTGCGGTTGTTGTTGAGTTGATTTTTCTTTTGCTGATTCAGGAATATAACCACCATTTTCTTTCATTAATCTCGATGCCTTTTCAATAAGCTCATTAGATATTGTCATTTGTGGTTGTTGGGCTTGAGCAATTGGATGTTCCATCATTAACCTTTTAATTTCTTCAGGTAATTTAGAATTTTTGATTGCATCTACTGTTGGTACACCAACTGGTTTTGTATTTTCTCTTGGTGCTGCAGATAAGTAAGGTTGATTTACAGATGATTCTTCTTGTAAGAATTCTGAAGGTATATTGTATTTTGCAGCAGGAACATTAAATGTTTCAGGAGCATTTAATTGTTGTAATGATGTTGGTGGTAAACCTCCATTCATGGAATTTGAACTTTTAATTCCATCTGCCTTATCCATAATGGCTTTTGATAAAGCCAATTTTTCCATTAATCTGTCCATGTTATGTTAAATTTTCTTCTTCTGGTGTTGGTGGAGTTTCAGGTGTTGGTGGTGTTTCAGGTTGTGGTGTTGGTGGCGTTTGAGGTTGTGGTGGTGTATTATCAAACTTAGCATTAATAATAACACTAACCATACTTTTGTCTCCGTTAAAATTATAACCAGGTTTGGGTTCATTGTAAACCTCACCCGTAGGTTTGTTAGATAGAATTTTATCTAACCTAAATAATCTCCACCCTGGTAATGGTTGGTCTCCTTCATAAGCAGTGTGAGACGACCCCTCTGAATCCCAAGCTCTTAAAACTTTATTACCCGCTTTACTAACTCCTAAGCATACTGGCTCAATTTGTCTTAGTCCTCTACCACCTGGTTCATCACCATCGTAATAAATAATAACAACTTTTCGTCCTTTAATAGCATCGACAATACCATCTAAAGACGCGATTTCACAAATTAAACCTTTTAATGCTCCTTGTAGTTTCATTAGAAATTAGGGTATGTTTTTGATGAATTGTATTGATTGATTTTTACCTCACTTTTTCTTTCCACGATATCATCTATCGTTCCCGCGTTTACGTTATAAACATCTAAAAAAGAGCCTGTACCTCTACCCATAGAGTCACCATCGGCAACCGCATCTTTGTTTACAGAAGAATAAGGATTACCCGCTTGATTATAATCGTTTTTAGGAATCAATTTAGCTCTTTCTTGTTCTGCAATTGCTGTCATTGCGTTTGGTTCATTTTGGTTTAAATCAACTGTTGTTTGTTGTGCCATGATATTATATTTTTGAAATTAGTTCGTTTATTCTCTTAACACTTTCATTAACTGAAGGGTTATATTTGTCTACAGTTTTTGAATGTTCTTGAGATGGTCTTACATTTGTAAAATCTTTTTTCTCGTGAGGGTCAATGAATTGGTTCATCATACCAGCGTTCATTTTGTTCGTTTTGGTATTTTTAATATACTCCCTCATTTTTCTTAACTCATCGTTAACCCAATTTTTAATTTCAACACCACCATTTAAAATAAATGAAGGTTCTTTTTGGTTACCTTTAAAGTTATCAAAAAAGTTTTTAATTCTTTTTAATTGTTTATATGTGATAAATTTTTGTCCCTGAAGTTCTTTATTTCTGTTAAATCCCTCAGTTTTCTCATTTGCATTTTTAACCATATGAAAACATTTTTTCATATACTCCCTTTTGTCAGATGGAAATTCAATCTCTTTATCGTATAAACTTTTATTCACCTTTTTTTATAAGTTTGATTAAATCTTCTTTTGAGAATCCGTTTTTTTCAACATGACCCAAAAGAGTTTTTAAATTTTTTCTAATTAATAGTGGTAATTCATCAATATTCTTAGGAAGTTCTTTTTTTCCAACCTCAGAATTGTCTGAATTTTTTTTACCCATTAAAATGTCTTCAACCACTTTAATCATTTTTTGTTTTTGTATTTCAGATAAAGTTGCCCTTGTTACAAAATTTTTATCTTTATAATACTTTGAATTTTTATCTTTTTTACCTGAAGGGTCTTTACCTTGTTGTTTTGTTCTTTCTTTTGCCTCATCAGGTTCCATACCCATCTTTTTAACTAAATATTTGTAAGTTTCTGCTCCGTCCATATCTTCAGTCTCTTCGTATCCAAAAGCCCCCGACATATCAATTTCACTAACTTCCTCAACTGACTCACCATAATAACTTCTATAACCACGAGAAATAGGGTCATTTGTAATACGAGCAGCTGCAACGGTTTGGTCCATTGTTTTTTTAGGGTGAAGTTTTGGGTCAAGAATTGGAATTTTAGAATTGGACAATGCTCCATCTAAATTTACTAATTCTTCCAAATCCTTCTTAAGACCTTTAGTTGTTTTAATTTTTTTCTCTTTGGCAACTTTCTTAAGATGGTTTTTAACTTTTGTACCTTTACTTTTTTCAAAGTGAATCACCTCATCTTTTTCACGAGCTTCGGTCAAATTTCCCTCTACGGAGAAATATAATGAGTATTTATCTCCTTTATCTCTTAAAAGAAAATAGTATGGTGATGAATAAAATTCGTTATCTGTTGTAATCATCTCTTCTTTTTTATCTATAAATACTAGGACACAAGGTATTTATCAATATCATATGGCATATCAGAATATTAATCAATATAATTTTAGACGTTGGGGTCTTAAACCAGTCAACGAAGTAACCGATATTTGTTTAGCGTCGGATGAAAAAGACTATGACCAAGAAGTTATATTTTCTCCACTATTAATAGGTGAGGAAGATGGAAATAGAATGCCATTTAAATTTGAATTTAATAGCACTGGAACAACATTATGCCAAATATCTGCGTGTTCTTTTGATTATCAAACAATTGTTTCTGAAAACTATTGGAACCCTGAAGACATCAATCCAAATTTTTGTGTAAAAACTACAGAGTTATGTGACATTGGATTAACAGGTATGGATAATGGTTTGGTTCAACATATGTCAGGAGAAACTATTGAAATTACTACTGGTTTATATGAAAATGTATCTGATAGATTTAGTAGATACAAATACGATAGGAGAATGAAACTCCACCCAATCACAGGTTTTACAACAACTGAAAATAGATTATGGAATGATAATTCCTATAATTACGACTTATCTTACCAAAATGTTGGTGGAAATATTGGGTATGTTGCGAAATTAAATGGAGGGTTCTTCCAAGGATTCTACAAAGTACCAGGTTATGATTATCAAGTATTTCCTCAAAGAGTTCCTTTAGGTTGGACAACCGAGTTCATGTTAAGATATAGGTGGACTGGTGATACTTCTGTGGGATTGAATGAAAGATATCCTGATAATAAAGGTACCTTCTTTTATATGGGGGCAAGAGCTGAAAACAAATATTACCATTACGCCGACGGAAGTCCAATACAAGATACTGGATATACAAGAGTTACGTCAGGATTAACTTGTATGCATACTTGTGGTTGTGCAAGTTCGGCAAACACATCATCAGAATGTTTACAAGTTTACCAACCATCGGGTGGCACAATAACGCATTGTACTTGTGGTTGTCCTTGTGATTGTGATTCAAAGGCGCAATACCCTGAAACAGACCCATTGTATGATGGAGTTTCAAATGGTTTATCATTAAGACTTAGTGGTGATAGTGGAAACCCAAGATTATGTGTTAAGACATATAGAATTACTGGTGGGTGTGAACACACTGGAACTTGTCTTACAGGTTTAACATATGTAACAGGGACTTCAGTAACTGAATGGTGTTCAACAAGAGGGATTTTTGATGAATGTAAATTAACACCATATATTAATTTGGAACATTGGGTTCAAATTGATGCGGTTTTCCAAAGATATGAATGGTTAGATACTTGTGATTTATATGATAAAGGTGGATTAGGTCTTTTAGTTAAAGATGTTTATTTTGCAACTATTGAAGGTAGAAGTGTTAGTTTAATTGAACCTCCAATAACTCATGACCCAAGTTATGACCCAGCAACAACTGAGGTTGTAACATTTACTGACATGTGGACTGAAGAGCAAAAATATAGAATGGGAACATTAAAATTCTATGTTAATGGTAAATTGTTCATGGTCACAGAAAATTTTGAAGAAATTATCCCAAGGTTACTTAACACTCCAAAAGAAAAACAAATTGGCGTTGGATATAACATTTCAATAGGTGGAGGTACTCAAGGACTTCACGATAATTTAACATTCTCAGGAGGATGTCCTCCAAATATAAACGAGATTGTTTACCAACAAGACCCTGAGTGTTTAACGACATACGATTTAGACCACACAGAATATTCGGGTCTTACAACTCATGTTAGATTAGAAGAAATTTTTGGGGGTAGTATGATTGGTGACATTAGTGCGTTTAGAATGTATACAGAACCTCTCAATGCATCACAAATTAAACACAACTTTAAATTATTAAAAAATAAATATGGATTATTAAATCCTATTTGCCCTGATTGTGCGATTATTGTTCCTCAAAATGATTTGACATATGTAGTAATTCCAGATGAAGATTTGGTTTATTTATTAATACCTGATGATGATTTGGAATATATTTTAATACCTCAAAACGATTTGAGATATGTAGTAATAAATGGAATTGGTCGTATAGTTTAAAGAATAAAACAAAAAAATTAAGTATTTATTGACATGGCATTAGGAATAAGAATTGAAAGTGATAATTTAAGTGGGCAAACCTCACAAGTTACGTATTTTCCAGACACGGGAGGTACTATTGATTTGGGAACGCAAATAATTCCGTTTAACTATATATCTAGTTATTATTACGGTATCTATGATTTATATGTACCAACTTATGGTTATACCTACACATTAAATGTTCCAGGTCCAACACCTAGTCCTACGCCAACTCAAACAAATACACCAACCAACACTTCAACTCCAACTCAAACTCCAACTCAAACAGAAGGATTAACGCCAACACCTACGGAAACTCCTACATTAACTCCTACGTCAACTGCAACAGTAACACCAACCGCAACAGTAACCTCAACAGTTACTCCAACCTCAACAACAACTGAAACCCCAACTCAAACTCCAACCGAAACAATGACACCAACCCCATCTGTTACTATTGGATTAACTCCTACAGCAACTCCAACTAACACGGAAACTCCAACAAACACACCTAGTAATACCACGACTAACACCTCAACCCCAACAACTACACCAACTAACACGGAAACGCCAACAAATACACCTACAAATACAGGGACTGCTGCGGAAACTCCAACTCAAACACCTACACAAACTTTAACACCAACTAACACAGAAACTTCAACTAATACTCCGACATTAACACCAACTCAAACTCAAACACCTACTAATTCAATATGTAAAACTTATTTATTGTTTGGTGGAACTCAAAATCAAACAACTTTTGTTGGTATTGATTGTGATGGGTTTGAATTTGATTTCTTCTTAGATGTATTTACAACTCAAATTTATTGTGCGGAAACAATTCAAATTGCATATGGTGATGGTAATATTGTATTATTAGGAGGATGTCCTTTACCAACTCCAACTGCAACACCAACTAATACTTCAACAAAAACACCTACACCTACCCAAACCCCAAGTAATACTGCAACACAAACGCAAACACCTACAAATACTGAGACTCAAACTCAAACACCTACACAAACACCTACAAATACTGAGACTCAAACTCAAACACCTACACAAACACCTACAAATACTGAGACTCAAACTCAAACACCTACACAAACTAACACGGAAACACCAACTCAAACACCAACTCAAACACCAACTAATACCAAAACACCAACTCAAACTCAAACACCAACTAATACCGAAACACCAACTCAAACTCCAACACCAACAAGAACAAGATTCTCGTTCTCAGTTTCAACAGGGACCACTCAATACGATGCGTGTGATGCGTCACCTTCAATAACAATTTATGGTGAATTTGTAAACTTTGACGAAAATACGCAATTCTTTAATTCTCTTTATGGACCAGTGACGGTGAATATGACAGGTTATTATAAAAATTCAGGACAAGTAGTTGAGTTAGACTCTAACGGTAACTATGTAGGAGTATTCTCATTATGTTCACTTTTAACTCAAACTCCAACACCTACACCAACAACAACACCTACAGCAACATTTGGGTATTACACATATATTTTAGGTACGGGATTAACAACAAACACCGCGTGTGCTGACTTTAGTTCCGCCCCTAATACTCTTTATGCACCAGTATCTCAAGGGACTGGTCCTAATGTTGGCGAGTACTTATATGTTAATACTTCATTAACAACACCAGCCGCGGATGGTTACTATTCTAATGGTACTGCATGGTACTTAGTTAGTGGTGGTTTAGGTCAAATTGGAAGTTCTGACCCTAATGGGTGCTAAGAACAAAATTAAAAAAATAAAAAATTAGAAATATTGAATCTAATAAACAAATACTTAGTATTTATATTATAAAAAGAAATCAAGATGGCATGTAGCAAATATACCTTAACAAACACGGGTTCAACCGTTGTAAACTTCAATTATAGAAGATGTGACGATTCAATGTGGGAATACCAAGTTGAGTTATTACCAAACCAAACAAAAAATATTTGGTTAATAAACAACACTTATTCAATTGCACCGTCATTTGTTAATAGTGTGGTATTGGTTAATAATGGAGCATATCCAATGTATTATCCAACTAGTACCCCAACTCCGACAAAGACCGCAACTCCAACACCAACTTTAACACCAACAAATACTCAAACGCCTGGAACAACACCTACACCAACTCCAACTACAACTAATACGGAGACACCAACTCAAACACCAACAACGACAACTACATTAACTGCAACTCCAACTAATACACCAACTCCAACTAATACGGAAACACCAACTCAAACACCAACAACCACAACAACATTAACTGCGACTCCAACACAAACAGGAACTGCGGCAGTTACACCAACTCCGACTCAAACTGAAACACCAACTAACACACCTACACCAACAAGAGCAAGATTTTCGTTCTCAGTTTCAACAGGTTTAACAAGTAATGATGCATGTAACGCATCACCATCAATAACAATTTATGGTGAACTTGCAAACTTTGATGAAAATACACAATTCTTTAATTTAGTATACGGACCAGTAACTGTTAATATGACAGGTTGCTATTCAAACTCAGGACAAGTAGTTCAATTAAATTCAAATGGTAATGAAACAGGAGGATTCTCATTATGTTCATTATTACCAACACAAACTCCAACACCAACTCATACTTCAACTCCAACTAACACACCTACAGTAACTACAACACCTACCGCAACATTCGGATATTATACTTATATTCTGGGAACAGGTTCAACATCAAATTTAGCATGTACCGACTTTAGTTCAGCACCTAACACACTTTATGTACCAGCATCTCAAGGACCTGGACCTAACATTGGTGAGACATTATATGTTAACACAGGATTATCAATTGTGGCGGCAGATGGTTATTATTCTAACGGTACTGCATGGTATTTAGTTAGTGGTGGAGCTGGTTTAATTACCGCTTCTGACCCTAACGGATGTTAATAAAAAAAGAAAATTAATATATGTAAAAAACCCTTCACCTTCGTGGAGGGTTTTTTATTTTTAGGGTAAAATATAACATACATGAAGATTTTTATCCAAATTGCCTCATACAGAGACCCGCAGTTAATCCCAACAATTAAAGACATGTTGGAAAACGCCAAAAAACCAAATAACTTAGTTTTCGGTATTGCAAGACAATACAGTGAAGAAGACGGTTTTGATAATTTAGATGAGTATAAAAACGACAAAAGATTTAGAATTTTAGATATTCCTTATCAAGATTCTAAAGGTGTTTGTTGGGCGAGACACCAAGTTCAACAACTTTACAAAGGTGAAACTTATACACTACAAATAGATTCTCACATGAGATTTGTTAAGGATTGGGACGATATCCTTATCAAAATGATAAAGGGGTTACAGAAGGACGGGTATAAGAAGCCTCTACTTACGGGCTACGTTCCTTCTTTTGACCCCGAAAATGACCCAGCAGGAAGAGCCCCTGATGCATGGAGAATGGTTTTTGACCGATTCATTCCTGAAGGTGCAGTATTCTTCTTACCTGAAACAATTCCAGGTTGGAAAGATTTAAAAAAACCTGTAACATCAAGATTCTACTCAGCTCACTTCTGTTTTACATTAGGACAATTCTCAACTGAAGTTCAGCACAACCCTGAATATTATTTCCACGGAGAAGAAATTTCAATTGCTGCAAGAGCTTACACTTGGGGTTATGATTTATTCCACCCACATATTCCTGTTGTTTACCACGAATACACTCGTAAAGGTAGAACAAAACAATGGGATGATGACAAAGGTTGGGGTGAAAGAAACAGAGTATCTCATTTAACAAATAGAAAATTATTTGGTATGGATGGTGAAATTCAAGAAGGTCATGATGGTCCTTATGGTTTTGGTACCGTTAGAACTTTAACCGAGTATGAAAAATATGCAGGTATCTTATTCCAAAAAAGAGCAATTGACAAATATACTTTAGATAAAAACTATCCACCAAACCCATATAATTTTGAGACAGAACAAGAATGGAAAGATAGTTTCTGTATGATGTTTAAACATTGTATTGATATCGGATATTCTCAAGTACCTGAAACGGATTATGATTTTTGGGTTGTTGCATTCCATAACGATAAAGACGAAACTTTATACAGAAAAGATGCAGACAAGAATGAAATTGCAGGATTTATGAGAGACCCTGATAAGTATTGTAAAGTGTGGAGAGAATTCCAAACAGATGAATTACCTTCTTACTGGGTAGTATGGCCTTACTCAGAATCAAAAGGATGGTGTGATAGAATTACAGGCAGATTAACCCACAACCACGTTAGTTAATGAATATTACCAACATTCCCAAATTTGTCGTTAATTTAGAAAGACGACCTGACCGATTAGACCATATTCAAAAAGAGATGGACTATATGGGATGGGATTACGAATTATTTAAAGCTGTTGATTTAAACAATCACGGAGGATGTACTTTATCTCATACAGGAATTATTAAACTTGCTAAAGAGAGGGGATACGACTCTGTGATGGTTATTGAAGATGATTGTACTTTTTTACCATACTCAAAAGACTTAATTAATAAAATTGAAACTGAAAGTGGTGAATTTGAATATGGTATTATCAATCTTTCTCCTACTTTAAACAGACCTGTTCTTCGTAGTAAAGAACAACCTTTGTTTTTAGATATAACAAATTTACCCCCAAAACAAGAACACGAAAGAGGTATATTTGCAACTAATATGATGATTTATCATAGTTCAATCTATGATAATGTATTAGAGATGGAAATACCTGAAAAATTAGGGTACTACGCAATTGATGATTACATCTATCAATTTGTATTACCAATCAAACAAAGTTATTGTCCAATTTTACCATTGGCTCCTCAGATGAGTAGTTGGTCTGATGTGTCACAAGGACAATACAATAATTTTTACACTCAAACTTATAATTGGAATTTATATAGTCCGTGTAAAATTCCACCACAATATTTAAGTGGAATATTAACCCAAGAATTAAAAAACAATAAAGAACACAATCAATTCACATATGTCAACTAAAGTTAAATTTATCACATCAATCTATAGTGATTTGTATGGCACCGAATACGGTGGTAGAATGAATAGAGGGGGTCACTATAGTTATAGTTTATTATCTCTTTTAAAAATGACCGACGCAGATTTCTTATGTTATACGTCTGAAAGAGAAATAGAACCATTAAAAAAATTCTTTTACGAAACACATTCAATATCATCTGAGAAATTAAAGTTTGAAATTTTTGATATTTCAACAACTAAATTCCAACATTTAATTAAAGAATATAAAAATGTTGAGCAAACTAAAAAATCTGATAGATGTGTTGAAATTCAATATTCTAAATTTCATTGGTGGTGGAATGAAGATAAATCTTACGACTATTATTATTGGATTGATGCGGGTTTATCTCATTGTGGATTAGTTCCTGTAAAATATTTAAGTGGTACTCATCCAGAGCAAAGATACTATGAATGTAGTTTGTTTAATAATGATTTTTTACATAACATGATTGAGGATACTGGTGATAAGTTTTTAATACTCGGTAAAGAAAATGATAGAAACTTTTGGTCACAAACTTTAGACCCTAAGTGGTACAAAGAATATGATAGAAGTCTTCATATTATTGGTGGATTGTTTGGAGGTCACAGAGACAAGTGGGATGAAATTGTAAATTTATTTGAAGATTATGCTGAAAAAACTATAATAGATGCGAAGAACTTACACCATGAAGAACCAATTATGACTTTAATGTATTTCAATCATAAAGAATTATTTGAAAGAAAACATTTTGATATTTGGTGGTGTAGAGATAATGCACCCGCAGGAGTGACAGATGAAATGTTCACATTAAATAAAAGTTTTTATAAAATTTTAGAAGAATTCAATAGAATATATGAGTAATATAACATTAGTAACAGGTATATGGGACATTGGTAGAGGAGAACTATCAGAAGGTTGGTCAAGACCTTACCAACATTATTTAGACCAATTTGAAAAATTATTACAAGTTGAGGAAAACTTAATAATTTTTGGTGATGAAGAATTAAAAGAGTTTGTTTTTAAAAGAAGAGACCAATCAAATACTCAATTTATTGTTAGACCATTATCATGGTTTAGAGATTCTGAATTCTTTGATAAAATACAAAAAATTAGAACCAATGATGAGTGGGCTAATTTATCAGGATGGTTAAAAGAATCAACCCAAGGTAGATTAGAAAATTATAATCCATTAGTTATGTCTAAAGTATTTTTGCTACACGATGCAAAAATAATGGACCAGTTTGATTCAGAATATATGTTTTGGATTGATGGTGGTTTAACTAATACTGTTCATCCAGGTTATTTTACTCATGATAAAGTTTTGGATAATTTATCAAAATACATTTCAAAATTTTCATTCGTTTGTTTTCCTTACGATGCGGAAAATGAAATTCACGGATTTGAATATAATAAGTTAAATTCAATTGCGGGTGCCAAAGTTAATAAAGTCGCAAGAGGTGGGTTCTTTGGTGGTCCAAAACACACTATTGGTGATATTAACGGAATTTATTATGGATTATTAAAATCAACTTTAGATGAAGGGTATATGGGTACTGAAGAATCAATTTTCAGTATTATGTGTTATAAACATTCAGATTTGGTAAATTATTTTGAAATTGAATCTAACGGTTTAGTTGGTAAATTTTTTGAGGACTTGAAGAATAATAACCTTACACCTAAATCAGAAAATGTTAACAAATCTACAAATAGTTTAGATGTTAATAAAGTTGGTTTGTATGTCATCACATTTAATAGTCCAAAACAATTTCAAACATTAATTGATTCAATGAATGCTTATGATAAGGATTATATTATAAAAACTAAAAAGTTTTTATTGGATAATTCTACCGACACATCCACATTTGATGATTACGCCAGAATTTGTCAAGAATATGGATTTGAACACATTAAAAAAGATAATTTAGGTATTTGTGGTGGAAGACAATGGATTGCCGAACATTTTGAAGAAAAGACCGATTTAGATTTTTATTTATTTTTTGAAGATGATATGTTTTTCTATCCAAATGAAGGTCATGTTTGTAGAAATGGGTTTAATAGATATGTTCCTAATTTATATTCAAAAACATTACAAATTGCAAAAAAAGAAAACTTTGATTTTTTAAAGTTAAACTTTAGTGAGTTCTTTGGTGATAATGGTACTCAGTGGTCTTGGTATAATGTACCACAAGTGGTTAGAGAAAAATATTGGCCAGGTAAAAATAGATTACCTGAACAAGGTATTGACCCAAATGCACCTAAAGCTGTTTATGATTCTATTAGAACATTCCAAGGTATACCTTATGTTACGGGTGAAGTGTATTATTGTAACTGGCCACAAATTGTGACCAGAACAGGTAATAAGAAAATGTTTTTAGATACAACTTGGGCACACCCATTTGAACAAACATGGATGAGTCATATGTATCAGTTAGTTAAAGAAGGAAATTTATATCCTGGCTTACTACTTATGACACCAACAGAACACGATAGGTTTGAACATTACGAAAGAAGTTTAAGAAAAGAGTCATAACAATATATTTATTGTTATGGAATTCTTTATCAAACAAAACGCAACACTCCCTGTATTAAAAATGCAGGTAGTTAAAGACGGAAGGTCAGGATATCTTCAACTAATGGAGGACTTGGCGGTTTCAACAATCTTTTTTACTATGGTAGAAGTAGAAACAGGAATTCCTAAAATTGTGTCGGCACCTGCAGAAATAGTAAATTTAATTTTACCTTTAGGTGCTGAACCCGAATATTATATTTATTTCAAATTTAGTTCAAGGGATACAAATACCCCAGGTCGATATGTAGGTCAGTTTTTAATTAAGAATGACGAAGGTAATTTGATTCTACCTATTAGAGAAGAGTTATATATTAATATTCAACCAAGTTTTATTTCAGAAACTGCTTGTTGTTAATTTGATTACTAAGTTTTTTATTTTATATTTATCATAGAAGGTAAATTTCACGATGGTGTGAAAGCTAATAAACCAACTATATAACTTATGATATCTAACGAAGAAATTGAATCGTTCTTGCACGGGAATGACCCCGAAGAATTTATTGTAGCAATAGAATTTGACTACGCATCCAACTCCATTTACAAAATTAAAGAGATTCCTGGTAAAGGAAAAGAAATCCGTAAGGATACGTTTACCCCATTTGCATGGGTAGGTGATTTACGCGGTATTAACTTTTACGGTAATTCAAAAGCAGCTCAGAAAGAAGCCATGTCCAAACATGGTATTATGATTGAGAAGTTGGAAACTCACGGTAACGAAAGGTTACAAAAAGGTATGACTTTCATGGTGAAATCACTTAAAGGATATAGAGAGCTTATTCAGTTCTTTAGAGAAGGTGGTTGTGACCCATGGGGTGAAAAAACAAAAGACAAAGTAATGATTTTACCTCCTGTAGAACAATACTTAATCTCTAAAGAAAAAAGATTATTTAAAGGATTTGAGAATTATGAAGAAGTTACCCGAATGGTATATGACTTAGAGACGACTGCTCTTGAACCAAAGGACGGTCGTATCTTCATGATTGGAATTAAAACAAATAAAGGATATCACCGAGTTATTGAGTGTATGGATGAGGCAGAAGAAAAGAATGCCATCATTGAATTCTTTAATGTTATTAATGAATTAAAACCAAGTATTATTGGTGGTTACAACTCAGCAAATTTCGACTGGCATTGGATTTTTGAAAGATGTCAAATATTGGGGATAGACCCTAAGAAGATTTGTAAATCATTACATCCTCAACATTCATTCACAAGAAAAGATAGTATGTTAAAACTTGCGAATGAGGTTGAGACATTTACTCAAACTTCTATTTGGGGTTATAATGTAATTGATATTATTCATGCTGTTCGTAGAGCACAAGCAATCAATTCAAGTATTAAATCTGCGGGATTGAAATACATTACTCAGTATATTAATGCTGAAGCCCCTGACCGTGTTTATATTGACCATTTAGATATTGGTCCATTCTACTCAAAGAAAGAAGACTTTTGGTTAAACACTAAAAACGGTAATTACAAAAAAGTTGGTGTGGATTCTAAAATTGATGAAATTTGTGATAAACGTACTGACGTATACAATAAGATTAAAGGTGATAAGTTAGTAGAGATGTATCTTGACGATGACCTAGATGAAACCCTTAAGGTGGACCAAGAGTTCAACCAAGGTTCCTTCTTGTTGGCTGCGATGATTCCAACAACATACGAAAGGGTTTCAACCATGGGTACTGCAACATTATGGAAAATGTTAATGTTAGCTTGGTCTTATAAGTATGGGCTCGCTATTCCAGAAAAACAAGGTAAGACAGACTTTGTAGGAGGTCTTTCACGACTACTTAAGGTTGGTTATAGTAAGAACGTACTTAAACTCGATTTCTCATCTCTATACCCTTCTATTCAGTTAGTACATGATGTATTTCCTGACTGTGATGTAACAGGTGCAATGAAAGGTATGTTAAGTTACTTCCGTAATACCCGTATCAAATACAAACAACTTGCTGAAGAGTTTTATAATGTTGACCGTAAGAAGTCTGAATCATATGGTAATAAACAGTTACCGATTAAGATTTTCATTAACTCGATGTTTGGTGCATTATCCGCTCCTCAGGTTTATGCTTGGGGTGACATGTATATGGGTGAACAGATTACCTGTACAGGTAGACAATACCTTCGTCAGATGATTAAGTTCTTCATGACTAAAGGATACGTTCCGTTGGTAATGGATACGGATGGTGTTAACTTCTCAACTCCTGATGAGGCAAACGATAGAGTTTATGTTGGTCGTGGATTGAATTGGAAAGTTAAAGAGGGTAAAGAATATTTTGGGCCTGAAGCCGATGTTGCCGAGTATAATGATATATTCATGAGAGGTGAGATGGCGCTTGATACTGATGGTATATGGCCTTCTACCATCAACTTAGCTCGTAAGAACTATGCGGTTATGGATGCCAAAGGTAAAATCAAATTAACGGGTAATAGTATTAAATCAAAGAAACTTCCATTGTATATTGAGGCCTTTTTGGATAAAGGTGTTAAAATGTTACTTGAAGGCAATGGTAAGGCGTTTGTTGAATATTACTATGAGTACTTACAGACAATTTTTGATAAAAAGATACCGTTAAGTAAAATCGCTCAAAGGGCGAAAGTTAAACTAAGTATGGATGATTACAAAAAACGTTTAACAGAAAAAACTAAATCGGGTAATAGTATGAGCAGAATGGCCCACATGGAATTAGCTCTTCAATCAAATTTAAACGTAAGTTTAGGTGATGTTATTATGTATGTTAATAATGGACTTAAATCGTCTCATGGAGATGTTCAAAAGAAAGGGGATGGAGTTCAAATTAATTGTTATATGTTAGATAAAGACATTTTAGACAATGACCCTAATTTAACAGGTGATTATAATGTCCCAAGAGCAATTACCACTTTTAATAAAAGAATTGAGCCGTTATTAGTTTGTTTTAAGGATGAAGTGAGAAATGGTTTAATTGTTACTGACCCTGAAAAAAGAGGTATCTTTACAACCGCACAATGTGAATTGATAAATGGTCAACCATTTGACGAGTCAGGTCAAGATAAATTGGAGGACGTGTTAGCGATTACAGATGCTGAAATGTCATATTGGAAAAAACGAGGTTTAGACCCTGACTATATGTACGAATTAGCTGAAGAAGGGTGGAAAGAAAAGTTAGGAATTCTTGAGACCGTCTGAAGATAAGATATACCAATTACCAGCACAAAATCTAAACTCAATACAGGCATATTTGTCGGCAACTATTTCATCATAGTCTTCGTCAATTTTGCCTGTGTCAGGTTTGATTGTTATCCTTGTCATTGCCTTTACGACAATATGGTCAGTAGTTTTTGAGTTTAAAGTAACTGTAGACTCCAATACATTTCTAATGATAACACATTCCTCACCGTTAGTTGAGTATTCTCTTTCAGACACAATTGAAATTTCTGAAGTTTCTAATATTTCCCCATTAATTAATCTTGTAGATGGGATTGTTCTTAATATTGCCATAAGGTTAAATTACATATATTTGACGAGGCATAGCTCTGAATTTCATTTGCTTATTTAAATTTTCAGCAATAAGGGCTTCTTTTTCCATTTGTTTTTCAGGTCTAAGTCTTTCAAGTCTTAGTTTTAATTCTTCTTCTAACTTAGTTTTTTCATCTTTACCTTCAGTTAAAAGACTTGTATAGTCCATTTGGATTTCAGAGTCAGGGGTTTTTAAGTTTCCACTATATTTCCCTCTAACTCTACCTAACGTTTCTTTAACGTAAGCGGTAAACCATCTTCTTACCCATTGTTGTGCAGGTACATTTAAATCTGTCCAAGTAAACTCTTCTAAAGGAACTTCATTAGGCATTTTAATTACATCAGGATTATTTTTTAAACAATCCGCCCTACTATCAGGAGTTACATCGTAATACCAATACCAAACAGCTTTACCGACATATCCGCTATAATTATTCCAATTAAAATGATTACCAGGAGCGTTATATAACTGTACGTTTCTTTTACCATCAGGTAACGCAGTAATTCTATATGTTAACGAACCACCTAAAATTCTATTCATAATGTTTGCCTCTTGCATTCTTAACAAGTAGTCAAAACCTGACATCATAAAGTAAGAACCTTGATAACCCATTTGAGCAAATCCTACTTCATTCGCACCTAATCCAACACCACCAAAACCACCAATTCCACCCATACCAAATGCAGTCCAAGGTTGGTTACTAAACCATAATAACTCATTAATCTCTCTACCTGCAGGTATTTCATAATCTTGTTTGTTTGGCTCAAGAAGAAAATAATCTTTTTTAAGTACCCATGGACCCATAGTTTGAAGTCCAACAATTTTTGAATACGAATATGCAAATTGTTGTTCAAAATCCATGGTTCTTGTAATTAAAGCTTGAGCAACAGACTTTTCAGTCATGTTCAAGTTAACCAAGTTAACCCACTGACTTTCAATTAACCAATCAAGAACATATTGTTCATAATCTTGAATAGATAGTTCCATCAAAGAATCCATCATTTCATCTTCAATCTCAACACTTCTTAATGGTGCACCCAATAAGTGTTTAATTCTTGTATAAATTTTTGACCTTTCTGGTTCTGGAATAACTGCCATATCTAATAAATATCAATTAGTTTATTATTAAATACTGTAGAGCAGTGAATCTTTTGGAAAAACAAAATTACCACCTACAATTTTTGGTTTTTGATTGAACACTAAAACATTTTTTCCTTTTTGGAAAACCATCCAATCTGTTTTGTATAACTTAACACTTGCGGTACCTTCTAAAACAATACCATCCTCAGTTTCAATCATATTTCTAAACGGTTTAATCTGAGCGGTATATAATTGTCCATCTTTAAAAACTTCTAAATCCACACCTTGTATTGCGTCTTTTTTATTACCAAGTTCTCCAACCACCTCAACCTTAGCGGTTTTACCAAAAAACCTCTTAAGTATTGATGCCGTGATTTCTTCTCTTTTACTTCCTGCTTTATCTTTTTCAGTTAAAATTCTTAATAAATTTTGAAAAGTTGAACTTTCTTTATCAAAGATTCTAAACTTAAAATGGTTTAATGCATTAACAAATCTTTCAACCTCTTTCTTTTGTTGTGATGGAGTTTTATCCATAAATTGAATGGGTTCTTTATTAGGAATTGTTGCAATAACATTATTTAAATCTTTTAATAAGATACAAAAAGATGTGTAGTTTGTGTTTAATTTATTAATAACAGACCTGCCAGGACCCTCAAGATTATAAACACCAGGTAATTGGTCGTTGTCTGGTTTTTCAATATAGTTTTCATTGAATACTTCTTTCATGATTTTATTAATACCATTCATGAAAGTCCATTTTATATCGGAATTTGCATTGAATAACATTCTATAGAATTCATTCTCTGATTGAGAACACATTTCAGATTTACCCTCACTTAACAATTGTTTTAATTTTGTTGATTCAGTTAATTTTGTTTCAATTTTCATTTCGTACATTTTTGTTACAAAATCCCAATTAACTACTTTCCAAAAGTTTGTGATATATTCATCTCTTTTGTTTCTATATTTTAGATAATAAGCATGTTCCCATAAATCTAGTCCTAATAGTGGAAATCCACCCCCTTCAATCACATTCATTAATGGATTGTCTTGGTTTGGAGTTGACATAATTTTTAAAGTATTTTTTGAGGTTAGAACTAACCATACCCATCCAGAACCAAATCTTTCTTTGGCTTGTTTTTCAAATTCTTTTTTGAATGCGGTGAATGTCCCCCATTGTTTGGTGATTTTTTTGTAAAGTTCACCATCAAGTTTTTTGGGTTCAGGAGTTAACATGTTCCAAAATAATGCGTGGTTAAAAGCACCACCTGCATTATTTCTTATGTTTTTATCAAAACGACTAATTGTTTTGATTATTTTTTCTAAATCTAAATCTCCGTATTTTTTCTTTGATAATGCGTCGTTTAGTTTATCCACGTACCCTTTATAATGTTTATTATAATGAAAGTTCATTGTTTCTGGGTCAATAAACTGTTTGAGGGCTGTATAAGAATAAGGTAATTTCTCTATTCCTATTTTTTTCATTTCTGTAATCAACAACTCTTTTTCTTTGTTAACGTGGGTTTCAAGTATCTGTAGTTCTAGTTGTTGGATTTTCTCTTCTGTTTTTTTCATAGTTTTGGATTATCCGTTGTATATAAATAATCCGTAGTTGCTTAATATCTCAACTGATTAATTCTTTGTAGAATTTCTTCTGCTGCATCAGCAGGATTTTGGTTGTCACCCATAACTGTTGCGATGACTTGTTTCTTGTTGTTCAATATATCATAAATGATACCTTCAATCGTATTTTCAAAAATTGGATAGTATACTAATACATTGTTATTTTGACCGTAGCGATATGCTCGGTCTTCAGCTTGTGCGTGGTCTGATGGTAAGAATGAAAGGTCATTCATGATTACCGCTTCTGCTGATGTTAAAGTAATACCAACACCTGCGGCTTTAATGTTACCAACAAAAACTTTAACCTTTGGGTTGTCTTGGAATTGGTCAACAGAGTATTGTCTTTCAGGTTTTGACATTGAACCATCAAGTTTAACTGCAAGTTTTCCAAAATGTTCTGTAATTTTATTTAAAGAATCTGTGAAATTACAGAATATGATAACTTTCTTGTCTTGTTCTAAAATGTTTTCGGCAAGTTCAATTGTCTGAGCAATTTTCTCGTCAGCAATAATTTGTCTAACCTTTGTTAGTTTTGAAAATTGAACTGTTAGTGATTTTGACTCTTCAGGATTTTTATCATACCAATCATAATATTCCCCCATAACATTTTCATATTCTTTAGATTTTAATCTAAGATATACAGGGGTAATAATTTTATCGGGTAGGTCAAGAACATTTTCTTTTAATCTTCTTAATGTTAATCCTACAGTTCGGTCTCTTAATTCCTCTAAATTTGATGCACCCGTCACATTCCAAACTTTTCTTCCGCCAACATTAAATTGATATCCTTGACAATATCTGATAGCATATGCCATCCAATTCTTTGCAACAGGGGAATCAATCAAACTTAATAAGTTGAAATAATCAATTGGTCGTGATGTCATTGGGGTACCTGTCAATAACCACAATCTGTCAGTTTTTTTAACGATATCGTTAATTAGTTTCGTCCTTTGCGCCGTAGCATTTTTGATATAGTGTGCTTCGTCAATAATAACCAAATCAAAATTGGCAGCAAGAACTTGAGATTCATCTTTCTTTTTAGGGTCATGGAAATTTTTTATTATGTCGTAGTTTATAATTACAAAATCCGCCTCAGTACTAAAGTTTTTACTTTCCGCAATGTAGATTGATTTGTCTGAATAATTTTCAATCTCACGTTTCCAGTTAATTTTTAAAGTAGCGGGACAAATGATTAAAACTTTTTTAGAACCTGATTCTAATGCTGCAATGATTGTTGAGGTTGTTTTACCAAGACCCATGTCATCAGCCAAGATAAACTTTTTATTTTCAACTAATTTTTGAATTGCTTCTTTTTGATGTTCTAATGGAGGACGGTGAGAATATTTGGAATAATCAATCACAACATCTTTAACTGAATTATCTTTAATGATTGCTGCCTTTGGTAACCAAAAATCATGTAATTCTTCTTTTTCAAAAACTTTACCCCAAATGTGGTAAGCCTTTTCTTTATCTGCTAATAATTTTTCAACCCAAACTTTTTGAGGTATTTCGGTATATAATTTATCGTCAGCTAATTTTTGTGCAAAGTAGGCGTCAAGAATCACCCACTTCTTGGCAACCTTTGGTTGCTTGTCGTGGAAGTTAATAATATACTCTGATTGACTTCTTGTTGGGTAAAATTTTTTGTTAAGTTGTGACTTACGTTTTAACTCTAACATGTAATTATTACCACCTTCATATGTTTCAAGAATCGTCAATGCCTTTGACTCCAAACTTATTTCCATTCTTTTAATAAAAGTTTGTCTTAAATATAAGTAAAAATAAAGTATTTATCAATATATGCAAAAATTAGTTCCAATTACAAGGTTAGGCAAATTCTTCGGTGAGGAGGATTTTGTATTAGATATTGGTATGGGTGAAGAGTGGTTAGTGGGTGATATGAATTTCACGGTTGTGTTATACCGTGTTGATAGATATCGCACAAAAACTGATGATGTGTATGGTGAAGTTTTAGAAGATGGAATACAATTCATGGCACCTATAGAATTGAACGGTTATGTTCAAATCATGGCTCCAACTAACAAATTACTTGGTAATTCTAAAGTTAAACAAGATGAGCCAGGTAATATGAAATTTTCAATTTACCAAAAAACTCTTGATGATATGCAAGTTAATATCCTTATGGGTGATTACTTTGGATATTATGAAACTGAAGACCGAATTAGATATTATACGGTTATTGATGATGGACTTGTTAAGTCAGACAATAAACATACTTATGGTGGATACAAACCGTTCTATAGAACAATAACCGCAACATATGTAAGCGAAAACGAATTTAGAGGATTATAATGAAAGTAGTAATAACTGAATCTCAGTTTGATAATTTATTTTTGGGTAAGAAAGTTATGGTGTATTATAATTTACACAAACATACTTTTTCGGTCACCTATGATAGTAAAGTAATTATGCATGCTGACTATGTTAAATTAGGAGATGTTGAGTTTAGAGTTAGAAAAGGTGGTAAAGAAAAAGTTCGTTCTGAAAAATCAAAGAATGTTCACGCATTTGTAATTGGAAAATTATTAGATTATTGTGAATATCCATGTGACGATTTACCAACCTCAACTTCTGATAAAGTTGTTACATATAATCCATATAAATTTGATTCGTTTGTTTATAAAGACAGTGAAGAACCTGTTTATCATGCAAATGAAGTTGATATGATAAATTCGCAAAATAAAATATTTGTTGTAAAATAATAAAATGCCGTTACCAAGAAACATAGTTAAACCAACATTACCTTTAGTACCAAAAAAAGTTTTATCTGAAAGAAGAGAACAACTTTTAGAGTATATTAAAGAAGATGGAACTTATTTACCTAAGTCAGTATTACATGCCGATTTAGATAAAGGTATGTTGAATTTTGTTAAAGATGAATTACAAGTAACAACATCGGGAAAAATTGTTCCTATGTTGGATATTATCATTACAACTCAAAATTGGACTCAATATACTGAAACCGCATTATTCACGGATATGGATAATAATCCATCCCCACCATTTATTACAGTGGTTAGAAATCCTGAAGTAAAATACGGTTCAAACCCTGCTTTAATTTATAACATTCCAAACAGAAAGCAATTTTATTACGCTTCGGTACCAACATGGAATGGTAATGAACAAGGTATGGACATTTATACAATTCCACAACCTGTCCCTGTTGATATCAAATATAGTGTTAAAATTATTTGTAATAGAATGAGAGAACTTAACCAACTTAATAAAGTGGTTATGCAAACATTCGCGTCAAGACAAGCCTACACATTTATTAAAGGACAATATGTTCCAATTATTTTGGATAATGTTTCAGATGAATCTCAAATGACAATTGAGTCAAGAAAATATTATATTCAAAATTATGATTTCACAATGTTGGGATATCTTATTGACGAAGAAGAGTTTGAAGTTAAACCTGCAATTGCAAGAGTAACACAACTTATGGAAATCGACACCTCAACAAAAAAACAAAAAAGAAAAAAATATCCTGAAAACCCTGATGAATTTGAGATGAATTTTTTATTTGTTTCGGGTAATACTATGTTAAATGATTTTATTGATTTCACTGCCAATATGAATTTAGTTTCAACTGGTAATGTAGATACTTTTGACATATACATTAACGGTGATTACTATGGTAGTGACCTTCAAAATATTGAAATAACAACAAACGATAGACTTAGAGTTGAAGTTACAAAAATAGACGATACACAGGATTCAACAATATTGTACAATAACAAGCTCGTTTAATCTTCACCGTATATATCTTTCTTCTCTTTGCACTTCTCAATAATTAAATTTTCTAAAAATTTATAAATCTTTATTCCCCTCTTATCACAGTATTTTTTCAATATCTCGTGTGATTCAGGTGATATTTTAATATTCTTGATTTCCTTATTAGTTTTCATAGGCAGAAAAAAGGCAGAATTAATTCATACCGTTTATAAATAGTTATTGAAAAGTAAAGTTTTTTCAACTTATGTTGAATATTTATCTATAAAATAAATCTGTAACAGAATAATTTAATAATGGCAACAGCACAAGCAAATCAAAAAGTATTCGTATCACCAGGCGTATACACATCCGAAACCGACTTATCATTCGTAGCCCAAAGTGTGGGTGTAACAACTTTAGGTCTTGTTGGAGAAACTATAAAAGGACCAGCATTCGAACCAGTATTCATAACAAACTATGATGAGTTTCAAGCTTATTTCGGGGGAACAGAACCCGTTAAGTTTTATAACACTCAGATACCAAAGTATGAGGCTGCTTACATCGCTAAGTCATATCTACAACAATCTAACCAATTGTTTGTTACAAGAGTTTTAGGTCTATCAGGTTATGACGCGGGTCCATCTTGGAGTCTTTCGTTAATTGCCAATGTTGACCCTACAACAATTGCAATAAACACAAGTAGTGCACCTTTTACTGCAACGTTTACAGGTAATTCTACAGGGAATACTGTTACATTTACAAACCTTTCTCAACTTCCTGTTGAGGTTCAAGCAAATTTAAATGTACAATATAGATTGTCTGATGGTTCTACATCAACATTACAAAGTGACTTTAATTCTATTTTAGACGGTATTATGGATAGCCCTAACCTTTCAGCAACAACTGTTGTTATGTACGGTGCAATTCCTGAAAGCGATTACTACGGTTTAACAAACACTTATAATGTTATTAAAGACCCATATAAGTGTGAAAACAATTTAGCTCAGAATGATTTAACTTCGTCATCAAACGACCCATGGTATTATGCAAACTTTGACATTTCTTCAGGAAATGCTTATACAGGATATTCATTCTACTACACTGTAGGTACTTTAGCAACTGGTGCAACATCTACAGAATTTACAGGTACTATTACAGGTATGACTTACCAATTTACAGGTACTGCTTACTCTGAATATAATAATATGGTTGTAGGTACTATTCGTTCAAGAGGTATCTCACTTTACGCAAACAGTGCTGATAGTGTTGACCATGGTCCTGTTTATGAAGTAGGTATTGATTACAATAATAACAATACATGGGTACCTAATAACTTACAACTTGTTTGTACAGGTCAATATTCGGGTATAACTCAATCTCCATATGCATCTTTCTTACTTTCAGGTGTAACTAAAGATAATAACACATTCTCATTTGAGACTTCATTATTAGCATCATCTGCAAAATATATAACTAAAGTATTGGGTGTTGATAATTTTGGTAAATCAAGATTCCAAGTTCCAATTTATGTTGAAGAAATTTATCAAGGAAGTTTGAATTATGGTTATAGTCAAGGTTATGTTCGTGGATTAAATTGTGATTTAATTGCACTACCAGACGCAAGAAGTCAATCAAGTTCATCAATTGCATGGAATTTAGAAAAATATCAATCACCTGAAACACCTTTCTTAGTTTCAGAATTAAGAGGTAATAAAGTATATGATTTGTTTAAATTCATATCAATTTCTGATGGTGATGCAGCAAATACCGAAGTTAAAGTTTCAATTGCTAATTTATCGTTTAATAATATGTCTTTTGATGTATTAGTTAGAAATTTCTTTGACACTGATTCTAATCCAATTGTAATTGAGAAATTTACAAATTGTAATATGGACCCAGGTACAAATAACTTTATTGCTAAAAAGATTGGTTCGTCTAACGGTGAGTTCGCATTAATTTCAAAATATATAATGGTTGAAATGGCAAATGAATATCCAATAGACTCATTACCTTGTGGTTTCTACGGTTACACACAAAGAGAATATGAAGACGCTAATGTATATCCATCACCATTCCCTAAATTTAAAACTAAATATGATTACCCTGGAGAGGTTATTGCAAATCCACCATTCGGTTCTGCCGTTGGAGGAGGAACAGTTGAATCAGGGGGAGATATTGTTAGAAAAACATATTTAGGATTCTCAACACAATATGGTGTTGATGAGTCATTACTAACATACAAAGGTAAACAAAACCCAATTGTTGGGTGGGAATTAGCTACAGAATCAGTTAAATGGAATTATTTGAGTAGAGGTTTCCATATGGACTCAGGTGCTACAGTTGTAACAATCGCAAGAACTTCAATGACAAGTGGACAAACGGCATTTGAATGTGGAACTGCTGACTTTAGATTTGACCCGCAAACTCAAGAAAATCCTTATTACTTTATTTATTCAAGAAAATACACAGTGTGTTTTGCAGGTGGATTTGATGGATGGGATATTTACAGAGAGTTTAGAACTAACCAAGATAGATTCCAATTAGGTTCTTCAGGTTATTTATCAGGAGCATACCCTTCTTCAAGATATCCAACCGCAACAGGTGACGGTATATTCAAAAGAATTGTGGTTCAAAATAATACTCAAGATTTCGCAAACACTGACTATTACGCTTACTTACTTGGTATCTTAACATTTGCAAATCCTGAAGCAACTAACATTAACGTGTTTGCAACTTCAAGTATTGATTATGTTAATAACTCAAACTTAGTAGAAGAAGCAATAGATATGGTACAATATTCAAGAGCTGACTCGGTTTATATCGCAACAACTCCTGACTATAATATGTATACACCAGATTCAACCAACCCACAAGATATCATCTACTCACAAGAAGCGGTTGATAACTTAGATAACACAGGAATTGACTCTAACTATACCGCAACTTATTATCCTTGGATTTTAACAAGAGATACAGTTAACAATACTCAAATTTATTTACCACCAACAGGTGAGGTTTGTAGAAACTTAGCGTTGACAGATAACATTTCATTCCCTTGGTTTGCATCAGCGGGTTACACAAGAGGTCTTGTAAACTCAATCAAAGCTAGACAAAAACTTACACAAACTGATAGAGATACATTGTATCAAGGTAGAATTAACCCTATCGCAACTTTCTCTGATGTTGGAACTGTAATTTGGGGTAATAAAACTCTACAAGTTGCTGACACAGCACTTAACAGATTAAACGTAAGAAGATTATTACTACAAGCTCGTAAATTGATTTCAGCAGTGGCGGTAAGATTATTGTTTGAACAAAACGACCAAGTTGTTAGACAACAATTCTTGGATAGTGTTAACCCTATCTTAGATTCAATTAGAAGAGACAGAGGTTTATACGATTTCCGTGTAACAGTATCTTCTTCACCTGAAGATTTAGATAGAAACACTTTAACAGGTAAAATCTACCTAAAACCTACGAAAGCTTTGGAGTTTATTGATATTGAATTCTTCATTACTCCAACAGGAGCTTCGTTTGAAAATATATAATAAATTCATGGGGGTACATTAAGCACCCCCTAAATGCCAAAGTATGAAAAGACAACTTAAAGAAGGTTTTAAAGGTGAGGGTACACCCGATATGAAATATTATGCATTTGATTGGGATGACAACATTGTTCATATGCCAACAAAGATAGTATTAAAAACTGAAAGTGGTGATGAAGTTGGTATGAGTACTGATGACTTTGCGGAATATAGAAGTCAAATAGGTAAAGAACCTTTTGATTATAAGGGTAATACCATTTTAGGATTCGCTGAAGACCCATTTAGAAATTTTAGAACCGCAGGTGACAAAGATTTTTTAGTAGATACCATGAGAGCAAAACTTGGTCCAGCGTTTAGTGATTTTAGAGAGGCAATCAATAACGGTTCAATTTTTTCAATTATTACCGCAAGAGGTCACAACCCAAACACATTAAAACAAGCTGTTTACAATTACATTATTGATGGATTTCATGGTATAGATAAAGACAAATTAATTAAGAACCTTAAAAAATATAGAACATTTACGGATGAAGGGGACATGAGTGACGATGAATTAATTAAGTCGTACTTGGAACTTTGTAAGTTTCACCCTGTGTCTTTTGGAGATGAAACAGGTGCTGCCAATCCCGAAGAAGCAAAAGTTCGTGCAATGGAAGAATTTGTATCTTATATAAAGGCGATGGCTTCAGTTCTTAATAAGAAGGCATATATTAAAAACGATGTGTCAAATAATTTTGTACCAGAGCAACCTAGTATTGGATTTTCAGATGATGATATTAGAAATGTTGAAGTAATGAGTAAACATTTTAAAGATAAACCAGATAATATAGTTAAGACTTATTCTACTGCTGGAGGCGTTAAAAAGGAATATAATTAGATTATAATCCGTCCAAATTAAAAGTAAAGAGAAAAATTTTTTAACAAGACTATATTTATAGATATAAACTAAAGAAACAAAAAAATTAAAATAACATGGCTGATTTATTAATGAAAATGCCGATACCTTACGAACCGAAACGCCAAAACCGTTTCATCTTAAGGTTTCCGTCAAGTTTGGGTATTAACGAGTGGTTTGTAGAATCTACATCAAGACCTCATATTCAAATTGCACCAGTTGAGATACCGTTCTTAAACACTTCAACTTTCGTTGCTGGTAGATTTAACTGGCAAACAATTAACGTAACGTTTAGAGACCCAATTGGACCTTCAGCGGCTCAAGCTCTTATGGAGTGGGTTCGTCTACATGCTGAATCAGTGACAGGTCGTATGGGTTATGCTGCGGGTTACAAAAAAGACATCGACCTTGAAATGTTGGACCCAACAGGTGTTGTTGTTGAGAAATGGATTCTTTACGGAACATTCTTAACAGACGTTAACTTCAATGCGTTAGACTACAAAACAGATGCTTTAGCGTCTATTACTGCGACATTGAGAATGGATAGATGTGTACTAGTTTACTAATCTTATTTACAAAATTTTACAATCAATTATATTTAACCGTAAAGCACTAAACTTTACGGTTAATTTTTTTATATGGATAATCAAACAATCGACTACGGTCAACAAAATTTTACACTACCACACGATGTGGTACCATTACCTTCTCAAGGTATTTTCTACAAAAACAAAAAGAAATCATTAAAAGTTGGTTATCTTACCGCATCAGATGAAAACATTTTGATGGGTGGAACTAATGATTTAACAATGACTTTATTAAGAGCAAAAATTTACGAACCAGATGTTAGGGTTGAAGACCTAATTGAAGGTGATGTTGAGGCAATCTTAATATTTTTAAGAAACACGGCATTTGGTCCTGAGATGACATTAAATCTTACAGACCCATCAACTAAAAAAGTATTTCAAACAAATGTTAGGTTGGATGAACTATCTATCATTAACGGACAACAACCAAATGAAGACGGTAGTTTTACAATTCTTTTACCAAAATCACAATCAACAATTAAAATTAAACCTTTAAATTATGGTGAAATTATGGAGATTGGTAGATTAGCAGAAACATACCCCCAAGGCAGAGTTGTTCCAAGAGTTACTTGGAGATTACAAAAAGAAATCATTGAGATTGACGGTTCAACCGATAAAGCAGTTATTGCAAAATTCATCGAGTCAATGCCAATTGCCGATTCAAAGTTCATTAAAAATTTTATGAATGAGAACGAACCAAGATTGGATATGACTAAAATTATAATGGCCCCGTCAGGAGAAAGACTAACAGTGAATGTTGGTTTTGGGGTCGACTTTTTTCGCCCTTTCTTCTGATTATAGAAAAAATCAGATAGATGAGTTTTACTATCTGAATACTTTAATGAAAATTACATATCAAGATTTTGAGCGAATGCCAATATTTGTTAGAAAATATTTATTGGACAAATGGCTCGAAGATAATAAGAAGGACTAAAATTTTTGGTCCTTCTTCTATTTATATACATAACCAATTAATATCATGGCAGGAAATCCAAAAGACGAAGGTAGTGCTAAAGAACTTAAAGAAACCGTTGATAGTTTAGGGTCACCTATTGAAAAAATATTAGACTCTATCGGTAACATGTACCAACAGGCCGATAAACTAAATAATTCTTTTGTTCAGGGTAGAACCAGATTAGATGAAATGAACGATGCGGTTTCTAGAGCGGCCGCAGGAGTTATTAGATTAGGTGGAGATATTAATGATGTTTCAAACACTATGGCAAAAATTGCCGAAGGTTCGAGACGAAATGTTATTGCAACTGAAGACCAAGTTAGTAAATTATATGCCGCGTCTACAGTATTAGGTGTTGGGGCTAAAGAATTGGTTGATTCTTTTTCAAAAGTTGGGTATGAAACATCTCAAATTGGACCAAATTTAGAAAAATCTATTGAATATGTTCAAAGTATTGGTTTGAATGCTAGAACTGTAATGACCGATGTTGCTAATAACATGGAGTTAATGAATAGATTTAACTTTAACGATGGTGTTCAGGGGTTAACTAAAATGGCGGCTCAAGCTTCAATGTTAAGATTTGACATGAAAACTACCGCTGAATTTGCTAATAAAGTTATAGACCCTGAAGGTGCTATTAACATGGCGGCATCATTCCAAAGATTAGGATTAGCTGTTGGACAATTAGGTGACCCGTTTGCCTTAATGAATGATGCAATTAACGACCCAGGTGCATTACAAGACAGTTTAATCAAAGCCACAAAACAATTTACTGAATTTGACGAAAAAAGCAAATCGTTTAAAATAAATCCACAAGGTGTATTAACATTAAGAGAAATGTCTAAAGAGACGGGTATCTCTTATGAACAACTTACAAAATCAGCTTTAGCTGCTGCAGATTTAGATAAAAGAGTTTCGGCCATTAATCCTTCATTGAAATTTAAAGACGAAGAAGATAAACAATTCTTCGCCAATATGGCAACAATGAAAGATGGTGAGTATGTTGTACAACTTAAAGACGATGAAACTGGTAAAGTTGAAACCAAAAAATTAGGTGATATTACTCAGGACGAAATGGAAAAGTTAAGGGAACAACAGGCTAATGCTCCCAAAACTTTAGAAGAAATTCAAACAAGTCAATTAGATGTATTAAAAAACATCCAACGAGCAATTGAGGGTAATGTCGCCAAAGCAACTTATGGTGTTGCGGGGTCTTCTGCGATTAGAGGTAATTTATTAGGAGCAGATAGAATTACAAGGTCACTTAGTAAAGCGGTTGATACAACTGTTCCTGGTAGCGCGGTAATAACAGAAAAAGTTAATGACGCTATTAAAGAAATGAGAGATTTATATGTTGCGAATACTTCAGGTAAGTTAAGTAATGAGGATTTATCTAAAAAAGTTAAAGCAATTGAGGAAGGTATTACAAATACTGCGAGTGGTATGGGTAATAAAGGTATGGAAGCACTTAAAGATATTCTTCAAAAAACTAACCAAGGTGTTACTGGTTCAAGTACTATTGAAAAAGAATTCAAAAAATATTCTGAAGAACTTTTAACTGCGGTAGGAAGACCAACAACTTCCGCAGCTAGTGCGGTTAAATCAAAATCAGCCGCCACAACACAAAAACCAATATCTCTTACAGATGTTTTAGGGGAAAGAACTGTAAGTCGAAATGCTAGTTTAACAAATACTGAAAGTAAAACTACAACAAGTAAAATTGAGTTTGGTGAGTTTAAAATTACTATAGATACCCCGCCAGGAACTACACTAACACAACAACAATTAAATGCGATTTTTAACAGTGACCAATTTAAACAATATGTTTTAAGTTTATCTGACACAAAATCAAATAAAGGTCAAGGTGTTGTCTCATATTAATGATAAAAAATTACCTTTAACCTATTTATTAAGAAAAGTATAAATGGGGAGTCCATTAGATTATATTAGCACAGAGGGGTTTAGAAAAAAACTAATCACCAGGAATTTAGTACCTTATGCTAAATCTCCTAACCCCGCCACGCCACCTACAACTTACGAGGTGATTCAATCGGATTATGCGGTAGTTGATAGTCCTGATGGATTAATTGATACTACATTTTTTGCGGACAAACAATACCCACTAAATAGATGGGGTAATGATGGTGGATATGAATTGGCACCAGATATTAGTGGTAACTTAAATACAACTTCAAATCAAGGGGAGTATGGCCCTGGACAACAAGATGCTCATATTGTTGATACGGGATATGCTGCAACACAAATATGGAAACCACTTAATGCTTACTCAACAAGTAATACCTTTGATGCGGGTGAAGCGGTTACAACATTAGAAATTGTATATCCTGATGGCGGTAGAATACCAAATGGTCAACCATACCCAACAATTATCAATCCTTCATCTTATACACCACTTTCAATTTTATTAAATCCAGACCCACAAGGTAGTAATGGTTTATTAAGTGCGGATTCATATATTGCTCGATTAGGTGCAAAAACACTTAAGAAAGAGTTTCAAGAAAGAATAGGTAGAGCGATTATTAGAGAAACAATAGGTCGTGCTAATTTTTTAAATGTTAACAGTAGTACTAATCTTGTTAATATATTAACAGGTAATGTTCCTTTAATTGAGCCAAATTATCAAATTACAGTTCCATCTAATCCTGTTTCGGCATCTGCAGATTTCTTACTTAGATTGGGTGGTAGTGTTGCTCCATTCTCATTAATTCCAGGTTCTTATTTTGACCCAAATGTTAACCCTGCACAACCAACAACAATTGGACAATCGTTACTTGCAAATCCAATTGCAGCAGCAGGTAATTTTGTAAGTAACTTATTAGGTGCTGGTAAGACTGGTACACAAATATTTTATAACAATACAGGTGCGGGGCAAAAATCTTTGTTGTGGAAAAATATTAACTACAACAGATATAAGCCAAATTACGACAGAACATTACTTGATAGATTAGGTGGTGCTATTGTTGGTACAGAAACAAATAATTCTAATTTTTATGTTGGGTCAACAAGTTCTGACCCTTCAAGAGTATTCTCACCAAGTAGAGCGTTACCTGTTGACTCATTTGGTAATGAACAACAATCTCCTGTTTATGGTCCATCAGAATTAGCTCAACTATATGAAGGTCCAAGTAAAGAAATTCGTTTAGGTGCTAATGGTCCGACATATAGTAATGGTGGTGGTATTGAAGGTGGATTCACATGGGTGTCACCAAAATACAAAGGTAATGCTGGTAAGAAAGTTGGTATTGGTGGTGAAATAATCAGAGAAGATTCTGACTTTAAACCATCATCATATAATTCAACTGAATCAACAGAAAGAACATTTAAACAAGGTTCTATTCTTGATAAAACACAAAGAATTGTTGACAGCCAACCACAAGGTGGTAAACGATTACAACATGTTGGTAATGCGATTGACCAAGTTAGTAAAGTATTCAATGACGGATATACTGAAATGACAAAAGGTTCAAGAGTTTTAACTTATGTTGGGGCAATTGGACAAGAAGTTGGTACTGAATACTGTAGAGTATTTGCCAAAGACATTCCGTATCTTCAATATAATGACCTTCAAAAAACTGATGGTATTACAACTGAAGGTAGAAGATTTTCATATTCTGTGTTAGATAAAACATATAATCTTAATATCGCTCCAAACAAACAAGAAGGGGGTCAAGACTCAACAAATTTAATTGGAAGTTATAATAATGCTTATGCTAAAAAATATATGTTCTCATTAGAAAATTTAGCATGGGCAACTTCAAATACACCAGGATTTTCTGTTTCAGATTTACCTGTTTGTGAAAGAGGACCTAACGGTGGTAGAGTTATGTGGTTCCCTCCATATGGGTTAACATTTAGTGAAACAGTTACTGCCAATTGGAATGCGAATGATTTCTTAGGAAGACCTGAACCAATCTACACCTATAAAAATACAAGTAGAAGTGGTAGTTTAACTTGGAAAATTGTTGTTGACCATCCGTCAGTATTAAATGTTATTGTTAATAAAGTGTTGGCAAATGAAACTAATAAAGTTAGAGTTGATAGTATTTTAGATTCATTCTTTGCGGGATGTAGAAAATATGATTTATACGAATTGGCTAAAAAATATTATACTATTAGTCCAAACGATTTATTTCAAATTCAACAAGCAATTTCTTCAAAAGAAGTTACTAAAGAACAAATGCAATACGCTGTTAGTACTGTAACTACAATACCACAAGTTGCTGGTAACAATGGTGATGGAGGTACTAACAAAGATTATTTTACAAAATATAAAAACATTGGATTTTATTTTTCAAATGATTATCCAAAACCTAAAACATCTCCAAACTATACTGAAATGTATACGGAATATATTGGTGAACAACCAACATATTCAAAAAAATCAAATGGGGTTCAATTAGATGAATTTTATAATACAGTAGTTAATCCTAACTATGATATTGCACAACAGTTGGCAATTGACTTGGCATCACAATTTAAAAATAATCCTGATGGTACTGTAACAATTACTATAGATTCGAGTTGTTCTGCACCTGCAACACAATCGTATAATAAAGAATTGGCAACACGAAGAATTAACTCTGTTATTAGATTTTTTGCTGAAAACTCAAGTACAAGTCAATATATTAAAGAAAAAAGATTAATTGTTAATAGTGGTAAAAACTTTGGAGAAAACACATCCTCACAACCTTTAAAATCTAAAACCGCGTCAAAACCATATTCAATTGACGGAATGTCGCCAGGTACAACTGTAAACTGTACTGATAATGATGGGAAAGCTGTTGGTGGGGATACTCAAGCAGTTTCTCACGAAATATATACAACAAATGCAATGGCATGTAGAAGAGCGTATATTTCTGATATACAATCAACATTGAGTGCTCCTCAACCACAACCTGTCCCTAAAAAAACAACTGTAGTTACAGGTAATGTTGTTACAACAACTGAAGTACAACCTGTTATTGAGAATGTAGTAGTACCTAAGGATAATATTAGTAAAAGAGTTTTAAGGGCTTTATTATCTGAATGTGATTATTTTGAAACCATAAAAGAGGAGACTCCTATGGTTTATGATAATCTTAGAGATAAATTAAAATTTTTCCAACCAGCATTTCACTCAATTACGCCCGAAGGTCTTAACTCAAGGTTAACATTCTTACAACAATGTATGAGACCTGGAGACACAATACCTACAGTTAAAGGTAGTGTTGGTGGTAAACCAATTTTACAATATAACAACGCAACCAACACAGCTTTTGGTGCACCGCCAGTATTAGTATTAAGAGTTGGGGATTTTTATAATACTAAAATTATTCCAACTAACTTAAGTTTCCAATATGAGTCATTGGATTTGAATCCTGAAGGTATTGGTGTTCAACCTATGATTGCAAATGTTACCCTTTCATTTAATTTTGTTGGTGGTAGTGGATTAAAAGAATCTGTTGATAAACTACAAAATGCGTTAACGTTTAATTATTATGCAAATACTGAAATTTATGACGATAGAGCAGACCCTACGGATACAAGTTATAAAGTAATTGATAAAGATTTCTTACAATTTGCAGCGGCTAACAATATTGCACCACCAACTGTTAACCAAGCGCAACCAAACAACGGACAAACAAATGAAACTACTATTGGTACTATTATTACTAATAATATTGTTGAAACAGGACAGACTGGAACTATAAGTTATAGTACTTTCATGGACAAATTACGTGATGAAACTCAAACGTATTTTACAAATGTTGTAAATAAAAATAGAGAGACGGTCAATCAATATAATAACGCCTTACGTCAACAATGGATGTTAGAAAGAACTTATACTGATGGTAAATTTATGATTGTGGAAAATGATACCCCACAAACAGTTTTATTTGGTAAACCATATAACACTGAAAAAAGAATTGATACAATATTTGAACAATTGATTACCGATATTAAGGCGGGTAACGAAGGGTTTATACAATTTATTTCAAACCCATCTAAAAACTTTTCATCAAGACTAATTAATCAAGTTAAAGAAAATTACTCATCAATTGTTAAGAATAAAAAAGGAACTTATCAAAATGCGGTAACTAACATAACTCAAAGTATGGTAAATGTACAACAAAGTTATATTGGGTATATTGCAAGAGCTAATACTGTTCCATATTTCGCACCAGGAAAAACTGGTACAGGTACTGACGGATACCAACAAAAAAATGGTACGGTTAGAAGTTTTGTTTTATTACCGACAACAGAGGTTGATACAAATTCACAAGGTGCTTCGGACACTTTAATTGAATTAGTTAATGATATTAAAAAAATTAAAAGTGGTATAACGGCATTTAATGCGGTTACTATGAGTACTAATAGTTTTACATATACAGGAAACAAACAAACATATAGTGGTATTTTAGTTTTTGAATCACCTTATAAGTTACCTGCAGGTCAAGAAGTGTTTGTTCCGTTTAGTAGATTACCCTTATTTGATGGTAACAGTAGTTTTACATTTAGAAGAGTTTATATGATTGTTTCTGATGATGTGGTTGATGATAAAAAATATCAAACCTTTAAAAATGCGATGATTGGTAATATAATTAACAATACAGGTATTATTGGTAAAGGTTCCGATAATATAAGTGAAGTGTTTGATGCGTATTGGGATAAAATTGCTAAACCAGCCTTTGTTGAAGAAAATAGTATTACTAAAGAGTTTATAACTTATATGGAAAAAGAAAAACTAAAAGATTTCTTAAAGTACACACCATACTCAACTAAGAAAAGAATGTTTAGTTATACAACTGAAGGAGCTAATTCTGACGGACAAGTTGCGTTAATTAAAGGTTTAGGTGCGACTCAAAATCAAAACACAAATAATAAAACATGGAATGATGAAATATCAAACGATGTATATATATCAAAAGCAAAACTTAACTAATGGCGTATCAATATTGGAATAGATATAGTGACTTTCTCATTAATGGGGAACAAACTGTTGTGCCTTTTGTACCAATACCTCAAAAGCCAACAGATAAATCCTACATATATAAAGTTGCTAGAAGTAGATTAGATGTTGTATCTCAAGAGTATTATAATTCACCATATTTTGGTTGGTTAATATTACAGGCAAATCCACAATTTGGTGGGTTAGAGAACTACATATATGATGGTGCGGTATTGATTATTCCTTATCCTCTACTACCTTCATTACAAGACTATAAAGCGGCTTTAGCTGATTATTTTTATTATTATGGCAGGTAACACACCAGGAGACAACAGTGGAAACATATTAGTTGAGTTTGACTACAATAATATTATTGTTGTTGACCCAAACAAGACTATTGATGCTTTCGGAAATATTCGTGAAAGATTGGTTGACCATGAAAAATTGGTTATGTATGCCAACCTTGAAGCTGAAGTTGTACCAAGAACTAAACTATCTGTAGGTGGAAGTCCTGAAGATAGAATTAGGATTGTATCGGTTGCTAAAATGAATTTCTTAAGACCAACCGAAGGTACAAACTTAACCACAGGTTATTACGATGAATTAACGGGAAAGAACTCTGTAAATGGATTAGGTGATAATCAATTAAATATTCAAAACATTGACCCAAATGACGGTACCAAACCGTATCAAAAAGTAACGGTTAATAATCCTGGTAATACCTCAACAGATAACGGATTGTTAGGTATTACAAATATTAATGTAACAACAAACACTTCATTTATTCCAACAGTTACAATGGAATTAGAAGATATTCAAGGTAGAGCTCTATTCCAATTAGGAGATAATTCACCATACGCAGCCTTTTTTAATTTACCATATTGTCCATTTTATTTAACACTAAAAGGTTATTATGGTCAAGCGGTAAAGTATCAACTAAATCTAAAAACATTTAATGCTAGGTTTAATTCGTTTAGTGGTAACTACCAAGTTACGTTAGAATTTATTGGATACAAATTTAACATACTTAACGAGATTTCAATGGGTCATTTACTTGCTGCCCCACACATGTACAGTACAAGATTTGATATTTCTAAATCAACTACTTCATCTGAAGCTCCAAATAAAAATGTTGAATCTGGAACAAAACAAACAGGTGCAATATCAAAAGAATCTACAAATAGTTCAAACAACGTAGTCACTCAAATTGTTAGTGAGAAAGGTTACCAAAAAGTTGTTGAAGTTTATAGTGAATACAAAGCCAAAGGATTAATCGCTCCTGATTTTCCTGAAATAACATTTGCTCAATTAATGAATAAACTTGAAACTTTTGAGCAAACAGTAATTAATTCTTACACTAAAGTAGATGTTGAACCTTTAACAAACATTAGAACATATAAAGAAACATTACAAAATTATTATAACGATGTTTATGGTGGTGAAAAGTCTTGGTTCAATACATACTTAAACCCAAAGCCAATAGTATTAAAAGATAAATCTTACGTTTTTACTTTTAAAGATAACATATTAAAAGACCCAACGGCAAAACAATCTGCAAAAACATTGTTAAGTGGGTATACTACTGAGTATAATAAATTGCTGGCGGAAAATCCTACTTTAGGATTAACGGGACCATCACCAGTTAAAAATAGTATTACAAACGATACAATGTTAATTAATGTTGTTTTGGATGATATTGATTTGGAAAAAACTACAGTTGAACAACTTGGAATATTATCTCCAACAACTGCAGATACAAATTCAGTTAAAATTTATTTGGAGGGAGTTTTAAAACCAACAATGGAAAAATTGGCAACAGACGACACAAATAAATCAGGTAATCTTGTTTTTAGCCCTTTGTTTACTTTTGCAACCACGACAGGAGCTTTTAACGGAACTCCAAGATTTGAAGAATTAATTCGCCAAATGGAGGCAGAAGCAAATAGACAATTAACTCAATATGAAACTGCATTAACCGCAGATTTTGCTAAAAAAATTGAAGACACGACAATTGGATTTGGATTTAAACCTACAGTTAGAAATATTTGTGCAGTTATTATGGCGTCAGCCGAGGCGTTTATTAGATTGTTAGATGATACACATACAACCGCTTGGAATGTAAAATATGACCCTGTTAGAAAAAGTGCGATATTAGATAACACATCTTCAGCGCCTGGTACAGATACAAGAGATAACCTTAATATAAGTCAAAAATCTTTAAATGAAAATCAAGGGTTATCAACTGCTCAAATACCTGTATACCCTTGGCCTCAGTTTTTTGTTGAAACACCTAATGATAAAAAGGGTAGATTCCAATTAAAATATATTGCAGACCCATCAGTTGTTAATTTAACTAAAGGTTATTTATATGACAAATGGCCTGAAGTAGAATTTGTTGAAGAATATATGAGAGGATTAACTCAAAAGTTTAATCCACCAATTGCTGCGGTTCCAACAGATAGCCAATCAACTACAAACATTATTAATTTAAATGCTATTGAATACCCTTCAACAGGTATTGCATATCTTAATAAAGAAGAAATTAAATTTTTCTATGAGATTTGGGAAAGACAATTTTTAACCGCTAACTATAATGGTTTTATTAGGGCAAATTCTAATCAACTAAATCAATTAACAAATTTAGTACTTAGTTCAGAAACAAGTAATATTGTTACAAGTTTAGGGGTAAGCTCACCTTATTTAACTTTGAAGTTAAAAAACTATAATTTAACTGCAGAGAATTACAAAGCCAGTTTGGAAAATTTTTCAAACCAAGGTACAGGTAGGGCGTACCAAGAATTTATTAGAGATTTTTATGTTACACCTTATATAAAAAATATTACAGAAAATTCTTTTAATATTTTAAGTATTGGTGATTTAGGTAAAGAACCACAACTAAGTACTAAATCTGAGGCTTTAGAACAATTAGTTAAATCTGCAAGTAACACACCTTTAATTATTGATACATATCCGTTTACTAACCCAACATGGGTTTCGGGTAATATGAGTTTAAGTGATAGTAGTTCAAGAGATTCGGTTTATAATACAACAAATGTTTTAAAAGTTTTTAAACCAAGAACGGTAATTTCAAACTTTGAAAGTGTGTACGATTATACAACTAATAGGCCTGTTACAAATTTTTCATATTTGAAAGTTTCAAATCCAACCACTGAAATTGTTGCAACAAATCTAACAGTATTTTATGACACCAGAAAAAATCCTGAAATTTTTATACCAACAGAAGGTTATGTTAGTCATATTAGACCAATAACTAACATAACAACAGAAACAACTACAACAATGTTAAACACTCCGTATCTGATAAATGCGATACAAAATGGTGTTTATAATTGGAGAAAAAAAGACAAATATCCTTATGTACAGGCAGCATACCTTTTCATAAATGCATTACCATTAGCAACCTTAAAAGAAAGGTATAAAACAAATGGTGCGTCAGGTGATTTAGATTATATTGCATCTTGTTTTAAAAAGTTTGGGGCTATTCATAAAATTCCATATGCTTGGATGTTAAAGTTAGGTTCTATTTGGTTTAGATATAAAACCTACAAATCTACAGGTATTGATATTTTAGAAAGTGCTTGGAAAAATTTTGATTATAAAACAAACTTTGACCCTATAACAAGTGCGGATACAAAAACATATTCGTTTAAATTTGATGGTGAAAAGAAAATTACATTACAAGAATATGGTAACAACATATCAAAAATACAAACAGGTTTTTATCCTAAAGTAATTAACGACTTTAATGTTTTTTATAATGGTTATGATTTATATAGTGGATATACCGACACTGAAATACAAACGAGTATTGATGGGGGTGTTAAAGTATATAATTTTACTGATTCAAATATTAACTCGTCATTACCAATAGGACTTGCTGGGTCTCAAAACTTCTCAACAATGCAAACTTGGTCTGTAATTTTACCTAACGGAATTCAAGATATATTGGCAAATCCTAACGCATGTTCACCAAACCAAAATACCACAAGTGAAAAATATTATATAGTACCTTCATTTGGTTCACAAATTAACCAAGTAAATACTGAATGTTTAATTAATAATATACCTATATGTCCATTCTTAGATAATCCATCAATTTATAATGGTTCTGTTAGATTATTGTGGAGTGCACCAAATTATGGTTATTTTAATAATGACCAAATAACTAAGCCAAAACCTGATTCATATGTTAATAAAATTTTAACAGGTAATACAAAACAATCGTCTTTTAAATTATTGATTGATGACGAATATTCTAATATTGAAGAAATATTTTCAGTTTTTGATAAAAGTATTTTAGATAAATTTGAACAGGAATTCTTAAACTTTAGTAAACCTGTTGCAGATATTGATTTAGGTCCGCAAGTTGTTGTTCCAATCGGGGCTTCTCCTGTTGACAATAATGCAATCTTTAAAAACTTCCAATACTTATTTAGAAGTTTGATGTCGGTTAATGGAAATAATGGATTATCAACTGGTGATTATTTTAAAACACTTGGTAATACTCAATTAACCTCATTTTCTAATACAATAAAATCATTCTTAGAATATGATGTTGTGTTAAAATATGGTAACCCCGCAAATTATAAAAGAAGAGTTGTTGATTCATTCTTAGCTTATAATGGAGGTACTAATACAATTACAGACCCAATACAATTTAATCCTTATGTTAAAAATACATTACCATCATTAAACGGTATTGTGACTTTATCTCAATCAAAAGCGGCATTCCCAAATGAATGGTTGGCTTTAGAAACAGAAGTAGGGTTTTCAACAATTACAAATCTAAAATATACAGACCAAGGTTCTTATATTACAGATTTCTTTATTGATAATAATATTCAATTTACGGTTGATAATATTGTGTTGTGTTCACAATTAATTAAACAATACGCCACTCAAAAATTATATACACCAACGATTGATAGTACTGAGTTTAAAACCAGACTTCAAACATATTTTAATGGTACAACAGAACTTCAAAATATATTCTTAAACCAAATATTAACAAAAATTAGATTGGAACTTCCTGACCAACAAGAACTTCCTGAAAAAACAATTCAGAGTGTCATTGATGGTCAACAAAGTAAAGTTGAAAATTATGAGATGTTTAAAGCTTTAAACGACAAGTGGATTGCTGGTGGTGACTTTACAACCAAAACATTATTTGAGGATATTTTATTTTTAGATAGAGCATCAAGAAATATTGGAGATACTATTATCATTGACATATTTGCGTTAAAAGAAACTTTATTAGGGAATAAAACAGTTGAAGAAAGTTCTCTTAATATGGACATGAGTGTTTTTACATTCATGAGTGGTTTATTAATTAAAAATAAATTTAATGTAATGCCATTACCCGCGTATGTTAACTTCTATAATGTACAAGACGCGGATGGTACTGTTTTATCTCAAACCGCTGAAGGTTCATTACAATTTGCCGACAACATGTGGGGTACATTTTTAGATGTTGATTACAGAAAATCTGGCCCTAAAATGATTTGTTTCTATGCGGGACTCCCATCCGCTTATTTAGATTTACCTAAAGGAAATTCTAGATTTAGAGATGATGCATTTGAGATGAGAAGAGCATCCGAAAACCCATTAATTGAAAACCAAATTGGTAAAAAAGATTGGGCATTATCTAACAGATGTGTAGGTTTTAATGTGGATATTGGTATTAGAAATCAAAACATTTTTTATTCGTTTAATGTATCAATGGATAGTGGTAAAGCGACTTCAGAATCTATTAACACGCAATTGAATATGGTTAATCAAGCTTCAGGTAGAAATGTTGCAACACAAAATGTTGGACTTTATAATTTATATAAACAAAGAAGTTATCAATGTAATGTTGTTTGTTTAGGTAACGCATTATTACAACCAACAATGTATTTTAACCTTAGACATGTACCAATGTTTAATGGACCATATATGATTACTGAGGTTAAACACTCAATAAGTGCGGGACAATTCCAAACATCATTTAACGGTATTAGACAAGGAATTTATGATTTACCGTCAATTGACAATTACTTACAAAGTATTAATCAAAACTTATTATCACAAATTGAAAGTGTTATTAATAAAAAAGATAATGTCACTGGTAAAGCAATAACTAATGTTAATAAATCTGCATTGTTAACACAACAAGGTGATAACACGGCAGCCGCAACAAATACTTGTACAAATAATTTAGATTCAAATTATAGTACATGGGGTGATTTTGTTAAATCAGAAACAATATCTTTAACACCTTCAGAACTTGTTACTGAAATACAAAAAAAGACAACCAATACTAACTTACAAGTTCTTATTTATATTTTATGTTATGTTAAAACATTTAATAAAGATAAATTCTACGGTTATAACAATAATTTTGCAAATGTTGCCTTAAATGTTTATTACGGAGCTGCAACAAAATATTTTATTCAAAAACAATCATCTTGTGTTAATATTCCAAATTCAACAGGAACTCCAACATCTCAACCAATTGCAAACTTTAAAGACATTGGTTCGTTTATTGATTTCATGATTGCAAGATTAACTCCAAACCTTAATAGAATTTATTACGGAGAGAATGGAAATGCTCCTTTAGGTATTTCAAAATATTATGTTTGTTATTGGCCTAAGGCGGATGTCGCGGAATCTTATTATGATTCAAATTTAGACCAATATAAAAAATTAGAAAAAACATTAAAAGATGCATATAAATCTGCGGGAGACGCTCAATTAAATACAGAGTCTGCAAAATCAATTAGAACTGCAGACCAAACTCAAAAACAAAAAATAGCAAACATATATGCGGGAGTTACAGGTGCTACAAATAATATTAATACAACAACAACAGTTGTTACTACATGTCCTCCACCAACTATAACATCTTTTTCACCATTAACAGGTGTAACGGGAACAATACTTACTATTTCTGGTAAACATCTGGACACTATAACAGGTATAACAATTAATAATGTTACAACAACTACAGGAATTACAATTAACAACCCAACAAATATTGTTGTTTTAGTTCCGTTTAGTAATACAAATGTATCACAAAATAATACAATAACAGTTAAGACTGAAAATGGTAATGCTGTTAGTACAACAAACTTTACATACAATCCAAATCAAACATCACCCGCACAACCTACAGTAATACCTGGCTCTCCACCAAATGTTAATTCAAACCCACAACAAACGGGGCCAATTGTTTTAACCGCAAATACCACATATAACTTAGTTGGTAGTGCAATGAATATGTATGTTGGAATAAATCCTGCTTCAGGTACTTGGAATATTACTAAACAATATACTGAATGGACTTGGAAGGCAGTTAAATTAGTACCTGGACCTAATAACACATTTGTTGAAGAAGTTGTTGGAAGTGGTGATTACAGTAGAGAACTTGAAGATTATGTTAGTAATGATAAACAATATTTTAATATAACTGCATTAGGTATATTAGATATTGTAAAACAAGATATTGATAATGATGAAGAATATAATAAAATAAATAAAATTTATAACAAAATATCATTAATGGCAACATCACCTAATAAGTATGTTAAATTCAATACGACTAATAATCCTAATGATGTAATACCTGATGCATACCAAACATTCCCATTCACGATTAAGTTAAGTTAACTTAAGTCATAAACAATATATTTATATAGAAACATAATTATGGACATTAAATCAGCATTAGATAACTACCTTGGTAAATCAACTAGATTTTCGCAAGAAGATAACGGTGACGGAACTAAACAAGTTTGTGACCTAGATACGGGAGATTGTTATACTGTAAGAGAAAGAGACGGTCTTATTGAAAGAGCTGGACACCAAACAACTGCCAACAGAAAAGTTAGAGTTGAAACCTCTAAAGGTATAAAACAATTATTAAACGGATAACCAAATGACTTTAGATAAAAAAATACTAAGTGAAATTAAAAGATACAACAGTATCAACAAATACATTTCAGAACAAGCTGCAGAACCAGCTCCTGATGATTTAACGGCATTGGCACCTGATGCGGGGGCAGCGCCTCCACCACCACCTGCAGATGCTACGGCAACTCCACCTGAAGCGCCAGCGGCGGAACCAGGAGGAGCTCCAACACCAATTGATGTTGAAAATGACCCTGATATTGAAAAAATAGATGGTGAAGGTAAATCTGAAGAAAAGAAAGACGGTGAAGAAAATGATAGTGAAGAACTTGAAGTAACTGACTTAGTTGATTCCCAAAAAAACATTGAGAAAAAACAAGATGATTATTTTGAAAACTTGTTTGGTCAATTAACTAAATTAGAATCAAGATTGGGAGAGATGGATGCGATTATGAATAAGCTTAACGCTCTTGAAAACAAAATTGAAAAATACAGAGAAAAAACCCCTGAAGAAAAATTAGAACTAAGAAGTTACGATTCATATCCTTTTAATCAAAAATTATCACAATTTTTTGATGATAAAAAAGATGAGATGGAAAAAACGGGAAAAAATGATTATGTTTTAACCCCTGATGATGTAACAGACATTAATGTTAGTGATATTAAGAGTTCTTTCCAAGGAAATGGATTCAAAGACGAATTTGATTATAAATAATATTCTAAAACATATTAATGAAGGTCACCCAAAAGGTGACCTTTTTTATTTGACAAATGATACAAACTATACTATATTTGTAAGACAACTTAACAATTTAAAATAAAGAAAAACATGATGAGTTCATTAGACGCCGTATTGGCACAGTACGAAAAAGCACAACAAGGGGGCGGGGCCCAAAGTAAAATGTCGCAAGACGAAAGAATGAAAAAGTATTTCGCTTTAATCCTTGGGGATAAAGAGAAATCAGGACAGAGAAGAGTAAGAATTCTTCCAACACAAGATGGTAGTTCACCATTTAAAGAAGCTTGGTACCACGAAATTCAAGTTGGTGGTCAATGGCAAAAATTCTATGACCCAGGAAAGAACGACAATGAGCGTTCCCCTTTAAATGAGGTTTATGAAGAATTGATGTCAACAGGTAAAGAATCTGATAAAGAGTTGGCGAAACAATACAAGTCTCGTAAATTCTATATCGTAAAAGTTATTGACAGAGACCGAGAAGAAGACGGCCCAAAATTTTGGAGATTTAAACACAATTACAAGAACGATGGTATCTTGGACAAAATCATTCCAATTTGGAGAAACAAAGGTGACATCACTGACCCTGAAAAAGGACGTGACCTTATCATTGAATTGACAAAATCTAAAACACCTGCAGGTAAAGAATACACAAGTGTATCTACAATTATGTATGACGACCCAACAGCAATACACGAAGAAAAAGTTCAAGGTGATTCTTGGATTAATGATGAATTGACTTGGTTAGATGTATATTCTAAAAAACCTGTTGACTATCTTGAGGCAATCGCTCGTGGAGAAACTCCAAAATGGGATAGTGAAAAAGGTGGGTACGTTTATTTAAACGATACTGAATCTACAACATCTATGGGTGGAGCAAAAAAAGATGAAGCAAAGGCACCTATCGTTGACCCCCAAGCAAATGACGAGGTTGACACTGAATTACCTTTCTAATAAAACAAAACACATCATGTATGGTATCTTGTATGGTACCATGCATGATTAATTTATATCATATATGGCAATAAAGAAAAACGATTTCAGCGCAGTTAAGAAGAAATTCTCAACCTCCGCAAAATACAAACCCCAAAGATTTTTTGACTTAGGACAAGATTTCTTAGATGCGGTTGGATTACCTGGTCCTGCTATAGGACATTTGAATATGTTCTTGGGTCACTCAGATACAGGAAAAACTACAGCATTGGTTAAAACTGCCGTTGATGCTCAGAAAAAAGGTATTCTACCTGTGTTCATTATTACCGAACAAAAATGGTCTTTTGAACATGCGAAACTTATGGGTTTTGAATGTGAAGAAGTTGTTGATGAATCAACAGGTGAAGTTGATTGGGATGGTTTTTACATCTTTAATAATGACTTTGACTACATTGAGCAAATTACGGACTACATCAATAGTTTGTTAGATGCGCAAGAAAAAGGTGAGTTAGATTATAGTTTATTATTCTTATGGGATTCTGTTGGTTCAGTTCCTTGTAAGATGACTTACGAAGGTAAGGGTGGTAAACAACACAATGCATCTACGTTAGCAGACAAAATTGGTATGGGTATCAACCAACGTATTTCAGGTTCTCGTAAAGCGGATTCAAAATATGAAAACACATTGGTTATTGTTAACCAACCTTGGGTTGAGTTACCTGACAATCCATTTGGTCAACCAAAAATTAAAGCAAAAGGAGGAGAGGCCATTTGGTTAAACTCATCATTGGTATTTTTATTTGGTAACCAAAAAGGTGCGGGAACAAACAAGATTACCGCAACAAAAGATAAGAGAAGTGTAAAGTTTGCAATTAGAACTAAAGTTTCCGTAATGAAAAACCACATCAATGGGTTAGGTTACGAAGATGGAAAGATAATTGTAACACCACACGGTTTCTTAGCAGGAAAAGAAGCGTCAGAAGAGAAGGTGTCTATTGAATCATACAAAAAAGAATATGCTGACTATTGGAAAGATATTCTTGGTGTTACTTCATTGGATTTTGACTTAAAAGAAGAAAAAGAAGATTAGTATATTGTTTCACATTTTAAATCACAATCGTGATTAAAACATTATTAGTAGACGGAGATAATTTATTTAAGATAGGATTCCATGGAGCCAAGGATGTGTATAACGACGGGGCTCATGTGGGTGGAGTATTTCACTTTGTGAACATACTCCGCAAATTCCTTGATGAACACAACCATGATAAAGTTGTTGTGTTTTGGGATGGAGATTCAAATTCATCTATTAGAAAAAGTCTATACCCACAATACAAAGCGAATAGAAGACAAGATATGAATGAGTACAAGTACGAATCGTATTTGTATCAAAAGTCTCGTGTTAAACAATACTTAGAAGAAGTGTTTGTTCGTCAGGTTGAGATGGTTAGTAATGAGGCGGATGACCTTATTGCATACTATTGTAAGATATCCAAGGATGAGAATATTATTATTTTTTCTGCGGATAAAGACCTAACACAACTTATTTCGGAAAGAGTTACAATCTATTCTCCAATTACAAAACAATACTTCAAGAATGGTGATATGATTACCATTAATAAAGTGGACATTCCACATTATAATGTATTGTTAACTAAGATATTCACTGGAGACAAATCAGATAACATTGACGGTATTGAAGGTCTTGGGGAAAAAACTTTAATTAAATACTTTCCACAAGTGCAGGAAAAACCATGCACTGTTGAGGAATTACTGTATATTGCAGGAAATATCGAGCAAAAAAAACCAATTAAAACATTGGGTAATATTTTGATTGGTAAAACAAAATCAACTATACTTGGAGAAGAGTTTTATAACACAAACAAAAAGATAGTTGACCTGACAAATCCTTTAATAACTGATGATGGAAAAGAATTAGTTGAACAAATCCTAACTGACACTATAGACCCTACAGATAGGGGATATAAGAACTTAATGAGAATGATGATGGAAGATGGTCTCTTTAAGTATTTACCCAAAAATGACGAAGCTTGGGTTAACTTCCTTACACCATTTATGAAATTAACAAGAAAAGAAAAAAGACACAAAAAATAAAAATTATGAAAGAGCAAGACAGTACCAAAATGGAATTCTTATTGACGTTAAACGACAATATTGTGGTTCAAAGATTTTTCAATGTTAGAGGGTATAATCCTAAAGCAAAAAACTCTTTAGATTTACATTATTTCTTGGAACAGTTCCAACAAGAATTACATTATCATTTAAAAATGAAAACCGTTATCTATATGATTGATAACAAAGACGCGATTTGTGCGGACCCAACAATTATGGAGACATCATACACTGATGGTAAAGAAGATTTTAACATTTATGTTAAAGTTGGGGAACAGACAATTTGTCATAGAAATTTTGATGGAAAATTATATCCACCAAAAGTTCGTTATACCGTTGATGTACGACCATTCTTAAAAGAAGTTTTAAGAGAATTGACTGACATTTTTTCAGCCCAAAAATTAAGTTACCAATATTTGAACTTTGACCTAAACAGCTAAATATTTAATTAAACAAGGGATGCAAATATAACATATGAACAAGAATTTCGACTACTTAGGGAACACCTTCCAAATACAACTTTTAAACCAAATTATCGTAGATAAAGAATTTTCTACATCTATTATGGATGTAATAGAAAGTTCTTACTTTGATAACAAATACTTCAAAATCATTTTACAAATGACTAAGGAGTATCATGCAAAATACCAATCGACCCCTAACTTTGACACTCTTGACCAAATTGTTAAATCTGAAATCTCGCAAGAAATTGTTGCTAAAATAGTTCTTGACACACTTAAACAAGTTAAAGACGCTCCTTTTGAAGGAACTCAATTTGTTCAAGAAAAAGCGTTAAAGTTTTGTAAACAACAGGAACTTCAGAAGGCTATGGACAGAGCCCAAAAAATTATAACAGAAGGTGATTTTGAATCTTATGATAAAGTTGAGGGATTAGTTCGTGAGGCATTACAAGTAGGCGAAAGAGATTTGGGAACAACAGATATCTTCTCCAACCTTGAGACAGTACTTGACGAGGATTTTAGACACCCAATTCCGATGGGAATACCAGGAATTGATAAACTACTTAAGGGTGGTTTAGCAAAGGGTGAGATTGGGGTTATATTGGCTCCTACGGGGGTTGGTAAAACTACCATCTTAACTAAGATTGCCAACACAGCATTCAATCTTGGGTATAATGTCCTCCAAATATTTTTTGAAGACAACCCAAAGATTGTACAACGTAAACATTTTACACTTTGGACTGGTATTGAACCTGATAATCTTGTAATACATAAAGAAACGGTTATGAGTAAAATTACCGAGATTAAAGAAACTATGAAGAACGAGTTAATTTTAAAAAAATTACCTTCAGATTCTATGACTATGAATCAAATCAAAAACCAAATCAGAAAAATGATTGCTGATGGTACAAAGATTGACTTGGTTCTTTTGGATTACATCGACTGTGTTGTACCTGAAAGTTCAAGTAAAGACGAATGGAAAGCAGAAGGTTCGGTAATGAGAGGATTTGAGGCAATGTGTCACGAGTTATCATTAGTTGGTTGGACAGCAACTCAAGGTAATAGGTCATCAATTTCATCTGAAGTTGTGACTACAGACCAAATGGGTGGGTCAATCAAGAAAGCACAAGTAGGTCACGTTATCATTTCCTTGGCTAAAACTTTAACACAAAAAGAAATGAATTTGGCAACCATTGCAATTACTAAGTCACGTATTGGTAAAGATGGGGTTGTTTTTGAAAACTGTAAATTTAACAATGAATTACTTGAAATTGATACTGAAAGTTCAGTAACATTCTTAGGGTTTGAAGAACAACAGGAAGAAAGAAAACGTGATAGAGTTAAAGAACTTTTGGAAAAAAGAAAACAAAGAGAACAACAATCGTAAAAAAATAACAAAAATAACTATGGAAAACATTTTAAAAGAAAACCCTAACAGGTTCGTTATCTTCCCTATTGAACACAATGATATATGGGAGTATTATAAACAACATCAAGCAGCATTTTGGACTGCAGAAGAAATTGATTTAACAAATGATATTCGTGATTGGGAGAATTTATCAGACAATGAAAAACACTTTGTTAAAAATGTACTGTCATTTTTTGCTGCTTCTGATGGTATTGTAAATGAGAATTTGGCGGAAAACTTCTTAAAAGAAGTTCAGTATCCTGAGGCAAAATTCTTTTACGGGTTCCAACTTATGATGGAGAATATACATTCATTAATGTATTCTCTTCTTATTGATACATATGTCTCAAGTGCAGAAGAAAAAGATGAATGTTTCCATGCAATTGATAGATTACCTGCGGTACAAAAGAAGGCAAAATGGGCTCTTGATTGGATTGAAAATGCATCTTTCCAAGAAAGATTGGTTGCCTTTGCGGCTGTTGAAGGTATCTTCTTCTCAGGTTCATTCTGTTCAATTTTTTGGATGAAATCAAGAGGAATTATGCAAGGGTTATGTAATGCTAATTCATTAATCTTTAAAGATGAAAATCTACACTGTGATTTTGCAATTCACTTGTTGAATAATCACATAGAAAACAAACCAAGTGAAAAAAGAATTAGAGAAATCTTATTATCTGCATTGGAAATTGAAAAAGAATTTATCACCGAATCATTACCAGTTTCACTTATTGGTATGAACTCAAACTTAATGAAACAATATCTTGAGTTTGTTGTTGATGGATTGTTAATTAAGCTTGGTTGTAAAAAAGAATTTAATGTTGAACAACCCTTTAAATTCATGGAACAAATTGCGGTTGAAACTAAAGGAAACTTCTTTGAGTCAAGAACCGTAGAATACCAAAAAGCTAAATTAAATGAGACAATTTCTTTTGAGGAAGATTTCTAATATAAAACAATATGATGTCATTAAAAATTAAAAAAAGAGATGGAGAGGACGCTTCCTTTAATCCACAAAAAATTTACAATAGAATTAAAAGAGCTGCAAAAGGGTTAAATGTTAATTCGGACGAGATTTTTATTAAAGTTATAACTTCAGTACCAACTGAAGGGTTAATTACAACAAAAGAGTTAGATAAACTTGTATATGAAATTGCTGCCGCTTATACTGGTAGTCATCATGACTATTCAAGATTAGCATCTTCAGTTGCAATTTCTTCTTACCATAAGGAAACTAAAGATAGTTTTTGTGAAACTATTATGGAATTACATTCTACTGGCGTAATCAATGAAAAGTTAATTGAAGTTATGAGCTCTTATGGTCATGACAAAATTGATGAGGTTATTAATCATGAGAAAGATTATAACTTTGATTACTTTGCGTGGCGTTCATTACAAGAAATGTACTTGTTAAAGACACCTCAAGGTAAAGTAGTTGAAAGACCACAACACATGTATATGAGAGTTGCTTTATGGGTAACAAATTCATTTGAAGAAGCTGTTGAATACTACAACTCATTGTCAAACCAACTTATTTCACCAGCAACACCAATCATTATTAATTCAGGAACAAAAGTCCCTCAATTAGCATCTTGTGTATTACATTATAATAACTCAGATTCACGTAATGGTTTATTACAAACATTAAATGATATTTCAACTTATTCTTCAGACGCTGCGGGAATTGGATTATCAATGTCTAATATCAGAAGTAAAGAAAGTCGTATTAATTCATCAGGTGGATTTGCGGGTGGATTGTTAAAGTATTTAAAAATTGTTAACGAGTCATTGAGATTCTTTAACCAACAAGGAAGACGACCTGGTAGTGCTGCTATATATATTGAACCATGGCACAAAGATGTTATGGACTTGTTAGATATCAAAAAGAACACAGGTGCGGAAGAATTAAGAGCAAGAGATTTATTCACAGCTCTTTGGATTCCCGACAACTTCATGAGAGCAGTAAAGGAAAGTGCTGATTGGTATTTATTCTGCCCTAACGATATTATTAAAGCTGGCATTAAACCACTTCAAGAATGTTACGGTAGTGAATATGAAACAAATTATAACAAAGCTGTTGAGTTAGGTATTGGTAAAAAAGTTAAGGCTCAAGATATTTGGACTAAGATTATTGAATCACAAGTTGAGACAGGTGTCCCTTACTTATGTTCTAAAGACAATGCTAATAAGAAAACAAATCACCAAAACATTGGTGTGATTAAACAATCAAACCTTTGTAATGAGATTTACCAATATACTGACGAGGATACTACGGCAATCTGTACATTATCTTCAATGGTGTTGAAAAACTTTATTGAAAAAGGTGAGTTTGATTTTAATTTACTTTATAGTGAAGTTAGAAAAGTTGTTAGAGCTCTTAACAAAGTTATTGACATTAACAGTTACTCAACTGAAAAAGGTAGAAAAGGTGGATTGGACCAAAGAGCAATTGCGATTGGTACTCAAGGTTTAGCTGACGTATTTTATTTGATGGATTACATTTTCACATCTGAAGAAGCTAAGAAATTAAATAAAACTATTTTTGAAACTATATACTTTGCAGCAATCACTGAAAGTATGGAATTATGTAAAATAATGATACACAAACCATACGCTCACTTTAAAGGTTCACCAATGTCAAAAGGGGTATTCCAATTTGATATGTGGGGGTTAGATTATGAAGGGTTAAGTGGTCTTTGGAATTGGGATTCTTTAAAAGAAGAAGTTAAAACTTACGGTGTTTGTAACTCATTATTTACAGCTCAGATGCCAGTTGCATCTTCAGCAAAGATTACAGGTTCATTTGAAATGACAGAACCAGCTCACTCTGCGTTATTTAACAGACGAGTTGTTGGTGGTGAGATTATGATTGTAAACAAGTATCTAATTAATGACTTTGAAAAAATCGGTATTTGGAGTGAAGAGTTAAAGAATGAAATTATTATGAACGAAGGTTCTATTCAGAATATAAACTTTAATAACCATCTTGACACTGAAGATAAAAACTATATAAAGAAAGTTAAACGAACTGAACATTTGATAAGTAAGTATAAAACAATTTGGGAGATATCTCAAAGAGAATTAATTGATATGGCGGCAGATAGAGCTCCATTTATCGACCAATCTCAATCAATGAATATCTATATGGCTAATCCAACATTGTCTAAGATTACTTCATCTCACTTTCATTCATGGGAGAAAGGTTTGAAAACTTTATGTTATTATGTTAGAACTAAAGCAATTTCAACAGGAGCAAAACATTTGGCGGTAGATGTGTCAAAAATACAAAAACCTAAAGTTAAACTTGAAGTTCCAAAATTTGAAGTTACTGAGTTAACAACAAAACCTGAAGATAGTCCATTTGATTGTTTTGGATGTTCATCATAAATAATAATAAAAATCCCAACTATGTTGGGATTTTGTTTTTTAATCTATTTATTAGAAAAAACTAGGACATTATATTTATAGGTATGGCAGATGGAATTACTTACGGTATTAATTTTCCTTTTAGAGATTCTAGAAGGGGTGATTATTTAGAGTTAACAGAACTTGAAGCTCAAGAAATTAAAGCTGATTTAGTTCACTTGTTGTTAACAAGAAAGGGGTCACGATATTTTTTACCTGGTTTTGGTACAAGATTATATGAATTTCTTTTTGAACCCTTTGATGGTTTAACATTTAATGCGATTGAATCTGACATAAGAGACGCTATTGAGAATTTTATGCCAAACTTATTAGTTAATAGTTTAAGTATAACGCCAGCTGACCCTCAAGAAGAAATTGACATTGCAACAGGACAAAATACTGTTGGAACTAGTGAGTCATCAATTTATAGATTCCCTGGTAAAGGTACTTCAGAGTATACTGCAAAAATAAGATTAGATTATTCTACAAATGGTTCAACATATGCTCAGAGTGATTTTGTGATTATTAATATTTAATAGAAATGGCAAATAACAAAATATCATACACTACTAGAGATTATCAGTCAATTAGAACTGAACTCTTAAATTATGCTAAAACTTACTATCCTGATTTAATTCAAGATTTTAATGACGCTTCGGTGTTTTCGGTATTTTTAGATTTAAATGCTGCGGTTGCAGATAACTTAAATTATAATATTGATAGAAGTATTCAAGAGACTGTTTTACAATATGCTCAACAAAGGTCTTCAATTTATAATATAGCTAGAACTTATGGTTTAAAATTACCAGGTCAAAGACCATCAGTTTCATTAGTTGATTTTTCTATTACTGTACCAGCATATGGTGATAAAGAAGATGAAAGATATCTTGGAACTTTATTAAGAGGTTCGCAAGTTGTTGGGGCTGGAGTTGTTTTTGAAAATGTTTATGATATTGATTTTGCGTCCCCATATAATGCACAAGGTTTTCCTAATAGATTAAAAATACCAAATTTTAATGCTAATAATGTATTAGTTAATTATACTATTACTAAAAGAGAAGTTGTTGTTAACGGGATAACTAAAGTATTCAAAAGAGTTATTGGTGCAAATGATGTAAAACCTTTCTTTGAATTATTTTTACCTGAAAAAAATGTGTTAGGTATTACAAGCGTTTTGTTAAAGAATGGAACTCAATATACAAATACACCTACAACAGCTGAATTTTTAGGTGCGGAGAATAGATGGTATGAAGTAGATGCCTTAGCTGAAGATAGAGTTTTCATTGAAGACCCAACAAAAGTTTCAGACCAACCAGGTATTAAAGTTGGTAGGTATATTCAAACACAAAATAGATTCATTACTGAGTATACTCCTGAAGGTTTTAAAAAGATGACATTTGGTGGAGGTACAAACACTGCACAAGACCAATTAAATCAATTTACAACTTTAGGTACAACATTAGAGTTACAAAAATACTCAAATAATTTTTCATTAGGTTCTACGTTAGCACCAAACTCAACTTTATTTATTCAATATAGAATTGGTGGTGGATTAGCGACAAACTTAGGAACAAACGTAATTAACCAAATTGGTACCGTTTCATTTTTTGTTAATGGACCGTCAGAGACAACAAACTCTGCGGTGGTTAATTCATTGAGATGTGTTAACGTAACTGCAGCGGTTGGAGGTGCGGGAGTTCCTTCATTAGAAGAAATTAGGAATTATGTATCATTTAACTTTGCAGCACAAAAAAGAGCGGTAACAGTACAAGATTACGAATCAATTATTAGAAACATGCCAGCTCAATTCGGGGCACCTGCAAAGGTATCAATCACTGAAAATGACAATAAGATTTTAATTCAAATATTATCTTATGATACTTCAGGTAAATTAACAAACATTGTTTCAAACACATTAAGACAAAATATTGCAAATTATTTATCAAACTATAGAATGATGAATGACTATATTTCAATATTCAGTGCTGAGGTTATTGACTTAAGTGTAGATATTTCAATTGTGTTAGATTCTGCTCAAAACTCAGGACAAGTTATATCAAGTGTTGTTGATAAGATTTCTGCTTACTTTAACCCACAAACGAGAGAGTTGGGTCAAAATGTATACCTTTCTGAACTTAGAAGTATTGTTCAGAATACTAATGGGGTATTAACAGTTGCAGGATTAGATGTGTTTAATGAAGTTGGAGGTCAATACTCTTCGGCAGAAACTTCTATGGTTTATACAAATGAGGAGACAAAATTAATAGGGCCTGTTGATGATACCATCTTTGCTCAACCATCTCAAGTTTACCAAATCAGATACCCAGGTAAAGACATTAGAGTGTCGGTAAAAAATTTCCAATCAGTTACTTTTTCGTAACAAGTTTATTTATTTTTTCTTTGGTTTATTATTTAATGGTGTGGATTAACTGTAAAAGTTATACATAAACTATTTATTAACTAAAGAGATTAATGGGTCAATCGTATAGAATTAGAACTGAATTAGGGGTCAACAAAACAATAAATGTACAACTAGACCAAGAATTTGAAGAATTAGAGATTTTATCTTTAAAACTTCAACAATCAGATGTGTACACAAGAAGTTGTGCGGACTACGGTGTACTAGTAGGAAGAGTTACTGCAAACAATGGATTTGGATTACCAAATGCAAGAGTATCTATATTCATACCAATAGAATCGGTTGATGAATCTAACCCTTTAATTTCAAGTATATATCCATACAAATCTCCGACAGATAAGAATGAAGATGGGTATAGATATAATTTATTACCTTACGAACAATCTTATTCAACCCACGCAGCCACAGGTACATTACCAACAAGATTAGATGCTTTAACAGGTAATACCGCAATTGAAATATATGACAAATATTATAGGTTAACCGCAAAAACAAATGACAGTGGTGACTATATGATTTTAGGTGTACCATTAGGGTATCAAACCGTAGTTATGGATGTTGACTTATCAGACATTGGTGAGTTTTCACTAACACCACAAGATTTAATTAGGATGGGTCTTGCAACTGAAGGACAAGTTGCGGGTAATCGTTTTAGAACTTCAAACAATTTAAATTCCCTACCTCAGTTAGTTAACTTAGTTAAAAATTTGGAGATATCTCCACTTTGGGGAGAACAACAAGTTTGTGATATTGCTATTAACAGACTTGATTTTGATTTGAGAGATGAGGCAAATATTGATATACAACCTACATCTGTTTTTATGGGTTCAATATACTCAACACCAGATAGTTTTAGAGTTAGACGAAATGCTAGACCACCTGATGACATGGGTAATCTATGTAATTTATCTACAGGACCTGGTCAAATACTTGCAATCAGACAAACAATTTATCAAGACACTACAGGTAAGCCAGTATTAGAACAATACCAATTAGAACAGTCGGGTAATATTATTGACGGTAATGGTGTTTGGTTAACTGAACTACCAATGAATTTGGATTATTATATCACCAATGAATTTGGTGAAAAAGTATTATCAAATGACCCAACAGTTGGTATACCAACTAAAGCCAAATATAGATTTAAAATTAAATGGGCTCAACCTCCAAGTATTACAGAACAAACAAGAAGAGCCTATTATTTGGTACCAAATGTTAGAGAATATGGTTGGTCTAATACATTGTCTGACCCAAATTACGACTCAACGTCATCACCAAATGGGATAAAACTTGCTGGCTCTTATTATTTTGGACTTGATTGGACTGGATATACAAATACTCAAGCAGCTATAAATTGTGATGATACATTTTATCAATTTGAGTATAATAGAGTTTATACTGTATCAGGATTAATTGATGAATTTAAAAATGGTGGTAGAGGTAGATTCATTGGGATTAAAGAAATTGATAGTCAAGATTGTGAAAGTACTGTAAACAAATTCCCTGTTAATGAAGGGTTCCGAAATTTTGATTTACTATATTTCATATTCTCAATTATTTTTACAGTAATACAAATTATTGGAGTACCTCTTTTAATTGTTTTTGAATTTTTAGCTTGGTTATGGAATAATTTTGCAGTACCAATATTAATATATCTTATTTATTTGGCGTTTAGAGAATCCGCCCAAAATTTTATTGCTGCGGCAACTTCATGGCCAGCATTAGGGTTAATCTTCTCATTTGCGGTTAAAGGAGCTTTATGGTTAGCTGCGGCGATTTATATGTTAACAAACTTTACTGAATTGGTGAAATATAGATTTGGTAGAGTTAAATTACCAATGTTAACATATCCCGATTGTCAAGCGTGTGAGTGTACTTCGGAAACTACAGGACCTGGTGGTAATGGTCCTGATGACATAGTACCATCTGCAGGAGCTCTTTCCCAATTGTCAAATTCTGGATTATATTATGATAACTTATTAACTTACGAAGAAGATACAACTTCAACACCAACAACTGACCCTGATTATGATACTATTAATCAAGTTAGTGTTCTAATTAAATCACAAGCACTTGCTGGTTATTCGGCTAACGCTAGTAATCCTAGAAAATTTAAAGTACCTGTATCACAAATAGGTACTTACCCCAGTAACGATAAACAATTTGCATTTTCAAATACTTTACCACCAGGAGAAAGAATTAATGTTTATAATACCAGAAAAAAATATTTTGATGGTGTAAATAGAATAAAAGTAACCTTTGCATCAAATCAAAACACTGCACATCACTTTGATAATACATTGACAATGTTAACTGGTTTTGATTTTGAACCTGGTACCTTACTTAGTTTTGTTAGTCCCACTAATACTACTGATAAAAATTATAGATGGAGTGGTCAAACAGGTGGAGGAACAATACAAAATAGTATTAACGGTAAAATAAAAGTTAGCGCATTTACTGCTAGTGTTAATTATGCTGACCCAAATAACCCAAGTCAAAATACTAATTTAGTAACAACATATTTAATTCCAACTGGAGAAACAACATGTGTTGATAGTATTACATTAAACATTACAAATTCTGGTACTGTAACTTATAATACTTGTAGTACTGTTAAAGTGACTCTAACTGCGACAACTTTAGGACCATTTTCAATTGTTAATAATGATTGTATTAATATTTCAACGTTAGCGGGTACCGCATCATATGATATAACAGGTAGTGGAGATACTTGTCAAAGATATGCATACCCATCAGACATTGAATATTTTCAAGTATTAACGGCAATTACAATAACAAAAACAGTGGTTGCTGGAGTCACACAATATTCAATACCAAATTTAGGTTCTGGTACTAGTATATGGTCAACTTTAAATTCGTTAAATCAAATCAGTGTTTTTTATGAGGCAACATGTGACGGAGATAAATTTGGGTGGAAATATAATTATACTAATCAGTTACAAACATCCACTTACGCGGATTTTAGCGACCAAAAAATATTAATTTTACAAAGAGGTGTTGACCCATATTCTCAGAAGTTAACTAACAAATATGGTATTGGTAAAATATTAGGACATGCAAATGAAAATGATGTTGTTTTCACTGCATCAACTAGGATGAATATTCCTATTCAAAAATTACCTACAGGTTCATATACGTCAGTACAGCAACATGACAATCAAGATAATATATATCATCCATCATATGTGTACACTCCAGGCTTTGCAGGTTCAGCAACACCAGGGTTGCAATTTTCATCATATACCACAAGTAATGTTGGATATTATGGGGCTTTAGATGCAAAAACGCCATACAGAAAAGTTACAACTAAAAATTACGGTACATTTTATTCTAACAATTATGTTAATACAATACCAATTGGTTCTTCATATGGAGTTGTAAGTAAAAATAATAATCTTTATAATACTAATTATTCTCACATGCCAGGACCAACCATTGGTTTTTATAATCCAGCAATTTCCGATAGTTCATATGATTTATCTGAAGATTTATCAGGTGCGGCAATACTTGACTATGATGTATTAAACTGGTACCATAAGTGTAAAAAATCGTTCTTTTCTTTTAATTGTAATATATGTGATTATTATTATGTTGAAGGTCCACCAAACGGTCTTTATTTTAGTCCTATATTGTATCCAACACTAACAGGCACAAGTGCGTTGAACATTACCAATCCAACTAAGAATGTTATGAGAACCGATAGATTACCTTCATCAGATTATATTGATAATGGTGGAGACCTTAATGGTAGTGTTAGTTTATTACAACAAAATTTAGGGTTTGCGATGTATTTAATCACTGAAAATGGTTTTAGTGCTACATCACCAGGAAATAGTACTGGTGGTTCACAGGTAACACCAAATATTGAGGGACAATTAGCGGCTCAAAATGTGTTAAGAACGATGAACACTTGTGAAAACATGGTTGGTTTAACTTGTTATAGTGGTAATGGTACTAATTTTGGAGTTTCATCAGGTTGTCAATCTGAAGATACTGTTGAAAATGGTTGTTATGTTATGATGAATAGACCACTAACTGATTTAAAACAAGATTTGAATACATTCGCTGAATGGGGATATAGATTTAGATTTTATTATGGTTTATGTAGAGGAGTACTATCACAATCATTTACAAACAATTGGGTTAATGGTTCATTATATACATTCCCAATACAAGTTGATACTTATTTTGATTCCCAAAATAAACCATTACCTCCAGAGTTTGCGAAAGAGTTAATATATTTTGATGAAAAAACAAATAATTTCTATTATAGAAGCTCACCTTATTATTCGGGTTCAACGTCTCAGAGGTTTATTGGAAGACCTGTTTCAGGATTGGAAGACCCTGTAAACAGTAGAAACCTATTGTTCCCAACAACAATTGTTAATTTAGGTATTAAAGATGATTTCTATCAAGAAATAATTTTTGACCCATCTGCTAAGGGGTATATTATGAAAAGCTTGGCACCGACAAGTTATTCAGATACATCTGATTTGGTTAATTTATTTGTTATTTCAAGAATCACGGATGAAGGATTTTTAAAAAAGATTATATCAGGACTTAATAATAGTTTAAATCAATTATTTAGTAGACCAAAATTAAGAATTGATGGCGATTTAGCTCAAAGTATGTCAATAAATTCTGAGTATGGGGTAATACCATTTTCACCTGAGTTTTATAGTGTGTACGGTACTTCAGATGACCCTGTGGTTATTTTAGGTGGATTAGATAATCCTACTATGGGTATTTTCTTCTCTTCAACAACAGTTGATTTACAGAATAAAGATTATTTAAGTCCTGGTGTTATTGATTTTAGACCATCCAACAATGCAAATGCGATAACATACCCTTATGGTATTAAATCACAATATGTTCCATTCTACCAATGGCAATTAAAACAACCTGGAATCCAAAGTATTTTTGGTTCACAAGATAATAATTGGAAGACAAATCAGTCGGCGGATATTAATAATACAGGTATTTTCGGATACTACTATCAATCTTTAGATAGGAGAAACATTAATAGTCCAACTTATTTCATTGGTTCAAATACTCAAGTAAGTGACATATATGAAAGAGGTTATATATACAACGTAGGTCCTTGTTATGAGGGTACTACAAATGGTAACTATTCGTATTATGATTGTGAACATGTATTACGCACAGGTAATAATGTTGGAACTACGGTATTCTATACCAGTATTGGATTTGGTGTTACACCATCAGGTAATCCACCTGTGATGAGATATTCATATTATGCTGGTACTTATCCTGAAAAGTTTTTAGTTAGTGCTCCTAATCATTTCTATTTTGGATTAATTAAAGGGGAAACTGCTTTAGATAAATTTAAAACAAAATACTCAGTAGATGAATAAGTTTACAATAATACCAAGTAGTCAGGAGTATAAATCGGCACCTGCTGTTGACCAAGAAATTAATATCTCTTTAGAACAACAAAGTCAACAAATGGTTGAATATGATAGAAGTCAAAGTATTAGTTTGGCTCAAGTATTTGATGACGAAAGACAAGCTAGTACTGTTTTTAGACCAACATTTAAAATTAATTATTTATATGGTAATACCTATTCAGGTACAACTCAATATGTTCCATTTAAAAACAATTTATTTTATGTGAATCCTGAACAGTCAAGTGTTAGTAATATTTGGAAAGGATTCCCTCAATACTATGAGTTTGATTTTTATAGACCATATATTGATGACCAACATGTTGAATATAGAGCTAAGAGTGCTTATACCTACAATTGGACTTACTACGTTAGTTACGCCTCTGAAAACAATTATACAAAACAATTATCATATGTTTTAAATAATACAAGTTATGTGTGGACGGCTTCAACTGGTATTGCGTTCTCAATTAAAAATTCAACAGAAAATGGTAATAATGTTATTGGATTCCAATGTATTGCACCACATGGGTTAACTGTTGGCGAGTATGTTGAACTATCTTTCAAATATAACGGAAACAATTTATTCCAAGTTTATTCACTGGGTAACGGATTATTTGATAGTGAAAAATATATTTTTAATTTATATAATGTTGGGTACACAGGAACTACGTTTGCCAATAATGTTACTGGTACATTTAAAAGAGTTATTAATCCTGACAATTTATTAGAGACAACATCAAAATATTATATTAGAGAACATAAAATTCTTACTAATGTTGATGATTGTATCATGGTTAAAAACGGTTTTGAAAAAAATGTATTTAATGAAGAAAGAAAATTTGAATACAGTTCAATAACCCCAAACTATATCTCAAGAGTTTCGCAAAAAACAAGTAGTAACTCTTATAACGTTACAGTTAATTATGATTTAGATTTAAATAATATTTTAGATAATCAAAAACGACCTGTAAGTGAATTATTTTTAACGGTAATCAATAGAGGTTTTACGGGATATTTTAATCAACCAAATAATGGTATAGGTTTAAAACAAGGTTGGGGGTTTAATCTAACCAAACTTTCAAATTTTTGGTGGGATTTAACAAATCCGTTATCAGATACTAGTATACCGACATACAATTACACTTTAACTGATGTTAGTGGTAATACTAAAACTTTCTACTATAACCAAGATTTAAAATCTGGAGATTTAATTGACGGGGATTTTTGTGAGTGGAATGACTATGAACAGGTGGAAAGAGTAATCTCACCGTATTTTCAAAAGTTGAATTATAATCAAGATATCTTCCAAACAACTGACGTTTATTCAACTAACACACCTGGTTTTTATTATGAACCACATCACTCAATGACAATTAGAGTATTCTCTGATTATATTGAAACGGGTGATGTCGGATTTGTTGACCAAGTTCCAAGTTATTCATTTTATTCAACATCTGACCAACAATTTAGATGGAGAGATATATATTCATATGGGTTTAAAGATAATCTTGGTAGAGGGGTTGATTATCCATTTTTAAACAGTGCCCAATATCCTTTCAAGGAAGTTATTTTTAGATTAATACCTGAAGGACTAAACTATAACTCTGATTTACTTGGAGTGGATTACCCTGTTAAACCATTGATTGATGAGTGTGAATAAACTAACTATAAGAAAAGACGGATTTGTAGACAAACAACTTACAATCCCTGTCCAATTTACTTGGGATTACTTAGGGTTAGACCAAAGTATTGACGAGTATGAGAGTGAAATGATTACTCAAGTAATTGGTGTTGGTAGGGACTTTGAAGTTACTAGGTTTTCACATGCACCTCAAACAGGGGCAACTCAAGCGACCGACATTCAATATGAATTTAATTTTTATTCAGGAGGTTCTTTAAATGATGTTGCAAATTGGAAATCTAACTATCAGATGGAAGGTTTTACCACACAAGAGATTTATTATTACACAAACAATTTTACAAATTCGTTCTTTAAATTGGATTTGTATGATAATGTTGATGAAAAAAGACAGAAAAACTATATAACAATTATTATTCCAACACAACAAGGTTTAAAAATGGATGCAATCATGCAGACAACACCTGTGACTATTAAGAAACCATATTTTATTTTAGATTATGTTGGGGATAAAGAAGGATTTTTTCTTTATTGGTTAAAGAAAAGAAATTTTTTAGACATTAGTACTTTTTTTATGACCGCCAAATTTTATGACGCAAAGACTGGTCGTTTTACTAAGATGATGAATATGCCACAGTCATCTATTTCAGGTAACAAATATAGTTTTGATTCAACACAATTCTTTTATTATAGAGTTCAATTGGATTATGAAAAACACAATTATCAAGTTTTTAATATGAATCAAAATCAACATATTTATGATTCATTTGACCAAAGAGCGGGGGCGATAGTACCCATAAAATGGTATGAATATGTTAACCCACAATAATGGAAGATTTTTATAATATAATAATTTCCCCCGAAACAATTAAGGGTGATTTGTTTACTGTTAATATGAAGGGTCAAAATGTTGGACCATCATATACTGGTGAAACGACAGGGGTTTACTCTGGTATGACCCAAGTGCTGACCGCAGGTCCTAATGGTAGTTCACTATTGTCAGGACTAACCATACCAATTTTAATTAGACAAACCGCAGTTGATGTAGGATACTTTAGTCCTTTTGATGGGGCGGTTTTACAGAAAGATGTTGTTGCTAATTTTATATTTTCATCAACAACTTCAAATCCTTATGTATATAACATTTATAATACATCAAGTGAATTTCAAAAATTTCTTGATTTATCTGCCTATAAAGTAGATTGGGGGGATGGTTCACCAAAACAAACCATTACAACATATGCACCAAACTCATTAAACCATACTTACCCAACTGCAAATAAAAAATATACTATAACATTAGAACAAACAAATCCATGGGGAATTACAAGAGTTTCTAAAGTTATTACGACACCATATAGTGATGTTGTGATTAACAATCCAAATGGAGAGGCATTTTTTATTCCTGCAGGTGGTAATTGGTTAGAAACTCCTATTAGTTATAACTACATATTTTCGGGGGATGCGGTTAATGAGGTGTCGGCCCAAACTTCAAACAATTTCACAACGGTACCATTTACAGTATCAGGGTTAACTAAATCAAGAATTACTGAACTTGCGTTATATGGTACACCAAAATATCAAGTTGGTGTTCCTGTAATTAAGAATGGTCAGATATGGGGCGCGATAACAAACACAGCAACAACCTATACTGCCTATACAATTAATTTAGTTGATTACTATGATTATATTGACGGAACAACAATATTTTTTGGACAATCATCAGGATTTACTGAAAATAACTTAAGTCAAAGACCTATTACTAAAGAAGAGGTTTTAATTAATGTTGTTGACCAACCACAAATTCAAACTAATGTTTTTGTGGAGAGAGGAAAAAATTCTGCATACGAAAGAGTTCAAAGATTAGGTGAGGTTGATAATCTTGGGGACATGATTAATTACGGATATGGATTTTTTAATGTTGAAAAAAAGAACTAAACTATTTATAAGATAAAGAAACTATGGCAATCGGTTCATACGGCACAATACGACCAAGTGATGTTTCACCTGAGGACGTACAAATAATAATGAATTACACACCTTCAAGGGATGTAACGGACAATTTTGTCTTAACACAACTTGATGCTCAAACAGTACTTAAACCATATTTTAATAATACTCAGACAGGCGGAAATGCTGGTGTTGAGGTTTTAGGTGGTTTATATAACTTAACATTACCTGCAGAACAATTTAATGCTCTTGGGATTTATACATTATATTTAAGACCCGCACAAATTAGAACTGTAATTACAGATTGTGGTGTTTTAAGCGCATTACCTAACGTAAAAGGAATTGTTATTGATATTACAAATGTACCAACTCAATATCAAAACAAATTCGTTCCTCAAGGACTTGTAGGATTTAGAATTGAGTATTTAAATGCCGACGGTTCTAAAATACCTAACTTTTTTAGAGTGGTTACGTCATCTTTCTTTTGCGAGCCAGTTGTAACTAATGAGGTTAATACAACTCAAAAATCAATAAGATATAGATATGTTGATGGAGATTCTAATTTAATATTTTTAACTCTTTCACCTTCATCTTCACCAACTAATAAGCCAAACGCAACACCTTATATTGGGCAACCAAATCAAAATATTATTATTTCAAACACATTTTTTAATCCAATTACATTGGAGATTGAAATGGTAGAATACGATGTATCGTCTCTTGCTATTGCACTTTACGGTAATCAAACCAAATCTATTGATGATGGTATCTACACAATTTACGATTCTCAAAATAACATATACAGACAATACAACTTATATGAAATTAGAGACCAATTTAACGCGTTGCTTTATGAGGTTAGACAAAGTAGAGGAAATAATATTGATTTCAGTAAAAACTTCACAAATATAACTAGTTAATGGCAAAATCTAAAAGTAAATATTTTTACCCGCCTAGACCTGGTAACGGTTCTGGTACCTTTTCCGACAACATTGTAGGGTTACAAACTGTTGAGGGTGGAGGACTTACGCAAGGTAATTTTGAGTTTACTACAGGAGTAACTGAAAAAGTTAATAGGACTTTTAATGTTGGTGCTTTTTCAGAGCCAATGACTTTGGACATGATGGATGTTGAAAGTTTAGAAGAGAGTAGAAGAATACTTGCAACACAATTTAGAGTTTACCCTAATTATGATGTATCACAAGTTTTAAATTTCTCAATGTATGGTTCATTATCTGAAAGATTTAGAGTTTCTATTACAAGAATCATTAATTATTTCCCAGCGTCTTTAGACGTTCAATTTAGTAACGGTGATTATGTTACGGGTAATACTGCATACAACATTGTATATGATGTACAAAGTGATGAAACATATTTTAAAGTTAGTGTTGATAGGATTAATAACCCTTTTGATATAGATTATTCTGTTAGTGCTTCGACTAATTTATCTATCAGAGAATTAGTTGTGTCCAATTATAGAAATATTAATGAGACATATTTGGACTATTGTATTAGTATTAATGATAATATATACAAAGTTCTTGCCTTTACACCTTCAGATACATTATCTTCAGGTGAACTTACTTTTTATGTGTCAGGAGACCCTTTTGGTGCAACCGCAACAACATCTAATGAGGACTTTCAAATAAGACCAAATGATTATATTGTTGATAAAATTTTTCAAGAGTCATTTGATGAAGTTGAGAAATTTTTAGTTAACAGATTAGTTAGACCTGAATATACTGCGGTATTTCAAGTACCACAACAAAATGAATATGGCCAAATATACACCGAATATCAACAAGTAACTTGGCCAAAAGATGGTGTATGGAACTTAGATATCAAATCATTTTTATTTGACTATTACTTGGAACAAATTCAAGCGATTGCGATTAATCTTGATTCATTTAAAACAAATTTAATTTCAAGATTTTTAGTTACGGATTCATTAAAAGAATTTGATACTTTAGGTCAAAAAGTTGAAAAGATATTTCAAATATACGGTAGAAGTTTTGACCAAATAAAACAATTCATTGATGCGTTGGCTTACATGAATTCTGTGAACTATAATCCGTCAAACGACATACCATCTGAGTTGTTAGTTAATCTTGCACGAACTTTGGGTTGGTCATCAAACTTTTCGCCAATAACAAATGAAGATTTTTTATCTTCAGTTTTTGGTAATACATCAACTCCAACATATCCTGGATATGCAAGGGCTTTAACTCCAACTGAATTAAATTATGCTTACTATAGAAATTTAATTCTAAACGCGTCATATCTTTTTAAATCAAAAGGAACGAGAAGGTCGGTTGAATTCTTATTAAGATTAATAGGGGCACCTGATTCATTAATAGAATATAATGAACACATTTATTTGGCGGACCAAAAAATTAATCTTGACCAATTTTACAATCAATGGACTCAAATTTCAGGAGGTACATATGCTCAAGAATCTCCAAGTTATTTAACGGGTCAGACTTATAAAATTAAAGGACAGTTATTTACTGCATTTACTGCTACCTCAACATACCAAGATACTAATATTACATTAGAGGATTATCCTATGGATTTTGAAGGTTATCCTAAAGCTCCTGTTAACACTGAAACGTATTTCTTTCAAATAGGGGCTGGTTGGTATGAAACAACACCATCACATAGAAGTCCCGACCAAGTACAACTTACAGGAAATGTTTATACAGGACAAAATTTTGATATACAAACACAATTAACTCCTTTTACTTATGGTCAAACATATTTGAATAGATTTAGAGATTTCCCATATATGAATGAAGGGTTTAAACTTCAAAAAGTTGTTGATAATAATAAATCTTGGTTAGCGGACGATGAAAAAATAAGAGTATCAACTCAAGGAGATTACAATGCTTATTATTATGTTGATAATGAAAAGTTAGTGTTAAACGTTAAAAATGTTGATTTATTTTTAAATCCTGCTCAAGGACTTGTTTACGATGTTTGGGACCAATCAAGAAGATATGATTATCCAATTCCTGAATCAGGATTAACTGTTGGTTATCCTGTACCAGGTGGAGTTGATTGGACTTATGTTGACCCACAACCAAAGAAAAAAACATTTTTTGAATTTACACAAACTTTTTGGCAAAACATGATTAACACCAGAAATAGACAATATATTTCAGATGGTAAAACAGGTGGGTATCCAACACTACAATCTATTTTTTGGAAGTATATTGAGTCAGAACAAACTGTTGGATTACCAAATAACAAATACACATACCAAAAGTTAATTGATTATGTTAATGGTATTGGACCTTATTGGACTAAATTGATTGAACAAATGTTACCTGCAACTACAATATGGAATGGCGGAGTAAGATTAGAGAACTCAATTTTTAATAAACAAAAATTTGTTTATAGAAGACAAAGAGGTTGTCAATTTATACCAGTTCCTGTTGACCCTTGTTATATTATATCAAACATTTTTGATTATACATGTAGTACGGAGTATGTTGATTTTTATATTTATCCATGGTTAAATGGAGACATTCAAGTTAGTAATTTTAGTAGCATTTTAGCTAACAGAGTTAATAATATGTTAGCGGAAAGTGGACTAACCCTTAACGACTGTTATCAAAATTCAGTACAGACAGAATGGTTTGTTGATTTAAGAATTGCGGGGGACATCCTTATCCAAGATACTTTTTATAACGGTTATGGGTTAACAGATGTTCCATTAAATAACCAATGGAGAAATGCCTTAATTAATTATCTACCTACTTTGTATGATTATGGCTACACATATTACCTAAATGGTAATAAATTAACGATAACCAATTTAAATTGTTTACCTCAGAATATTGAAGAGACGGTTATTTTAAATGTGGGGATAAATATTAGTATTAACTGTACCAACTAATGCAAGCTGCGTCACTTTTTTATAGAATATCGGTAACAGGAGATTGTTCAAATACAGACTCAGGTGCAATTAGTTTGTTTGTGTCAGGAGGTACGTCTCCATATACAGTACAATGGTTATCACCTGTATTATCGCCAGATATTGTTACAGTTGACCCAGTAGTTAAAACAGGATTAAGCGCTACAACTTATTCAGTAAGGGTAAATGATAGTACATTACCATTAAATAATGAATTTTACATTAACATACCCATTTCAAGTGGAGTGTGTGCAAATATTTTAGCAGTTCAAGGAACAACATGTTCTCTAAATAATGGTTCAGTTACAGGTAGTTCTAGTTCAGATTATTCTTCTACTGATTTTTATGTTTATCGTTTAGATGATTCATTTGTAATGTCGGCGACAACAAATCAAGGTACAGTAGTTTTTGGTAGTCTTACTGCGGGAACTTATTATATGAAAGCCGTTGATTTAGGTGGATGTACAGGACAAAGCCAAAGTTTTATTGTTGAAGAATCAGATACTTTAAATTATGGGTTATATGCGGTGCCAAATTCGGGATGTAATGGTGTACCTGTAGGTAAAATTACCGTTACAGGATTAACAGGAACGCCACCATACACTTATTTGTGGAATACAAGTGCCACAGGGTCCACAGTAACTGGTTTAACAGCAGGCGCATATTCAGTTAATGTTACAGATAGTTACGGTTGTACTAATACTCAAACCGCAACAATTGTGGATGTTGGACAAGTTGGTCTTGGGTCTTTTACTACGACACAACCAAGTTGTTTTTCTGCGGATGGAGTATTAACAATACAAATTACGGGAGGTACTGCACCATATTATTATTCTGCAAACACGGGAGACGTTGTAATTCAATATGGGACATCGTGGTCATTATCAGGATTATCGCCAGGTACATATACAATCCAAGTTACAGACGCAGCATTATGTACATTTGTTGCGGGAACAACACTAAGTACTCCAAATGGAATTACATCGGTTAATATTGGAACTAAAGGTTCTACATGTTCAAGTAATGGTGGTTCAATAACCGTTTCAGTCCTTGGAGGTTCGTCACCATACACTTATACTTTAATTTATCCTGATGGGAATGTGTTGAATGTTAGTAATAATCAAACAACTCAATTATTTCCAAATTTATATTCAGGGACTTATGGGGTTGCGGTTCAAGACTCAACAAATTGTTCTTACTTTGATGAGGTAACATTATACGCGACAGATACTTTTACAATATCAACAGATATTACAGGAACAACATGTAATATATCTAATGGTACTGTTTTAGTTACCAAATCACAAGGTGGTTCTGCTCCATTCAATTATTCTTTAGATGGATTAATAGACGTTTACAATACAAATTTATCGGCAATTACATTTAATAATGTTTCTGCAGGTCAACATACAATAACTGTTTCGGATTCAACAGGATGTACTCAAACAAAACAAATATATGTCGATTCAAGTCCATCGTTAGATTACACATTATATAGTACTTCATGTGGTACAGGTTCTGACGGAACACTAACTGCATTTATTTCATCAGGTACTCCGCCATACACTTACAATTGGTCAAGTAATGTTGCGGGTAATCCACAACAAATACAAGTCCAAGGATTATCAGGAGGAACTTATAGTTTAACTGTTATTGATGACAACGGATGTTCTTTAACTAGAACAACAAATATTAATTGTAGTGAATTATATGTTTCATACCAAACTTATGTTATGGGCTCTGAAACATTTAATATACAATCACAAACTAAATACGGTTTATTACAAATGTTAAATGAGGGTTACGACGATTTAATTTCAGGTAATACAAATTGTAATTTAATTTCTGCAACATTTAGTGTTAAAGTTTCGGTTAATCCTTTAGGATTAACAACAAGTCAAACTTTCTTTACATCAACATCTTTAGTTACCGCTCCAAGTGATAACTTATACTATGATACGGTTGTTAGTTTATTGGAATCAATTCCTGGTATTGGTAATGTAACCATAGATGCCTTAAATAACCAAATAATTATTACAACAAGTGCGGGTAACGATTCATTAAATGGTCAAGAAATCATTGTTGAGTTAGTAATTGTTTATGACATAATTTGTTTATCATGATACAAGTAAGAATATCTAACATATCAGGGGGAACTTACCCAATTAATGTTTACATAGCAGATGTTTATGGAAATAATCAATCATTGCTTGGAACTATTAATTCAGGTCCAGTACCTCCCACAGTTGAATATAATTCAACAATACCTTCAATATTTGAAACCGCACCTGAAATCATGATATTATTAACGGATGCTAATAATTGTAGTGTCTTTAAAATTTTAGATTGTACTTACGGATGTTCTTTCCAAATCACAATTCAATTAACCTCTTGTGTGGTTAATATGAATATAGAAAACTCAACCTGTTCATTTTCAATTACAACGTCAGACTAAGAATAATAGTTTTTTATTTTTTACTTAAATAAGATAGTTGAAGTATTTATTTAATAAAAAACATCTGATGTCAACATATTCTATATTAGTAACAAATAACGCCCCTGGATGTGGAACTGAAATTGAACAACAATTAACAGTTACAGGTTGTACATCCTACATTGTTAGATTAGATTCTAACTCAAACGCAATAGGACCATTCAATGTTTATGTTGATAGTGTTATATATTATTCCGCTCAAACAAGAACAGAAATGATAAATGGTGTTGTTGTTAATTTACAATGTGCAACTCCAACACCAACTCCAAGTACAACACCGACCTCAACGCCAAATAGTGTAACACCAACTCAAACTCCAACAAATACTGCGACACCAACCAATACACCAACACCAGGATTATCTCCAACGCAAACACCAAGTCATACACCAACACCAACAGTTACTCCAAGTATAACTTCAAGTCCTGCGCCTGCTACGTTCAGTGCTTACTTATTCCCTGAACCACAAGACAGTACGTCATTAAATAATTTAGGTCAATTTATGTTTGATACTGGTGCTATTTCATTCTTTGGATGGGGTAACAGTGGTACTCCTGCAGGTGTAAACTATGCAACTGATTTGGCAATTTATGCTAGATATCCAGGATGGACAGGTAATTCAGGTAATTTTAAAACAAATGTTACTTCATTGGCTGGCGCAATTAGACAATCGTCAGGTGCTGGTGTAGATAGCTACGGATGCCCACAAAATCAATATACTTTTGGTAGTATACAAGTTACAACGGCTCAAGTTGAACCTACAATACAGTATACGTACACAGTTTGGGTACCATTAACAGGTGTTGGAGGAACTCTTAATAATTTGACTCTTGACGTTGGCTTTGGTAGTCCTTGTTCAACATCAGTTATTAATGATGGTGTACCAGATGCAACAAATGCTGGTATTAACGTAACGGTACCAAGTGGATGTGCAATTCCTTCAGGAACTTACAGAGTTTTATGGATGAACGAATTGTATTCTGAACCATCAGGAGTACCATTAACCACAACATTTTGGGTTAAAGGAGACACTAAATCATAATAACATAATTAAAAATAATATAATAACATATGTCATTTCCGTATAAAAACCCCTTATCGTCATCACAGCTTGCAGGGCCTAATAGTGTTGTAAGAACTAGTACGTTTGGTACTAATTTCTCTGTATTACAGACGGGTGGTTACATGGAGGTTTATAATTTGCATGACTTAGGATTAACACTAACTGCGGCAACTTATCCTTCAAACATCCAATTATCTGCTAACACAATACCTATTAACTTTACAAAAGGTACTGGTACTTCATTTTCACCTGATTTTATTACATTAAATTCGGATAATATTTCTTCAGGTAGAAGAAGATTGGGTATGCTAGCTTACGTTCAAGAAACTGATACGGTTTACCAATATTCAATTTTAAATTATGACGCATTATGGGGTAATGTTACTGGACTTACGGGTAGTTCTGCTATAACTGTTAGTGATTATGGTACGGTTGTTAACAGTCGTTCACAAGCAGGTAGAGATTTCATTGCCGCTTGGACAGGTTCAACAATTGAAGGTGTTAATGGTGTTAGTCATGTTGATGCGAGATGGAAAATATTTTATGGTTCAGATGTTCAAATTACAGGTGGTACATATTATTCGGCCACAACAACTTTAGATTTATATAATAGTACGGGAGGAACAGTAACTGTTCCAGGATTTGCCGCTGCGGTAGTTAGTGGAACTTATGATAGTGGAACTAACGAGTTAACATTATACATGAGTGATGATGATAATATCGTTATTACTGGAATCACATCAGGAGGAGGAAGTCCTCTTAGTGTTGGAGACGGCGCAACAACCGTTACTAATGTAACTGGAATCACATTTAATGGTGGTACGGTTGTAGATGATGGTTCAGGTGCGATTACTGTAACTGTAAATGGAAGTGGTACTTCAGGTAGTGATGGAACAAGTGGTTCAAGCGGAACTTCAGGAACAAGTGGTATTGATGGTTCAAGTGGTACTTCAGGAACAAGTGGTATTGATGGTTCAAGCGGTACTTCAGGTACAGATGGTTCATCAGGGATTAGTGGAACAGATGGTACTTCAGGAACGAATGGTTCAAGTGGTACTTCAGGAACGGATGGCTCAAGCGGTACTTCAGGTACTGACGGAACAAGTGGAATAGATGGTACTTCAGGAACAAGTGGAATAGATGGTTCTTCAGGAACTAGTGGTACAGACGGAACTAGTGGAACATCAGGTACTGATGGTAGTTCAGGAACAAGTGGTACAGACGGAACTAGCGGAACGGATGGTTCTTCAGGAACTAGCGGAACGGATGGTTCGTCAGGAACAAGTGGTACAGACGGAACTAGCGGAACGGATGGTTCTTCAGGAACTAGCGGAACAGATGGTTCTTCAGGTAGTGATGGAACAAGTGGTTCTTCAGGAACATCAGGTAGCGATGGAACAAGTGGAACTTCAGGTTCAGATGGAACTAGTGGTTCAGATGGAACAAGTGGTACTTCAGGTAGTGATGGAACAAGCGGTTCTTCAGGAACTAGTGGTACATCAGGAACTAGCGGCTCAGATGGTACAAGCGGTACTTCAGGTAGCGATGGTACAAGCGGTACTTCAGGTAGCGATGGTACAAGCGGTACTTCAGGTACTGACGGAACAAGTGGAACTTCAGGTTCAGATGGAACTAGTGGTTCAAGCGGTACTTCAGGTAGCGATGGAACTAGTGGTTCTTCAGGAACTTCAGGTTCAGATGGAACTAGCGGTTCATCAGGTACAAGTGGTACTTCAGGTTCAGATGGAACTAGCGGTTCAGATGGAACTTCAGGAACAAGTGGTACAGATGGTTCTTCAGGTACTAGCGGTTCAGACGGAACTAGCGGTACTTCAGGTTCAGATGGAACTAGCGGTTCAGACGGAACAAGTGGTACTTCAGGTTCAGACGGAACTAGTGGTTCTTCAGGTACTAGCGGTTCAGACGGAACTAGTGGTACTTCAGGTTCAGACGGAACTAGTGGTTCTTCAGGAACTTCAGGTAGCGATGGAACTAGCGGTTCAGATGGAACAAGTGGTACTAGCGGAACTTCAGGTAGCGATGGAACTTCAGGTTCAGATGGAACTAGCGGTTCAGACGGAACTAGCGGAACTTCAGGTAGTGATGGAACATCAGGAACTAGCGGTACAGATGGTAGTTCAGGAACTAGTGGAACTTCAGGTAGCGATGGAACATCAGGTACTAGTGGTTCAGATGGAACTAGCGGTACTTCAGGTTCAGACGGTACAAGTGGTACTTCAGGTTCAGATGGAACTTCAGGAACTAGCGGTTCAGACGGAACTTCAGGTTCGGATGGAACATCAGGTACATCGGCCTTAATTTGTACACCATTCTTAGCAGGTGATTATTATTTTCAAGCGGTAGCACAGCCTTACAATGGACCTTCGTATCCAAATATGTCATGGGGTCCTGGACAAACATTAAGTGTTTATGCTCCTGATGACATTATAGAATATATGTTAATTAGTGGTTATACCGCTTCAACAGGAGCTTTGGTTGCGGTTATTACATATTCTCAAAATCCTGGTTATAAAACACAGGCAGGAGTTACTCTTTGTCTTGTAGGTACACAAGGTTCAAATGGTACGTCAGGTTCAAGTGGTACGTCAGGTTCAAGTGGTACGTCAGGTTCAAGTGGTACGGATGGTTCGTCAGGAACTAGCGGTACAGACGGCTCAAGCGGAACTTCAGGAACTTCGGGTACAAGTGGAACAGATGGTTCTTCAGGAACTTCGGGAACAAGTGGAACAGATGGTACTTCAGGAATTAGCGGAACAGATGGTTCTTCAGGAACTAGCGGAACGGATGGTAGTTCAGGAACTAGCGGAACTTCAGGTACAGACGGTTCTTCAGGAACTAGCGGAACGGATGGTTCTTCAGGAACTAGCGGAACAGATGGTTCTTCAGGAACTAG
>Ga0209087_1000017_pt1 | contig 113327 bp, 180 predicted proteins | sample S_130805_EF_Meta_FD_187321 | JGI IMG/M metagenome (GOLD analysis project Ga0209087, IMG submission 187321) | Freshwater microbial communities from Lake Simoncouche, Canada to study carbon cycling - S_130805_EF_MetaG (SPAdes) (version 2) | ecosystem: Environmental > Aquatic > Freshwater > Lake ... | reverse complement strand
GACCGGCCATTGGCGTAGAAGACGAGCAGCACGGGTTCTTACCCGGGAATCTCGTTGCCAAGATGGAACCGTGGACTCGTCCCTTGCTGGATGTATTGCGTGAATACTATCGCCCGCCTGAAATCGCTGCCATGATAGACGATGGCACTATCGAAATATCACCCTTGGCTTACATGCGAGGTCGCACATTTAAACATGCGTGGATCATCGCTGATGAGATGCAGAACGCCACGCCGGCACAGATGAAAATGCTGCTGAGTCGCATAGGCACTGAATCACGCATCGCGGTCACTGGGGATGTTGAGCAGGCTGATAGAGCCCGAGGCCAAAACGGTTTGTTAGATCTCTGCTCACGTTTAGAGCACTACCCAGTCACAGGAATGGCTGTTTGCAGGCTAAACGGACGAGACATACAACGCCACCCAATTATTGGAAAGGTGCTGGCTCTTTATGATCAATAACTAACTGACAGGAACCTGGGCACCAAGCCCAGGTTTATTCTCCGCAGTTGTATTGGCAAACTGAATGATCGGCTAATGTATCATAAAATTCTGCCACTTGAGGTCTACTTAATATCTCGCTCAATGTAGAATCCTCAATTCGATATTGTTTTCTATTTTTACCAAATTCTGTTTTGTAATAAAATCTATAATCTCCTACATAGCAGCAGGGCATGTAGTACCCGTCGGCTGAAATAAAATGTGTTTGCCCATTATTGCATTCGGGCATGATTTTTTTTGCTGTGATTGTTTGTTTCCAATTTTGTTGGCTGTGCCATTGTATCCCAATTAGATCATTGCTGGGTTTGAAATGCATGGTTTGCTCATCAAATCTAGAACTTGGGTTAATGCAAAATTGATCTATTCCTAAGTGTTGGCTTAATTGTTTTGCTTGTTCAATATTGTTTTCGTTATAGGAAAACGGAATAAAACTCCAAATAGTTTTGCATGGTGCTGCTACACACACTTCAATGGCGTCTTGGATGGTTGGCCAATCTCCATTGATCCTGTATTGTGTAAAATTTTCTGGGATACCATCGATGGAAAATGTTACCGAATCATCTGAGTTTAACTCTTGAACCAGTTCTTGCCACCAACTTTGTTTTCTATGCCCGCCATTGGTCACAATAGATATCGCGGCTCCTTGATTTTTGAGACCACGGATCAGACCCACTAGATCAGGATGATAGATTGGGTCACCGTAATTTCCGCACAAACTTATGTTAATCCCGGATAATTCAATATCTAAAAATCTCAGCAATGCCGGTATGTCTATGCTATGATTTTTCCAATTTTTTGGCCATTGATTGATAAATCTAGTTCTTGGGCATCCTGGACATTTTAGTGTGCAGATGTTAGTGGGTTCAAGGTGTATACCCTGGACCACTGGGTTCATTTATTTTCCTCAACTGACTCGTCTTTGTAATCGATTTCGTAGCCGTTTTCTTCAAACAATCGTTTGATAATATTTTCGTAGTGCTGCATGTAGTATTCAACGATCTTGTTAAAGTCTTTAGGAGCACTGGTACCATTTAATTGTGCTTTGATCACAGCAAGTTTCTTAAAGTCCAGGATCACACTAGCAGTCTGATGATCACGCATTTTAAGATTTTTTGCCACAGCCGTGCTTTCGTCGATCTGCCCATTGGCTTTTTTGTAGTAAGTGATTATTAGATATCTCACGGTATATTTGCCAGTTCAATCAGTGTGGCACTCAAGTTGATCTCAACATCGGCCACTGAGTTATGATTCACGATACCATTACGGATGATCACCACGGCCTGGTCCTTCTGCTCGTCAGTCTTTCCCCACAGGTCCAAGTTATCGTACATCCAACGGAACACATCTTCTGCTTCCTCGGGTGTGCTGCTTTGGCACAGCAAAGTCCTGGCTTGACGGATCTGTCCACGTTTGAACATGTCCACACAGTCCAGTTTCCAATCCTTAGCGGCCTTGTCTGTAGCACTAGGCGGGCTTAATGTGCCCGACTGTGAATTCATCTGCACAAGATTCAAACACTTACGCAGGTCAGGATAAGTGGCTTTGACATAAGTGTCCAACACATCTAGATCAAACACAATGTTTTCTTCCACCAATACAGTAGCCACTCTAGCAGTGAATTCTGTGTGGTCAGTTTTGGTGATGTGGAATCCCTGGCAGCGACTGTGGATGGGATCGATGATCTTGTGTGGATAGTTACAAGTCATGATGAACCGCACTGTGCTGCTATAATCTTCCATCAAGTTACGCAATGCTGGCTGCACTGATTCCTTGTTCATGTAGTCTGCTTCGTCAATCAGCACAACTTTGAACCGGCCAAATGGCATGGTCTGCACGAATGAGATCAGTTTGTCTACCCATTCGATCTTGCGACCTTCTTTGGATCCATTCACATACATCACATCGTATTCGTCCACGCCCAATTCATTTATCAGCACTTTGGCCAATGTGGTCTTGCCTGTGCCTGCTGCTCCACTTAGTAACAGGTGTGGAATAGTTCCATCCCGGATCCATGATTGCACCTGTTCACGCTGTGCTTCGTCCACAAACACATAGCCGTCCACTTTGTTTGGACGATATTTTTCTACCCACAACTGTTTCATACCCAATCCTTGTACATTTGTTTTCTACCATTCTCACCAAGTTCAGCTTCAAAAATCTCAGTAGTGCGTTGCATCATAGCACAGGCGATCATCAACAATTCTTCTCTGCTGTCACTCATCATGATCTGCTGATCGATAGGTTTCATGAGTTCATCCATACGCTTGTTTACTGCTTCTCGATCAATCATTTTACACTAGTTCCTCTACAATGCCTAATAGTTCGGCTACTATAAAACTTATTCCGGCGATGACGAGACTGCCATCGATCAGTGCTATGCCGGCAAATATCCTTACAAAACTCTTCACAATGCTTACATAAAAATGTCCGCGACTGATGTCTTTGGGTTGTACTTCCATGTGATCTTTCTTATTGTTGGGTGAGACCGCGTTCTACTTCGGCTTTGGCAACTCTGCGTCGCAGGCTTGAACTGGAGAATGAATGATCACGGCCATTGAATACCAGTTCAATACCTCGCATGTGACCTTCTGCTCGCCCAGTGAATTGTTTGTCTTTGTATTCCACACCCAGTATACGCACATCCACGGGCAAGATCAACAACAGATCCACAAGGTCTTGTTCAGTCTGATATACCACAACTTCATCCACATAACGGCAAGCAGCCAGTTGTATCTGGCGTTCCACTATGCTCTGCACCGGTGGATTCTTTTCTGTAGGACGATCTATTGTGGGATCAGTCTGCAGGCCGGCGATGAGATAGTCACAGTGATTCTTGGCTTCACTTAACATAGCGATATGGCCAGCATGCAGCATATCAAATGTTGAGAAGGTGATGCCGATTCGTTTGCCATCGGCCTTGAGTTGTTTGATGTGATTGAAGATCATTGTTTGAGTATACGCACTATCTTTTCGGCTTCTTGGTCACGAAGCCACTGTGATTCAATATCACTATGACAAGGACATTTGCGTATCATTTCTTCAAGCGCAAACTGGATCTCATAGAGATCTTTTTTGTATTCCCAGGTAGTGAATCCATCTGATCTTGGATCTGTGGCTGAGAAATATATGGCCTGCAGATCCGCAAGTATCACCTGCTTGTATCCGTTCAATTATGCTGCATCCAAGTTGGCTTGGCTTCCACATGGATAGCAGTGGAGAATGTGTCATCGTTGGGTTTCTCGTCACTGATCATCATGATGTCTTTGGGATCCACACGGCGTAGTGTGACCTTGCCCGATTCATCTTCTACATCAATGCCACGAGTCCAACGGCCATGTTCGATGCAGATCCATTGTCCAGGTGTGACATCTTGTTGCTCAGGTCCCACAGCATACACTTGTCCCCAACGCGGGCGGATGCCTAGACTTTTTCCATTGTCGTTGGGTATGATAATACCACTGGTAGTGATACGGGCATCAAATACCATGTCACTTACTATCACTGAGTCTTTCAGTGGTTGCAATTGATGGCGTTTGATTTGATGTGGTTGGTATGCTAATTTGGTCATTTATTCCTCTTCTTTGATCTGTGCTGCGCGGGCCATAGCAGCAGCCAAGCCTGATGCAGGTTGTTCTACTGGTGGTTCGACACCTTTTTCCCTCAAGGCCTGGCGCTGTGCTCGGGCTTGTTCTATTTTCTCTTGTTCGGCTGCTCGTATGGCAGCGGCATCAGTTTCTTTCTGTGCTCGGTTGCTGGTGGGTATCGGGCCCGGTGCAGTATTAGTGGTGCGATCGAGATTGCGATTTACTTGTTGTGCTCGGGTGGCAATCACCCGACCATTGGCATCAATTTTATCGCCGCGGGCATTGACTTGCATATTACCTACTGCCCGTACATGTTCATTTTGTGCTCGCAATGCACCAAAATCTATTTTTTTACCTTGTGCAGTTGTATAAATTTTATCGGTCATAATTTTCTCCTCGAGATATTTAACGCAGGAACTCTGCGATGTCTAAATTGTAGTGTAGGCTATCAATACGGTGTACTTTCAACAGATACAACACATAACTAGACACTGAACTACCACGCCCCACGCCCCAGATAAGATTGTTTTTTTGCATGAGATCTGTCAAGAACTTGAGATAGCGTAGCAAATCAAACAAATCTCGTGCTTGATACAACAGCAGTTCTTCTCCCACACGCTGTAATGCTGCTTCGGATTCACACAGGCTCAGCACATATTCTGCGATGTCCAATTGTTTGTATTCGTCGGGCATGAGCCATCGACCTTGATTCCGATGATCAAAGTCTTCCACAGACATGACCTGCATGGCCAGTTCATTGTATTGTATGAAGAGTGGAACCTGCTCCAACATACCAGCGGCAGTTTCCAGGTCCACTGTGGCATCTACCAACATGCCGTCTAGTATGCTCTGGCCGCGCATGAGCATGTCTACACAATCATCTTCAGAGAAGATCATCTGTCCAAGGTGATCAGTTTTCATCTGTGGGGAATTTAAATACCACTGTGTTTGTTTCGTTCTTGGGTTCTTCTGTGCCACTCCACCCCAGGTCCATATCGCGCCATGTGGGTGTTCTATTGATCTTGACCACACGCTTGCCGCCCGCAGAAGGTTTGAAGTTACTGTGTACAGGTCCGGGATCAGTCCACCATCCCGGATCACTGCATGGCCCTAGGCTTTCTTGATTGCTGTGCAAGTATCGTACATTGTCGCCCAATAGGCTCTGTATTGTGACATTGGTCACGATCATTCTTTCTTCTAGGATAGCATTGAGTTTGCAGTATAGCGCAATACCAATGATCTGGTCAATAGGTTCCTCGGGCAATGTGGTAACTTTGATTCCGGCCGCTGCCAGTGCCCGCAGTTGTTCTTGATTGTTTTGTTTGATGAAAACTGTGTTGGTGAGTTCGTGATACACAAAGTGGTTGAGTCGGGCCATGCATGTGACATGATCTTCATGATCCATAGTGTTGGTATGTATGCTCAATTCGGCCGAGTAGTCATTGATCTGTAGGCGATCTTCGAACCATATGGCTGCTCGCCAGTTCATGTCATATTCTAATCTTACGTTCATGATATATCGATCTTATCGTTAAATGAGTCTGTGTCACCAGGTTTAGGTGCAGACAGTGCCCGCATCTTCTGTTGGTATTTTCCGTTATAACTTTCTATGGCCATACGGATCTGATCGCAAAGATACCCATTGCCCATCCTATGGGCTATGCTGAGTTTTTTATGAAGTTCAGAGATCTTTGACCCTAATTGTTCTAGGGTCAAATCCTCTAAGTTGTTGATAAACGGATGTTCCATGCGACTCCTTGCTGTTGTATTTTACAGCAATCGCCAACGGAAGTCAACTCATTTAGGCGAATGATGTTCCGTTGTTTCCGATGCAGAACCATTTGGAATTGATATACTGCAAGGTCACGCCGTCACCGATGGTATCGAATGTGATTGAGCCGGTGCCAGATGTTTTCCATCCAGCATTGGTCACAGTGACTACCATGTCGCCGCCATCTGCCAACATCATGATGGTCTTGATCTGACCATTGTAACCTGCTGCCAATGTGGCTGTGGCTGCACCACCACTGGTTGAGAAGTATGTGGCTGTTGTGGTAAGATTGATAGCACCCAACGCACCGGTTCCTGTGCCAAGATTTTGTGTGCTAGGCAGATACATAGGATCCAGATTCTGGCTGCAATCAAACACACTGATCGTGGTACCGCCATCGCTGGTGGTGAAATCATATGTGTATGTTCCGGCACGGTTGAAAGTTATCACACCGGCACTATAACCTTGCAAGTTGCTGGTACCCACGCTCACTGCTGCTGGTAGGGTAACTGTGTATGCTGTGCTGTTCACGGTGATCTGCACTCGTACAATACCAAAGTTACCGGCTGCTGGAAAGTTTGTAAACGCCAATGAGATTGATCCACCAGTGGTCACAGTCTGATAATGCCCGGACGCATAATTGATAGTCACTGAGCCCGATGTGGTGCCTAGTATGGCTGCTATGGCACTGAAGTCATAGATAGCAGCATTGCTCAAAGGACTTCCGCCCATGTCATTGTTTAAAGTGGTTCCGGTAAGGGCTGCCTTGAGCACTGCTTTGCTTTGTAAATCAGTGATTTCATTGGCTGCATACTGGAAGTTGGTCTTGGTATTGGTGAAGTTGTCACGAAAACCTTGACTGTTGTTATCTTGTCCGGCTACAGGATATGTGCCGTCGATGTCGTTTGGGTTAATTGCACTGGTCATAGTTGTTCCTACACTAAAATGTTCCTACGGGGAAATACTAGATATTTATCGAATGCGTCTGTGTTGGTATAGATATCAACTGGCGCTTCAAACCGCATACTGGTAGCATCGAATGTGGTTGTTTCTCCAGATCCAACCACAAAATCAAAACTAGCATTGGATCCTGATCCAATGATATTGGTGCCCGATACTGCATTGAATGTTTCACCATCACTGAACAATGGAGCAGTTCCTGTGAGATTTATTATGGTAATAGCACCAGTTATTGGTTCTATATCTTGTACTGTGATCACCACATCATTGAGCACATCCTGCCCGCCGAGATTGCTGCCCAAGATCAAGATCCGGTCACCAATCACATAACCGATGCCAGAGTTAACAAATGCAGTGACTTCGTAGTGCAGAACCAGATCGAATGTGGTTTCTGCACCCGGTGGGACCCAAGCACCTTGTTCTGCGCCAATAAAATCAAATTCAAAAGGTACAGAATATTTTGCTGTGGTATTGATTGATGTTCTTCCTTCGGTACCTGAATAGTAATAAGGACTCACACCAGGATAAACTATACCAGAGATGTAAGATATATCAACACCACCTGTTGCTGTAGCAGGATTTGCCGAAGAACTGTTGTTCCATAGTCCACCATTTACCCGAATCCAAATCAGATTGTGAAGTCGATCCACGGCTACATCTACTATGGCACTATTGAATCCAAATGAAGGATATCCACTGCTGTCAACATTGCCGTCAATGTATACATCACCTGCATCCCAAAATCCTATGCTGTTTAAATCCGCACCAAGATATTGAGTTGTATTATTAAACAAATGATTTGCGATGCCTATGCTGGTATTTCCTACAGACGGTGCCCAAACATCTATGGTCACACTGAACATGACTTTTTCGTTGGGATTGATAGCACGAGTTGTCAGCGATGATGGATAACCTACAATGCTAGATGGTGCTTTAACACTAAGACCACGATTGGATATCACAAGATTATCACCGGTATATTCTGGATCAAATATCATAGTAGGCACGACCGGATCCCAATTTACACTCAGCAATCTATCCAGTTCATATCTATCAACTTCAAAATCCACGAGATTGAGCTGCTGTCCAAACTGACTGCGTATGTCGTAAGCCACTTGCCCGGAGCAACCTGGATTACAATACGCAATCACCCAGGCCGGTGTGAATCCTAACACCCTACCGTCTTTTTGTTTGCTCAACATCCACAGTGGCAATAGATTGCTTATCTGTCCTACCACATCTATGACCTGATTTCTCATGTTAGGTAAACTATTGGGATATACCGTGGAGATTTCGGTACTGTCTTCGGCGTTGATTGGATAAGGCAATGTGACCTGTTTGCTTACACTGATGCCATCGTTGTTCACGAGATCATCTTGTATGGCGCTGTAGACCACCTCGTAGATCACATTACCTCTGGAATCAGTGGCCTGTGCTGTTTTGATCTCACCCAGTATGAGATTCTTCCAATAATGATTTTCGTATAGACTGCTTACATATTTCTCGTAAGTGCTGCTGGTCAGTCCATAAGCATGATTATATATTACCGAAGTAGCGATACCAAAGTTGGGATCTTGTGATCGATATATGAGATCGGGTTTGAAGATATCCGAGTTCTGTATGAGTTGGTTTATCAATGCACGATCTGTGTAAGGAGGCATGGCCTTGATATATAGATTCTCATAAGGTTGGTTGTACACCCGCAACACTTTCACTGTGAATGTCTTGAACACAGACACATAACCATCCACTGAATACGCATTCACTGTGAATGTGTATTGTGTATCAAATGTGGTTTCTTGAGGAGTTTGTATCAGCGTGGTACGTAATTCTTTATCAAATGTGGTTGTGCCCAAGTCCAATGCAAAAGTATTGAAACTTACTCTGCCAGCGATGTCACCAGATGGTAGTAGTTGGAGCCCTTGTGGTAGTTTGTTGTATACTCCGGGCACATAATCAGTGGGCGGAATAGCACCAGGACGCAGTCGATATTGCAAACTACGTCCACCGGTGTTCACGGCTTGTACTCGCAACAAACTGGTGGATCCATTGATGATGTCACCAAGATCAGCATCGGTTAGCCATATCACCTGCGTCTCTACCTGCCCGGTCACTGTGACAGTGAAATAGTAAGGGTCAGATTTTATCTGTGCATCATTGGTATCGATCAGATATATGGCAAAGTTATATGTGATTTCCAGGGTACCTGCGTCTGGTAGATAGCCGTACAGCCATCCGGTGAATGGATCCAAGAAGGTTCCTGGAGGTAACTGTAATCCTAACCCCGGGTATTCCAAGTATTCAATTGTGTAGTCACCAAATGTAAGACCTTGGAATTGATATGCCCAGAAGTTATCTGATCTCACACGCCCTAAATCGCTAGGGGTTGAGTTGACCAGGAATGGTGGATAATCGGGAGTCTGTGATGCATCAACAAATGTGTTGTCTGCATCAATATCTGTGGTGCTGGCCTGTAGCGTGGTCCTGCTATACACATATATCTCATATGTACGCAGATCACTGTCTTTGCCATCTGTGACCTCCAGCGTGAATTGATAGTTGGTGTTGGGACTGTTTGTGACAAAATCAAATGGATATTGATCCCATGCTATCACATTGGGTTCTGTTCTATCAAATCCACCTGTGAGGCTGATGGGATTTACTGGTATGATGTAACCAGTGATAAGGCCCTTAGCGTTGATACTGAGTCCGGGCGGAAGTCGTCCGGCTGCTACAGATACTACCACTGTGTCCGCAGGGTCGTTATCTGAAATAATAATCTGTATAGGGTCAATAGGAGATCCATCATAGAAAGTACCCACATTGCCAGCAGGAGTAACGAACACCGGTGGATTCTGTCCGGTGACTGTGAGACTGAATGTGCGATCAGCCAATCGATCAATGACCACAACACCATTCACAACTCGTTCGGTATACGCACGAACAGCAAATGTACTGGTCACTGCTCGTGACACCGGTGCGGGTACGCCTTGTAAACTAGCAATAGCCGTGGGTATTCCAGAGATCAAGCCTGTTCGGCTGCACTGTATACCTGCCGGTAGTTCGCCTGCCAACATTATATAGTAAACATCTCGGCCTTCGGGATCTGCCGGGTCATAGGCCAACAAGGGTACCTGATAAAAAATACCTTCCGGTATTGTGCCCAAACTACCTGCATCTGTGACCCAGATTGGTTGTGCCATGGCGTTACATTCTTCCTACGACTATTTCGATGATTCCACTTTCGCCATCAAAGTTTTCTAATGCCTTGCCGATCACTGTACCCATGGCCGGAGTGGCACTGGCTTGTGCGTATCCATTTCCGGCAGATACCATCATGTCGCCTTTGGCCACAGTACCAATCACTGAAGTGGGCACACGGCCTGTGAGCGCCAAGGCCACGGTGAATTCACCTTGTATGCCTGAGTTCATTGTGTGTGCCGGATGGGTACTAATAACTCCTGCTACTCGTTGATCGCTGGATACTTGGGTTAGGGTGACTTCTTTACTACCGCCAAAACTTACCACAGTACCCGGTGCATAATCTGCATCACTCTCGTACATCTCTGCCAAGTCAGCGTAAAGTGCTGTGGTTGCTTGAGCAAACAATCGGTTAAAATAGTTGGATGCATTGCCAATGTTTGATGTGGCATTGGCAGAACTGGTCTGAATATTACCAGACACGATCAACACACCACTCCCCGCTGCTGCGGTTCCGTTGAGTATCAAATTAGCACCAGTGATGTTGCCTGATACCGATACTAATCCGCCTGTGAGACTGGCAGCATCTGATATAGTGGTAGCGATCACATTGTTGGCCGTGACATTGCCTGTTACTGATACTAATCCGCCTGTGAGACTGGCAGCATTTGATATAGTGGTAGCGATCACATTGTTGGAAACTACATTACCTGTAATACTGAGTATATTACCTGTGGCAGTGAATGACAATCCAACTGTGTCAACATTGGCCTGTTGATTTGACCCAGCAACACCTACCATCACAGGATATAATGTTCCTGAAGCAACATCTGTGGCGTTTATAGTAGTGCTTGGACCATTTTGTCCTTGAGTACCAGTTAGACCTTGTGTTCCTACAATACCTTGTATGCCTTGTGCACCGGTAGTACCTTGTGCACCGGTAGTACCTTGGGTGCCTGTGATACCTTGGGTGCCCTGGGCTCCAGTTGTACCTTGAGCACCAGTTGTGCCTTGCGTTCCGCCCGTGCCTTGTGCTCCTGTGATACCCTGTATGCCTTGGATACCTTGTGCTCCGGTTATGCCTTGAGCGCCAGACACACCCTGGATGCCTTGTACACCAGTTATACCTTGTCTACCTTGGATACCTTGGATACCTTGTGCTCCTGTGATACCTTGTGCTCCTGTGATACCTTGGATACCTTGTGCTCCTGTGGTACCCTGTATACCTACTGCTCCGTTTAAATTCACTGTCCAGGCAGCATAAGTGCCGGACCCAGCAATAGTATTCACATCCACTACCAAGGCACCGGTTCCGGAATCATATGATGAAACCATGCCGATCATGTGATTGCTTATGTCATAGGCAATGATAACATCTTGTGCAACTGTGTATGAAAGTCCGGTACCTACAGTCAGGCTTTTGGTAGCAATACTGATAGATAGACTGGTGCTGCTGGTCGTGGCATATTGGTCACTGACCCCCGAAGTACCTTGACTACCTGTGATACCTTGGATGCCTTGTGTGCCGGTGATACCCTGTGTACCAGTTTCGCCCTGTGCGCCAATTTCACCTTGGATACCTTGTGCTGCGATAGCACCTTGGACACCTTGCACACCCTGGGTGCCTGTTTCTCCTTGAGCGCCAACGGTGCCCTGGATACCTTGTGTGCCAACAGCACCTTGTGTGCCAACAGCACCTTGGGTTCCGGTTGCACCTTGAGATCCTGTGGAACCTTGGGCGCCTGTGCTAACTGGTTGACCATTGGCAAAAGTAAATCCTGCTGCTTTGATATTACCAGTGGCAGATATCAATCCAGTTACATATTCACCGGTGGTAGCAAAAGTACCAATGGTACTGCCGCCCACTCCGATTGTGACATTTCCGTTGGCCACAGCCATTTTTACATTGGATGTGCCATTTACAATGGCTGTGGAATTGCCTATACCCGTGAGTTGGCTACCATTACCAATCAAATAGGATCCGGTGATGTTACCGGTAGCCGAAATCAATCCAGTCACATACTGCCCAGTGGGCGAAAACACTGCTACATTGCTGGTGCCTGTTACTTGTACAGCGATGTTTCCGTTAGACACCGGAATGGTTATGCTGGTGTTGCCATAGGTCAATGATGACACATTGCCCAGTATGGCAGAAAACAATTGGCTGAAGTTGTTGTTGGATTTTATAAAACCTGTGCGTAACGGATCACCGTTGCCATCGTCAGGTGCTGTGCCAACATTGATTATTTCTTGGGTCATAGATAGGTGCTCTCTGGTGTATTTACCAGAGCAACCTATCTAGTGGATTATGCTAAACGGAGAAACTTGACCCGCATCCGCAAGTGGTTTTTGCGGCGGGATTGTTGATCACAAAACTGGATCCCATGACATCTTCACGGAAATCTATAGTTGAATCTTGCAGATATTGCATGCTCATGGCGTCTACTATCACACGCACTTCTTCATAATTGAAGTCAAAATCATCTTCATTCTGAACTTCATCAAAGGTGAATCCGTAACTGAATCCGGAACATCCGCCACCTTGCACAAATACTCTGAGTTTGAGATCAGGGTTGGCTTCTTCGGCAATGAGTTCTCGCAGTTTGGAAACTGCTCCGGTTTCTAGTTTCATAATGTATGTAGTTTATAGTCTATCTGAGCATACATCCCAGTTGATGATGCGCCAGATGTTGTCAAGATATTTCTCTTTGTCCCACTGATAATCTAGAGCCCAGGCATGCTCCCACCAGTCAATAAGTACGCAGATATCTGTACGCACAGCATGATTCCGGATGGTTTTAATCTCACCGCCGGTACTCAAGTAAACCCAGCCTGATCCTTGGATCTTCATTGCTGTTTCTTTTACAGCATCCTGGAATCCTTCGTAACTCTTGAATTTGCGTTCTATGAGTTCTAGCACGGCGCCACGAGGGCGATTTGTGCCTTTGGGTGGTTGCAGTTGTGGGAAGAATTTGTTGTGTAAGAAACTGCCAGCACGGTTGAAATCTGGGTCGCCTTCGCCGGCATTGTAGCGTTTGGCGTAGCCTTTGGCCAAGTGTTCAAAGTGATAATCAATAGTATCTCCGCTCATCACAGGTGCTAATTCGTCTCGCGAATAAGGCAGTGGAGTGGTTTCCAACTTGGTTGGACGGGTGGTTGCTTCTATTAGATCAATGTGTTCACGCATGTTAGTATTTAGCGGCGGCGTGTTATACGACCGCGGGTGAGATCATAGGGTGAAAACTCGATCAGCACACGGTCGCCCAGCAGTATCTTGATATCATGTTTACGCATACGGCCGGATATGTATCCGATCACGGGTTTTTCTACACCATCTAACTGTATACGGAACATGGTATTGGGCAAGACTTCTAAGACCTTGCCTTCTAATTCTAGGGTTTCTTCTTTGGCCATTGATGCATTACTTAGCGAAGTTGATCTCCGCAGTTATCTTCTGTAGTCGATCATAACGGAAACTGCGCCATTCTTTTAGATCCAGATCATACACACGCTGAGTCACAGGATCGGGTTCTTTGCGTGGTTTTTGGCTTTCTGCAAGCCCATCTATGTTCACTGTAGAACCTCCCGTGATGACGGACGCTACAGGTGTTGGGTTAAACGGTGCAGGCGGGATTCGACTTCGGTCCAGAGTGCATCGCATGTCGCGCACAGTGCCATCTGATTTCACAAACTGCACAGTGATTTCGCTGTTGTTCAGCAGGTTCTGCACCCAGTCACGCATCTGTTTTCTTCCAGCCTCATCGGCCTCTTGATATTGTGTGCCCGGCTGACCTTTCAGCAGCCGGAACACTTCTGCTTTTTCCCAATCTAATGTATCCATAACATCTCCTCTAAAAGTTAATAACCGTTTTTTCTTCATGACCATTTCAACGCAAAAAACACAGCGTCCTTGCTGTCTGCGAAACAAAATCTATACCGTGCGGGATCATTTCTACCTGCCCAGAAACATGCCCACCGCCCAGTCTGGACCAGGGCGGTCCACCGTTTGCCAAAATGTTTGAAGCACCAGTCCTCGGCGGCATAGTGCCTGTAAAGATCAGTGTCCCTGTCAATATCAACCATGACCTCGTGCTCTAGTTTTACCAGCCCACGATCGTATCTGCGCCGTTGTGCTGAATTCATTGCCACCTCATCAAGAACCATGCAGCATGTTTTTCCTCGCGGAACTCAAACACACCTTCGCCCATATACCCCCACCCATTGTCGATATGCCTACCGAATTGTTTCGAGCACCAATTGATGCAGGGACTCCATCCTTTATAATTTGGAGAGATTTTGGGTGCCATCACGCTGACCACATGCCATTTCATGACCACCTCATCAAGAACATGGTCAGATCCTGTGGTCGTTTGAAATACCACCTACCGTTGGAATAACTATAAGTTTCGTCCGGGAAAGTCTCTGAACACCAGGCACTTTGATCCCACAACTCACGGCCGGGCGTGAGCGCATGGGCCGCTGGGGTGCTATGAGTCAGTCGAACTCTGCGGCGGCCGTAATCAACAATCAATACAGGATTCTCCGTCATCGCCATTTCAACAAGAACATTGTAACACACTTTTCATCATACAAATAGAGATCGCCGCCATGATAATCCCATGAACTCTTTACTCCTGTATCAGGATCAGTGCCAGGATGACCAAAAGTCTGCCAGCACCAGTCCCACACTTGTCGCCAAGGACTTCGGGGATTAGTGAGACTGAAATGTGTCTCCCATCTGGCCGCCCTGGTATTGTATTTGAAATTCATCGCCACTTCAATGCAAACAGCATGGCCATGTGTTCATCTTCAATGGTCACTTGCCAATATATTCGTTCAGTCTTGGGGGTGGGACCCACCCCAACTGTGGTCAGATCCCAGCCCGCCCCGTGTTTGCGAACATAGGCCTGCCGAGGTGAACTTGGCGGTGCGATGTGCTCTTCCAACCAGGCCACAAAGGCCTCGTTGTTTCGCTCTCTGGGGACCAGCACCACACTCATAACCATTTCAATAAAAACATGGTTCTGTCTGCTTCATTGCGGAACCAATACTTACGATCACTGCCCACCCAGAGTCCATGTTCAGTCATCCAATCACCGTTGCCAAATATTTCTCTAACCCATTTATCCATGCGATCCCACTCTGCTATATTGTAATAACGAGGTTGGACCCAATAAGGCCATCGAGTTTGATTGTCGGCATAACCAGTTTCAAGGCGTTTTTCTAGGCGTTGCATGGCGGTTAATTCAGCTACCCACTTGGCGGTAAATCCACTGTTGATCATCGACGCATGTGAGCAGAATCTTCTGCTTCTTGCTGATTGAAAATAGGTTGCAGGCAACTCTTGTGCATAACGGCAATACCAATGATCTCAGTGCCTGTATAGACTTTGACATTGGGTGTGGTGTCATGCCCTGCTGTGACCCTGCTGGGGATGTGATGAGTGTTGGTGCGTCCCACTGGCGTTTCCAGTTTATACACCAAGGGCTCTGCTTTCATAGCACGAGCTTGTTTTTTCTTTTCTGCCTCCACACCTTGCCGCTTGAGCAGTTCTTTCCACTCAGCATCAAGTTCGCGAGCCTTCTGGGCTTCAGCAGCATTACGAAACTTTACCTTGCCCTTTTTCTTGCCGTTGAGACTGAGAGCAGGGCCGCACAGATGCATGGTCATTTTCGTAGTAACTCCATGGTATATTCAATATCTCGCATGTGTGCAACAGGCTTGATCCAGCCGTTGCGGATGCATTCTGCTATGATCAATCGATACTCTCGTGGGCAGTGATTGCTGATTTCAAAACTGGCCCTGGGCACCAGTTTGATGCCATCGGGCGAGAATGTGAAATCAGCATCACCTGCTCGAAGTGTAGAATGGGCTCGACCCTGGGAAATCTTGATCATGTGCTTATTATAGCACAGAGCAAATTACCGGTCAACCGTTATTTGAACAGGATCAGCGCCATTAGAACAGCCTGCACGATGAATCCAGTGCCCACTGTGACTATGTTCAGCATGTCTTTAAGCACCACGGCCCGCATGAACAGCAATACCAATCCAGCCCACATGAACAGCACAATATCCAGGCTAGGGGTGCGATCACTCAGCCCAGTCATTAGGGCAAGCAAAGTTGGAACTGTAGCAGCATGTAGAACCAGAGCAGCCATCCATTGCAGGGTTTCTGCACTGAGTCTGGGCAGGTGTTCCTGCAGCCAAATGTATACAGATTTAGGCCAGGTTTGCGGTTCAAAGGTCATGTGTTTTCTCCATAAAATATGTGATGTCCGATTTTCTCTAACTTGGGCTTTTTCCAACCCGGATTTACATAATCCGCATGGTAGTAAAGTGCGTTCTTCAACCCCGGCAAGCGGAATCCTTCCAACAGCACTTTCTTGGCTACTTCTTCACTTTCGTTCCACAATGGCTTGTGGATGGTCTTAGCAGTGTGTCCTGATTCACAGAACCAACTAAACTGGCATACTACTTTTTCGTAGAACACATTTTTCTGATACACCACTGCACATACAGAACTAGCAAACTTGCCAGACTCCATGCGATTCATGGTGACCTGTGCCACGCCCACTTTGCCTTCGAATGGTTCGTTTGCAGCTTCCCAGTAGATATTGCGTGTAAGGCAATCCAGTTCTTTAGTGCGTTGAGCAGCACTGATGTAGCCTTCAGGTAGGCCAACCGATTGTTCCCGTAGGGTTTCAAATCGGGCAGAAGTTACAGCACATACCACATAGATCACTGCAAACAGGCCAAAGGCCTTCAGCAGATATGAACCGTAGCGTTGTGCCAGAGAGGATAGTTGATTTGCTTTCATGGTAGTTTTACTTACTGAAATGGGCAAAATCACCCGGAATATCGAATCAAAACAGTATCGTTTTGGTCGATCCACTGTGTATTATACACTCACCAGTCGAATTTGCAAACCGGGATCGGCAACATCTTGTGTAGATTTGTTGCGCGGATCTCACGGTATCGGCGAAGATTTTTCTTTTCTTGCGGAGAGGTCGGATCCCAAAGATCCGAATTCTCGTCCTGGTCCATGGCCAACTCAAGTTCAGGATAGGTCATGCCCAACTGGTCTTCATCAGTTCGGCCATCCGTCCACAATCCATCGGTAGGAGCAGCATCGATGATCTCTTGTAGCAAGCCCAGTTCGCGACCCATGTCCCATACCGCAGTTTTCATGCAGTCACCAATGGGGCTGATGTCCACACCGCCATCACCATACTTGGTAAAGAAGCCCACGCCAAAGTCCTCCACCCGGTTGCCTGTGCCCACAACAATACCACGGTTGCATTGTGCGATCTGATACAAGGTCATCATACGCAATCTAGCACGACTGTTGGCACTGGCCAACTGGTATGTTCCATATGTGTCATCTTCAATGCCGCAGTAAGGGTCTACCTTCTTTTCAAACGCAGCAAACACAGGAGTCAAATCCATGCTCATGTGTGTGACTGTGTCTGGGTAGCGATCTCGCAACCAACCTGCTTGCATTGAACTGCGATTGTCCAAGGTCCGATTTTGACGGATAGGCATCTGCACCACGATGGTCTTGAGTCCAGTTTTAGCACACAATGCACTCACTACACTACTATCAATGCCGCCGGAGATTCCCACCACCAAAGTATTGATTTTGGCACTGCGGGCATAGGCCTTGATCCACTTCACAATGGTGGCGATGCGTTGTTTAGGTGTCATGGTTTTACTTTGGGCAACTTCTTCAATGCTTCCCACATCTTTGCTTTCTCTTGGCATTTCTTCTCCAGTTTTCTATAGCGTTCGCCCAGGCGGCGTAGATCGTCCCATTCCTTTTCCAGTTCAGGATTGGGTGAGAGGATGTTCAGTCGTTGTTCCACCTGTTCCATCCACTTGTTCATGCTCTTGCCGTTGATACGGATGTCGGCCTTTTCGCCTCGGATATCAATCTGTCCGGATTGTTCAACCTTCATGTTATAGTCGTTGATGGAGGAGCCGAGGATGTTCGCGCTAGTGCCGGTGATAGTGGTCAGATTTTGATAAGGAGAGTTGGTGGTATACACATTCGGGTTTAAGCCGATATGACCCACCTGATGTATTCCACCCGTGGCACTCTGGGCGGCAGTGAGGCCCCGAGGTATTCTGGTCTTGTCGTTCCACTCATCATACTCTTGGAGATTCTTCACTGCCGACGCAAGACCTCGCATGCGGCTTTTCATGTCCTCCACCTTGGCCTCTTCCGAGGTCAACGGATTGATGGTCTTGCTCTCAATCATTTTGCCGCTAGTGCTTCTTTTTCTGCGGTGATTTCTTTGCGGCGTTCTTTGATACCTTTGCTCATCTCCTGCAGAGCTTTTCTAGCTCGGGCTGCACTGGCTTTCACACCCTTGGTTGTGAATTTCTCGTTTTCGGCGATGTATGTTTCGTAAGCAGCTACGATTTGTTCGTGATTTGTCATTTTGTTTTTCCTTGTGTTGATGAGCACTGCGCTCATGTGCTATTATATACACCTAGCGACGCGATGTCAAATTATTCTATGAAGATATGGCGACGCTCCCATGAGTCCCATATGGTGGTGAGGTTCCAGTCGCCTGCCCATGAAAGTTGAAACAGGCCCAACGCTCGATAGTCGGGCAGATGTAAACGGTTTTCTATGATGCGAGCTGCTGCTGTGGGATTAGATCGGATCCATCCCTTGAACTTGGCATCTGGTAGTTCCCCGCGGTATAATATTATGTATTGCACAGAGTTGACATGAGCCTTTGCCCACCAAATATTTAGCCAAAAGAAAAGGCCCTTGCGGGCCTTTGGCGTGCGGAATCAGTGCCTGATGATTAGGCTGTTGCTTCCTGAGTCACGGGAGTCTTGGATGCAGAAACCACCTTGGTGGCTTTGATCTTGACTTCGCCTTTCTTAGCGACCTTGGCTTTTTCAGCCAGCTTGTTGGCTACAGCAAAGCCAGCATCACCAGCAGTGATGCCCAGGGTCTGCAGATGTTGCAGAGCCTCCATCTTGGTCATTGCCTTAGGCAACTCAACCAAGTTGATATTGGTGCAGTTGTTTTTGTTGAGAATCTTGATGCGAGCCACCAAGTCGTTTGCGAAACGGACCTTGACGGTTCCGTCTGCGTTAGTTGCGGTACCTGCTACGGTAAAAGTTTTTTCTGTTGCCATGATAAAGTTGCCTTTTTTTGAGTTGATTAAAATGCTGTTCCGCACAGCTGACCTAAGTATAACATAAAGGTTGATGGGTGTCAACCTCTTTGTTAATTTAGATTTGGGGAGTTTGCCGAATGTGTTCAACAAACTGACCTTCCGAGATCATGGCCGAGAAGGTCTCGAACAGGATGTCAAATTTACGGTCGTATACTTTGGACAATGCTCGCAGTTCGTCTGTGTCCGCACCGGAGTTGGCGAACGCTCGGAGATCGTCTACCATGGTCCAACAGGCCATGATCTGAGATTCCAGATCGAATCGATCCACGGTTTTTGGCACTTGTGCCGTTTTGAGTTTTTTGTCTTTCTTCATTTTGATACCTCTTGTGAAGTTTGTTTGATTGATTCAACACCACGGTCTGCCACACGAGCCAATCCCGTGAAGCCAATGGTGCTGACTACTACACCTAACACGAAACCAACGATGAACTTGGTCACATTTTCTCCTTATCGCGGAATGCGATAAATCACACCTTGGGCTGATGTGCGTTTGATGATACCTTCCTTGGCCCAATCTGCTTCCAGCAAGGCAAGATCTTTTTTACGCCGCACCTCGGCACCATCTATCTTGATGGCGATGAAACGCTGACGATAGTTTATATGCACCTCTTTGTGTGCATAGCACAGTTCAAGAGCGCCACGCATACGCTCTGCTCGCAGTTTGGCCTGCTCACTGTAAGTTGTGCTCTGGGCATAGCTACGCATGCGAGCATCTCGTGCCGCGAACCATTTTAGGTTAGCACCTTGTGTATCTAGATCTTTGTTTTGCATGATCTTTTGTCTTGTTGCGATGTGTGTATTATAGCAGTTTGGCTATTTTTGGTCAACCGATTAAAACTTCGATTGCCATTGCACACCAATTTGGCATGTTCCGGTGGCTTTGTAGTTGACTTTAAGATTGCCGGCACTGGTCAATGTATCATACTCATACTTAAAATCACCAGTATATCTATCTATACTCATGTAGGTAGAGTTATAGGCATATTCTTTACTTGGTTTAGTCCAGTGATAGCTCAAACTATAAAGCGAATCTGCAATAAACAAATCTGGATATTTTGATTTGACTGAATACCGGGAATCACCGATTACCATAGAACGATCAGAAATATCAACTATTATGTTGAATCTCATAAAATCTTTATCTTTTTTATTCATATCTGGATACGATTTGTTGGTAACATTTACCACAACCTCGCCAGAACATGCCAAATAAACAGGATCGGCCTGGGCAATGCCTGCAACCATCACCAATGTTGCAATCAGTGTCTTCTTCACGATCACATGCTCCAGAAAGTTTCGCTAGCGGGCGAGCAGCACCAAGGAGTATTCACATCTTCTTGATACTCAATACCGCTCATGAGGTTCTTGCGAGTGACCATGCGCGGTTTGTAATGTTGGGTATCCACGATACTCAACTCAGCAACCGACCAACCTGCTTTGTTACACAGACGAGTGCGGGTGGCGCGAGCAGCACCAAAGGTCTTGTAGGAACGAGTCTTGTTAGGACCATCAGTAGCGATAAGACCAGTAGCACGAACGATGATGTAATACATAGTAGACTCCTTTTTGCTGTTCATGTGTGTATTATAGCATTTTGAGCAATAGTGGTCTACCGATTTCTACATTAAAAGTTGCGATTTTCTGTGGCTTTTTTGCAACTTTTAGTTTGCAATCAAAGTTGGAATCCTGCCTAGTGCGGCCCATATCTGATCGTTAGGAATATCGTATTCTCGATAACCCTCGAATATCATATCTAAATATCCTTTGCTAGGGCGACAATCTATATTATCTGATTGCATCCTATAACATTCTGCCATGACGATATTACCTCGATATTCAACTGGTAGTATTGCACGATTATAATATCCAGGATAACCTTCTAGTATATCTAGATCTTCCAAGTGATCCTCATCAATTAACCATAATACTCCGTCCACACTTTCTCCTGGACACACCACAACATCAGCATGGTGACTGAATCTAAACTCATGATCCAACAACCGAGCGTGACCAAAAGAGATAGCGCCAGGGCACCTCCAGGTCATGCTAGATCGATTGGTATTCATTCCGTATGCGAAGTAGAACATTTTAAACCGTGATCGCTTTCTTTTTCAATCGATCATTCCTCCATCCTGCTCGCATTTTTTCTCGCTTGGCCAGTTCCACAGCATCGGGGCTGCTTGGAACAGGATCCGGCAATACTTCAACCTCATCCAGGGTTGGAACAAAAGCATCGTAGGCGTTTTTGTTCAATTCAAAACCAATGAAGTTCCTTCCATAACGCAATGCGGTTCTAGCAGTGGTAAATCCACCACCAAAACAATCCATCACTGTGTCTCCACGATTGCTGGAATACATGATGAACTTTTCAATAAAGTCTTCACTGAGTTGATTCTTATTTTTAGTTTGCCCTGGGTTATGTGCTCTGGGCATGTCTTGCACAGTCAATCGATCATGATAACTGTCTTTCTGATCAGTGTACTTCCAGTTGGAGTTGAATGTGCGTTTCTGACTTTTCTTGTCGGGCTTTTGCCAGAACAACACATGGTAGTGACTGGATACAAACTTGTTCTTGGTGCTCACACCAAAACTGTATTTGGCAATGATGTGATTTATTTCTTCAAGATCAGTCGAATGCAATGCGTTTAACACATGATGCAGATTGGTATATCCACTCACGATGTACAGACTGCCGCCAGGGCGTAGCACACGGGCACATTCACGGATCCAGTCTTGGCTGAACTTGGCATATTGTGTTAGTGGAACATCGATATATCCTTGTACTACATTGCTTTCATCTCGGTGATAATGCACATCCAACCCATCACCATCAATGCCGTATGGTGGGTCAGTGAAGATGAGATCCACAGATCCATCCGCCACATGCTCACGCATGCCATCAATGCAAGATTGATTATAAACTTGGTAAGTCATATTTCTACTTAATGTTTCTAATGTAAGATTTAATGAAGGAATCAAATGCACCTATAAAATCAACTTCGAGTTGATCTCCGGCGTCCATCTCTTTGGGGGTGGCAATTATGATCCCGTCCTTGGTAGGAATGTTAGCAGTGATTCCATCTCCACCGGGTGTGATATGGGCTGCGATTGTGTCACGATCAAACAACATGGCTCCTTGGTTGCCCACAAATAGTAGGAAGTCTGCATACGTAGAGGGTAATACCTTGTGAGTGTTTGTTCCCATACTGTTCATCAATTTAATGCCCCCAGTGCTTTCTCGTAGTAGTTTTTTACCAGCGGTGTACAATGCACCTTCTGTGTATTTCATCTCAATACGGGCATAAAGAGTGGGTTGAGAGATGATGTGATCGCACCCGTCCTGTCCTACATATTTGATTTTACCATTAGAGTATTCTTCAATACTTTGTTCAAAAATTGTTGCTTTAAGAAAACGAAATTGTGCATTGTTGGCTTGGTCACCTAATGCTCGAGTTAGTCTGGCAAAACGAGCCCAATCCACATTGAATTTAAGATAGTCTGCGACTTGCTGTTTTTTTGTTGTCATACGATTACATCCTTTTTTGTTCTACGGTCACTGTAGATCTTCTCACCTCGAGCACGAATCAGATCCGCGGTGTATTGTGGATCTGTCTCGAACATGTCTCGGATATCTTCCTGAGTGATCGTGCCATCCACACCAATGGCATAGATCTCATAACACCGCTGTGAGTTGTATCGTGCTCGCAGTTGCCAGTGTTGTATATTGAAATCTTCTCGGGGCACAGGCTTGTTGGCTAACACCGCCCAGGTTTTCATGGCAGGATCAATGATCTCTCCAACGGCCTCAAGGCCGTTGCAATCCCACATCACGCAGAATGTGCGTGGGCGTGATTCCTCTTCGTCGCTCATTACAGTCGGAACTGGTCTAGCAGTTCACGGGCTTGATCACGAAACTCGTTCACACGATGTTCCAACACTTCATAAGCCATGAGTCGCATCAACACCAAGGCTTGCATGCGGTCGGGTTCGTCCAGTTCACCATACCAGTCCATGTATTCTTCCTGGCTGTTGAAACTCCAGATCAAGTCCAGCATTTGATGCTGTTCCGCGGAGAGATTTTCAATTCGGATCATAGGATCTCCTGTCTAACATGCGGTTAGTATAGCACAGATCAAGCCTTTGCGTCAACCTTTTTTGTTGATCTGGGTGCAGGCCAAGGTGTGTGCGGGTCAACCGGAGTTGGAACCAGATCAGGATCCTTTGGATGTTGGAAATCCGGATTGCGAGCAGTGTGCTCATCGATCCAGGTGTACACTGACCACTGTACTGGTTTCCACCACCGTGCGAACATGTTGTTAATGGCTATGATAGTGGCTGCTGTTGTGATGCCGGTAAAGCCCAACATGATAAAACAAAGAAACATGTTGGTTGCTGATTCAATACTCATGATAGATCCTCTTGATTGGTTAGTCCGTTGCTGCGTTTATCTCTGGGTTCTTCTATGTTTTGATCAAACCTCTTTTGTTTTATAGTTGGCTCCCCTAAAACCTTTGCACTCGAACATAGCAAGCATTGTGGATTACCGCAATCCATGGCATGTTGCTTGGCTAGTCGATGTGGATTTTTAACATTCTTATCATCTGATGAACCGTGTGCTCGGGCGATCTTCAGTTGCTTGTTGATAGCGTTCTCGTCTTTGAGCAATCGCCGGCTGTGTTTGAATTTGTCTTGTTCTGTGCTCATTATTGCCACTTCAATAAAAATGCGAAATAATCTCGGTCACTGTCAAAATAAAAAATATATCTACCCGGTGCCTGATGGCTACTCATCTCTACCAGTTGCCATCGCCAATCACCTACTAGTTCGTCTTTACACCACGCAATCACATGATCCAGGATACCTGTTTTTTTTCTGAGTTCATGTGAATGTTTGAAACTTTCCTTGTCGCGTATGATGTAATTTTCTAAAACTTGCATGTATCGTTATATATGCACAGATCTGCTACCTCTGCCACTTTAGGCTATAAAAGGTTGCCATAGCAGGATCCAGAAATCCAATGGTTACACTTTTGCCTGTTAGGATATAATCTCCATCATCGTCCACGCCTACCACTGAGTCCTTGGGTATATATCTCCAAGTAAAATCCTTGCCTAGCACCAATCCGGCCCGGGCCAAGGCCCAAGCCATTTCCATTCCTCTAGCGGCAGTGGCACCTTCAAACACCACTTCAGACCACATACTCTTCCTGGATATACAGTTCTAGATCCGCTGTGGCCCAATGCTTCATGACCATCAAAAACACATCGTAAATTTCAAAATACTTGCAGAAACTCTCTCCATATGGGACACCCTTTATGGCATCCCAGGTGTAAAGTTTTTGCCAATGTTCGAAATCTGTGCGGGTGATCCGTAACTCTCTGGCCCGGGTTTTGGTTGCCTCTAACTGATCTATTAGATTTTTAAACATTGACTTCTATCCATGAGTGATCACCTAGCCATTGCACCTGGGCGATATATTGATAATCCTCTGGTGGACCTGAACTCCAACCCTCGGGGCCTCGCATGCACAATCGATTGATGTTTTTCCTTGAGTCATACACCAACCAATACACATTTCCATGTGCTATCTGAAACTGATACTCCGCGGCATGCACAGCATCCGTAATCTCCAATCGACGCTTGATCTGTGCGGCTTGACGCTCCAACACACTCACCAACTCCATGATCCGGTCATATTCCTGCTGGGCATGCATTCTGGCCACATTGAGCATGATGTCTTTTTGCTTTTCCACAGGCACAAGATCAAACTTGGGCCCGGAACTCTCTGTGGCATAAGGAACCGCACTCCTATTGATAAACGGCACCAATACATTGCCAGGGGTAGCATCAAAACTATCACGCCCTTTGAGCACATTGCTCATCAGTCCCAGAGACCCTGGTAGTATTTGCCAAACAGTCGGAAACCGTTCTGGATGCGTTTCTCTACCACTTTCATACCTTCGTAGTCGCACTGGTAAGTGTGATTGGGTCCGTCTTCTGTTTGATACATGGTAGCCTTGCCTGTGTCAGGATCAGTCCCGGCCACCTTCCACTTCCAGTCAATCTCGCCGGAACGATACGCATCTTCCCAGGAGTCATCCAGTTTGCATTCAAACGCAAAGATCATTTCATCCATGACCCAATCCCAACGCCGGAAGTGATTGTCGTCAGTGTCCCATTCGTTTTCTTTTGGGCCTGCTTCTGTGCTACGCAAGCCAATACCCTCGGGCACATCCTCGTCATCCACCAAGGGAGAACCATGTTTGTCCTTTTTCAACTGCTTGAGCATGGGCAAGATAATGTAGGCCAAGGTGTGATCCATGCTCCAAGTGTCGTATCGGTCAATCTTCACATACTCGATCCGGGGATGCACAAAGTCCAAGAACTTCATCCATGCAGTGCAGAATGGCATCAGACGGTTGATCCACTTGTCATACTTGTGGTTGGGTTCATCGAGATGGTTGTAAAACACATCATCGTCTTTTTCCCAGAAACAAATGGCTTTGAGGATGGTGTAAGGGCTGACCCAGTGATAGCGGTAGCCGCTCATGTATACTTTCATTCTTTGACTCCAAAATGATCTCTAACATTCATAGTGGCAATGACCAAGGCATTGTTCCACTGAGTGTATTTGTTGTCGGCGGATTCTGTTAATTCAGCGAACTTGTCTCCTGATAACTGGCCCACGATCTTTGTTCCTGCAACCTGGTCGATACATTCGTTGATGATCAACTCGGCAAACTTGCTTGATGTAAAATCGGAATAGTCGGTGCCCTCGGCACCAAAGCGAGCACCAGCCTTGTGTAAAAGTTGATCTATTAGTTTTTGTTTCATTCTTCAACTCCGAAATGTTCTCTAATGTCATCACCCATGGTTCCACCGCCCGCCTGCCGCTCACGCAGGATATGATCCACCCGGCCAGCACATTCCCGCACAATCAATTCGGCGAACTTTTCTTTGTCAAAGATCCAACCTTCGCCACTGTTTGATGTTGGTTCAATATAGGTTGTAGCCTGTTCAGCAAGTTGTTTAATTCGTTGGTTCATTCTTCAACCTTGCGGATTTCCCAAGTGCCATCTCCACGGTCGACCCATTTGAGATTGTCGCCGGGATTCCACCCCACTTCATCCAGCATTTCCTGCGGGAATGGTAGGATGGCATCACCAGTTTCGGCATCTTCTTCGATGATCACAGTCCAGGATTTTTTCGATTCAGTCATATCACACCTCAAAAGTTTTCAACTGCCAATCAGCAGCCTGCTGCTCATAACCATCATAACCGCGTGGGTTGCATACCACTCGACATGTGCCGATCATGTAGTCAAACTCATGATGAGTGTGACCATGTGTCCACATACGGATCTGTGGATGATCCAACATCAACTCGCTCAGGTCCGAACTGTAAGCACCATTCACGATGACATCATCTTGATACTGTGGCTTGGTGCTGAGTTTGCTGGGTGAGTGATGTCCAACCACCACAAACTTACCTGCAGGGTTCTCAGCCACTGCCTCACGGATCACTGTCAGCATAGCCTTGTGATCTGTTACAGAATCCTCAGGGCAGAACTTGGCATGACGATCGCTATTGCGGATCACTCTGTAGTCATTCATCATGCCACGGATACTGCTCAGTGTGCGTGGATCTTCCTTGTTCATGTCAGTCCACAAGGTGCCGCACACAAAGGTCACATCACCCAGTGTGATGGTTTCTTTTTCCAACACATGCAGGTTCTTCAAGTAACTCAACTTGTCTTTCAGGTGTGGAATCGAGGTGGCATAATCACCGTTGTAGTGCTCATGATTGCCTGCGATGTAGATCACATGATTGAACTGTGCTGCACAGTGTTCAAAGAACTGATGATATCCGCGGCTCTTGGCATGCTCACCCACGAGGTCATGCACATCTCGATCAGTGAGATTATGAGCCACACAGATGTCGCCGCTGAGGATGAGAACATCAGCCTCATCGGTGTTGTTGATTTCCAGTGGTCCAAACTCTAGGTGGACATCACTTGCTAATGCGATTTTCATTAGAATCCTTTGTTAGATAACCAAGTCCAATATTCATTGAACAAGGCATTGGGGGTTGCGGTAGGATCAATTTTGGTCCTATCAAAATATTGCTTCAAGTAATTATACTGCTCAAACAGTTTTAGGTCAACCATTTTGGTATCCGTATTTAAGATTTCAGTGGCCAGAACCGGTAATGGTGTCTGGGTGTTTAGAATCTGCTGTTTGAATCGCCCGGGAAGATAGATTGGATCCAAACAATCCGGATTGTTGAGTTGAGAGAACGTAGCCGAGTACCCAGTCGACTCTAAAAATTTACAAAAGTTTGCGATATCAAATATGCTGGTCACGCTGATCACTGGGGTAAACTGGCATGACACTGCATGATCTTTTAACAGTTTCAAATTAGACATAAACACATCTTGTCGGAACCCTGCTCGTGGCACATGATTGTATTCAGGAGTAGAATCTATGCTGACATTAAACATTAGTTTTTCGCTTGGAAAATTTTCTAAAATCCAAAATAAGAATCGTTGGCTAGGAGGATTAAGATTGGTCTGGATTACTAGTCGTTGCACTTGATGAGTGTTCATCTCTAGTAATCTTTGCAAGCCGTTGATCTGCATCAACGGCTCACCTCCTAGCAGGCGGAGTTCAATTGAGTTTTTTGGCTGCTGAGTGATATACTGATTGATTTCCTGGATCCAATGTTCCTGATGGTCCGTGATAATTTTGGGTACAGATTGATTCAATTTGGCTGTTGCTGAAATATTCTTAAACTCGCCATCTGTACCGATCGACTCTTGCCATGTGCTACTGAATTTTGGACTGCAATAACTGCACATATGATTGCAAAGATTGCTGGTGAATATGTCAATACTATTATTTGCCTCAGTCGTAGTTCGATATGACCGTAATCCGGCATTTTCTTTTTTCCAACAAGTTTCACAAGACAATATTTCTTGCCCTTGATCTAATTGCTGTTGTTCCTGTTGCCAGAGATCAGCATAATAGTCAATGGGTTTTGTGTGATCTAAATCAATCGGATAGGCTATACAGCAAGATGCAGCCTGATTGAGATGCAGTCTAAAAACTTTTTCTTTGCCTTTACGATCACAACTCTTGGACGTTGGATTCACGCGGTTGCTTTCAGTTGTTGTGCCACAGGGTCCTCTTTGATCAAGGCCGCTTCCTTGTCAGGATAGCGTTGGCGGAATCGTTCTTGCACTTCCGTCATGTTTTGCCCCATGCACACGAATTCTTTCGTTAGACTATTATAGCACATAAACTGCCCGTCTACGGCCTCTATATCCAAAATAATCAACTTTTGTTTTACCATTTTGTCCACAAACTCTTCCACCTCGTGGTCCGTCTCATTGAACTCACGCCAGGCTCGGTAGATGTTGATCACTTGGAGAATCATCACACCAAGAACGATGCCAACGAAAACAGGTATAATAAAGTCTATCATGATGTAGTTATGCTTGACGGATTGATTCCATTGTGATCATCTTGCCCAGTTCGCGTTCGAAATCCAGTTCGTCCGGGATCACATAATGGCGATAGTTGGTGTCGTCTTTGCGGCGGTCGTAGTGCCGGAATGTGATGATCTTGCCACCGATTGCACTCATCACAGTGATGTTCAAGCCTGCGTGGCCATCAATGCTGTCTGACCCCATGCTGATAGTCCGGCGAGGTTTGATTAGAGAATTGGCTTCCATGCTGGTTATGCCAGCGTTTTCCCAATCTTCCTTCACCCACTTGGCCACCATCTTTTTAAACCAGTTCATGCTGCTTTCCTTTGTTTAAGATATTGTTCCCACTGGATCCATTGATTCCGCACCAAGAAGCCCCAATCGCGTTGTTTGGGCCCGGGCATGAACAATGTCCAGCATGTGATACTAGGATCCAGTTCGATCCTGTGATAGGTATTGGCCTTTGCTGTGCGGAAACTGCCCGCACCATACCAACGACTCACTTCGCCTGTTTTGCGACCTTGGGCGTCAAAAGTGGGTGTCCATTCCCAATAGCCACCCCGCAAGATCAATGTGGCAAATGGCCAAGGATGATCATGCACATCGTCCGGATCCGACTTCAAGAACTTATGCACAAACATATTGAACGGAAATGTCTCACGGTCTTTGAGGAACACATAATAGCGTTCCAAGTAGGGTTCATCATCTAGCCGATCACGGATAACTCGATAGCGGCCTAATCTGGTAAAAAGTTGTTTGATCATCCATTGATTCCTTTACCTGTGTAGTATACACGAAGTTGGATTTCAGGTCAAGAAAAAACCCTGCGATCGGCAGGGTTTTGTTCCGGGCTAATCCTGTGGATTATGCCAAACCAAGTGCCAAGGCTTTGTAACCAGCAGCCACGATCTTGCGGCTGGGCTTACCAATGCGATATTCGGTCACTTCCACATGGTTCTTGGCCATGCGACGGTTTGCATATACTGCAAAACCGCTTTGACGGATGCGGCTGACTTCGGCACTGATATTCTTGATACCAAAACGCTTTTCGGCTTGGCTGGGGCTCACGCTCTCTCCGGCTTGCAGGGCTGTGAACAGTTTGAAGGTCTTGGTGTTTTCGCTAATACGCATATTTTTAATCTCCTATGAAAGATGCTGTTGCCACAGCATGATCACAGTATAAGCGGTTTGTAACATGAGTGCAATACTTTTTGGTGGTCAATGTTGCCAAAATATCTAAAAAATAAACGGCGCACATAAATACACTTGTAACCGGAGGCACCCATGTTACACACCATCACACAACCCAACGACTACCTATTGAATCTCATCAAAGACGACCCAGTGCGGCCCGAGATACCGCTGAGCGATCGAGTGAACAACAACAGTCGAATCTATGTGTGGAAGAATGGCGAGGAAACTGCCGCTGTGACCTGCGTGAAGTTTCTTGAGTCAGTGCCTGCTGCTGTGGAGGACATGGCCGAATTGGTCGAGAGTGCCACCACAGCGGTATTCTACACCATCTGGAGTTATGCTGCTGGTGCTGGCCGTGTGTTGATCCAAGAGGCCCAGAAGTCGATAGAGACCGAATTTCCTGGCATACAGACCTATGTGACCTTGAGTCCCAAGACCGAGATGGCTCGGCGGTTCCATCTCAAGAATGGTGCTCGAGAACTGCGCGAAAACACCACCACCATCAACTACATCTATAAGTAATGTTGCTCGTGTAGCATTCTGCCAAAAGCATAGGGCAGTTGGCAGATTACACACACATACACAGGAGAAAAACATGAGCAAAACACCTTACGAGATCCGTCTCGAACTCTTACACTTGGCTAGAGAAATCCTTCAGACGCCAATCATCCAATCTCGAGACGCAAAGATGCAGGAATACCATTCCAAGCTAACTGATTCCACTCGGACCACAGCAATATTTCCAACCTTACCAGATTTTCCGTCTAGCACGGACATTGTGGCCAAGGCCGAAGAACTCAAAAAGTTTGTAGACGCTGCATAAAAAAAGCCCCGAAAGGGGCTTTTTAGTTTGTGCTACTGGAGTTTACTTCTTAGTGAAGGACCAATAGATCACGCCTAGTGCTGCTAAACCAACCAATCCTTGGCTGCCCAGGGCACCCACGAATTTCAACAGGCTTGCGGTCACATCGATTGCCAGGAAGGGAACTGCGGCTCCAAATAGGATCTGCAGAATCACGCCAGCGGCGATCAGTTTGATACCGATATCGATGATACCGGAAAGTAGGCCATTTGCCTTTGTCATTACATTGTCCATAAAATAAACTCCTTTGTTAAGCACAATTGTTAGTGTGCTGGATTTTATTTACAGATACCGCAAGCAATGATAGGATTTAGATGGGATTTTGGGGTGGTTTGATGTTGTTGTGACTGTGGTCAGAGCCAAAAGTGCCAAATCGCTGGATCAACCAACTCACCGCCAACCCGCCAACTGCGGATACAGCATACAGTCCCACCACCACGTAAAATACATAGATCATGATTTGGTTCCTGTTAAAACATAATGAATCCAAGGCCCGTATTGCCAAATCTCACTGTAAGTGATTTTATACCCCAACGAGAGCAGTGCCTGCTCTGTCCATTTCTGATTAGGTTGACCGAGAAATAGTTTGGTTCGGGTTGGGTGGTATGGTTGAATATAATCCGCTTCTTCTATCTGTGTGGTTGGTTCCAAACTCCATTCTACCACAGGTTGGGAATCTGCTCTTATAGGCGAGGTGCATGAATTTACTATGATTGTCTGGGCATTGGATTCTGCTATGGTGCGTAACACAGAATAATGATCAGTGAGATATTGCAGGGTTCCTGCTATGAGCACAGTATCGTGATCGTTGCATAACTCTTGAAATTCTGGGCCTTGAACATCACCCACTTTGAATTCACAATTTGAATATCCAGCCAACTCAGTCACTTCTCTGGCTACTGCTAGTGGGTTACCTCGTACATCTATGCCAGTTACATAACTGGCATTGTTGTGAAGGCAGAATAAACTCACAAAGCCTTGAGCACAGCCAACATCCAACACACGGCGATTTTGTATATAGGGAATCTGTTTTTCAATCAGATGACCTAACCAAACTATCAATTCATCTGGATAGGTCCATTGATCCCAAGGACGCCATGTGTCCCATTCTACGCTCGGGTTGCGTATTTTATGGTTAAGATATTCGTAATACTGTTTGTCAGGTAACCAGGCAGGTGTGTTCATTGAACTTGTTTGATATGTTTGCAATCACCACGGAAACGGAATCCTGAACAGGTGCAAGCATACTCACCACGCACTTCAGTGACCTTGTAGATATCGCCCTTGCTGCCTTGGATCTCCCACACACGGCCTTCGGGCTCGGGTGGGCGGATCTCAGTCTTGAACTGCACAGGGTTGATTTTGAATTTGCGTCCGCGGATGTCAATGCGGATAGGAGCCTTGAACGTGATTGGCTTGCTGGCACCTGTGGGCACATAGGCGAACATTTTGCTCTTGGCATCATCCATGAGATACACATGGTTGGGAGCAGCGTCCTTCCACTCAGTTGTCTCGGCAAACCACTTCATCTTGTGTCCTTAGCTCGCGCGGCGAGCGTGGCGTTGATATCGATATTCGCGTTTCAGCCACCACTTGTACCGTGCAAAGTATTCCTGCAAGGACAAGCGTGGTTGTCCCCACCCATCATGCTCGTCACAGTTCTGACGCCATAGTTCAGCCAGCCACTCACGGAATGACTGGTTCATGTTAGTCTTTCTTCCTAGTGACAGACACCTTGAACAGCATGTTCACTAGGAACTGTAGTCCCCAGGCCTGTAGCCACTCAATCTTCTGAACACCTTCTACTGCGGGCACAAGGCATCCATTCCACAGCATCATCACTGGCCAAGCCAGTAGGAAGGATACGAACAGAGCACCTGCGACTATCATGACGAATGTGCCGATATAGTGGGTGATTTGATTCATGTTATTCTCCAGTGTAAAGTTCGTAGATGGCCTTAGCAGCCGCAGGATCCATTCGGGCCAACTCAGTTGCAGCCGCTGTCAACACCTTATGACGACGAGCAATCTCTGCGCGAGGCAGTTCGCCATCGCAGGTCAGGTTCTCGGGGCTCAGATCTGCATCCAGAGATTGTGCAACTCGCTGGCGGCCTTTGGCCGTTTCGAGTTCAAACTGCTCACCCTTGAAGATGGCGTTCCACTTGTTCTTCTGGTTGATGTATGCTTGCAATGCTGTCATGCTGTTCTCCAGGTTAAAAAGATTGGCTGGGCTCTGCCCATTTAATGCTCCTTGCTTGACTTTTTGCTTTCGCGTGTCTCGCTTTTTGGAGCAACCTTGTTTGTCTATGTGTGTATTATAGCACTTGAACCATTTCTGGTCAACCGCTTTATGCGGCTTCCAGCATGTTGGCAGGCACATTCCAGCGGCTGGTAGGCGTCTTGATCAGTACAAACTTGAGTTTGACCTTCTCCACTTCACCAACATAAGTCATGCCGTTTTTGCTGCTAGTGAACCGCACCTGATCGCCCACAGAGAAACTGCGGAGTTTGGTCTTGATCAGTTGGCTGCGAGCATACTTCACAGCGTCGATGATGGATGAGAGTTGATCGTTAGTGAACGAACCAGTGATGATCGCGGTGTTGATTGCCTTGATATCCATTTGAGACTCCTTTTTGCTGAACATGCGTGTATTATAGCATTTCGGGCATTAGTGGTCAACCGAAAAATCCAACAAAAGTTGCGATTTTTTTGCCAATTTAAGTTGGTAATTTCGGTTGGCATTTCATAAGTACCTGTAACATGAAATACATATTTGCCGCACTCGTTTTGATATGCTCAGTTGCTCATGCTCAGTTATCTGAATATGAACGCAGATTTACCTGCGGCGAGACTAAATTTGTGATTTCGGCATTGACAAAAACTGCCCAAGAAAAACCCATATGGGTAGGGGCCGATCCAGAAACAAAGACTCAGACCATGATATTACAAAACACCAAGACTCTTACTTGGACTGTGGTTCAATACGATCAGACCATGGCCTGTGTATTGCACAGTGGCACAGGGTTTAAGATCTTAACAGATTCGTTTAAAGAATCTCAGTACTAGGCGTAGATCCATCCTAAATTTTGCAGTTTGTGTATCCATGTAAATATTGGACTGTGGAATTCTAACTTCCATTCACCGTTCCAACTCAAGGTGTTTGTGTTGGTTAGAACTTTATCCAGAGTATGCCCTGACTCTCGTTGTTGACTTGCCCATGGTTCTGAGTAAACGGGGTTATACTGGCCAATCCATATAAATTTAGGGTCTGAAATACCGAAGAAACTAATTTGTTCTATGATTACACACTTGTCAAGACCGCGCTCCACTATGGTGTCACTGTCCTTTTTATTAAGAAATTTAATTGACAGGGTCTGAGGTCCTGCACCTCGGTAGTCAAATTTGAAAGTTTGTGTCTGATCAAGACTAACTGTCTGTACATTTCTACCACATGATATTTCGATCAACGGCGGGTCCTGATGCCACACCGGACGCAGAGTCACTGCTAGAGAGATATCATGTTCCATAACCATACTTGGATAATATTTCTTCAAACTCAGGGTATAGATCCCATGCATTTAGATTGTATACAACATCCCACCTCTTACAATGCTGTACTAATTTTTCTAATCTGGCTTCTGCATCATCTGGTTGGTCGGCTTTGAGGATTTCTGTGATCATGAGTATTTGCTGCTTTACAATCTGTAAATGTTGAGCCGGATCTCTGACATTATAATCACTGGTGGTATCTACGTGCTCAAGTTTTGACAACAAGTTTTGATATCTTGACAAATAAAGTTGTTTGATAGATTTTGGTAATATCCTGGCGTCCATAAAATCTGGGCGAGTCACCAGAATACTATTGACCACAAATTTGTTTTCTACTGCGTATTCAAGTAAAGTCGTATAGTTACCAATGGTTAATATACTTGGTGCGGGCCGCAAAGTCAAACTAACATTGTCAGTACACCGACTTTGATAGTGTTTGATATTATCTAATACTTCTTGTGTGTTTGTACCTTGCCGCTGATATGCATTGTGGTCGGTTAAAGTTTCAATGCTAACCTCGATACCAACACGTCGAAACTTTGAAAGTTTATCCAGCAGCCTTGTACGGAAAATAGTACCATTGGTAACAAAACTAAAACAAATATCAAAACGATCATGTTGTATCATGTGGTCAACAAGATCTTCCATTCTATCAGTGAGCAGGGTTTCTCCGCCCATAAAATGAATGTTATTTAGATGGGGTATTGTCAACAATTCGTCTTTGAACCGTTGCCATACTGCCCGATCTTTGGTCCAGTCTACTCCTAGGAATTTTTTACTGCTCTCGATACCCCAACGCACTTCTTGACTTGCAATGGTCGAACTGGCAGACGGATCACACATCTTGCAGGCTAGGTTACAAAAATTACCTAGGTCGATGTGTAGGTCAATTGGGTGAGTATCAGTATGACCTTGGTTTTCAATACTGTGTTGAAAGTGTGGCAGTCCGGGACTTTGTGAATAGCTAGCATCAAATGCGTTGCGTGTGAATATCACGCTCTTCATGTTGCTGCCGAAACGACGACTATTTCCGCCATTGCTTTCTTCAACATAACATTGTGAGCATAAACTGAGTTTGGTCGATCCAGCAATATCTCGGCGCATTTTTTTGGCTGGCTCTGAGTTGAACCATTCCATGATGCTCATGTTTGCTATGTTGTATTGTGTCTCATTATCTTTGTATAGTCTGTGTGACTCCTGGCAACAGATACCGAGCCCGCCGTCCCAGTATATGTGAATTTCATACCAAGGACTGCTACAAAATATATTTTTATGCGGCATTATCGTCGATCGATTACCTTGTCGGCTAGGCCATAGGCCACTGCTTCTTCCGCAGTCATAAAGTTATCACGCTCCATATCTGCTCGTAAAGTGTCATAGGATTTGCCAGTGTGCGTGACATAGATGTCGGTTAGAACTTTCTTCCAGCGTAGCAATTCACGAGCTTGGATTTCAACATCAGTGGCTTGTCCTGATGCACCGCCCAGGGGTTGATGGATCATGTGGCGTGCGTTGGGCAGGATGTAACGCTTGCCTAGGGCACCGGCACTGGCCAGCAATGACCCCATACTGGCTGCTTGACCCATCACGATGGTCATTACATCGGGCTTGATGAACTGCATGGTATCATAGATAGCCATACCGGCTGTGACTGATCCACCTGGCGAATTGATATACAAACTGATATCTTTGTCAGGATTGTCTGCTTCCAGAAACAGCAGTTGAGCGCACACCAGGCTGGCGCTATGCCCGTGAACTTCACCATCTAACATGATCACACGGTCTCGTAACAGCCGGCTGTAGATATCATAACTGCGTTCTCCTTTGGAGGTTTGTTCGAGAACCATTGGCACTAGACTTGACATAATATTCCTTTTTCAATAAGTTGGTGTTGACTTTTTACATAGTCAACGAAATGTTGTTTATTGTATAGGATTTTTTCCTGTAGAGCAAGATATTTCGCCTGCCAATATTGTGGAGTTTGCTCGCATAGCACAGAAAGGAATCGATGTATGTTTTCGGGCAAAGTTAGGTCCAAGTCGATTATATCTTGGAAGTCATTGACGTATGACTCAAATCCACGATCATGTAACCACTGTGTGCCACCATCGGGGTCGTATACCAAAAACGGTCTGCATCCCACTATGGGTTTGTATATCTTTTCACTTACGAATCCTGTTTGGTTGATATGATAAAAAGTTTCCGTAACTATGTTGATAAAATGTCTTTGCCAATTGTCAATATGTCCTAGACTCACAATGTCGTTAGGAACACCATAATGGTTAAGGCCGGCATTGGGTGCTAGATTATCATGATGATGATCGGTACCAAGAGTTCGTGTAGCAATACCGTCACCTCCCATACTTACAATTCCGTGACGCAAAAGATCGTGTGATTCCAATATCGAATACAATTTAAGTCTATGCCAATGTGGCTTTCGATTAAGGCACATGTATGCTGTATCAATTTTTTGGAAATCTGTCAGTATCTCAATGGATGGAGATGTAAGAAACTCGTTTACAAATACCGCACAAAAATCAATCGAATAATCACCTGAATAATATCCAATGGGCATGACTTCGCAATCGAATTCGCTATACCAGCTTGGATGTGGAATGGCTGCATCTATCATGGCCACCAACACAATGCGATCTACCGGATGTTGTCTCAACCAGGACAATACCTGTTGATGATATTCTTTACTATACCAAACTGAATTTATTACCACCGTACGAGATTGATCTTGTGCAATAAATGCCAACAATGAGTCGACTATTTTTTGTTCAAATTGTTTAAGGGGCCACTCGGGTCCCCATCCATTATTAAAATTTTTTATAATCATGATCAGCTAAATGCACTCGATAACTGGATAGGTCATCTAGCCTGTTTCTATTGAATATGGCAATGTCATGGGCCTTGGCTAGTATCTTTTGTTGGTCTACACGACTACAGTCAGATAAGGTACTCATACTTTTTTGCATAAGGTTCCATCGTTTGGGTCCTTGATACAAATCGTAACTCTCATCCCAGAGGTCATGATAGGTTCGAAATCCCATGCTTCGCAATCTTGCAAGAAAATATTGAGGACCAAAAACTATCATAGGTTTAGCAGCCATGATAGGACGTGTGGTTTTTTCAGTAGGAAAAAAAGTATCCCCGTATGTGTAGGTCTCGCACACTATTTCTACAGCAAATTTGTGATAATGTTGTAGTAAGCTGGTATTAGTGTCAATATAAGATCTAGGAGTAATAAATTGATCTCTAACCGATTTGCCATCTACACTAGGAATAACATCTTTGCTATACCAAGTAAACATTTCGTCTTGTTGTTTTGGACACAACCAGTCTGACAGATTGTCTAGGGTTTTTTGTTCATGTTGATTGATCCAGGGCAAGGGTGCCACATGCTTCATTCTACTGGTAAAAATATTATCAGAGAGAACGTTTGTTTGATATAAAATTACTGCTCTACTTGCGGTCATCCTTCCAACAAACAGTCCAAAGAGTCGTTGATATTGCAGTTGCTGTTCTAAAGAAGGTTCCCAAGATTGCCAAAAATCTCTCACCATATAGAAGAAAAGACTGATCTGATCTTTAGGAAATGGCCTAATACGTTTATAAGGAACATATTCTACAGGATTGGTCCACCGATGCAAATGCACTTGATCTGGGGATATCTTTCTATTCGCTACCCAGGTGTTCAGAACATCAGTTATGCCTAGTTCTTTCAAGCAAGGAGCTTCGTTTCGTAGGTCTAATTCCAATGGCTCTCCGGGCGGATGTTGATTTATTTGTTCCTGGAATTCAGTGGGATTATTCCAACAATCTCCCATAATTTGTAGGGGTATAAGTTCTGTCATCCCAATACTTATGGTGTCGCTAAATACTACATGAGAGATTTAATCAACGTACTTGACGGCATAATAACCGAAGTAACCATCAGCAAACCCAAATATGGACCCGGCACTCAATTTTCTGTATCCGCAGGATCAGAAGCCGGGAAAAAAATGTTGGCATTGTTACAGCAACAAGGGTTTGATTCTACCCCACCCATGACTAGGCAAGATGCCGACGAAATGAGCGAAGAAGATATTTTAAATCTTCCCACAGTCACATACGGAAAAGGCGGTGACGGTTATATTTTCTCCAATAATGCTGGACAATCTGTTTTGATCACTGGCAGTGCCAGCACCATTGGGTCGGCATTCAATGCTTACACTGGGGCTACTGCTGATGCAGATATTGGAAAAATTGCCAATCGCGGCGAGACGGCTGAAGGTATCTTGGGTGCTGCTATGTTTGCTAAATTTACCAAACGAGAACCCGATGAAGATATTGGCACAGTGACTTCTCAAGACATCAGCAATGTGCTTGACAGTTTGCAACAGACCGGCGAAGATCAGTATCAAGTAGAAGTGGAAGATTTTGATAACAAACACGCAGATGTGATTTCATTTGTGCTGAGACTTAAATCCGGGCCGTATCAGGATCTTATGGACCTTGCCAAGCGCCCATTGTTGGCCAGTGAATTCTCTAGTGCCGCTGCTTATGTAAACAGTTCAGATGCCGAGCGTTACAGCAAGTATTTTTATATCAATGGTAGGTCAGATCAGATCGTGATCATGGCCGACGGTGTCACGGGTGAGAAAGAACAGAAGACCGATGTGTGGGTATATGTCACAGATGAAAATGGCCAGCCACGCAAACTCAGACTCAATACCAGCCTGAAGGTAGGTGGTATTAAACAGTTTGGACAGGTGGGTGGCGATAGTGAAGAAACCCAAGAAACCTTGTGGAACTACTTTGGAATCAATGTAGGTCCTGCGTTGGCTAAATTTGCCAAAGCAAGAAAATCCAATTCACCAACAGCAACAAGAGATGCATTCAAACAAATGTATCAATACGCTGCCAACCAACTAGACCAAAAACTGCAAAAAGCCAGCCCCAAAGATGAGGCCAACATACTGGACAGCATCGCCAATGGCATCACACATTTTGCTACCCTGGGTGATCCCAATGTAGAACTTGTGGACTTTAGTGATGGTGGATTTAAAATTTTGAGATTCAACAAGTTGGTTGAAAAATTGAAAAACGTAGATCTCGAAGCCACCTATTCCGATAGCAAAACACAAAAAAATGGCCCGGATCGAGAAATTTGGCCTGAGGTTCAGATACATGAACGCGACAATCCCAAGAACAAACTACTGACCATCAGGATGAAAATAGAGAACAAACCCAACGGTCGTATCTATGTTCGCAACTACATTGAAAAAGGTCCTCTGTTGGAAAAACTCACCGAGTACAAAAAAGCCAGTTGGGATCGATCACCGGCTGCCACCGGAGCCGAAGAACTTGATGCAGTGACCAGCACACCAAGACTCACTGGACCTGGTGCAAAGGCAGCCACAAGAAATCACGAACCCAGGATGGATCGTGCTACCTTGGGTAGAGGCTACAAAGGATGAAATCTCAAGAATTCATAGACGAACAGGTGCTGGATGAGTTCAGCATGTTTGATCGCGGCATCCGCAAGGAATTGGAAAAGAAGGGCTATCAAGCTCTAGGTGCTGGTGTGGATCAAGAGGCGTATCTTGAACCAGGTGGCCAGACTGTTTTAAAAATATTTGGCACACAAGGTAACACCGGCAATCTCAGCCATGATCAAAGAATGTTTGAGAAATGGGCTAAATTTTGCCAACGCAATTCAGACAATCCATTCCTACCCAGATATTCTGGCTGGAAACCTTTTGATTACAACGGCGAAACATATCTGCAGATTCGCACTGAATTACTGCGATCACCACAGACCCCCCAAGAGAAGAATCTAGTGGCTGCTATTTCTACATTAGGATATGCTTTTGAACGCTATGGAATCAGTTTTCTTGATCTTGACAAGAACAAGATATCCGCACGATCATATCGTTTGGTGAGTCAGGCAGTAGGTGAAGACAATGTTCCATTGTTGCTGAACACCTTGCTGGAGTTAATCCACACCACACAAAGAAAAAAACGATACGGCTGGGATCTGCACCCTGGCAACATCATGTTGAGATCCAATGGGCAAGTGGTTCTCAATGATCCCTATGTGTTGGATAATGATGATAGTTGGTAATCATCAGATGGGCGATATCTGATCGCATATCTTGTATTCTAAGGCTTCTTCTGCTGTGAGCCATACATCATGTGGCGGCAGTAAAGTCTTCCTGATTTCTTTTTCCGGCAATCCTGTGCATTCTACATAATGTGCTACCATGCGTTTCTGTGTGAGTTCAAACTCTTTAATAGTAGCAAACAATTCATGCACTTTGCCATCTGCACCCCAAGAGAACTGATGACTCATAATGCTGGTATTTGGTGTCAATGTTCTTCGTCCGGGTGATCCCGCCAAGAAGATCATCAGTCCCGCCGATGCGATCTGTCCAAGCCCCACCGTCTTGATGTAGATCTTGCTGCTACGCATCACATCAATCAGAGCAAAAGCGGCACTCATGTCTCCGCCATCGCTACAGATCATCAACAACAATTCGCGTTTCTTTTTCTTGGCTACGAGATTCTCGTGCAAGATCCATTCGATAACAGGAGCGATGCTTTCATTGTCCACATCGCCCATGAACACGTACACACCATGATCATGCAGAGCATCAGAGTGTGTACGTTCTAAGACTTCATTGCTATCAGAATGAAGAGCCATGCTTACTGATTTTCAAGTTCTTTGAAAGCGTCGGTACTACGCAATGCGGCTCGTTTTTCCAGTTTCAATGTATCCTTGCGTTTCTGTAATGCATTGGCTTCGCCTGTGGGCAATGCTACCAATACATAACTGCGATAACGAGATCCTTCTGCGATGCGTTTGACCTCTTTGGTTTCAACGCCAGTGAGATCCACATCCGGGCACAGGCTGCGAATGGCCAGTTCGCTGGTTTCATAACTGGCATCTGTGGTATCCTGCATGAATATCTTGGCTTGTTGGCTGACCTTGCCGCCGGCTGCCATACAGATCTTACCATATGCAAACAGTTTGGCTTTATAATCCGCCATGCTCATGTCGTTGCTGACTGCAGATCCATTAGCATAAACTGCTGAGTTACTCGCAGGCAATTCAGTCATCCAACTAGGAGCCTTGGAAAGAGATCTCTCTACAGCGGCTTCGCGCTTGGATTCAACTGCGGCTGCTCGTTTATCGTAGTCGTCTTTGGGGGTGCTAGAGCAAGCAGCCATCACAGCAACGATAGGCAATAGGGTAAAAACTTTTTTCATGATATTCCTTATTTAGATTTGATCCAATCGCCGGCTTTGGAGAGATCCTGCCCGGCACCACTTACTGCCCCGCCAATCGTACCACATGCGGTAAGCACGGATGCTACTATGGCTACTACTAGAAAACTCGCTTTCATATCTGTCCTTTCAGATCAACAGTTGTAAAATGCTATTTTAACACAAAAATCAGAACTTGTCAATCACTACCCACTTGGAATCATGGATTTCACAGATGATACCTTGCCAAGTCCGGATGTCCTTCCCGGTGTAGTTGGAATCCAAGAACCATCTGCACCGAGTACCATTGTGATAGAACTCACGTGGATAATCCGGATGTGGTCTAAACTGCCCTAGTTCCCCTACCGTTCCTGGATTGGTCCTGCGTATGGTATCCAAGGTTGGGTCATCTCTACACACTAGTATCTTTTCTGAGATAACTCGGCTGGATGCTACCTGTTCTCTTACTGAATCTTCTGCTCGTTTTACAGCTACTGCACAGGCCGAATCTCTAGGAGTGTCTCCGGGCCAAGCATATTCTCCCGAAGCGGTATACCATGTGGCTCCCACTCGAGCACGGAAGTTGACTAGGCATCTTTTTCCTTGCTGTGGATCCGGAACCACAGTGGCTGAGATCTGAGTGCGTTCGGCAATCACCGCGGAACTTTGGCTCACAGTTTTGTCTTGCAACACACAATCGGCATAGGCAGACCCTGCTGCTATGGCCAGTGCGAGTATACTAAATTTCATGGATTGCTCCTACAATCATCTCTCAATGCAATGAGTTTCTGATTGATCACCCAGTTGCTACGACCATGGCCACGCACAGCATTGTTGTATTGTTGAGTCGGATCAGTCAATACCAGCCAAGGTTGTAAGGCATTGCTGGCCCGAGCATATAGTTGATCATCTGATGTGCTACGCATACTCTGTAAAAAGGCTATCTGTTCTGTTCGATGTGAACAGTCGATTTGGAAATTGTCAAGATCAGTGAATCCCATGGGTTCTGATCTAGGTGCAGCACATCCACTACACAGGATTGCAAGTGTAACGCAGATGCCAGATACGGCCACGGATTTGCGCGACATGTTCATTCCATTCTCCTTGTGATTGGCTTTCCAGCCAGTTGACGATCCGGTGCTGATTGGCGCAGTCATTGGGTATCAAAGTGACATCAATAGGTGGCGCTATATTGGGTCGTAGACTACTGCACCCAGACAGGAACAAAACTATCAAGATATATCTCATGATACGCCAGTTTCTTTATCTAGATATTCTCGCAGGATTTTTTCGATCATTTGGTTCAGTGTGATATCATGCTCATGCGCCTTTAGCATGAGTTGATACAAGAGATCTTCATCGAGATCAATTTCGATAGTCACGCGATTATCTTGAGTCATGCTCTGCCCTTTGAATCTTCTACTTTGGCGTTTATACAGGTGCCTTCCAGGATTGTGGCTTTGCCTTGATTGGCTCGTTCAACCACCTCAAGCATATGGATCTTTTGAGTGTCAATGCTGGCTCTGCATTGTGCTTCCGATTTGTAATGAGTCTGAGCCTGCATGAAGTTGCAGTTGCCGTTGAAGCACACAAACAGCACAGGGATAAAGATTTCAATCATTGTTCAAACCCTTTTTTAGCATGTTTAGGGCGGCGTTGATAACGCACCTTGCTCTGCTCCACCCGCCCACGGAATGGAGTATCGCGCGAATACAACTCCACAGCACGACGGCGCTGTCGAGGTAGTTGAATCACAAAACTAGTTGGTGTCATCTTTGCATCCATAAAAAATCCGGTCTATGCTGTATTATAGCACCAACCGGATTAGTGGTCAACCAGGAGTTCTAATCTTTTTAGACCCAACCCCTAAAATCTTCCATCATAAGTCTTTTTGCAGCCTTATGATCACCATTTCGTGCCAGATTTGCGGCAGCATGAGCACGGCCAACTTGGAGTAGAAAATTATAAATGAATTTTAGGATTTTCATACCATCCAACTCTTGTTGCGGGCCGAATACATCAATTCAAACTTACGCTCCAATGCTTCTACTTGGCATGTGGTTGTAGGATTGTGTGACAAGATGTATTGTTCCAGTTTGGTTCCATAATGCTGTGGCTCACTAAACCAACGCACAGCCTGGTTGACATAGTCTGTCAATGTTTTGAACATGTTAGGCTCCTTTGGTCTTTCCATTGGCCTGATATGCTTTCATGATGCCTTCGCCAAATTTAGCGTAGTCAAACTTGGATGTTTCACGCATGACCTTCAGGGTTTCTTGCATGATTTCTGTGGCCGCATCATTGGTGGCCTTGAAAGCCTTTTTGGTGTAATCCGCTTGGGTGTCGATGAAATGATTCATGGACTCTGCGATGTGTTCGTTGGTGACGAAAGTCTTGACGAATTGTTTTTTACCGTTTTGAACGGTGTCGATCATTGTGTCTGCTGTAAACATGAGTTTCTCCTTAGATAAGCAAGTAGACTATAGGACCCGCACCATGCAGCATCCTATGTGCTATTATATATGACAACGATGCTGCACTGCAACAATTTGAGGGGATTTCTGCCAGATTTTTTTGCCTAAATGTGCCCAGTTATAAATAAAGCATAGGAGACACCCATGTTCAAGAAAATCGTCGAATTCTTTACCGGAAAGAAACCAGAAAGCAACTATGCTCATCCCTTGGATGCAGTGACCAAATCAAATCCAGGACACCCTGGATGGCCCATGCCGGTTCCCCAAGCACCATACAAGTTGGAACCACCTGCTGCCACAACACCGATTCCATATGTTCCTGAGCCGCCCGCTGCCACAACTCCAGTTCCTGTTACCGTGGAACCACCTGCTGCTCCTGAAAAGAAGAAACGCACCTTTGTGAAGAAGCCTGCTGCGATCAAGGCACCTGCTGAAAAGAAGCCCCGAATCAAGAAAACTCCACAATAACCTATTAGATTCAAAATAACACCCTCACTAAATACCAGTGGGGGTTTATTTTGACTAAAAAATATCATGGAGTCGAGTATGGTGGCATCTAAAAAAGTGGTTATCAAGCATAAAGCAGCACCGCCACCACCGCCACCACCTCCGGCACCTTCTGCAGCCACAAAAAGTTTTCCAACCGCAGCATTGGGCATGGGCATGGTTGTGCTGACCAACTATCAAGCCGAAGTAAAACAAGCCTTGGCATTATTGTTTAAGACATTCACATGAAAATACTAGATAAAATCTTAGAATACCGTCGCGCACCATATATCATCGCTGGTGTAATATTCGTCTGCAGCCTGGGTGTGTTGAGTTGCTTTAAAAGTGCAGAAGCGCAACTGACCATGCTGAACCATGCTGCTTCGCTCAGTCGCACCATGGCCAAATCATCTGATGATTTAACTAACTATGCTAGATTTTTCGTAACAACCAAAAACGAACAATGGAGAACAGAGTTTAATAATGTGCTTAAAATCCGCAACGGAGAACTAGCAGATGAAAAGGGCGTCACAAAATCATTCAAGGTCAGAGTAAAAGAAGTGCCGTTTTTGCAGACTGAATTGGATCAGTTGCTCAAAGCAGAACAACTCAGCAACAACCTTGCTCGACTAGAAGTTGAAGCGTTTGCCTGGATCGACAAGGGGCGACCTGAACTGAATTTTGATATAATGATGCACCACTACACAGAAGCACAGATGTTGATGTTTGGTGATGATTATAAAAAATACAAGAAAGAGATCGTCGACACTACAAATCAATTTTATGTGATGGTGGTGAACCGATTGCAATCAGAATATCTATTTTATATGTCCGCAGCCTGGGCACTGATCATTGTTATCAATGTGAGTTTGCTATTGCTGGTACTGATCATCAACCACAAAGATGCTGTCAAACCTCAGCGTGTCACAGTTAAAAAAGCCCTACCAAAGCCCAGGGCAAAGAAGATTCCACAGTGAATCAATATTTTCTATTGATCATAAATAACTTACTATGAAAACTATACGAGACTACATCAATATTGTTACCGAAATGAGAGCCGATGGCACATCGGACATGGAGATGATGCCACAAGATGAGTATGATAAACTGCCCCAGATCTCCCACATGGACCATGTTTCAGAACTATTGCCCGGCATTGCCACACGACAGGGTAATGTGTACATGTATCAAGGGCGACCATTTACTATAAAACCCGGCCCACATAGATCCGACGCCGACATGGTCAAAACCGATGATGGCAGAACCATATGGCTCAACAGCGAGATGACGGGTAGCAAAACATTTAATGTTGCCTATTTAAAGTAAAATACTAGGTTTTCTTTTCCTAAACCCTGCTTAAATAATAGCGGGGTTTTATTTTGACCACAATAATAATAGGGAGAAAACATGGCAGAATCTCGTTCAGAAAGAGAAGCACATATCAAAGACCGTGCAGGGTGGGTGATCACTGTGATTGCAGCACTACTAGCGGTCAATACTTACATCGCCAATGGTATCAGCAGCCAAGTGCTGACCAATACCATCCGTGCCAATGACACATGGAACTTTTACCAGGCCAAGAGCATCAAACAGACCATAGCAGAAAATGCCCGAGATGATGCTGCTGCTCGCAAGGATACCAAGAAGGTCCAAGAACTCACAGCCAAGATCGATCGTTATGAAAGCGATCCGGTTAAAGGCGAAGGCAAAAAAGAACTCATGACCCGCGCCCGGGCATTGGAAGCCGAACGCGACGAAGCAAAAACACACAGTCCTTGGCTAACTTTTTCTGGTTCCACTCTGCAACTCAGCATAGTGCTGCTGAGTGCCAGCATCTTAGCAGTGAGCATGGGCATGTTTTATGCCAGTATTGGAGTTGGGCTGATTGGTGCTGTGCTCATGGCGCAGGGAATATGGCTTTTCATCTGAGGTGCCCATGACTCATGCGTCAGTATTATCTCATCTTGATCTTGGTATCAATTCCGATTAGTGCGAGCAATCCGCAGCAGCCTCCTACTGGAAAAATAGACAAGAACAAAGAATATGTATGCGTGAAGTGGACTGGATCGTCTGATCCTAGCCAGAATCGACCCAGTGTGTGCTTGCAGTGGGAACTGCGAGATAAACCTTGGCCAAGGAGATCTTCATGATAGATCCGTTCACAGCCTTTGCTCTAGCACAGGGTGCAGTAGCCGGTATCAAACAGGCGGTGAAACTGGGCAAAGATATCAACGGCCTTATACAAGAGTTCAGTAGTTTCTACAAGGCAGCGGACGAACTGCATCACTCTGCTACCAAAGCCAAGATAGAAAGCATACGCATGAGCAATGCAGAGATCAATGCCCGGGCACTAGAGCTGGCCATGCAATCACGAGCATTGCGAGCACATGAAAAAGAACTAAAGGATATCTTGTTTTGGAGCGGTAATGCAGATGTATATTACGAGATGCAGGCCGAACGCAAACGCATGATGGAAGAGCGTCAGGCAGAAGATAAACGCATTGAAGAACAAAAGCAAAAAGACCGTGAAGCCAAGGCCCAAGCAATCATGGCCACGCTGTGGTGCATGGGCAGTCTGTGTATTATAATACCTATCTGCACTATCCTATTTCAACTGATCACAGTGAAGCATCTATGATTTTGTTGGAGGCGGTGGTGGAGGGTATTTTGGGGGTTTATGACGGAACCAACTCATACAGATACTTATACAAACACTCATAAAAAAAGGACCGAAGTCCTTTAGTGCTGGTTACGAGTTCCAGCCTCCTCTCAATCTTGAGGTCGGTTTAATTCAAGCCCAATTGCTTCCAATCGGCACGGATCTTGGCTTTGACTGCTGGGGGCAATGCCACATAATCCAAATCATCTGCTGCTCGGTCACCGTTGCTAAACGCCCAATCAAAGAATGTTAGAGCAGTTTTAGATGCAGCGGCGTCGCCTGGCTTCACATGCACTAGGATAAAGGTAGCACCAGAAATGGGCCATGCTTCTTTGCCTGCTTGATTTGTAAGGATCTGATAGTATGATTTGTTCCAGTCAGCATTGGCAGCGGCTGCTTTGAAAGAATCTTCTGTGGGTGCGACCCAGGTGCCTGCTGCGTTCTGCACATTGACCCAGTTCATCTTGGTCTGCTTTACATAAGCGAATTCAACATAGCCCAATGATCCGGGCAGTTGGCGAACCATCTGTGCCACGCCTTCGTTGCCTTTGCCGCCTGCACCTGTCTTCCAGTTTACTGCGGTGCCTTCACCAATGGTTTCTTTGAATTCCTTGCTGACTTTGCTCAAGTAGTTGGTCCAGATAAATGTTGTTCCGGATCCATCTGCACGGCGAACCACATTGATGGCCTGTTCAGGCAATGTGAGTGAAGGGTTCAATGCCTTGATAGCAGGGTCATCCCATCGGGTGATCTTGCTCAAGAAGATGTCAGCAATAACAGAACCTGTCAGGCGTAGTTGGCCTGGCTCAATGCCTTTGACATTGATCACAGGAACCACGCCGCCGATGGCTGTGGGAAACTGGAACAAGCCCGATGCTTGAAGTTTGTCGTCTGTGAGCGGCATGTCGCTGGCACCGAAGGTCACAGTCTTGGCTTCAATCTGTTTGATACCTGCACCAGAACCAACTGATTGATAGTTGATCTTGATGTTGGTGGCCCGGTTGTATTCGCTGGCCCATTTTGCATAGAGGGGAGCCGGAAATGTTGCTCCGGCTCCAGTGATTTCTTGTGCTGTTGCTGCGAATGCAACAACTGCGAGTAACATAGTAATGAGTTTTTTCACTGATTGCTCCTTGGTTAGTGAATGATAGAATGTGCGAATGCACACTTTTATTTAAGCACGAGTATATTACACTTGTGTTACAAAGTCAAGACTTTTTGACCGATCACTAAATATTCGAACAAGGAAATAATATGACCATATTAGAAACATTGCGTGAGCAACGCTGGGACGATCATCGCTATTACCATCACAGCCGAATCAATCAATTCTTACATTTACTCAGTGCCTTATCATTCATTGTGGCCTATGTGTATCTGTTCATAGATCCTGTGATCAGTGCTTATATCGCATGGTTGTTTTCCATGACCACACGCCAGGCCGGACATTTCTTCTTTGAACCCAAAGACTATGACACCTACAATCAGGCCACACAAGATCATAAAGAGGCTATCAAGATTGGATACAATCTCAAACGCAAACGAGTGCTGATCGCTTGCTGGTTGGCGGTGCCCGTGCTGGCATACTTTGATGCAGCATTGTTTAACTTTGTGATGCCAGACGCTGCACCAGACACACTAATAGATAGGATCGGTTGGGGTTGGTTATGGTTGGGCTTGGCTGCTGTGGTATTCCGCATGATACAACTCACTGCCATACAAAGCCGCAGAGTTGCACTAGTGTGGTGTATCAAGATACTGACAGATCCATTCCATGATGCTGTGATCTATCGCAAGAGCCCGATCTATTTGTTGAAAGGTCAACTGATTGATCCTGACCTACGCCAAGACTACGAAGATTAGAGTGGGGTAAGGTTGTCGCGGAATATCCGCCAGGCATTGTCCCATGACCAGCGTTGGCTACCCTCCAATACTCGGTCTCTATCCAACTGTAAACAGCCGGTCACAGCATCAGCTAGGTCTTCATTCACAAATCCTGTCACGCCTTGATCCACAACATCCAGTGGTCCTTGAACCGGATACGCAGCCACGGGTGTGCCGCAGGCCATGGCTTCAATCATCACGATGCCAAATGTTTCCCACTTTGAAGGAAACACAAATACATCAGCATCGGCATAGCATTGTGCTAGAGCAAAGCCAGTCTTGAATCCTTTAAACTCCACATCTGGATATAGTTTTTCCAGTCTAGCACGATCCGGCCCATCGCCTACTAACACCTTGCGAGCACCAGGATAATCCAAACTGCAAAACGCATCCAGATTCTTTTCTATACTGAGTCTGCACACACACAACAGCACAGGGCCTGTTCCTCTGCTGCCGCGGTATGAGGGATTGAATATGCTTCTGTCAACACCTCTTGTCCATGAGTTGATCTCACCCCAGAAGCCATGTTCTTTAAGTTCCGTGACCATGCTGTCTGTTGTAGTCAATACACGGCCCGAATGTTTGTGGAACCAACGAACATACTTCCAAGTGATGCTTTCGGGTATCCTTAGAAACTTATGTAAGGCTTCAGGATACTTTGTATGGTAAGCAGTATTATACCTACGATAGTGCCGGTCAAGATAAAATCTAGCGTAGAGACCAAGAGGACCCTCCGTGGCGATATGTATATAATCCGGAGCCATAGCCCTAATCTTCTGCCCAATCGCCCAGGGAATCGAAACTTTAACTTCAGGGTAGCCTGGGAGATCAAAAAATAAGAACTCCATGGGAGTAAGGTAAACAACACGATAACCGTCCAGAACCGCACATGCCTCAATATTCTTGTATGTTGTGACAACACCATTGATTTGCTCCGGTGTGTTATCCGTTATTATCAGTATCGTCTTGGTCATTTTCTCGGGTCCATGTAACTATTTCCCACTTGCCATTGTGATGTTCTACCAGTGCTGTGCATGACTCTACCCAGTCACCATCATTCATGTAAGTGATGCCATTGATCTCTCGTATCTCTGCATGGTGGATGTGACCGCATATGACACCATCATATCCACGCTTCTTGCAGTAGTTAGCGAGGTTCTGCTCGAACTGGAAAATAAAATCCACTGCTTTTTTCACTCGGTGTTTGAGATACTGGCTGAGGCTCCAATAGCCAAATCCCAACTTGTGCCGTAGCCAGTTGAATCTAGTGTTCCATATCAGGATGAAATCATAGGCTGTGTCGCCAAGGAAACTCAACCAAGGTGCCAGTCTTGTGATACCATCAAACATATCGCCATGCACCACGAGATAATGCCGACCATCCGCACCTATGTGTTCAGTTTGATTTTTTATTTCGATCAGGCCAAAACTGAATCCATATGGAATCATTGGGCGGAGGAACTCGTCGTGATTGCCGGCTATGTAGACCACTCGTGTGCCGCGTTTGGCATGACCTAGCACACGGCGGACCACATTGGTATGACTCTGTTTCCAACGCCACTTGTTCTGTTGGATGCGCCATACATCAATGATATCCCCCACTAGGTAGAGAGTGTCACAGGTGTTGTGTTTGAGGAAGTTGTTGAGGCGGTCGGCTTGGCAATCGCGTGTGCCAAGATGCACATCGGAGATAAAGATACTGCGATATGTTTTCTCCATATGTTATTTACGGAGAAAACTATTACAGTTGTGTTACGATGTTTCTAACCAACGACGGTGCAGTTGATCAGTAGCCAAGTTCTTGCCTTTGGCTTCTACTTGGATGTCCCAATCTTCACTAAAAGTCAATGCCCAGTCAGTCACAGCCGTGTTCCAAAGAAAGTCCGAATGGGCTCGAAGTTTCTGCTTACGGTATCCGAGGTCGAGAAGCTGTGCGAGATCTGGTCTAGTGCTGGAATCGTGATCAACCAAAACGTCTTCACGACTAACACTATAGTGAAGTGCAGGACGAGCACCACGCCAAGACTCCACAACGCGACGCGCCCTAGGGTCAGTGGGGGTGATATATTCACCAGTGTTGATCCAGTGGTGGTGGATGTCCAGCGTAAGAGCACAATGCTCAGCCACAGCCAAAGTAATGTCGATACCATTTGTCATCTCATCATTCTCGATGGCGATTAAGTTCCTAGCTTCGGGTGAGAGTCGACCCAAAGTGCGTAGGAATTTAGCGGGGCCACCTTTACCGCTTAAATGCACATTTATCTTGAAACCGTGATCATGCCATGATGTACCATAACCCATCCACCGAGCCATGTCTGCATGGTATTCAAACTCTAGTATACTGCGTTCTACGATCTCGTCTGCTTCCGACGCCAACACACAGAATTGCCCAGGATGGAAACTCAGCCGCACACCTAGTCTGCGAGCAGCGTCGCCTACAGGGGCAAAGATCTTTTTGCAGTGATCTTGGATTTCCGATCGTTGCCACCAGTCGATCCACGACGGTTCAGTGTAGCCTTGTAGCATTTCGCTGCCCAGGCGCACCATACGGCGTTCAGGTGCCATAGCACCCACACGCTCAACTATGAGTAGAGCAGCACGGGCATTGTGGTTCATGATGTCCCACTGACGCTGTTCGGCTTCGCCTTTGTGTTCGCGCAGCCAACGCATGGTAGTTGATCGACCGTTGATATCGCGGTCAACCGCATTGACCTTCATACCGCCGGTTTCATTAGGGTTGTTGAGCCACTTGCAGCAAAATCCAAATCGTGCCATGATCATTTACCGTTGTTGTTACCTAGTAATTGTAACACATTTGGCAATAGATCTCTAGTGATATTGGAGAGTTTTTGGATAGGTTCGGCAAGATCGGTGTGATGATCTACGATTACCCATTGCTTACCGCTGGCGGCAATGGCTTGGGCCAGGATACCGATGTAGTTGTTTCTGCCGGCGCTTGGTTTGATCTTAACTTCCAGATCAAATCCCACCATGAGTATCACATCCGCTACACTCGCAACTAAATGTGTGGCTATTATGTCGTCAACCGAATCCACTACAAAATCGAATCCGCCACCAAATGCTCGCACCCCTGCAGGTTTGTTCAATTGTTGATAAACGGTTTCGGGTATGTAGAGATTACAGGTCTTGGCATAGCCCTGGCGGACCAGTTTCTCTGCTTGAGTCGGATCCCAACATACCACATTGTCGGATTGGTAACTTCTTTGGGTTCGCCAACTACCCCAGATGGGTGCGAGATCCTGTATGGCCTGCACTGGTGTGGTAGGCGGTAATACGGTATTTTCTGCAAACAACCATGCTATGTTCATGCTTCTCTATGTAGATCCAAAGTAACGCAATGGAAACCACCGCCCAGGGTCCTGCTATGGCGCAGTTGCATGGGTATCACAGTGAACTTGTTCTTTTCCAGGAAACTAATCAATATGGGTTGATCTTTATCCACAATCACAGTGTGCGGATTCACTACCAACATATTTAATGCTATCCATTTTGATGCATATGGGTATTGAAAGAATCCTTGTTCTTCCACATGACCACAATAAACCACTTCCCAGTCTCGCAATACTCGAGGCAAGTTCATAGGGTTCACACGGCTGCTGTTGACTAGCGCAAGGCCTTCCCGTAAGGGCACTATGGTAGAATCAATATGCACACCTGAGTAGAAGTTTGCTAATTCAATGTCGACCTTGGGAAAATGTCCTTGCAGCCATTCATATGCAGCACGATTACCTGAAGCCGATTCTAGGAAGATCCAGCGATCATTAAGTCTAGCGATGTTGGCTGCATCCAGGGTCATTCCTTCGTGGCGAGGCATGAATAAGTAGTTGGCAGCCGAATCCACGACATCGTGATAACATTGCAGTTCCATGTCTCTGCAAGGATACATCATGGCAGGATTCACTATAGTGTCGCCGTACACTAACAGTCGATCTCGTGGGCAATAGTTATACATGCCATCATGTGCTTGGAAGTTAAAATCGTCTGGACGGAATACTTCTACTCCCAGTGATTTCAATGTAGTGACCAGTTCTTCAAGATCCTCGTTGGCTTGTTCAATGATCCAATCCGGAACTGGGCCAGATGGCACAGGAGTTTCCTTCCATAGTGTGCGTTCACTTTCTAACTTGAACACAGGATCATTTACCGGCCAATTGGCATGATCAGCACGCCCTACTACCACGGACCGCAACGGATCCCATTCATTGTAACTATGTATTTTCATACAGTTCCGGTTAGTTGTAATGTATATCTATCAGTTCGGCCCATGTTGGCCGCCAAGTGTAAAAAGTCATCGTGCCACGATACCCAATCTCCAGCACGCCATCCTGTGACTGGTGAGCCGTTCATTTCTAAGTAATGTCCGCTGGCCCAATCTTCTAGAAATAATATGGCTCGAACTACCGAATGGGTGGTTTCTAATCCATGTATGAGTTTGAATCGATCATAGGTATCTCTATGTGCAGGTAGCACACAGCCTGGTGCCATACGATAGAAACTCCAGGAGAATCTTTCAAACGGAAATATGTTGCGGAATGGATCTACCCACACAGGTTCACTGTTACGCATGTCATACATGTCGCCAGTGAATCTACTCTGTGAGTAACCTAGTCTACGCCATTCTGCTAGACTGGTATGATCGTTGAATGGCTCGTTCACATAGGTTAGATCTCTATGCCGTAGCCCCCACCAAGGATCTACATGCCCCTGTGCCCAGGTATTATTTTGCTCGGGTGTTACCATAGTGGACCACAGTTAGTCCGGTCATGTCATTGAGTTTACGCCATGGATCAACGATCACTGACCCTTGAGGAATATCGCAATAGGGTTGTGTTTCAGGTTGATCACCGGTGTATTCATATGTGATTTTGCGATCGTGTGCCCACAGTATAACAGCAGGGTGCGACAACTTTTCAATCACATCAGTAGGATCATCTGCCAAAGGATCAAGATATCTTACTTCAAAGCCTGCTTCTTTGACATAATGTCCTACCAAGGTACTATATGAACCAATACAATACGGAACATCAGGTTTGTATGCTTTGCCGTGGATCACTATGCCCATGGCATTTTGTTTGGCATGATCGATCAGGAAATGTGCCAGGTTCCGTGCTTGAATCTCTCTAGCATGCATCACGGTATCAAACAAGTCGTATCCGATATCATATTCTTCTGCCAACCAACGCAAGGCAATGTTGTCGCGTGGATGGCAAGCACCTGCATCGCCCATGCCGGCAGTCATGTATTTTGGACCCATGATACGCATAGTGCTTCGTGCTAGAGCATTGGTCACAACATCAACATTGATATTGCCAATCTTCATAGCAAAGTCTTGTATCATGTTTACCAAGCCTACCTTGGCTGAGATGAATGTGTTGTAGAAGATCTTAATGGCTTCACATTCATCCCAGGTACCAATTTCATAGCGTGGATTGTTCTGCATCACAGTATTGTATAGATCCTGGAGTTCACCAGCAATGCCATTCCAATCACCATCTTCTGTACCAATCATGATCATTTCTGGATTGACCATGTCCCACTTCACTGATCCCATGGCAATGAGATAAGGATTGTATAAGAATTGGTGTTTGGTGTCTAGTATCGGAACAAAATGTTTGCGTGTGGTGCCCGGTAGCACGGTGCTGATCAGCACAACCTTCTTAGAACTACGAGCATGAGTATTGATTTTGTTGATTGCATCAATCACTGCTTCATGACCAAAATCCTTTGGTTCCATGTGGCTCGATGGTACTGACCCATCATACCCTTCCACATGTGGAGTTGGTACAGCGATAAAGATCCACTCGCTTTCATTGACTAATTCATCGATATCGCAAACTTTTACTGAGTCACTGGTTCGTGGGTAAATATCATAGCCTCTAACTTCATGCTTCTCTGCCATGACTTCGGCGCAATCGAGTCCTAGTTTACCAATACCAATAAAACCAATTTTCTTCATATGAACATTCCTTTAGATAATCTTTACCACTGGGTACAAGGTCTTGCACAGCACCCTGTGATGCTTTATGTATTCCGCCCGCATGGTAGCAAAGATATTTTCGACCTGGATAACTTCAGACACGACGATCAATTCCATGCGTTAATTCCGGTAGCGATATGTCACGACCAAGAGCCCTTGAATTTTTCAGAACATGTATTTGATTACGATTTAGATCGGCTAGGTAAGTTAATACAATATCGGTTCCGTAACATGGATCCGGCGATTGTTAATGAAAATGTCAAAGAATTCAAATTTTTTTATAAAGAATCCAGACCCACAGTTAGAACTCATCCACCCACATGGCTCAATATTCATTTGATAAACGAATGGGTTATATTGCTGCATAGCGAAATCAACAGCCGAGACGTTGATCAATTCTCCGAAGTAGGGTTTGTTCCGGTTTACTATTGGAGCCACGCTGTGATCGCTAGAAATTGGTATAGATTTGCACCACATGATGTTAGACTGAAAACACAAAATACAAAAAAAACTTTTCTAGTCTATTGCAGAGATTGGACACCAAATCGAGAATACAGACTTAAATTTTTGGATATGTTAGTGTCCACAGGGTTGACCGGCGATTGTGTTGTCAGTACTCAACACACGAATAATCATGGTGTACATCTCAAAGATTATCAGATCCAAGACTCAAGATTTGAAGTTGATGTTGGTGCAATATTGAATTCTATCCCCGACAACACCTCCAGTTCGTCATCTAGTGCAGATTACGATGTCAATGACATAACATCTACTAGAGTAAGTGTTGTATTAGAAACTGTAGTAGACAGCAGCAAAATACATCTTACAGAAAAAATATTACGAGCCATGGCGTGTGCTCATCCTTTTGTATTGGCAGCCGGACCAGGGGCGTTAAAATATCTTCGTAGTTATGGATTCCAGACCTTTGGTGAATTTTGGGATGAAAGTTATGATGAAGAAACAGATACGGTGTTGAGATTAAAAAAAATAATCAACACCATGCAACAGATACAAAATCTCTCACCGGATGATTGGCAAAAAATACAATGTATTGCGGATTATAATCAACAGCACTTTTTCAGTGAAGAATTTACGAATCAGGTCACCAATGAGCTAACGCAAAATCTCAATCGGGCTGTGGATTTTTGCAATGAAAATTGTGGCGGTAATTATTGGCGGTATAGAAAATTTATTCGACGCACTGGCATGATCAAACAATTGTCAATTTTTAAATTTGACTCTGATCGTCGATCGATGAAACAGTTACGTCAACGTAGATTACTCAGATCTCAAAACAACGCCGGTCCAGTCGTCGGGCAATGACTGTGTTTTTAATGTTTGTACTCGTTCATGTAATTCAGTGTAAAAGGTATCCAGGTCGCCGCTCCATTTGCCACGCAGATGTTCAACAGCGTCCTCGCAATACTTCCAATTACGTTTGCGATATTCCTGCATGAGATTCTCGTGCAGATCTGTAAATCTTTCAAGGTTTGCTATTTCTAACAATGGAACTTGTTCTACCACAGCATAGGCAGTGGCAGTGATATCCTTGTGTTCAAATAAAAACGTATCCAGTTCTAATACTGTGTATTTTTTACGGGCCAGGTCAGCCACATTGTCTCCAAATATTATGTTCATCGTATTTCCTTTTAAATATGTATCATGAGTATTGCATTTGATTTAATTTCTGATCTCCATCTAGAAACCTGGCCTAGCGAATTTGATTGGACTGGACAACCTACCAGCCCGGTTTGTGTAGTAGCCGGTGACATCAGTTCAGATCCTAGAATAGTGAGAAACTGTCTTAAACATCTATCTAATTGCTACGCGGCTGTTTTTTACATTGATGGCAACGACGAGCACAAATTCAGATTCCACGAGATGGGGGAAAGTTATCGAGATTTGGCCCGTAGTATAAATCGAATTCACAGAGTCACTTATCTTCAAGACAATGTGGTTGTAATAGATGGTGTTGCTATCATTGGTACTAATGGATGGTGGGGATACGATCTAGATGAAAATATTGAACGAGATCACTCTAAACAACGATTGGTCGATTGGTATGCTAAGATCATGCCCAATCATGAGTTTGACCCTGAGATCATCAGTGATCTAAGTCGTAAAGATGCGGCATATTTAATAAACACTGTACAACGACTACAAACACATAATGATGTAAAAAAGATAGTGATCGTCACTCATACCGTGCCCGCCGCACAATTGATCAAACATGATATCGAATTATCGGGCACTACACAATTCAATCACATGGGCAATAGACTCATGCATCTAGTGCATACCAACGACACCGAACGCAAAATACATACCTGGTGCTTTGGGCACTATCATGGCAGCGTGAATCAATACATCAACGGTATACATTTCATCAACAACTGTAGAGGGCGTGGAGACACCCCTTACAATCAAAATCCTTATTTCCCCAAACGAATCATTGTAGAGACTTGATTACTTTGAATCAGGTTCTAGTTTGATCTGCAATGGATATTCTTGCTCACGAGCACTGGCCGTGACTTCTGTGCCTTTTTGTTCAGCAATCTCAAAAGGCAGTACAGCCACAGTAGCATGACCATGTTCATGGATATCTACGGTGAGTTGTGTAGCAGTTTCTACTGTATAGTCAAAGAACTCAACTAGACTACCTACTACAAATTCCATTGTGGTGGTGTTGTCGTTGATGTAGATCACGCGATAAAGAGGCGGCTCTTTGACGGCTTTTTTTGTTCGGGTAATAGTTGCTGCTTCTGCGTTTGACATAGTAGTCCTCATGGAGTGGCAGGGTGATTCCTGCCACTGTATTTACACAATTATATTACGAAGTGTAGGTGATCGCAATACTCTTTGGCTTGGCTGACTCAGGAATTTCGCGTTCCAGATACACAGTCAAGATACCATCACGGATGGTAGCACCTTTGACTTCCACATGCTCTGCAAGCGGAAATGTCTGTTTGAAATCTCTAGAAGAGATTCCACGGTGTAGATATTCATGTGCAGCATCATCCTCACGCTTTTTGTTACCTGTGATGGTGAGCAAACGCTTGTCTAGCGCAATGTCGATTTCGCCTTCTGCAAATCCTGCCACAGCCACTTCAATCGTGACAGTGTTGTCACCGGTCTTGATCACATTGTGGGGCGGGTAGTTGGAAGAACTTTGAATCTGTGTGACACGCTGTAGGTCGTCAAACAGGTTCTCAAAACCAATTCCAAATTTGTTAAATGCGGGGATATCGAAACTACGAAGGTGTAGAGTTTTTGTCATGTTGTTTCTCCTTTAATAAGCAAGTATGACTATGAATGTAGACCCCACCATGGGCATCTACAAGTGTATTTATACAGGAAATCTCAAGAGTTGTCAAGTTTCATCGGCTCGATCATCCTGTAGTTTCTGAGTTCCGGATTCCGTGGATTCCAAGTCAGGGCAAAAAAACTATACATCTCATCGGGCTCTAGCACCACCCTGGTTACATATTTTACCGTTTTGATCGAATAAGCAATGCCGTGCTTTTGATACCAAATACTCAACTCTTGATGTAGGATATGATTGACCCAAGCGGCTTGAGATCGGTTGTCATTCACTTGAAGGTCGGCTGCAATAAGATCAAACGCAATATACATCAGTCTGTGCCGTCTAAAGCAGCAGGTGTTTCTACCATGCTGGACTCGATCTTTAACACCTTGATACCCATGCCTGAATAACGGCGTAGATTAAACATGTGTGGTATCAGGGTGCGTTCAATCTCAGAATGCAGGCCTCTGGCACCTGTTTTGTTTGTGAGTGTGCGTTCTGCTATGAGATCTAATGCAGATTCTGTGAACTCCAACTCCACACCATCTTCTTTGAACAGCCAGTGATACTGCTCGATGTAGTTGTTCTTAACTTCGGTAAGGATGCGGATCAGGTCTGCTTTTGACAGTTCGCGCAGGCTTACCCAGTTAGGAAAGCGTCCTACAAACTCTGGAATCATGCCAAACTTCACAAGGTCGTCCGGTGTGGTCATATCTAAGTCTGTGTCCATGCTGGCTTCTACTCGGGCATTGAATCCGATACTGGTGCCTTGCACACGGTTCTTTACTATGCTGTCTAGACCTACAAAAGCACCACCGGCAATGAACAAGATGTTCTTAGTATCGATCTCAATCATCTCACCACCAGGATGTTTGCGTCCACCTCCGGCACTCACGCGACATACTGTGCCTTCTACCATCTTGAGCAAGGCCTGTTGCACACCTTCACCACTTACATCTCGTGTGATACTAGTGGACTCACCTTTGCGGCTGATCTTGTCAATCTCATCTACAAACACAATGCCTTGCTGTGTTTTAGCAATGTCGTTGCCCGAAGCAGCATACAGTCTACTGATCAGACTTTCCACATCATCACCCACATAGCCTGCTTCAGTGATTGATGTGGCGTCTGCGATAGCAAAAGGAACATCAAGGTATCGTGCCACACTCTTGGCCAACAAGGTCTTGCCCGAGCCGGTTGGCCCTAACATCAGGATATTGGCTTTGTCCAGTTCTGGCTCTGCTGTGGTCTTGCTGATACGCTTGTAGTGATTTACGATGGCCACGGCCAGCATGATCTTGGCAGAATGTTGACCTATCACATATTGATCTAGATATTTCTTCAAGGCCATTGGATCCATCTTGTCGGATGGTTGTGGGGCTATCTCTAGTGTGGGTGTTTCATCCTTGAGCAAGTCCTGGCAGAAGTCCACGCATTCGTTGCATATACCTGCGTATTCGCCCACGATGAGGTTCTTTACAGAGTCTTTGTGTTTGCCGCAAAAGCTGCAATTTGTGTGTGTTTCTTTGGTCATTTGATTTGTATGCGTTGTTCTATCTGGTCGCGTTCGCTATCACTGAGCATGTCAGGATCATATAATCCGTGTTCAATCTGAGTGATCAAGTGATCGATGTATGCCGTGTCGTAAGTGTAGTTGTCTTTGTTATCAATGTTAATCCACTGATCGCCATTGTGTTTATATAGTTGATTGGGGATAGCAGAGGTAAGAACATAGGTATCACCTTTGGTTCCTTTACCGGGCAACTCAGCACCAAATCCTGATTCTGGTTCTCTATGTAAGTAGTCTATCCAGGGCAGTCGATCTATCATACCTATATCCAGCAATCGACGTTGGCGTTTGAGAGAATCTCGTGGGTTGTCGGCTTTCCATTGTGCCTTGGCCGACTTGAGTTCGGGACTATCTTCATCGTCGTCATCATCTTCTGCCAGCATGCCCGATCGGATGATGATCGCAGGTTCCTCATCATCAGAGAACGGACCGTCCATGACATCACATGCTTTGTTAGGGCAGAACAATCCTATGCCCGGTGCATTGATCAGTTCAGTGTTGCACTTGTGGCAATGGATAGGTTGGTAATCGGTTGCTGCTGTCTCGTTGATCTGTTCAATTTGCTCATCGGTGAGAGGCCCGTCATCTGGTTCGTATTCTGGCGGTGGTGTCTTGTGACCATCTTCCCTAATATCTTCTACAGGATCCTCAATCTCTTCCTTGGGCTTTTCTCGTGCCCACTTGAGACTTTCTGTAGCAGCCAACAACATCATGATGGCTAGAGGATCAAACACGCACACTAACAGAATGATCACCCAACGCACAGCTCTTTCTAACACATTGGTATCTGGGCTGTCGCCGTAGATCAGTGCTGCTATGTATTTGATCGGACCAACTTCAGCTTCGACCTTGCGAACTTCGGCTGCGATTGGAGCACGGTCTTCATTGAGTGCTGTGATGCGTTTTTGGCTTTCTGCAATTTCCGCAAGCAGGCGCTGACGCTCTTTTTGTTGGCCACGCCTAACAGCCACAGCCTTGTCCGCACCTTTTGTGTCTGAACTGCGACCCATGACCTGGTCCACAGCCTCATCCATTTGTTTAAGGGATTTACGGCTAACATCTATGTTTTCCTTTTCAGTCTTGATTTTTTCATCGTAGATTGCAATTTTGGCACTGACATCTCCACTTACCAAACTCTGATCGCTGTGTGCCTTTGATAAGAAACCAAAGATACCCATTGATGTGATCAGCATCAACATCATCACAGCAGGAACCAAGTATAGTTTCATCAACCATCGGGCTTTGGACCAATACTCGTGTAGCCACAAGGTTACAACCACCTTGGCCACTTCTAAGATCGATCCCATGATCATGATGGGGATCACAGCCGCGGCAAAGATCGCAGTGAGACCTGCTATGCTGTAGTAGGCGGCAATAACGCTGAGGCTCAAGGCCACAGCCAAGGTTATAAGACTGAGAAACATAAGATTATTTACCGGGTGGTGCGATGATAGTAACACCACACTTTATGGCCACCCATGTGCCGAACTTTTCGTCGGGCACATCAAACCAAACACGCTCTTGTTTTTTTGAGTCTAGCCAGATGTTATGGCTCAATCGGCGTTTGGCTCCGGATTGACCACGCCAGTTACGGCCATATAAGGAGTTGGCTTCACGAATGATCTTGTACCAAAGTTCAACGCTGCTAATCTCCATGTAAACACGGTGCATGGGCGAGGGCGTTTGTTTAAGCGAATTAAGTGACTCAGACATACTCAGCGCAGAGGTCTCAATGTTAATAGACATTTCTACATCCTTTCCAGACTATTTCTCATAGCATACTCCCAGGAACATCCTGGTTTTGATCTTTCGATCGAGGTCTCGGTCGCAACCTACGAGATTTATGTTCGAATTGCTACGGAACAAGCAGGCATCTCGAGATTATGTTACCCTGCCCGCCCATCGAACTACTCACCTCCCCGCCCATGCCATGCAAGTATAGCAGGAACCAGGAAAGGTGTCAAGTCTAATCTGGCTCGCCTTGGCCCACAGTGTTACCATCTTCGTCGGACAACTCCAACGGGCCTAGCAGGATGTAGTCGGTATCATCACAGGACCAACCCAACTGTTCCATGCCATCGAAGTAGTCTTCTTCCCAAGCGGCCATGATCTCGCTCTGTTGTTCTTCAGTCATGTCAGCAGGCCAGTCCCATTCGGCCCAGCAACCGTCATCCATGTTATCCAGTTCCCAATCATAATCGCTTTCGCTGAGATTGTATTCGTCTGGATTTGCTAGGTCAATCTCGGGTTGTTCATCGCTTTCGCAATAGAATGTGCCCCAACGATAGCCTTCTGTGCGGACGATAGTTTCGCCATCTTTACGCCAGAATTGTTTTTCCACAGCATTCTTTTTGTGCTGTGTTTTCAGTGTCCACATTGCCATGATTAGTTCTCCGGTAAATCGCCGCCTGTGCAACTGCCATCCTCAAACCATTGAGCCATGGCCTGCTTGCGATATTGTGCCAAGTCTATCTGCCGGCGGCGTTCCAGCATCTCAGCATATTGCTCTTCCGAGAGTGCGTGGCTGGCATCACACCGGCCTTCAGGATTCAATGTCCTGCCGCAGTCGCACATCACTTGCATTATGAATCACGATCCATTTCGCATGCTTCGCGCACAAGGCTCAGGACCTCATCCACATTGATGCACAGGATCTTGGCCTGCACATAGTCGCCTTTTTTGTTGCGACCACCGGCTTCTACCATGAAGCCATTGTCATACATGTGGATTGAGAAGTTGTCATTTACTTTGACCAACTTGTCTCCAAGTTTATTCACTGTCTTTGCTGTTGCCATCATTTTCTCCTTAAAAAGTTCTTTCTGGGGGTTTATTCATTTCCAACGCTGTGAGGATCTTGTTCTTGACCAAGGTGGATCCCACACATACACCTCGACCACCACATTGGTCGATACAGAAAGCAGCAGCGATGCGAACCAGCCGTTCCACTGCTTCTGTTTGCTCGGGTGAGTATTTGAGTCCGGCTTCACTGGCCATGCGTTCGATCAATGAGTTCATTGATAACATTTCCAAGTGGCCAGATCATAATCCCAATGCCGTGTGTCGTAGAAGGCTAGTTCCACTTCGTATCCAAACACACCCAACATGATTCTAGCACCTGCGTGGTCACCTTGTAGTGTCCATTCAAACTGTAGATTGATGATACGGCCCGTGCGGTATCCATTGAACTCCCAGGCCTTGTTCTGGGTGATCAATCTTGATTTGCTCCACAGGATATCCCAAACCTTATCGGTTCGCCATGGATTGGCAATGCTGAAGTCGAGATTGATCATTGTGTCTGTTCCGCTAGTTTCTTATAGCCAGCCCAACTGGGATGTATTTTGTCAGCCTGAAGATTCAAGATTGGTAATACCGTGTCTCCGTGGTCTTTTGCTACTATCCGAACCATCTCTTGTACATCGGGTTTGATTGCTGGCAATATCCAAAACACTCGGTCAGCATCAACTCTGCCCCTGAGTTGTTGTAGTTCCCATAGTGTGCGAACACCTGCATGATCATTGGAACCTAGACTGATAATCACAGTTTTTGCATTGAGATTTTTATTTGAATTCTGTTTGTTCCATTGCCAACTGTTGATCCCACCCTTGGCATAGGCCACGCATTCGGGTCTATACTGATGTGTGCCAACTGCGATACTATCGCCAACAATCAAACAATCAATCATTGTGCTTTCCAAGTCTTCCAATGGCCACAATCTCTACAATGTGTTCCAGTCACGCTATCAGTTCCATTCATGGCCACCCATGTGATTGGTTTGGTATATCTGTGATTGCCAGTTGAACAGATTTCTTTACGGCGGTCTCGTGCGGTCATGTGATCGCCAAACACCAACCAGCCCCATCCTGCCAGGGCTGTGATGAACAACGCAGCACTGAAGTAGATCATACAATCTTGCCCAACACGCCGTAGATCAATCGGTCCAGTTCTTGCTGGTAGTCCGGGTTGCCCAGTCGACGCTTGTGCCAGATTGACTCCAGCAACAGTCGCATCTCATCAGCATCCACACCCTTGGTGTTATAGCCTACGCCACGATTCTCCAACTCTTCGATCAGGTCGTCGGTTTCGAACTCCGACATGTCAACATCAACTTCGACTTCTGTATAAATGGTTTTGTATGTCACGGTTTTTTTCCTGCTTAAAAATTCTAGCCACCAAAGTGTTTGATCACAGCATCCAGGTGGTGAATCATGATTTCGTTTCCGCTCACATCTTCAGGATGCAACCAGTATCCGTCAGGATTGGCGTCAGTCCGGGGATTTTTCTTCCACTCCGAGAGTTCTTTCTTGAGATAGTTTCTCTGCTCTTTAAGAGACAGCACAGTGATCCGATCGGCTGCTTCACCGTCTAGTGTGATGGGACCAATTCTTTTGCTCATAGTTTATCTCCTGCTTCAAATCCACGGAATCTCACAAATCTTGGGAACCTCAAACTGTAGGTTCCGTCTTGGTTTTGGGTGACTGCGTCAGCTTCGACTTCAACCACATGATCAAGCAATGTATCGCGTGAATTCCAATACCGCTGGCGATCATCGTCGCTAAAACCGCTACCAACATTGACTCTGATGTTTCGTTCATTGTCTACTCCTTCACAGATTATAGCACCCAAGCGGTCCGCATTGCGACCAGTTCCTTGTTCAAACCCCACAATATTGAGATCAACTGTTATGGTGGGCTTCCATTTCATCCAAAAGTCTGACCGCTTGCACTCGTAAGGGGCATCCAGATTCTTGATCATGATGCCTTCGAATCCGTTCTTCACAGCGTCTTGGGCATAACGATTCATCTGATCATGCCCTTCGGCTGTGTCCAGATCCACTTCATGCCCTGACATCACACGCAAACAATCAGTCTTGTCAAATCTGTTTCGTAGATTCTCCACCCACTTCAAGCGGAGGTGTTGGCGGGTATTACAATGCCCTTCTTTGAACTCATTCAACGGAATCAGATCAAACACATGATATACCATGCCTTCGGTTTGGGCATCGTTTTTGCGGTGTGCTTGACGCATGAGTTTCTGGAAACTCTCTCCCACGATCTCACCATCCAAGACCACACCACCCGGTCCCATGCCGCCCTTGACCGTGCCGTTGGCCACATTCATTAAAGCATCTGCGATCTGTGGAAAGTTAGCAAACTCTTTGCCATTGCGGCTATACAAGGTCACGCTGATAGGAGTGACCACTGCCAACACACGCACGCCATCCAGTTTGACTTCCAGGCGTTTGATGCCTTTCATCTTGGCCGGACGATCTGTTGAGTCCTGTGCCAACTGGCATGAGAACACTGGAATGCGATATTGTGTTCGGCCCAACACCTTGTTCAGGGTCTTGTCTGTTATGCCACAGCGGAGGTCTTTGCGGATCACTGGCACACATACCAAGTTCCACTCATCGCTGTCGAACTCTTCGCTGATGCTCTTTATGAGATCTCTGGCTGCATGGCCACTAGTGCTGCGAGTGCGTAGTGCTTCCAACAGACCCCAGAATCGTGGCCACGGATTGGCACGACCTGTGAGTCCAGCGGTCTCAGGCAGTTGCTTCACATGGAAGGTATGGAAGGGATTGTAGGCTTGGTAGCAGTTGAACAAAAAAGCCTGTGCATCGGCACTGCCAAGTTTCGCAGCCATCAAGGCTTTTTCAATAACCTTTTCCTTGTGGAGGCGGCTGTCGGACTCGGCCAGTTCCGTTATCCAGCCAGACGACATGGTGCCCTCATAGCGTGGATCATCAATGTCGTATGTGAATTCATTTGTCATTATTTACTTCCGTTGTTGCTTGGTCAATGCACACACAAATAAGAACTGGTCGTATGCTGCTTTCACTGCCTCATTGGTCAATAGGTTGGCGGCTTCTTGTTCCAATGCCTTCAAGCCTGCCTGAGCAATATCCCAAGAACTGGCTCCATTCAATGTGCATAGTTCATCACCAAACTCTTTGGCCAACTTCTTCCATGCTCGTTGTTGGCCCAGTGTGATAGGAGTTTGCTTGGGTTTCATTTCACTGGCCTTTTGCATGGCTTGAATCATGGCGTCTTCGGCCACCCGAGCAGCCGCAATCAAGGCAGCATAATCAGGATCGATGTTGTATCTGCGACTCTGCCCACCTGGATAGCATATCACAAGATGGCTGCCTTTGCCGAAACTATCTGTCAAGTCGCTATCGTATTCGGCCACAGGAACATATTTCCTGCCCACCTTTTCGTAATAGATTTTTTTTACCATGAACTGTTGTAGAAAACTTTAAGTCCCAAAAACGCTTCGGCCTTGGCTTCACGCACGAATTTCAAATCGTGTTCGCGATAATGATCGTCAGCATCGTTGCCGAAAAAGAATCCCGAGGTGCCAGGCAGGTTTTTGTCGCGGATATCCTGTTCCAACTGTTCAAGGTCGTTCCAGGTGAGTTCCAGTTCGTCGCCGTTGAATTCACCATTGTTGCCTCGAGATGTCCACAAGCGATGCATCCAGCCATGCAGGTTAGGATGCTTACGCCAATAAGCGATCTCGCGTGGTTCGGTTACACTGGGATTTACCATTGCACCTTTTTCTTTGTCCCACGCCTTTCCTTCGTCGTAGTCTGCCAGGGCACCAGCCTTGGCAGCCACATACGCATACATGTCCAATCCCATTATTCATCATCCTTGTTTGTCACTACGCCATCTTTCAATGTTTTCAATAACTGACGATTACGCTCATCTTGTTCTTTGCGGCCTCGCTTGGTGTCAATGTTTCGATCAACAACCATGCGATCGTAATGTCTTGCCCACACGATACCTTGCATGAACTGATCAGCACCCTCTAATGAGCCGGCAAACAAAATAGCATCACGAGTGTAGATGGGCAATGAGTCTTGTCCCCACGGCACCAATGCCACATTGTCTGCATCATAGTCATCGTGCCTGTAAGGAGCAAACTTCATGCCCAGTATGAGTGCTCGGTCCTCGAGCTCTCGGATCTTTTTGATTGTGCTCCAGCCTGCCATGATGTTTACTTGGTGCCGTAAGCAGCCTGCATCAGTGCATCCACTTCTGCTTCAGTGACTTCCACAGGTGCTTTCACAGCCTTGGCTTTTACCGCCTTGACTTTGACTTTAGACACACGCACCTTCAGTGTGCGAGCGGGCTTGGCTTTGGCTTTAGGAGCCACCTCTGCGCGGAGTGCGTCCTGCACATCAGCGAAAGCAGGCAGGGTCAACAGATACGCCACAGCACCTGCCTTGTCCATGCCGGAAGGCAGTTCAACGATGTTGATAGCGGTGTCACCCAGTTTGGCCAGTTGTTTGGCACGAGCGTCAGAGTTAGCAAAACGAACCTTGACATCACCTTTGAGAACGGAAGTACCAGCGAAAGTAAAAAGCATAAAGCCTCCTAGAAAGTTAACGAATGAAATGTATTGTAAACGAAAAACGGTTACTGGTCAACCACATCGACCCAGATGTTGCGACCGTAAACATTGTCTACCACAAACCCGGGCGAGCAAGGGCAAGAGCAACCGGCGTATTGGCTCCACTTGACTTTGGTATCTGGATTCCACCCTAACTGAGTGAACAGTTTGGGCAGCACTTCTTTGCGGTAGACGGTGTGTGGGCGAGTGTTGCGGTTGGACAGATTCGCCAACAGCGACTCGCCTTGCGGGTGAACATAGATACGAGTCTTGCTGTATTTGCCATGTTGCTCACCAACTTGAACTTTTGCTATTTGCATCGGATGCTCCTTGCTGCTATGTAGTTCAATTAAAATTTTCGGCTGTAATGTGTTCCAGATCTTCGCCGTGGAAGTCAGTGTAGATGCCCAGCACATGCCATTGCAAAAACTCTTTGATTTGAGCATCAGTAGGGGTCACACCGCCGTAAATCTCGGCAGATCGTTTGATGTTGTTTATGACGTTTTTTGGGACGTTAATGGTAACTTGCATTTGGAACTCCGGTTTGTTGCTGTGTATGTGTGTATTATAGCAGTTTGGACAATACGGGTCAACCGATTTCACCAACTTCAGTTGCGATTTCGTCTTCTGCTGGCATGCTTTCCAGCACATCATATACCATGCTCAACGGGATGCCCAAGCGACGAGCGATGCGAACAGGGTTCTCGCCCTCTTCCAACATCAGTTCGATTTCCATATACAGATCTGACATCTTGCTCATTTTTGATTACCCCAAATAGTGAGTGTGTACGATTACAACAAGGGCCAGATAGGCACCAACTACAATCCCAACTAGCAAACCTAATAAAAACATCTCGTGCTCCTCGTTGCGTATGTCCATATTATAGCAGTTCGAGCAATACCGGTCAACCCCACAAAAAAACCCTGCTCTGGGCAGGGTTTTTGTTGTTTTTCTGCAACTATCTGCTGCAAACTACAGTTGGCAATTTAGAAGTTGTATTCTACGCCCGCACCGTATTGTGTGACATCTGTGGTTGTGTCGATGAAACTCCAACGAGCATTGAAAGTCAATGCCTTGTTCATTGCATAAGCAACACCTACACCGCGCCCGGTTTTGCCAGTGTCGGTTTCACCGTAATTGGCCAGCACACTCAATTGGCTGGTGATTGCTTGGCTTACACCAATGCTCTTACCAGTTGTGCTTACATTAGATGCCACGTCGCTGCTGTACAGACCAAACACTGTGGTACCAGTACTGGCCAGGTTGTATTTCACACCAATGATATTGCTGGAACTAGAGATGCCATCGTCGTAACGAGCAAAGGTGGCACTGATTGGTCCTTGTGTATAGTCGATGCTGCCCGATGTGGTATTGGCGGTACCAGCGACTTCGCTGTTGGCCAATTGATAGTTAGCAGTGAATCCAGCGATAGGTGCGCTGCTCACAAACAATGCGTTCTGAACACGTGACCCTTGTGCATTATGCACAGTGCCCACGATAGTACCATAAGCATTACCAAACGAATCAAAGTTATCTAATGCACGAACTGCTGAGTGTTTATCACGGCCCATGCCCAAAGAACCCAGATTGTTGCTGAGATCAAATCGAGCAGTGCGGTCGCCTAGTGTAGTAGCACTTGGCGCATCTACAGCAACACCAGTTTCGAGAATGGCAGTAGCAGTGATACCACTACCAACATCACCGGTGGCTTTGAATCCCAAGCGAGTGGAATCATTGGTCAAGCGAGTAAGAGGGCTAGCGGTACCCAGGGTGTATGATTCTTCGTACACACGAACTTTGCCGTAGACGCTGACTTGAGGAGCGGTTTGTGCTGAAGCAGCACTTGCGGCCAATGCCAGGGCCAAGAGTAAAGCATATTTCTTCATGAAGTTTTCCTTTTTAAAAATTGTTAGGTGTGCTTGTGGCACAACATTACTTAGTAATAATACTGATATCCTTGCTATTTTACGACCAAATTGGCTGCTTCTGCCTCTGAATAGGTACTAGGAATCAGATTTGCCTGTGGCGGAACTGTATCTGGTGTACTAGGAATAGTAGTGTCAAATCCTATATTCACCGAACTAAGGAATGCCTCATTACGGCCTTGTCTCAAACAAGCCACTATGGCCTGCCCCCCTTGTGTGTTGAGATCAGCCACAGTCTCAAGGAATTGACTAGGCCCATTCTCTTCGGTGTCGAGTCCGTAATTAGGTAAGTTTTGTACAAACCCCATAATAGGTCCACGACCTGTGGACGGTAATGCACCGATATCGATAGTAGCCAATGATAGATTGGTTCTTTGCCGACTTAGACTCGCAGCCATGTCTGTGAAATTGGTATTGAGATTGCCACTCTGTGCAGGATAAGAACTTTGGATTCCAGATACTTCAGATGCTGCATTACTGATCAATGCATTCAATGCTGCATCCACATTGCCATAATTTCCTTCTCCTGGACCAGGAGGGATGACCACATTACCAAGATTACCCACATTATAGTCGCCATTCACCGTGGCTGTCATCCTGTTGTACGTCACAATCAATGTGCCAAATATGCCTGCTGTATTCATAGAGTTGATCGTAGTGGTTACATTGGTTAGATCACTGGTAAAAGGTATCCCCACTGCTGCTCCTAATAGATCAGTCAATACCAAGGTGCCATTGGGCCCAGAGCCAGTGGCATAATCCGCAGCATAAAATGCTGCCACCGATGCAGGCACGGCTTGTTGCAATGCAGATATAGCAGGAAGATCTCTAGTGGTCTCCATGTTACTGAAAGCTGCTGCTAATTGAGGTAAGGTAAGACCACTGACATTTTTAATCTGCTGTAAACTGACTTGGATGGCTTTGCTAGCCAAGGCCTGATCTGGTGGCACGATTCTACTCAGGCGTTGATAAGGTATAACAGTGAGACTACCTTGTACCAAAATAAACTGCGGTAGATAAAATAACAGTTTAGAATTTACCGTTGCTTGATTATTATCGTAAATGGCTCTCAACACCGATGTAGTATCTTGATTATAAACCCGTACTGTGAGGCTGGGATAACTGTTGGGAAATATCTTCACAGGGTTCAACAAATCCGCCATGGTTTTAATGTATGGTGTGGTCACCCTGAATATAGCCAACACTTGTTCCAAGTCTGTGCCAGTAATAGTGGTCATAGCCAAGTAGGCTCGTCGTTGTACTGAATCATCTACTTCGGCATCTGGATTGGTCAGTTGATCAATACCACTATCGGTGAGTCCTACCTGTGTTAATGCTGTGCTGATGCTGGGAGGTATATTGGTCACTGTGCTTAGTTGACGTAACAATGCTGCCGGAGAGCCAAAATTACCTAAATTATTGAGATCAATAAGATTGCCTAATGCAGTGAGATCTGCACCGAATGTTTCCATAGCCAAAGTCACATCAGTTAGACTACCGGTGATCAAACTATTCATAGTAGTAAATGTTGATCCTAGGTAAGTCTGGCTGTTGATGCTGCTATTGATATAATCATTGGTGGCGACCACATATCCCTGTGCAGCAGGGAACACCTGAGCAAAAACTGTGGTGCTACCATTACCAAGGTCTTGGGTTGCTTGTGAGTTGATTATACCTGTGAATCCCGACAAGGCGTTGGTACCTAAACTAGAATAGGCTGCGGGAGTATTGTCGGCCAACGCAGGCACAGTTCCTGTGCAAAATGTGACCATGTAACTTAATGTATTACCGCTAATGTTAGCAGCGGTATTAGAATAAGCAGCATTGACCGCGGTAAAATATGTCGAAATCAACGAAGTGCTATAGTATGCACTATCTGCCGCTGTCCATGTGTTGGCCACACTCACTCCATTATTATTGCTCAGTGTAGCACCGGCAATCATCTGTAACGGGGTTAATACACCAGTGACCATGTTTATGCGGCGAACACATCAAAGCTGCCAGTGGCTATGCGAGTGCATGCAAGTAATGGATCACCTATACGTGCTACAGGACGTCCGTTTACAAAAACTGAACGACTGCCCATAATAATTGGTGCCACATGTGGCGGGCATACCATTGGAGCCGGTAGCAAATGAGGACTACTGATATCTCCTAGGGCAGCCAAAGGTAACCCATTGACAAATACGTTAGGACTACCTGTGGCAATCACATAAGGACTGCAATGTGGTATTCCTATATCACCCAATCTCGCTACTGGTCTTCCCATACGCTTTCTCCATAAGTTGCATAAGACGATCTGGCCAGGCATCTATCTCTTCGTGCTGCTGGTGGGTATGCGGCCCTGGAGGAATTTCTGGAATGAATTCTAACACATGGTCTAGATCATCGGGTATGGATTCGTATTGATCATACACTTCAATAACATCATGCCGCATGATCACGAACCTATGTCCCATATTGTATTTATAGTAGAAAAATCACACCAATTGTATATTGGTGGTGCTTTGCATGTATTGGTCAGCAAAGGTTTTATCGCTGGCCACAGCCACGGTCACTGTAGTTTTGCTCAAAGAGATATCTTTGTCTGGTGACACAGTAAACAAATAAGGCATAAGCCCAGGACCTTTAGCACCCATGGCAATGACCATGGGTTTTGAAAGTTTGTAGTGTGTAGCAGTTTCTTCATTGAGTCTGGCCACTAGTTCCTCACCTGATGTGAGTTTGAATGTGACTACTTCATTTGCGCTGACGCCTTTATCTATTAACATTTAATCTCCGTATCCGCCGGCGGTTTCTTCAATGTATTTTCTCAGTTCTGTGAATCCGCCAACGTGATTGTTGTTCACAAAAATCTGTGGTACTGCTCTTGCTGTGGGCACTGCTGCCAACAGGTCTTCTCGGGTGTATCCATGCCCGATTTTCTTTTCTTCGTATGCGATGTTGCGTTGCTCTAATAGAGCTTTGGCTTGGTCGCAGAAGGTACAGTTGTCTTTGCTCCAGACTATGGCTTTCATTTTGTTTTTCCTTATAGATTGGGTAGTTGGTCGTAATCGAGACTTTCGCTCATCACGCCAATAACATAGTTAGTTGATTCGTTCTCTTGCAGTGCAGTTTGTTTCTTCGAAGTATCTGAATGCTTGTTGAACCATGGAATGGGTGTGTTTCTGGGTGCAGGAGATTGATACTTGATACCGATATCTTTAAGTGCTCCTACTGCTGTGTAATCCACAAAGTCTTTGAGAATATTGGCATTGAGACCAATCACCGGTCCTCGGTTAAACAAATAGTCCGCCCAGTCTTTTTCTTCTCGTATCACATCCATGTATAACTCGTATACCTCGGCTTCACATTCTGCTTTGGCTTCTGCGAAGCGCGGATCTTCTTTGATCACTTGGTTGATCATAAACGCTGTCCATTCTTTGTGCAACAGTTCATCCTGCAGGATCAAACTGATGATGTTACCATTACCGATGAAGATTTTGTTCTCCACCATGGCCAGGCTTGTGGCAAACGATACCATAAAACGGAATGCCTCTAGTGCGTAACTTGCGTGTAGTGCCATCCAAATTGCCCGGATGTGACTTTTTTCATTTACTGTTTTAGGATTGATCTCTTTGAAGCAATTGAGTTCGTGCAGTTTATCATAGTAGTTGCCCACCGAACTTGCCATGTCAACGATCTCTTGTGTGTCGTGAATGGTGTTGAACACTTCTTTGGGCACATTGTAAATATTGCGGATGATATGACTGTAACTGCGGCTATGGATGTTGGTCTCAAAGAAACTCCAGTTATACATCAAGGCTTCCAGTTCAGGCAGGCTCACACAGGGTGTGAATACCTGTGCTGGACCACGACCTTGTAAACTATCCAAGGCTGTTTGCCGCAATAGGTTTGAGGTGAAGATATGCTTCACAGCATCACTTGCATCTTTGAAGTCGTTGGCATCTTTGCTGAGACTAATCTCTTCAGGTACCCAAAAGAACCCACGAGCGGTCTGTTCGATCTTTTGTATCTTGTTGTATTTGACTTCTTCGAATCGTTGGATGGTAACTGGGCCCTCGGGGTCCAAGAACATCTTGCGATTGAGATAGTCTGTTTTTGTTGTTAGGTTGTATTGTGCTTTTGACATTTTATTTTTCTATTATTTCGATTGAAAATATTACACCGGTTTCTTTGATCCATTTATCCCAATATATCTGCCAGGTAGGATCTGTGGGTTTACCGATATCTAGTGTAGTTTTATCTTTCCATTCATATCCTACTTCAGGAACTAATGTTAACAACCCATCGTCTATCAACTGTTGTCTAAATGCTAATTGCCTCGACTGAGATTGTGCAAATTCATCTTGCTCTGCCGGTGTCAAGGTTTTGATCCAAGATGGAAATTGTATCGGGGTTGTTCCTTCGGGCCATGTGTATACAAATTTTGAAATTACTCCCATGTTTATTTCCTAAAGTTTGCATGCTTCGCAGTCTTCTGCATCATCAAAATCAATGGGCATGAGTGGTGCATCTTCTGCCACCTCTTTGCTACCTTGCTTGTTGATCAGGCTATAGTAAAAAGTTTTCAATCCCCACACATGCGATTGCATGAGGTTCTTGGCTATCAGTGTGGTAGGTACTTTGCGATCTGCAAAGTGTGCAGGGTTGTAGAATGTGTTGGTTGAAATACTTTGATCCACATATGCTGCGATCACTGCTGCGGTTTTGAGATAGCCTTCACAGTCCTTTTGTTCCCACATCATCTGATACTTGTTTTTCAATTTGTGATATTCAGGAACCACTTGCACAAAACTTCCTGCTTTGCTTTCTTTCACACTGATCAGACTCATTGGCATTTCAATACCATTGGTTGAGTTGATCACCACTGAACTGGATTCCACCGGTGCTACTGCCATCTGTGTAGCATTACGCACACCATGAGTTTTCATGTTGGTGCGTAGTGTTTCCCAATCCAGTTCGGGAGAAAAGTCAGTGAGTTCATTCACGCCCTTGGCTCGCAATTCCCAAGGAAATACTCCTTTGCCGTAGCGTGTGTGTTCGCTGCCTAAACATGCGCCGCGTTCTTGTGCCAATTCCACTGACGCTTCGGTGAGATAGAAAGCCATGTGTTCCATCCAAGATTTGATCTCAGCTAGAGCATCCTTCTCCCCGTAACGCAGGCCTCTCTTGGCGTGCCAGTAGGCAAGGTTTGTGATGCCGATGCCGAGTGGTCGGATCTCGTCGTTGGACAGTTTTGATTGGATGGATAAGAAGTCTTGGTAATCAAGAATGTTATTGAGACTGCGGTGCAGAATGCGGGCAGCACGGCGAATATCTTCTGGATTACGGAAGGCTCCCCAGTTGAGACTTCCCAATGTGCAAAGTGCGATGCGACCATCAGTATCATCCAGCCGCTTAAAGGAACGAGTAGGTAAAAGTATTTCACAGCAAAGGTTACTCTGGTAGATGGTGTGATATTCCGGATCAAACGGTCCTTGGTCCATCACATTGTCGATGAACACTAGATATATACGTCCAGTGTCTGTTCGTTCTTTGAGAATACCACTCTTGAAAACTTCTTCCGCAGCCATCGTCTTCTTACGCAGGCCTTTCTGCTTTTCATATTTGCAGTAAAGTTCTTCAAACAGTGCAGTATTTTTATAAAATGCTTCATATAAGTCAGGAACCTCGTTAGGGTCAAAGAATGTTATGTTTTCTTTGTTCTTGAAACGCCGCCAGAAAAATGCGGATAGAACCACACCATAATCCATGTGTCGAACACGGGTTTCTTCTGTGCCTTGATTGTTCTTGAGAACAATAAGATCATCAAACTGATGATGCCAAATAGGATAAAAAACAGTAGCACTTGCATTGCGGATACCTCCTTGTGAGCACGAGCGTAAGTCACCGAACCACTTCTTCAAAAAAGGTATCATGCCGGTATGCATGATTTCTCCACCACGGATAGGCGATCCTAATGGCCGCAACCTGCCAATCTCAAGACCAATGCCGGCACGCTTGCTGGCATACTTGGCCATCATTTCTCCCGAGGCAAAAATGCTATCCAAGTCATCATCACTACGGATAAGAACGCAAGAACTGAATTGCTTGGTAGGTGTTCCCAATCCAGCCAACACAGGGGTAGCGAGTGTAAACAGACCATCACTGGCTGCATTGTAGTATTCCTTGATATACCGCATCCTGGCTGTGTTGGGCTCTTCCTTATGGAACACTGTGGCCGCTGCAACCATGTAACGAACTTGAGGTGTTTCATATGTTTCCTTAGTAGCACGATTTTTAACAAGATATTTTTCAATCAACTGCTCAATAGCAGCATAACTGAGATTTTCATCCTTGTCATGATCGATCATGTCCTGCATGCGATTCCAGTCGTCCTCGCTGTACCACTCTAACAGTTCAGGAGTATAAAGACCCGTGGCCACATTCTTCTTAACTATATCATAAAGGTGAGGAGGATCGTAACTGCCATATACGTCTTTGCGTAGCATTGATAGGCGTTGTTTGCCGGCCACGTATTGGTAGTTGGTATGTCCTACATCAGGATTAGATTCTACATCAATGAGATCCACAATGGCTCTGAGTGTGATACCATCAATCTCCTTGGTTGTGATTCCATCGTAGAAATGCATCTGTGCTTTGATCTCTACCATGCTTTGACTTACGTCTGCTATACCTGAACATACCTTGGCAATCTGTGTCTGCCATTTTTCCAATGCCAACGGTTCTTTCTGACCGTTTCTTTTGATAACTGTGATTTGTGTCATTTCTGCTCAATATAGTTGTTGTTTTACTTCGCTTTGCGCGATGTGATGTTTGCTTTGTTGGAGGTTGGTATTTAAGCCAAGGTCTCGCCCCCAATTCAATATATATTTTCCGCCTTGAACTTGGACTAAATTGCCCTGTTCGGTTTCCACTAGCACAGCATCTTGTATATCATCGCGATCCAGCACAGTGATAGTATACAGGATTCCTAGCCCGCGAGCAAGATCACAATAGATATTGTCGCTCAAAAGTTGCCAGGGATCAGGCCAATCTTGCCGATCGTCCCAGTGCAGATGATATGCACGCCACGGGGTTTGTTGCCACCAGGTATTGATTTCTGTCAAGGCATCGGGTGTAGGGAGATCTCGAACACGATCGCGCAATGCTGTCCACGCCGCTAGGCGTTGTTCAAAGGTTGAACACCACATCAAGCAAGTCTGGTTACTGAATAATTTATAGTGGCACCGGATCCGGTACTGGTAGTTGTAGCCAACCAACTTACAATGCTGGCTGTTTCACTTACAGAGAAAGTCACGCCGGTCGATGCATTTTGTACACCTGTGTCGGATCCTTGCAATCCAGTGCCTGACGCATCTGTGCCGGCTACAATAGTATACACACCAGTCCTGGTACTGGTATCTCTAACTATGGTGTAGTTGATCTGAATGGCACGAATCGCTGTGGCATCAAAGGTCAATATAGTTTGCGACGCAGTATTATCTAGCAATGTACCATGTACTCCGGTTTCACGAACATACACACCTTGTTGCGTTTGGCTGGCTCCTTCAAATGCTATGCTGACTCCGGAATTGATGTTGATACGAGGGTAGGTACCGGAATATGCAGTGGTACGTTGGAACATGTCACCAATGCTGACATTGTTCTGCCCTACGAAATCAATTACCGAGGCAGCGGGTGCTGTGGTTCCATTGAAGTGATTACCTACATCATAGAACACATTGTACCCACTGGCATTTAATCCAGTATTGGCTGCGATACTGATACCCTGCTCATAGATGTTATCAAAAACATTGCCCAAGATGCGGAATCCTGTAGGACCACCATTGACCGGGGTAGGATCACCCAACAAGATGCCTTGATACAAGGTATCAAATGTGCTTTCAGTGATCAACACACCGGCTACTTGATTGGGAGTATTCACTCCCCAGGTTGTACCACTGAACAAGCATCTACGGAAAGTGATGCTACTACATACCAAACTTAAAGTGGATGCAAAGCGAACTCCGGCTATGTTGTCAACAGTATCTACTAGATCAGTAGTGGTCAATGACCCTTGGAAACTCACATCTACAAAAGTACATTGTTCGGCATCTTCTACCAAGAACACATCCACCAGATCCAAACTCTTGAATCCCATGTTAGATATCGTTATATCTCGCGGCGGTGTGGCACCGTTGTTGCCGATGTTCACACCTGTTTGTTGAAGGCTATCTCCAAATCTTGCCACATACTCACTGAGAGCAGAAGTAGGGCTAGATATGTCCATCACGATTACGCTGGAATTGATGCCTTCGCCACACAACATTGCATATGGGGGGATCACAATTGATTCATTAACTAGGTATTGACCGGCCGGGAAGAACAACGAACGACGTATTTGTGGATTTGATTCTCTACAATACAGTTGATACAAAGCACGGTTGATAGCCTCTGTATCATCTGTAACGCCATCACCCACTGCACCAAAGTCTAGTACACTGGCATATTGATCCAGCCATTGCTGGAGATTTAAACTTACTGGGCTGCCCGATGTGGCACCAGTCTGCACAGTATACCCAGCAGCCTCGCCTTTGTAAGTGTATGCACCATTTACCAGTAAGAAATCTGAGAATTCAGTGAGAACTTCAGTGTTACCAATTACTGGAGCGCCTTCTTGCAATGTGCCATTGCCGATGAACAATCGACGTTCATCAATAGCCCAGCCTAATTCTGCACCGGCCAATTGAGGCAGGTTTTCTGCTAGACCTTTGCGGTTTGTTATTCGTGATACTTGAACTATTGCCATGGGAGTCCTAATTCTGTGCTGTATTTAGCCAGAATCCACTTGGGCTGCTAGATGTGCCGGGTGTAGTATTCTTCTACTTTGCGCCACCACAGATCACGATATCGATCATATTCTGTGCCCTCTAACACAAACTCTTGGTACTGCGGTTTTGAGATAAGATTGTGAGCGGCATCAACATCAGGTTTCACACACATCAAAATCACACCTTTGCGTATTTTTGTGCCATGCAGTTCATTGTGTGCTTCTGCATAGGCGCATAACTGCACAAAATAATCATCAATCCATTCACGCTTTTTGGGTTTGTTGGTTTGCTTGTAATCCAGGATTGATTCATCATTTAAGTGTATACCAGCACCATCAGTTGTGCCTGCGTAGATCTTTGGAAAGTACAGCGGAACTTCTATGCCCCAAAATTCACTTACATTTTTCAATCCATCACGAATCACTGTTTTGGCCATCTCGTGGCTTGACCAAGAAAACGGGTTAGTTCCTCGTTCTTTGATCTCACCCTTCTTTACATAGTCCTCAAGATAGGTGTGCATCCTGGTGCCACGGTTGGCTGCTTCTGTGGTTATCTGCTGTGCTTTTTCTACCCCTACAGCACGCCGCCAATTGTGTAGTGCTGCCTTGCTGGCTTCACTTTTGGTCTTGTCCAGGATTGTGGTCACACTTGGTAAGTTGTTGCCATCAGGTGTGGCATAGAATCGTTTACCCTCTATTGTGACTCGGGGTATAGGTTGATAGTTAAATTTTGGATTGTACAAGTTAAACTCTAAAACTTTCTCCACATCCGCAGCGATCGCGCTCGTTAGGATTAGAGAATTCGAATCCTTCGTTAAGCCCTTGGCGCACATAGTCCACGGTCATACCTGAAAGATATACTTCGTGTCGTTTGTCCACTATCACAGAGAAACCTGGTTGAGCATAGTTTATTGTGGTATCGTCGGTAGTGTGTTGATCAACGTATTCTAACACATAAGCCAGTCCAGAGCAACCTGTAGTTTTCACTGCCAGTCGAATACCCACGCCACCGCGTTTCTCTAGTAGTCGTTGGATTTTGATTCGAGCAGTGTCAGTTAACGAGATCATGCCTGTTACGGTAATCTGCTACTGCGGCTTTGATAGCGTCTTCAGCAAGGATGCTACAATGGATTTTGACTGGTGGCAGCGCGAGTTCTTGAGCAATCTCTGAATTTTTAAGAGCTGCGGCTTCGTCCAACGACCTACCTTTAACCCACTCGGTAACGAGACTACTCGAGGCAATAGCACTGCCGCATCCGTAGGTTTTAAATCTTGCGTCTGTGATGATGCCATCTTTTACCTTGATCTGAAGTTTCATTACATCACCGCATGCAGGTGCTCCTACCATACCGGTTCCAACATCGTCATCGTCCTTGGCGAAGGATCCTACGTTGCGTGGGTTTTCATAATGATCAACTACTTTGTCTGAATATGCCATAGATTGTTCCTTACATTGTAAGCGATTTACTACACGGTGTCAATCTGTTTGGATCAAACGCCGCGATTCTTTTTCAGTGCGGATTGTGCGGCGTTTGCCACGATGTCTTGTGCTTGGTTAACTGGCATTTGTACCGGTCCGGTTTCTTCACCACCTTTGAATGTGAGTTCTGTAGCATCGGGACTCATAGGATTGAATATACCGTTAAGTGGAGGTTGACCTACCAAAGTCTGCAGAGTCTCAGCATTGATATCTATGCCCATGCTCTGTGCTCGGTTAATAAATGCCTGCACTGGCATTTGCATTTTGGCAGAAGTGTCTTCGGCACGACCAGCAGCAAACCGGGCCAGGGCCATGAGTCTGTCTGCTGTATCGTCGGCTTCTACTTCATTGATCCGCATTATCTGCGTCCACGACCTAGAGCTGCTGCTGGCGCGGCTGCACCTGGTTCTTCGGGTACAGGTACTTCTGCTGCCACTTCGACTTCACCTTCTGGAGGAGGACCGGCAAGGCCCATCTCGCCACCGGGCGGCATGCCTGCTTCGGCTCCTGGCATTGCCACAGGACCTTGGCCAGTGACCACTCCTAATGCTTGTTCCAGTTGTTGTTTGCTACCTTGCAAGTTCTGTACCAATCCACTGAGTGCTGATTGTGCATCGTTGTTGAATTGTGCTGCTTGTTCTTGGCCAATCTGATTCTTGATACTATCAACCAAAGCAGGCAGTTCTTTGAATTGCATCTCGGTGCTGTCTTCGATCATGTCTTGCATCTTGTCAACCATATCTTGTGCAGCCAACACCACTTGGGCTTGCTGTACTTCACCTTCGCTGAGGTAATAACCATTGGATCGAGCACGTTGACGCCATTCCATGGCGGTGACAGCGGTCTTTTCTTTGTTGAGTTGGTTCTGCAGATCTGTAACTTCATCTTTCTTGGTCTGAAGTTCGGTTTCCATTTGTTTGATCTTGGCTTGTTTTTGTTGAGCCATCATGGCAGCGTTTTGTTGAGGATTCATTCCCGGACTGTTCGGTGTTCCAGTTTGAGGATTCTGTTGAGCCATTTCATCTTCGTAGATCCGGTCAGCCAGCGCCTGTTCCATCATCATCATCTTGAGATAAGCAGGATTCTTTTCGCTGTGATGGCGAGCAGGGCTAGAACGCACTTCGCTCAACACACCGCGCACTTGGCGATACATGCTGTGCAGTTGCTTGCGATTCAGCGAATCAATTTGCACTCGTTGATCAAAATGACCCTCGAATACTTTAGCGATTTGTTGTGTAGGGCGTGTTACGGCCAGTTCGTTTAGTTTCATCTGAGTTTCCTCGTAGTTGCCAGTATTTAGCCAAATTTATACATTTCGCTAGTTCTTTTTCCAGTATCTGGCTTTGCTCTTGCCTGGCACTTGTCTTGTTGATCAAGTTTTCCCAGGTGTGCCCGGATGTGCGCTCAGCTAGGCTGCGCCGCACATATATGTCATTTCGCAATCTTACAATAGATTGATCTAGTTCTTTGATCTGTCTAGCTAGATTAAGATGGTTTAAATTATCCGCTATGCACCAGGCCAGGGCGGATTTTGTTCCTGAAAATGTGCCAATGTTGTCATCTCTAACACACACTTGGAACAAGCCCTCTTTAGGATGTATAGTGTATTTGCCAAATGCACGGTATTTTTCTCCGTCCTCAATGATCACTTGATCAAGGATACGCGGCAGTTCTCGTTCTGCTAATGCAGCAAGTTTGCGACTGGCTTTCATGCTAATACGTAACGTGATACTAGCCACCCCACCGTGGCAATAAGAAATCCAATAACACCTATGCCCCAACCAATCAATTGATCATTGCGTTTGGCGGCCATTCCATGAACCATCTCATGAACTTCTGTTATCATAGTTTTTAAACTACCGATACTGGTGTTAGCTGATGCCAATTGAAATTCAAGATTACGATAGCGCTCGGCACACAGTTCAACGTGGGCTTCGAGGCTTTTCTTTTCAATATCTGTGGTGTCCATGAAGTTATTTATGGTCCAGAGACTCAAACCAAATGTTCACATCTGGGTGTAATAATGTTGTAAGTTCTTGTTCTACATAGTTTATTACAGGAACGCCGTTACAGGATTGTTTTAATCGGCCCACTGGATCATTGTCAAGTCGAAATACATCTTCCTGATCTGTGTCAAAATCAAACTGCCATTGACGCTGATTTAATCTCACAGGAGATATCCGCAAAGGTTGTGTGTATAGACTTACCAACTGCATCAGTGTTTCCCAATTGCGTTGTTGGTTACGGCTGCGTAACCAGGTGGCCTGATCTGTCACTGATTGTCCTTGTTGGTCAGTGATGGGCAAGGTATTGGGACGAAAATGCCCGGTAATGCCAGTGGGTCTACAATCAAAATCTGTGGTTACTCGTATGCTTAGGGTCATACAGTATTTACGGCCAAAAAAAAGCCCTGGAAATAAACCAGGGCCTGTTTTTACCGCGTTGCGGATTAAGAGTTGTAACCAGTGTTGAAGTTGGTTCCGCTTGTGGTGAACACAGCGTTACCGGCACATGAATTCAACTGGATGTCTTGACCGCCTGTTGACACTGTAGCAGCATTGGCTGTGGCCAACAGTGTTACATTGCTGTAAGCGCCTGTAGGATACAGAGCCAGGTTCAGTATTGTAGGTGCAGCTGGGCTGACCTGATACATTGCCACTGTAGATTTGGTTTGAACGGCTTGCAAAATGTTATTGATGTAGCCATTGACGTTACCAGAAGTAGTCAGTGCAGCGTTGGCGACCAAGCTGAAGAAATCCAGCTTGGGACCTTGGAAGTTAACCGATCCGGTGTTAGCGATGTTTGCGGTACCTTGAATGTTACCATTGGCCGTGTCCATGTTGAACACTGGTTGCATCGTACCGTTTGTTTTTGTAAATCCTGCCATTTTAAAATCTCCTAAAAAGTGGGTTTTTGCCCTACTCTTATTTATGAATCTGGCAAAAAAACTCGGAGTTGGCTAGTTGTTTCTGGCTTTATTTCTAGCAGTGAAGTCAAATCTATTCACTGCTTTGCCATAGCCTGCAGGGGTAGCAAACACCCATCCTTCATTGCCCGGTACTTGTGCATCTAACTTGCCCAGCAGATCCAGTTTCAAATCATGCAGCAATTCAAACAATAAGAACGCAGCGGCTAGCCCTTGTTCGTTTGAGGTGGGGCTACGCAAATACTGCGCTATGTTGCTGACCTTTTGTTGTGTTTGTGTCTGTTGCAACCAGGACATGAACCCAGGCACTAGGTCACGGAAATCACCTGTGTACGCAGCATGTCTTGGATCCACACGCTTGTTGATGTAATCTATAGCCAACTTAGCCAAGTCGGTGATCTTCATGGCTCGTAATTCCATGGGATTGAACAATGTGTCTATGGCTGCTCGATTCTGGCGCAGCAGTGTTCGGATCTTTTTTGCTATGTCGTTGTTCTTGGGCACAGATTGAGCATAGATCGGTTCAATCAAAAGCAATCCTGCTACAGGATTAAATCTCACGCCGCTGAGTGGTTGCTTTTCTGCATCTGCATCCGCATACATAGTATGTACTGCTACGCCAACTTCACTGTTGGCTATTTTTTTTCCTAGATCACTGGCCACCGGAATACGATATGTCACAGTGTTGGGTCTAAATACCAAGTTTCCAGCAGACTTATAAACTGCACCAGACACAATTTCTGCTTCTGTTGCTGGCAACGGGTCATCGGTTTTGGTCCAGTACACTAGATCACCCTTGACATACCCACGGAAATTTTCGGGTGTGGCTGCTTCTAAATATGGCCAGATAGTTTCGTATGTAGGCAATAGGGTTTCAATTCTATCGGCTTTATTACCTTTAGCAGCAGCATTGGCATCTCTTCGAGCCATGTCTGTAGCAACCTCATCGGTACTGGTAAACAATCTTTCCGCAGTGAATCCTGCATCATCTGTGAGCACAAACTCACCGGTTTCGGGTTTACGACCAAACACCACAGCAGGTTTACCATCCCATTTCACCGAACCTGTCTTGGGATCAGCATAAAATCCATCAGCTATTTGCAGTGCTCGATCTACTCCTGCTGATCCACTACGGAATATGTAATCTTCCAAGTGCTCAATGCCCTTGGCTTTGCCGCCCACAGCCACAGGTTCTTGTTCGTACAGTTGATATGATCGCTTGGTTTCGATCAAGGGTTGCATGCCTTGATTCACAATGCGATCGCGCAAGCGAGCCAGAAAGTTGGCATCACTTTCACGCACGGTCATTTCGGGCTCTCGAATACCTTCGCTGGCTAGATACTCACGGAAGTCTTTTACTTTGGACTCGCGATCAGGATCATTGCTGAGTGCAGCATAGATTGATTCTACATTCTTTAAGTTGTCACGAGTGGCACCGCGACCTAACAATACACTGGCCACATAGTCAGGATCTAATCCGCCACGAACCAATTCATTTGTAGTTCGAGAGAACATGCCGTTAGCACCAACTTTTAGCCCTTGTTGTTTGGCTATGCTCGACATTAATACATTTCGATTCATGCCTTTGTATTCTGAGTCCTCGCCACCACTGTAATAAAACCCGCCCCAGTCTAGGTTAGGAAAGAACATAAAGTCAGTCTGCACAAATCCACGATTGGCATCGCCGGCGATAGGAGTGCGTAGATGTACTTCGCCCCGCTTGCTCACATATTCTCTAGGATCCAAGCCTTGGCTTTGCACAAATTGTGTAAGTATACCGGCTAGTTGGTCTTTGCTTACTTCATTGAGATCCACAGCGAGATCCAAGTCGCCAGATGAGGGTTTCTTGCCCGTGGACCCTAACCAACGCTCCTGGGGGAATTCTATGCCGGTTACTTGTTCTATCCAACGTATAGTGGCAGGAATATCTTGACGATTGATTCGTTGTGTGAGCGACTCACCATCTTTGGTTTTGAATACGTTTCCGCCTTCTAGCAGTTTATTGATTTGCATGACTACGCCTTACGGTTCTAGCAAATCTGCCTGCATCCCGGGTACGGATTGCATTCAGCAGTTTGCGTGTGAGATTCTCTGCTTGCTCCGGTGAATATGAAGCATCTATCTGTTCTAACAAGTTGATGGCACCAGCAATGATATTCGAGGCGCGGCTTTCTATTATCAAGTCACGTTCACGCTCGATATACATAGAATCTAATTCTTCCAACAGACTACGGGTGCGTTTTTGCATTGTGTTCAAGGGCCTTTGAGTTATTTATTGGTTTTTGTGATAAAAATCAAAAGTTTATCCTGGACATGGTGTTCCAGATTTCTTCACGATCGGGATCATACGCAGTCCATTTGTGATTGCAAATGCGATTATGTAATTCTTTAGAAAGTACTGGATTTATTTCTATTCCGGCAGCCGGCATGATCGATTCGACTAACCATCGATAATGCAGCAACGGCAGTGGTTGTATTTCGGTCCCTCTGCAATCTAAATTGGCTGCAAATTTATCTTGCTCATCGTTACTGGTATCAATGTATCTAGCATTTTGTTGTAAAACATATGCGGATATCAGTTTTTTTTGTATTTGTTGTCTCTGCAAAGATTGATCGGGCTGTATGTAAAAATTATGATATGTTTTGATAGCATCCTGCTCACTGGCACTACTACACCACCATAATCCGTTGTTGGTTTTATAAGTGTTACAATGATATACCAAATCGGATTTTACAATATCTGCCCACTGATTATCTTGTATGAGTTTATCAAATCGTTGGTGGTTCGGCCACTGAAAAATCACTGTGGAATATTCAATGTTATGAGCAAGCAGTTCGTTGATCAAGAATTCGTGGCCTGCGCCAACTGCACTTATCACAGTCACGTCGAGATCGGGCCTTAGTGCTTGTAAGATTTGTGGCCATTCGGGCCATATGTGCCCATGAGCATAACCATCCCCAAGACAAAATACCTTAGTAGTATCTGTAGTATCTTCCATGTGCCAGTTCAAATTCTGCTTCGTGATATCTTTTTACCAAACTGTTATTCCACAGATTTGGATCATATAAAAAAGAATTTAAACTTTTCCATCGATCCATGTGTTTTTTAATTTCTGTCCCGGCCACTAGATCATAAAATTCTGTTGTAGTTTCTACAATGTCTGACAACTCTAAATTTTGATATTGTGGGATAGCACCAAATGCTTGTATGTAGTTTTTTGCAGTCTCTCTTTGTTTGTCAATGAGTTCTATATCAGTTAGGTGTCTGATATGATCTTGTTTAGAAAAATATAGATTCCATGCCCTGAGCCATCGATAAATTTTGCTCCTAGTGGTTTCTGTTGTTATTAGAATAACTTGATCGCACATCGAAAGGTCCGCGCTGCCTGGCCAACAATGTGTTCCAATGACTTTATTATGATCTTTAGACTCTGTTAAAAAACGACTAAATTTAGATTGATCAAAGTTTGTAAAAATTGATTCCGAGTCACCAATTTTTCCATAATAATGACTTATTGACGCAATCCCGCCATCTTCATACACAGGAGAAAACTTGTTTTCTAAAATGTCACATAGTAATCCGCCGGCGGCATAATGTGGGAAACACAATAATTTCATTAGCCGGCCTTTATCTTGCCCAACAACTCCTTGAGCTTGGTGCTTTGAACATCTGCTGTAATCTTTGGTGTAGGATCCAGTGGGTCAACGCCGGGTTTGGCCTGTGCTCGTTCCCATTTCACAGGTGCTGCGGCGTCTGCTGGTGCTACACTGGCACGAGCCTTGATTGATTCCATCACGCTGCTGGGCTTACGGAATCCGTTGTCCGATTCGTCTCCACCTGCATCTGTGATACGCATTGTATCAATGTCGTATTCCAGATCAATCTTCTGACCCACCCCTGTTGAACTTCGACTCTTCATACATTGTATCTGATACTTGCCGCGTTCTTTCATTGAACGTGATGTCAAGATACCAAACACATTGTCTGCTGTGTTGATCTTTGAAATACCACCTGAGATATGACTGTGATCAAACTCTACTTCTTCCACTGCTGATCGATTCAATTGCGATGCGGTTACCATGAGCATCTGTAGTTCCTTGGCCAAGTTACGCAGTTCTTCCGATACATACTTGTCTTTAACAAACAAGTCATTTGGGCTGACCTTTGCACTAACTGGCATCAACAAGTCCAAATAGTCGATCATCACAAAGTCTACCCGCTTGCCTGTTTGGATCTGATACTCTTTCAAATAAGCACGGATGTCATTGATATTGCTTTGTGCCGGCAATCCTTTCACCTGATAGTTTCCGCTCTTCTTGGCTACCAGTTTGACTTTGAGTTCTGCTGTGTCAATGTCCTTGCGGATATCCTTGGTGCTCATGTTTGTAAGCATGGCATCTGTTCTTAATGAAGTGAGTTCTTCACTCAGTTCCAATGTGATATACACACCACTGAGTCCTTGCTGTACCCAGTTCAATGCTATGTTCATCATCACAAGACTCTTACCTGATCCTGACCCACCTGCAAAGATGTTTAATTCTCCGCGACTGAATCCACCATACAGCAGCCGATCCATCTGTGGCCAGCCTGTTGATACTTGGCCGCCCGATTCAAAATACTTGCGTATACGACCGGCCGGATCAGCAAAGTAGTCTGTGCCCATGTCCTTGGTCAACGAAATCTGCACAGCATCCTTGATCAGTTTCTCTACAGGATCATAATCACCCTTTTCCAACAAGTCTGCTGCTTTCAATATAGCTCGTTCCAGCTCTTGTCTGCGAGTGAATGATTCAAACTCGTTCATAAACCATTCAAAGTGTCCTTCGTTGAGTTCGGGCACTGACTGTAGTCGGATACCGGTGGTGGCTGCAATCTGTGCGCGATCGGGCAGAGTCTTATACTTGTCCCCGTGCTCTTTGATAAACGCAGCCGCAGGTCGCAGGCTTTTATCAAAGTTCTCTGGATTGTAGATGTTCTGCACACGCACATAGCCTTGTGCGTCCTCCAACATCATTTCCAAGAACAAGCGTTGTACATCAACTCCGTAGTCTTTTAACAAGATTTTTCTTCCTTAGTTCTATTTTGATTTTACTGGTTTCACGATTTTCAAATATAGTTAGCAAAGTTGCCAACCTACCATAACGAACCACACTGTCATTCACATCCTTGATGTCCTCTGGCCAAGGTGGCATGCTTACTGCCCATCCTAGTTCCACAGCACGATCTACCAGTTCCATTCCTGCCAGGTCCTGATCGGGTACCACCGTGATCTCCTTGCCTAGACTGCGGATCAATCTAGCCTGCTCATCACTTATGGTGTTGTGCATCACTGCTAGACCACCGATGCATAATGCATCAAATATACCCTCTACCACAATCACATTGGTCCAGTCTGTATGCTGTAAGTCTGTACCAAACACATAGCCCGGTTGGCTATCAGTCACATACTTAGGGCGGCGATCATCTAAGAATCTCTGAGTGTACCCTACTATTCGATCATTGTGCGTGAATGGAATAATCACACCAGGTCGATTTTTCCATGATCTCTCTTCATGAAGCTGTACCATTATAGGATAGTCATCAGGTACTTTTCTTGAACGAAGATACTCTCGGCGTTCATATGAATCAACCAACAACTCACTCAGCGGCGGCAATTCTCGTTCTTCAAATTCTATGCCTGACAACACATTAAACATGCGTTGACGATCGTCTATGATACCATGTATACTGCGATGTCTTAGACTTTCTAAGTTCAGCATATCAATTTCAGCGTCGGGCACACCCATCCAACTCAAGAGCCTACGGGCCTTATAACTTATAGTACGGCCAAGGATAAAGCTAGCGGTGTAGTTGCAGTTAAAGCAATGATAACTCCAACCCGATTCTGTGGGTTTGAGACCTCCACGACTGCGTCTATCCGCTGTGCTGCCATTGTGCTGACAGCATACAGCGTTGAACGATACCCAACCCGAAGGTGTGGATTTTCGTTTCGCAGGCAGATAACCGAGGATGTCTAGCATCCTTACATTGTAGCAGAGTCTAAGGTAGAAATCAACTTTTCTGATATCATCACATGCCCAATCTCGTTGGGATGGCCGCCGGGCATGACAAGTTCACGCCGTTGATTGCCTGGATGATCTCGGAACCACCGGGTGGTACTGAATCCCGGCCAGATCATGGTAGGTATATCCATTTCTACATCAGCGGGCATGATATGGAATTGCATCAGGTTGAGATTTTTCCTCGCAGCCACTCCATCAAAGAACTGCACTGTCTGTTGATAGTTTAATCGAGCCAGTTCTTGACAATTGGTCAGTACCAGTTGTTGCTTGATCATGGTGCGGAAATCTTCAGGTACCACACTTGATCCAAACTCTACCCAAGTGGAATGCACAAATCGATTCCATGGTGGATCGTTGCTGTATGGTCGATGATTGGGATTGTAGAAACTCAATCGATCTGAATCGGTATGTCCTACTAGTACCAAACATTCTTCAGGACAGGGTTCATGATCCAGCCACCATTGAAATGTCCAGATTGAACTCTGCATACTACCACCAGGGATTCCAAAGTTTTCCACAGGCACATCATAATGTTGCCCTAGCAGGCCTAGAAAGTTGTGATGGTTGCGATACCGATCATTCTGTGTCCAACATGAATGTGCATCTTTGTGATTTTTGATCAGTTCTGGATCCAGTAACTCATCACCATACATCCACGAGTCACCAAACCCTACGATTTTTTTAAATGTCATCTAACTAGTATGCTTACGATGGCTCCACGACTGATACCAATTACCGCAATCCTATTGGTTTGTTGTGGGTCGGACACATAACCTGAACCACCGTTTATAACATTTATGGCGCTGACTTGATCGCCGGTAATTTCTGCTTCGGCTACTGCGCCTGCACCTAGACCAATGATACTGACCTTGGGCGGTGCTAGATATCCATAGCCGGCTTGATTAACAGTGATAGCAGTGATCACCCCATTGGCACCATACGCTGTGGCGGTGGCCAATTGTACTTGTTCTGTACCGGGCCATTGATCAGACACCAATCTCAACAGCGGATGATATCCTGCCACGTTGATATAGTCAGTACCGGTTTTGTTGTAATAACTTTGTACATTAGTAACATCCGCCCATACTGATTCATAATTCTGTGCACCTTGCACTTTGACATTGCCAGTGTAATGATCCATCTCCATCTGGAATGTGGTGAAACTGGTGCCATTGGTAGGAACATGGCTGCTGAAGCGTTGTGGATCATTGTAAACATTGCCATACGCTCCCGGAGGATTCAATGCCCAGTCTGGTACATTTGAATTCCATACCGGATCAATATATGTTTCCGGACCATAGATGGTAGGAATTGTGACCAATTGACTGGGCACAAATGTGGGTTTCACTGAGTCAACAATGTCCACGTCACCACGACCTTGTGCTTGTGCATCTACAAACACTGCTTCTATTAGATTACCACTGGCACGTTCTATGCTGTAACTGCTAGGCTCCGGCGGAAACTCTGTGGTCTCGGCTGCTGTTAATGTGACTTTGGCGCGCCCGAAAGCAGCATTGATTATGACCATGTCTTTTTCAATCAGCTGCGCTGTGCCTGCTAGATTGATCAGTTTGAATCTCAATGCTGACCCTGTGATGTTCACAGGTTTTTGATCTTGATTGATGAATTCAAACAAAATCACGTTGTCAACACCTTTGTTGATGGTTAATTTTTTAGCGTACACAGGATCCCACCTCCGGTCAAAAACATCACCATCTGTGGTATCCAGCACCAACACACGTTGGATTTGTTGATAGATATAGATCTGGGTTGAATACATGTGGTGAGCTCCAATGATATTTACCTCCAAGTCTCGGGGTATAAATATCCGAACTAATACAATATGGGCAGCGACTTATTCCAAAAACTTGCAGACAAGTATCCTTTCATAACCTTGTGTGTGTACTCCAACAACGAATACGTGGGCATCGTACAAAATCGCGATGACGTGATCACCACCATCTATGACTTTGGTGTTATCCAAGATCCTGAACAGAAACGCCGCTACATCGATCTGGCCAACACTTGGTGGTGGGAATCAAATCGAAGCATCCCCATCAACATATTCCTGCGCGGCGAATGGGAAGAATTCCGACTGTGCTTACGCACGTTTGTGAACAAAGACCTGGAAATACTACACGGCCCTGTGTGCAGTTTGAACGACATCGCCCGGCGAAAGGGCAAACGAAAATCAATTACCCTGGTCAGGCGTGTTGATTAATTTCAGTAACACATCAGCAGCATGAACATGTCCTGCTGAGTCCAGATGTCCATTTACTCCATCATACCACCAGTTGCCTGCTGCTAATCTTGCACATAGACTGTCTTCAAATAGATCAAGCACATGGGGATCTCTACGCAATGCTTGAAATACTGTGTGTTGTTTTAGTATGGATTGTAGACGTGGTGGAATCAATCCAGGGCGATATGAATATATCAGATACGGTATATTTCTCAATCTAAAATGTGTTGTGAGCATGAAAACATCTGTCGCTAAGTTGATGATTTCTCCATGGTGATTGAAATTTCTTATCCAGGCTTCGCGATAATCTTGAAACTGCTGTCCTGTGTGATCGCTTTTTATACCCTGAAACCAATCCTCACCGGGCATTCGAGGATCAGATGGATCCCAATTATCATATATGTTAATTTCGGTTCTTGGAACAAGAGAAAGACTCACTATAACTTGGGTAGTGCTATCAAACTCCAGAGAATGCTTTAATGTGCTGCGTATTATCCGACGATTGCAACTACCTGGCCACCCGTCATTGGTGTATGTCCATCCATGTCGTTGTGCCATGTAAGCAACAAAATGCTCGTGTAAAGGAATGTTATTGTCACGAACAAAACTACAACCATTAACATATAAATGTTTTATCATTGATCTAATAGATTCATATGTAATGCCACCAAGGCTGCATATCCCACAGCATGAGCTTTCTTAAACGTATAGCCCCGGCTATCGTCCCCATCCCACACTGATTCAAATACTTCGGTCCAGGGCCGATTCTGTAGATGTGCTTTGCCTGGACGTATCACGGAAATAAAAGCAGCCATCCGGGGTATGCTATCAGGCTGCATAGACCGTAGCAAATCGGTATAGTTACCCACATGTACTAACTTCTGAGCCCATTCAGGATCTGTCCACAGTCTGGTCCATGGCGGTTCTGCTGCTAACATTGTTTCATAGTGTGCAGGATCCTTTATCAAACTGTACACACTCATGTTCAACAAATCAATCTTGAAGTAACCACGAGCTTCGGCTGTTTCATAATCCAATGCACTACAGCCCGACACAGGATCTCGTGGAATGTCTGTGACATAGATGCCGGAGTTGTGTTTGCGTCCGTTGCTTTGCCGTGCCGCTGTGTGCTGTATCAGAGCCAGCACAGCATCTCTGTTGGGCACATCAATGTCAATGTCTGCGCTCATGTCTGGACCAAGAGTGTGATCATACGCAGTTTTTCTTCGGCTTCACGCACTGCTGCCAACTGATCAGCCACAGCAGGATACTTCTCAGCCAATACTTGAATATCATGTTCTTCTTTGCGCTTGTGATTTACCCAATCAATGGCTTCCACAGCATCTTGTGTTAGACTCACACTGACATCGCTCATTTTGAAAGGTTGCCACATTTGACCATCCCACACTTCCATGCATTGAAGCACTGTGTTGAATCGTAGATCGCCCAGCCCTTGTGCGCCGCTGAAATTGTTCACATAGTTGGTGGCATTGTTGTTGTAAGCCGTCAAATATCGTCCACTACCATACACATTCTTTATCATGTCACCATCCTGCTTGCGTTAAAATCTCTTTTGCGTATTCCTGATCCCCAGGATAATCCGCAAACTTCTTCTGCCATATATCCGAATCGATATATGGCCATATCATGGCCACTTGCTCTGCGTTGAGTTCTGTCAAGAACTTCTGCCCGGATTCACTGTTGTAGATCACCCAAGCACTTACTCTACCTGTGGTCACAGCATAGCATGTGGCATTCACGCTGCCATATCTCAAACAATCATGTGACGGAGATCCAGTCTTTTCACTCCAGTCCAACCCATATTCTATAGCCCGGGCTAAAGCATCATTCACAGTTTCTTTCTGCACATGTGTGACGAGATATTCTGTGTATAACTTATCGCTGCACCAGTTGTCAATCTTTTTGTTATTTTTCAGCAACCATTCGAGAAAGCGTTCTGGCTGTATCACACGCACATCCACGCAATACCTACCCCATTTTACGAATGCTCGGTAATAAGGTGATGTGGCAAAGTCAGTCCAGGATTTGAGTTTGGCCGACCCTTGTGTGTATTCGTAGAACTTCAAGTAGCCTTGCAGCCCTAACTGCACACCGCGCTCACTTTGCTCTTGCCAGCGTTTTTTTTGTTCGCAAACATGCACACTCAGCGTGGTTTCTTTGCTGAATGATCGTTCGCAATACTTACATGTGAAGTTACTTGTCGTTGCCATGAGCCCGTTGCAGTTGAGCTATTTCTTTTTTGTCAGTGAGTTCAGCCATCAAATCAATCTCATCATCTTTGAAATGTGGATATAATTCTCGTAACTGTTTCTTTATTGCACCGGCACCTGCTTCTTTCTTCTTGGGTGCGATCCAGTTGTGCCGCATCACACCCATACCTGGGCTTGCCGCTGTGGCCATGAGCCATTGCAGTTTGGGATGACGATGCATGGTAAAGAAGTGTTTGTTCAAGTAATGATTCACACTCTGCACATAGTATTCCTGGATCTCTCTGTTGCCGTCCACTGCTGAACCCCAACGCACCATTAAGAATGTTGAGAACTTCCGGCGTTCTTCCGGCGTGAGTTCATCATAGAAGTCACGGTTCTTTGCGTCCAATTGACGCATCTCATTGCCAATGTTTAGTTTGTCGCTCATTTGATCTTGGTCAGCTTATACATCATTTTAACTTGATCCAGTAGGTCTTGTAAAGCCACATTGGTTTCAGCGGCACGGGCTATGTCTTGCCATTCTTTGAGGAATCTTTTTTCCGAGGCACTGACATATTCATCTTCATCATTGTCGATTTCTTCCATTTCCCACAATTTTTCCCATTTGCTGCGTTCCCAGGCATCCGGTTCATACTCCTTGGCCAGCCACAGGTCTTTCCACTGGTCTAGATACGGGTCGGCAGGTGTGAGCTTGATGGACTTTTTCATCGTGATTTGTCAGTTCGAGTTAAATGATACACCATTATAGCATGATCCAGAATATCTTGTAAAGCAGGATTGGTGCGGGCTGCTCTGCGAATGGAATCCCACAGTTTGTTTTCCATAATCTCATCGCGCCGTTTTTTCATTCCTGCCCGGATGTCTGAATCTCTGCGCTCTTCGTGTGTTTCGTAATCGTATCCTACTTCTGTTCGGGTAGCAGGACCTGCACCTGCTTCACGCTGATATACAGTATCGCCGTCACGCTCGTAAACTAGATTGGCACCGGGCTTTAACTGTCCCATTACCAGGCTCGATTGTAATCCACTATCTCGCAGTTGCGGCTGATGTCTTTGACGAAATACACACAATCAGGTTGCTCTGCATCATTTATAGGCACACATAACATCTGCCCATTCTTCAACTTGGGCGCATACCATGCTACCTCTTGATATACATCTACGATCTCTATGGCAGGAAAACTGGGTCTGAAACTGCTTAAAGGATTGAATTGGAACACTTTAAATCCACGATCATTTATGCTGGTCAGTGGTAACATCTCTAGATCGCCTACATCAGGTTCTCCAATAAGGATCTGCCAATCCACGGGCATCTTGATCTTGAAATCACCTATCTGTAATACTAATGCAGGTGCATTAAAACTCTCTAAAAAGATTAAGGGAATATAATGATAGTCTGGATTGGCTGGGTCCGAATTATCTAGTATGGCAAATCTCATGTCATCTACCTCTTCGGGCAAATGGTCAAGATCGTAGGGTTTGTTGTCTAATGTAAGGATACGCATGAGTTTATTGTATACTATTGTTGGCAAGAATGCAACCTATTGCCATGATAATTTCTCCTGAGTGTAAGGATAGTTGGCTTCATTGTAAAAGGTCTTGCGTTTGGCTAGATGGCGTTTGCTGAATCGGCAAGTTGATGTGATATCCCATATCTGTACATGATCTTTGTCTTCTGCCTTGCGGATTCCACGTCCGATACTTTGGATCACTCGGGTAAAACTCTTGCCTGGTTCGATCATCACTAGATTAAAGATGCGCGGAATGTTAATACCCACTGCTGCCACACCATATGTGGCCACAATGATCTTGTCTGTGCTGATGGCTACTTCATCATATTCATCCTGCCGGGCCTTGGCCTTTGTAGCACCAGACACAAACACAGCACGGTCGCCCAATCTTGACACCAGTTCTTGCCCTGCTGCCACACGATCTACTAGTACAAGAGTGTTGCCTGTTTCATTTACTTGTAGAACCAACTGCGCGATAGCATCTAATCTGCCGGATTCTTCTAGTAGATATTTGAGTTCTGCTTGATAAGTCTTGTGCTCTTGAATGTCTACCAACTGTACTACATTAACATGGCACTGCGCCAATACACCGCGATCCTGTAATTCACTGGCAGCAAGTTTTGAGATCACGGGCCCTAGGCTGACCAACAGGCTCTGGCTTTCGAATAGTTCTTTTGGAATGGTTCCCGTCAATCCCCAACGAATTGGCACTTGTGCCATCACACCTGTTAATAGTGTTTTTAGCGCATCTGCTTTGGCCATGTGTACTTCGTCTACTATAACGCATACAACATCTTCTAAGAATTCCTGTATGGTGCAATCACCTATGCCATTCTTTGTGTTCTTTAATAGATTATTTAAACTCTGCCAAGTGCAAATGGTATGTTGACGTCCATATTCTTTTCTGTCACCGAAATAAACACCCACATCCAATTCCATATTGATGTAGTCTTTTTCAGTTTGAGTCACAAGACTTTTATTGGGTACGATAACGATACTGCGGCCGTATGCACTGACTGCATCGCTTAATGCTGCTGTCATGATGGTTTTGCCCGCACCTGTGGCCACTTCCTGCAAGCATTGTGGATTGGCCAGGAAGTTGTTGATGATCTCCACTTGATAGTCACGCAACAAGATAGCATCTCCCGCAGCGGGATGACCTCGAGGCCACTTACGGTCCTGATATGTGGTCTCTGTCACTTGGGTGAAATCAAATGTAGTAGTGTATGTGCGTTGATCGTCTAATTCGATATCGTAGTTTTGTTTTTCCAATATGGGGATGATATCGGGCAGAAGATTCACATAAGTGCTGCCGCCCAATTGGAAATAGGCTACCTTGCCATCCCAGCGACCTAGTCGCACAGCAGGAAGATAACGGGCATAAGGCACATCGTATTTGAATTTCTTTACTAGATCTCTGCGTGTGTCGAGATCCAAGCCTTCAATCTTTATGTTGACTTCGTCGCGTATGGTTATTGTTGCTCTTTTCATTGTATAGAAACTCTGGTGATATGTTGTCGTTGTGCAATCTGTTCGATCAATTCTGTTGGTGATCTCGAATCTTCAAGATCCGCTACAGGATATCTTAACGGCAATGCTTGTGTATTATACACGTTTTCAATGCCTTGAGCAACAAAGAAATCCTGATGTTGTTGCAGATATTTGTTCATAGCAGGCAGATTCACACGGGTATCTATGTCAAAGAATGGAACAAAGAAATCCGCAGAATATCGTTGCCAAGGTTGGAAAGCATCGGCGCCGATGTATTGGTCTTGGTCATGTGCGAGATCTTCAAGAGTCTTTCCAATCTCTACATAATTCAAACAAACAGTTCCCGATGGCACTGTCATAGATCCATAATGCACAGACTGGGCAGGATCTAATTTATATATCTTAGGCATTCCGAACCAGGTGCAAACAAATCTAGGCTGTTGAGATTCCAGGCTTTCGCATCTGTGAACTGCTATGTTGAGTTCTGCCAATGCTGAACGCACAGTTTCAGGCGCTTGGATCCAAAATTCATGTGTTTGTTGATCTAACAATCCATGGTAAGTTTCAAATACATGATGCAGATAGTTGAGATAATCCTGATCCTGTGTGCTTGTAAATGGTCTGTCGATGATTGGGTTGTAATCATTTATGGTCTTTATGCATTTCAGTATGAGGTTTTCTGCCCGTTGTTGTTCTTTTTCTTCGGAATCAAATCCATAGAATCTGGTAGGATCATCCAGAGGCCAAGCATCACGCTGACTCATTCGCTCTAGCCAAGCGTCAGCAATGGGATTATTTCTAACAGCGAAGCGCAGTTGTATGGGATCTTGTGTGCCTAGATCAATTACGAGATATCTCATTGTGCTAGTATATAGCACTGAGCATAAAAAGTCAAAAAGACAGGTGCCATTTAGACACCTGCCATAAAAGAGTCGCCGGACTAGAAATTCACTGCGACTCTGTTTTCGCGCACCCGCCGAAAATCTACCTGATCTTTACCACGCGGAATCCCGTTTGTTCAGCCTCATCAGCCTCATATGTAGAATCCACAGTGTACAAAAACAAATCACCATCCCAGATTTCAAACATACAGTTTCCTTAAAAAATTGATTCCAACACTCGAGCCAGATAATAGGCACTGATAAACAAACAGATCCATCCCGATGCAGTAGAGCCATCCTCAAAACAATGCTTGGCGAACCACCCATTCAACACCATCCAAACAATCGACGCTTCCATTTTACTCTACCTTCATGCAAGTAGTCTCTGCCAGTCGACGCCAGTTGTCTGGACTCAACTTACGCAAGTCTGCAATCTTCAGCGCCATACGCAGGCTCATCTCACGCAAGCGGGCTTGATTGGTTTCCATAAACTCAAAGATGCTGTCTTGAGTTTCGGGCTCAAAGTCGTAGTCTGCGAACAGCACACCGTCTTTGGCAATCTGCTTGATACGCAAGATCTTGTCACGCATGGTGTCCAAGGTCAAGTCCAAGTAATGGCAACGACTTTGCAAGGCGTCCAAGTGATCGCGCAGTTTCTGCGACTTCATCTTGTCGAACTTCAAGTTGGTGATAAAGATCACCGAGCCTTTGAAGTCGAAACTGTCTGGGATGCCTTCGCGGCGCAGGGCACCTGATTCACTCAACCACGAAATCTTACGCTTCTTGCCAGAGTCCAACGCACCTTTCAGCAAGTTCAAACACACGTCGTCAAGCAAGATGCTGTCACAGTCATCAAACACCAACACACAGTTGGGATCTGAATATTTGTACAGAGCTTGATACAGGCCAATGGGAGTTGCTGAGCCTTTCACAACTTCTGCGCGAAGCTTCTTGCCTGCGATCTTGTCAAACAGCGTGGCTTTCTCGATCTCTTGTTCCACACCGTAACTCTTGCCCACGCCTGGAGGGCCGCTTACAATCATTGCGCGGATGTCGCCACCGATGCAGGCTTTTGACATTTCAGTAAGGATTTCAAAACGCTCGCGGATACGAGTCATTGCTTCGTCTTCAGTCTCTACCGTAAAAGCAGAGACTTTGGCAGTGGGCGTGTTCATTTCTACAGTGTCTCCATTTATCATCTCGTAGTCAGAGATAGCATCCACGCGGATACGCACAGTGGCAGGGCAGTTGGGGAATGTGCCGTTGTTTTGCACAGTCACATAGCCGCCCTTGGCGCCTGTTTGGAAGCCGCTAACTAGAGCGAAGCTTTGGTTTTTTACAGTTTTGCCGCGGTACTCGCCGCGCAGTATACGAATTGCTGACATGGTTTCTAGCCCTTTATGTTTAACATGCCACTATTATAGCAGTGGGTGTAATAACAGTCAACCAAAAACTCCAACTCAAATTGCGATTTTGGCTGGATTTTTCCAACTCTTGTTGCAATGTTGCTGAACTTGTTTTTTGCGTTGACATGTGCTTATTATAGTGCAGAACGCAATACCGGTCAACCTCAAAAAAAAACCCTACATGCAGTAGGGTTTTTGATCAGCCAGCAGCGATCAAGTCGGCACGACTAATATTACATTGTTAGGGTCTACGAAAAAGTCAAAAGTCACTGTTTCGCCATCAGCGATAGGATACACCCAATCCCCAGTTTGGCCGCCGACGTTTTCTCGCCATGTCCAAGATTGACCATTTTTAGTGAGATTAGAAATGCCATCACTTTCTACAGTATTGGTATTTGGATCACCATAATAAGAATCCGGATATACTGTCGTGACCCAGGTGAATGTACTCGGGTCGTCGGGGTTGATAGGAACATTTGGATCTGTGGCTTCTCTCTGCGCCGTAAATCCTGAATAATTCATCCAGAAATGACCGAAAAACAAAGTGCCTCCTGTTACCGAAATGGTCACAGGCATCTGACCAGTGGTTTCGGTCGTGGTTTCAAATACTACCAATTCATCTTTTGCCGGCCTAGGTAATTCGTCGGACTGGGGAATTACATCAACTACGGTGGTTGTAACAGGGCCATTGACAATTTCGCTGCCATTATATGTTGCCCGGACCTGCACATCTCCACCTGTAGAGTATGCGCTACCTATCATTTTGACTATTCTTTGGACCATGATTTTATCTCCTGATACTGTATTTATATCAAACCCAATGGGTTTTGATCTCAGCATCTGCGACTTCATGTGGTTTTGGGTCGCCGTGGAATATCAGCACACTATTGTCCGGGCTCAGTATAGTGCCGCGATTAGGACGATAATAGGTCCTATTTTTAAAATTCATCCCACCATCTAATGCTGTCCACCGCCAACTCACCACTCTGCGTTCATCCAAGAAGCGTCTTTTCTGTGCAGAGATCACTGTGTTTAAATAGTCCTGGTCGCCGCCGTGGTGATGACGGGTTCTTATGCGCTCTATTCCCTGTTGTTCAAATTGAGTCCATATTGATGCCCACTCGCGTGTGTTCCAATACATCACTGATGAATTCATATTGTAGCAATCCGGACGCCATAATGATCGGAAATCTCGCACGGTCCAAAAGAATACCGGACTGAGATTCACGATCCAATCTATGTTATTCACGATCACTGTGTCTAGATCAAAATACAATAATTGTCCTTGGAAATGGTCTGAGTTGAATAGTTGCATCTTGTACCACCAACTGCGTTTACGTCCTGATACCCCCGGCCATTCAGTTAAATCATGCCGGACCATGTGTGCAGGCACAGGGCGGCTGGGTTCTGTATATACATGTAATCTCGCACCACGTGACAAATGGCGGTTTAACATGTTGTAAAGGCGTTCTACATAAACAAAATCATATCCGTCGCCATGTATAACACAGGCACAATCCACTGGGTCTTGTGGTGTGACCACTGTGGGTGGTGTGACCGGTGCAGGTGCAGGTTCTAGTTTCCGGGCACGATGTGCAGATCGTGCTGCACGATGCAGATCTTTTTCGGCTCGAGTGGCTATTTTAATCCCCTGGTGGATTATGCCAATAACTGGGATATCTTGTCAGGATAGCCTGTACCGATTCGGGATATTGAGTATCCACTACATGTGTAGTGGCTTTGTGATTTATCGCACTGATAGTGTCTCTTCTTTTAAATGCCTGCAACATCTCTTCAGGATCTCTGTGCTGAGTTTCTATACAACTCACTACCTTGTTGCGTATGAGATCGTCAGACCCCATCCAGGTCCAGTGCCATCCCACTGGCGTATTGATTCCCACACAATGATCTCTGTTTTTGCGTTTGATGCTGGCACCTTTGTATAACTCGTGTGGTGTGTCAAACATACTGCGGCGTGCTACTACTGACCCTTTCCACCCGCGCTCGGCCCGCTGGTCAAACTTGTACATGTACATCTCAAATCCGCAGCTGACAGGTCGATCATGTTGATCCATTGTGGCCACGATTTCTGCCCAGCATTCGGGATTGATAATTTCATCTAAATCGCCGTGGATGATGATATCATCGGCACTGTATGCTACTAATGCAGGTGCTATGGCTTGCCGCATCATGGTTTCGCATACCAAATTGGTCTGCTCTGCTGTTAGTTCCAATGTGACAACTTGGATTCTATCGCCGTAGCGTTTTTGATAGCGGGCAAGGTTGTCTAGTAGATTGTAGGGTTTTGGAATGCCGCTAAAAGTTCTGCTGGCTTCTAGTATCACCCAGCGGTCCACATACTGGTCGGTGATGGCCAGATGTATGTCCAGCATGTCAAATTCGTTGTTGAATAATAAAGTATCAATGATCATGATTAGAACTTATAGATGATTTGGTAAGCGTCATAGACTGGAAGAATCTTTTTTGTTTCCAGGTAATCTGCTATGTAATGGCCTTTGCCTGTGCGTTGATTGCTGTTTAAAAATCTGCTATTATCATCAATCACCACCATAGCACCCGGTCTTAAATGTGGTTCGATTGCTTGAAATTCTCGTAGATGATGTTGGGCACTGAGATGATCGTTTTTCCATTTTACATCATAACTGTCAAGATAAAAAAGGTCCACACGATTTAAATCCAATTGTGTAGACAAATATAACACACTATCCTCACACGTGGATTCAAATCTGTCTGACACGATGAAATTTCGCGCAGTATTCACTGCTAACGGATCTATATCTACACTACGCACACTGCCGTTGTGATGTTGTACAAATTCGGTAAACAGTTGAGCACTCTGCCCATCTTTCCAATTGCCAGGATTTCTCAGTGTACCAGTTTCAACAATATGATATTCACTTTGCCCCAGGCTTTCGAGATAGGCAAACACAAGATTGAATCCGTCGGCTCGTTGATAAAGACCTTCGATTAATCCCCTTTTGGCACCACTCACCCGAGGATTTAATAAGTCGTAGTAATTGTCACGATAAAAAGAAAGCCAGGACATGAGTTATTTAAATCAAACTACTGTCGTCAAATGGTTTTGTAACCAGCCAACAGCGTCCTGCTCGTCGAACTCGGATATCCAGTGGTCTAAAGAAATCCCATACTGCCTGTTGCACACCCGGGTATCCCTTGGTATAATCGTCGCCACCGAACATGGATCCAGGACGTAATTTTGGCCACCACGCATTTAAATCATTTGTCACAGCCTCATAACTATGTCCCGCATCTACGTAACAGAAATCCACAGAATCATCTTCGAATTTCTTGGCAGCATTCCAACTGATCATGCTCAACATCTTGATCTGTTTCAATATGGGTTTTACATTTTGTCTGAATATCTTGCGAAGATCCTGCACAATAGCAGTATCATATGCGATCGCTGCTTCACCTTTCCAGGTGTCCACACAGTAGAATTCACCTAGTTTGTCTCTGTTGATCAGTTCAACCACACAATATGCAGCACTACGTCCGGTCCAAGATCCCAATTCCACCCAGGTACCGCCAGCAGGAAATTGGTCTATTACTAAATCTAACATCACAGTATTTTTGTGGCTCATAAAGCCCGAGATGTCTTGATAAAAATGTTCCATTATTGATTTTCAAATAGCACTTGATGATCAAATTCCATTAAATGATGGAATTCGTCGATTGAAAGATTGGCATGTTTAGGATACATTCTCCAGGTGTGTGTGGGCAAGTTATCTAGCACGTGAACATCTTTGATTCTGTCAGGGTGATAAAAGAAACTGTTAACACCGGTAGTGTCCACGGTGAAGAATCGATATCCAAATCGTTCAATCAACAATTGATATGCACCCAGACTGCATCCACAATAGGTCTTTTTATATTTGGCCAGGCCGGGTCGCGCACTCACGATTTGGTCTCGATAATAACTGAGATATTCCAAACACATCACAGCCGGACGGAAATCATGATTATACAGCAGATCTTTTAAAACCCAGAAATCAAAACTGTCAATGTCCAGACTGAAAAAATCCGGGGTGCGGGTGGGCCAGGATTCTATTAAAGATCCCATTGAATCAATGGCAACCACACAGTTTCTGTGCTCGTAGTCAGGATGCGCCCAGGCGCCTGGTCTTAGATCATGCCCGACACCGCGATAGCCACGGTTCTCCACAAGATTTCGGATCATGTTTTGCTCGCCTGTTCCGGAACCAATTTCAATGGCCCAATGATCGGGATCTCGGATATGTGAACACAATAGATCTATTATACCATCTTCTCTGTGCTGAGAACTGAACTGGTATTCGTAAGGTAAAAAGTATTCATTCAAGGTGGTCATAATGTATTTACCGTTATATACGCCGATAAATATTTCTATGAACAACATCACAGAACGACCCTGGGGCTACTATCAAGTATTGCATCAAGTTGGCACCCATGTCAAACTCAAAGAACTCACTGTCATGCCTGGACAACGGCTCAGCATGCAGCGTCATGAGCGCCGTGCAGAGTTTTGGTTTGTGGCCGAAGGGCAAGCCACTGTTTATACTGTAGATCCGCACAGCACAGAATACGAGTTGCTGGAAAAACCCCGGCAGCATGAGCATTGTTGGATCGAATTAGGAGAATGGCATCAACTGTGCAATGACACCGATCAACCACTGAAGTTGATTGAAATCCAATACGGTGAAGACTGTGTTGAAGAAGATATCGAGCGCAGATGAAACCTATTCCTGTGTTTGTGGGCTATGATCCTAGAGAAGCCATTGCCTATCACACCTGTGTGAATTCAATCATACGCAACAGCAGCAGACCTGTGGCCATAGTGCCAGTGGCGTTGAACTTGTTCAAAGAGTATTCGGAAACACACACAGATGGATCAAATCATTTCATTTACACACGCTTCTTAGTGCCGTATCTCATGGACTATCAAGGCTGGGCCATATTCATCGATGGTGACATGATCCTACGCGGTGACATCGCTGAACTGTGGGAGTTGAAAGACTACACCAAAGATGTCATGGTTGTAAAACATGATTACGAGACTCGCATGACTGAAAAGTATCTAGGTAGCCCAAATGAAAACTATCCTAGAAAGAATTGGAGTTCAGTTATCTTATGGAACTGCAATGCTATACGCAACAAGACCTTGACTCCAGAATTCGTACAGCAAAGCACCGGTGCATTCTTGCATAGATTTTCCTGGCTCGACGACGAACGCATAGGCGAGTTACCCTCTGCATGGAACTGGTTAGATGTGGAGTACGAGTGGAATCCACTAGCAAAACTTGTGCATTACACACTGGGAACACCTTGCTTTCATGAGTTTGCTGATCGCGGAGACTTCTGTGATGACTGGCACAAAGAGCGTATCTTTACTGAATACTGTCAACAGAGGGTGAGTCAATGAGCGGTTGGATCTTTCTCAGCAAAGGCGGCGAGGACGAGTACATAAACATGTTGGCTGCTAGTGCCAAAATAAAGCCTACCGATTCAGACTACTTTGATTATCAATATGACATAGCAATAGATCGTAATCAGTTGGTACTACGCGGCATTCTCAAGCACAAGATCATGAAACAGTGTTTAGCGGATGGCAACAACTTCTATTATATGGATTCAGGGTATGTGGGTAACAATGTAAGTACACGCAATAGCCAAGGCATCAAATACTATCACAGGATAGTACTGAATGATCTACAACACAGGATCATACGCCCAAGGCCCAGTGATCGCTGGGATCGTTTAGAGGTGACACCGCATCCAAGACGAACAGGGCATAAGATTATCGTGGCTGCACCGGACGAGAAGCCCTGCAGATATTATGGTATTGATCAACAACAATGGATAAAGGAAACTGTGGCCAAAATTAAAAAGCACACGGATCGTCCTGTGGTAGTGCGTGAACGAGCACCAAAAAGAGAAGATCGAGTATTAAACGAACCACTGAGCCAGGTATTGGCACAAGATGTGCATGCCCTGGTCACTTTCAACAGCATAGCAGCGGTAGAGAGTATATTAGCAGGTGTGCCAGCATTTGTGTTAGCACCCAGTCATGTGGCAGAACCTGTGGCCAATAGAGATCTTGCACTGATAGAAAAAGTATTCTATCCTGATCGAGATTTGTTGATGGCCTGGTGTCACAGCATGGCCTACGGGCAATATCATGTTCGTGAGTTGAAAGATGGAACAGCATTTAGGATGATGCAAGAAATATGAAAGTCATAAGTTACACTGCCACGCTTCCCCAAAAAGAGAAGTACACCGAAGAGAGTCTTAAAAATGCCACCGACAAACTTAACACCTTACGATTTTTTGCACAAGGTGTTAACGCTATAGGTGATCAGGGCATAATCGAAGTTGATCAATGTTATCAACCTAGCGATGTAGCAGTTATTCTGGGCTGGGTTCATGAACATGGCAAAACTGCTGCACATCTACAGTTCAGACAAGAGATCCTAGACAAGCAGCAGGCATCAGGAGGCCGTACTGTGATAGCAGACAGCAACTTGTTTCTGTACAAGAACCGAGAGAATCCGGGCTATTGGCTGCGCTACAGTTATGACGGAATCTTTGCCAGTACTGGCGAATACTGCGATCATGAACCTGATCCGGCACGATGGGATCAAGTGCAGAACTCGTGTGGGGTGCAGTTGCAACCCTGGCGACAGACTGGCAACCATGTGTTGCTATGCCTGCAACGAGATGGCGGATGGAGCATGGCCGGGTGGGATGTGATAGATTGGGCATTGAAGAACATAATCGAAATACGCAAGTATAGTGATCGACCCATACGCATACGCCCGCATCCTGGTGACAAGAAGGCCAAAAAATATTGTGATAGACTGTTGAAACTATGCCAGGGTCGCAGGATCAACCATATTGCACTCAGTGCGGAAGGAACCAGTATGACAGAAGATTTCGTCAACTGCTGGGCGGTTGTGAATCACAACTCTAGTCCGGCTGTAGCAGCAGTGCTGGAAGGCATCCCGGTGATCCTTACAGATCCTGTGCGTAGTCAAGCAGGGGATGTGGCTACCCAGGGCATCAACCGTATAGAAAATCCGCTCATGCCCGACCGTGAAGCATGGGCACAACGAATTAGTCAGTTCCATTGGAGTCACGAAGAACTACGCACTGGAGCATGCTGGGCACACATGAAAAAATGGGCAAAAAAATGATACAAGTAATCACCAGTTTCAATCAACTCTACTACGACCTTATTGGTAAAGATTGCGTAAGCAGTTTCCTAGAACATTGGCCTAAGGAATTGTCACTTACTTGTTATGTAGAAGAATTCCGTCTACCAACACATGACCGTATACAGCAGATTACTTTTTCAAAATTACACGCGGATTACAAAAAATATCAACTGGAACCCGGGTTAAATCAGAGCATGAAAAAGTTTGCCAAGAAAGCCTACAGCGTGATGCATGCCATGCACCATAGCACAGCAGACTGGATCATATGGTTGGATGCGGATGTGATCACTACCCAATCTCTGCCTATTGAATTATTGCAGAGAGTACTCAGGCCTGGGCATCTTTCAGCATATATGGGTGTGAAATACACCTTGGACAAAGGCGGCAAACCTGGCAATTGGTTGGTACCCGAAACTGGTTTTTTTGCTGTGAACACTCAACATGCGGATTTTGCTGCATTCAGAACAGAATACTGCCGCAGATACCACGAACGAGATTATGCAGATCTACGTAGATTTTACGACAACGATGTGTTTGGTGCTGCATTGTTGGCAGTACCTGACGCTCAAGTTTTTGATCTATGTGAGAGTTTTGGCAAGAAATACAAAACTCCACTGCGTCATACCATACTGGGTGATCATCTCATACATTACAAGGCCAAGCACTCAAAGGCCGAATACAATCAAGACGACGCAGACGACCAGTAACGCTCGTTTCTAGGGCGTATGAGATCTTTGTGATTGCTACGCCCTGTGTTCTTTCTATTGCCTTTGAGGTGATCCAGATATGCGCCCCAAGGGGTGTTGATCAGCGGATGTCCTTCACCCTTGATCAATCCCGCACTCCAGTTTAACACTTGCCATTCAGGATGTTGAGCCTGCACTTCTTTTCTAGTTTCGTCAAACACCCAACAATCATTCCATTCGGCCATGGTCATTAGGCGGCCCGAATCATATGCCAATTGGAACTCTTTTAACCACAGTCGGGTAATAGAGTTATTTAGATTCATGCCATACAAACCACATTCGCTGAACTTCTTTTCTCTACCCAAGTAGGCCAGACCCACTGTGCTAGGCATCTGTAGCAGTAGAAATGCTGTGTGGAGAGGTGTATGGCACACCATGTCGGCATCCATCCAAAACAGCACATCTGACGAGCAGTTGGCAGCAGCATGAAACACACTGTATGCTTTGTGACTGAAGCGTATGGCATCCCAACGGAATCCCAGACCAGGTGCTTTGCCTTTGGCATCCATGGGTCCTGTGGCCACTTCGCCTCGGGCTCGGGGATCAGGACCCCATCGTTGTTTGAACGCAACTATTTCCGGGCTTGTTTCATGCAAGTTTCGCACATGTAGGTTTGGGGCTGTTTGTGTGATCGCACAATCTTCTGTATACACATATAGATCAACTTCTCTAGGCCAAGTCTTTAAGAATGTGTCGATCATCCGGCTGGCATATCGATCGTAGCCCGATTGGTTAAATGTAGTCACTACTGCGTATTTGGTCATTGTGGAATCCATATAGTATTGGTTTTGCTCTTTACTGGAGAGGCGATGTAAGGTCCGCATAGGTCATTGAGCCATTGACGATGCTGTTCTTGTTGCCCGTTGTCCTCTAACAACAACCAGGGTCGATTTCGTTGTATAGTGTCACGACTGCCGTCTAACACTGCATTTTCAAAACCTTCAACATCGATCTTGATCCAGTCAACTGATTGAAAATCAAATCGATCCAGTGTAGTTAGTTCTCCGGTATGTTTTTCAAACTCAGGATTGGGGATAAACTCTTCAACTTGTTTAGTGTGTCCACATTTAAGAGTTTGTAATTCAAATGTTACTGTTTGATCTTTATCGCCGAGTCCCAAGTTATGCAATTCTACATTGTCGTAATTTTCTAGATTTTTTTGCAAGACTTCGAAGTTTTTGAATACTGGTTCAAAGCAGATCACTCGTTCAAACAGTTCTGCCGAAGGACGAGCAAAGATGCCAATGTTGGCACCAATGTCGATCATGGTTCGTTTGCGTGGAATATTGTTAAAAATGTAATAGCGATAGCGTTGTTGGTAATGAATATCTATTTGTTCTTGCAGTCGTACACTAAACCAACCATCTGGTGGTTCAGGACTATACCAAAGTGAGTTTATTTTGTACATTGATGGTTTCCGATAACTATTTACTACATATTATGAACATCAGTATTTTTAATAGATTTGGCGCATTGAATTCTGTGCCCGTGTTTGAAGCATTTGCTGCTGGTTGTAAAAAGAACGGCATACGAGTTACCGAACACAACTCCGCAGCAGATGTGGCTGTGATCTGGAGCCAGTTATGGACCGGGCGCATGGCTGCTAATCGTGCTGTATGGCAAGAGTTTACAGCAGCAGGACGCCCAGTTATAGTATTAGAAGTTGGGCAACTCATGCGCGGTGTGACCTGGAAGATGGGCATCAATGGTGTAAATGCTCGTGCCCAATGGGGTGAAGGAATAGAATCAGGGCGAGTCGATAAACTGTCAATGCGTCTGCGACCTTGGCACCAAGGCGATCATATCTTGATAGCTATGCAACGAAGTGACAGTGAGCAATGGGCAGGGTTGCCGCCTGCTGAACAATGGCTCAAGAAAACAATAGACGGCATACGAGCACACACTGATCGTGAGATTATCGTGCGCCCACATCCTAGACAACGACTGAAGCCTATATCCGGTGTTCGGATACAACAGCCACAGGCTCTGCGTGGAACTTACGATGAGTTTGATTTCCGCAGCAGTTTAGGTCGTGCCTGGGCTGTGGTCAATGAAAACTCTGGACCGGGTAGTCAAGCCATCATAGATGGTGTACCGGCATTTGTGGGTGCAGACTCCATGGCAGTGCCTGTGGCCAACACAGACTTTGCCCTTATAGAAAAACCACGCATGCCCGAAAGAGCAGCGTGGTTAGAGCAATTGTGTCACACAGAGTGGACACTGGGTGAAATTACATCTGGATTACCTATAGGTAGGTTGTTGAAGTCTCTTTAGATCGGCATCCACCATATCACGGATCATGGTAGCAAAGTTGGTCCGTGGTTGCCATCCTAGTATGTCTCTAGCAGCAGAACTATCACCATGCAGGCTGTAGAGTTCAGCAGGGCGTTTGAATCTTGGATCTGACTTGACCAATGGTTGCCAATCTCCAATGCCTGCATGTCGAAATGCCACATCGCAAAGTTCACCAATGCTGTACTGCTCACCGGTAGCGATCACATAGTCACGGGCTGTTGATTGCTGTAGCATCATCCACATGGCTTCTACAAAGTCTCCAGCAAACCCCCAATCTCGTTTGGCATCTAGATTACCTAATGTGATAGAATCAGCAAGCCCTAATTTAATACGGGCAACACCATCTGTGACTTTGCGTGTGACAAACTCTCGACCGCGCAATGGACTTTCGTGATTGAACAAGATACCCGAACATGCGTATAGGCTGTAACTTTCACGGAAGTTAATGGTCATCCAATGACTGTATAGTTTGCTCACACCATAAGGGCTTCTTGGTCGGAACGGCGTGGTTTCTCCTTGAGCGCCTGCTTCTGTAGCATTACCAAACATCTCTGATGTGCTGGCTTGATAGAAGCGTGTATTAGGGCTGTGACTGCGTATGGCGTTGAGTAAGTTCAGCACACCCACAGAGTTCACTTCTGTGGTGAGTTTGTTGAGATCCCAACTTGCGCCCACAAAACTCTGTGCTGCAAGATTGTATACTTCTGCAGGTTTGAGTGTTTGCATGAGATGATTCATGTTGTTTTCATCGGTGATATCACCGGTGATCAACTCGATATCGTTCTCAATACCTAACCAACGTAGATTGTCTAAGTTAGGGTTTGAATATCGTTTAACAAGGCCATAAACATGGTAGCCTTTTTCGATTAGCAATTTAGCTAGATAAGGACCGTCTTGGCCGGTCATGCCTGTTACAAATGCGGTGCGTTTCATAACAGTATGTATCACGCAAACCGATCATAGTGTAATATCTTCCATACCTGCTGTACGTAAACGAACCACGTGGCCCATCTGCCATTGTTTGGTATCCAGGCCTTTCATGATACCCAACCAGCGATTTCGCAGTAATGCTACTTCGTTGATGATGGTTTCAAAGTCCACAACTTCGTCTTCACCCTCTGCGTACTTTTCGGCATCTCTTGATGTAAGAGCACGGGCATAGCCTTCCAGATACTTTTGGAAGTGTTTCCTGCGTATCTTGCGTAGTTGGATGTTGAGATAGTTTAGAACTGCTTCAATCTCTTGTAGTTGATTGAAGCGTTGTTCCGTGATACCGGGCAAAGCAGAGATGTTCTTTTCCAGCACACCCGAGATTTTGCAATCTCGTTTGGCCAGTTCAATCTCTGCTTCAAAATGGTCTATAAAATCAGGAATGGCCGCCAAGTTGGCCACTACCTTGCTATACCACATCAGTTTTCCCAGTCGTCTTCGTGAAAGTCTTCTTCTTCCTCGACATCTTCCTCATCCTCATCCTCGTAGGATTTGTCATTGTCGAGATATGCGGTAAGAGCACGTTTGATATCTGAATCACCCTTGAATGTGTCCTTGATATCGTCTACATCACAGTCGTTGTCGATCAAGATAGCCACAACTGTTTCTGCTGCTTCGTCTCGATCCACTGTGTTCACATAACGCTTGAGTTCTGACCACATTTCGCTGGCCACTGCTACTGCTTCATTCATTCTGCTGTCTCCTCAGCGGTACTTACCTCTTCTTTGTGATTTGCAAAGTCTGTCATGGCACGGTCCAAACAACCTTCTTCATTGGCTTCCCACTTCTTGCGGAACTTCTTGATGATCTCGCCGTCGGTAGTAACAAACACTAGACTATTGCCTTCCTTCTTTAGCAGGTTGCGTTTCTCCATGAGATCCACCATACCCGAGTAAGGACTCATACCTGTTTCATAAGGAATCTTGACCTGCACGCCTTCAAATGGTTTTGCGTAGCGTGTTTTCATTACCTTACAAGCAGCACGGATACCCATGACATCTGAAATCTTGTTGCCATCCTCGTCCTCTTTGAGTTTGAGTTTCTTCATAGCCACAACGATACTACTAGCATAGATAAAGCCTTGACCGCCGGAGATCTTATCATCAGGATCAAACATATCTTGACTTGCATATGTGTGATTGGTACACACCAATCCCACATTATATGAACCAAACATGTTCACACAGTTACGCACAAGACTGGTAAGTGCTTTGGGTTTACGACCAAGGTCACCTTTCATCTCGCCTGCATCAAACTGATTCACATCAGTGGGTGTGAGCAACATGCCTAGACTGTCAATCACAAACATGACTTTAGGACGTTCACCGTCGGGCAATGCCTTGTAGTCGCTCATGAATGTTGAAATTGTTTTGGCCACATCGTCGATCATAGCCATGCTGAGTTTAAGCAGTTTGCTATCGCTAGTATCCACGCCCAGTGCTCTAAGCCAGTTTTCATCCAGGGCATTTTCACTGTCGATTAGCACAACATATATGCCCTGTGCTTGAGCGTTCTTGATAATGTTGCCGGAGCAGATATAACTTTTGCCTGCGCCCGAATCACCAGCAAACACAGTGACCTTGCCCAATGGAATACCTTTGTTAAAGTCTCCAGAGATCAAGTAGTTCAAGGCATAATTGCCTGTGGAGATCCAGTCTGTTGGATCGTTGAAACCAATGCTCAATCCTTCGATTGACTTGGTAATTTCCTTACGGAATTTTGAAACATCAAAAGGTTTACCCATATGTCACCTATTATTTTATGAAAGAACACAGAGGGAGAACCCCTCTGTGTGATACTGCTGCTTACTTGTTTTGACGGCTACGGATCATGGCCAAGATGTCCTCGGCCTTTTTGTTGCCTTCTGCTGGCTTGGCCACTGGTGCCGTTGCCTCAGGAGTATCCTCGTCGTCGAATGCATCTACAGGTGCCTTCACAGCAGGTGCTGCTTTGGGTGCTGGAGTATCTTCATCCGCATCCGGTGCTGCACCAGCAGGTGCTTGCATGCCAGCAGGACGGAAGTATTGTCCCCAACGCTCCATGTCAAATGCTTTGCCATCCACACTTGCTTCAAACATTTCTTTCATGACCTTGAGTTCCACATCAGTGGGCTTCTTGGGCAAGAATGTGCTCAAGTCAAACAAGCCGTGTGTCTCAATGGCTGCTTGTTCTTCTTCAGTGAGTGCTGATTCTTTGCGAGCCCACTTTGAAGTGTTGTAGTCAGCGTAGCCGCCCTTCTGTGTCTTAGTGATACGGAAGTCCAAGCCAGCCATGGTGTCGGTTGGCAGATTTTCCAATTCAGGATCCATCAATGCGCTCTTGATCAGGGTAAAGATCTGAGGTCCGATGATGAAACGACGGATTGGGTTAGGTGGTGTCTTGTCGTCAGCAAGAGGGTTTTCACGCACAAAGCCCTGGAACACATAACTGCGTTTCTTCCAGTACTTACGACCCATGTCTTCCAGACTAGGATCCTTGAACCAAGGGCTGACCTCGGAAAGGATTGGACAAGTTTCGTTCCACATGTGCATACATGGGACTTGCACCATTACCTGTTTACTATCCATCTCTCCTTTGACGCCGTTGAATGGCAGTCGGATCATGGCCCGTTCTACCCAGAAGAATGTGTTTTTGGAGTTTGCGTCCGGTAAGAATCGGACTGTTGCGGATTGGCCTTCTTCCATGTTCCAGTGTGGGTAAATTGGATTTTCACCGCCACTGCCTCCGGATTTGCCTTTTGTCTCTGCTGCCTGTAGTCGTGCTCTGATTTCTGCTAAAGTTGCCATAGTTTTTTCTCCTATAAAGTTGCCTATGTTAAATGCCTATCTAATGATTTAGATTGTGTTGCCTGTGCCACAAATGAAAAAGCGCAAACACCCTTGCAGTATATGCGCTTCTTGTCTCTGTGTCAAGTTTATTTATGTCGTTTGTGTGATTATGGAATATTTTTGTTGATCAAGTTGTTCATTTTCTTAAACCTGCGATTCTCAGCATCTCATTGAGACCTTCATCATCTTGGCTTTGGGCCGCTAGTGCAGCCTGTGCTCGTTGTGCGGGATCTTGAACATTGTTAGTGCTTTGAGGCGCATGAAGTTTTGCCTCAATGGCAACTACTGCTTTTGAAACATCGTCTAACGATTGCTTGGCGTTGTTGATAGCGGCTTGTAGGTCCTGGTACTCTTTGGTTTTTGCAAACGGAACAGGGGTAGGGTCATCAAGGGTTGTTATAGCTACTGGCATGATATTTCCTTATCGCATCCGGGCAAGAGATTTTATTCTTGCCAGTTCAGATTCAAAAGCAGCTTCTTCAAAGGTAGCAATGTTGTCACCTTCATAAACACCTTGCCCCCAACATTCCTCAAGTCCATGTTCTGGGCAGTATTCGTTCAATGGAGTGTAGTTGCATTCTTTTAATTTTGGTGTTAGTCCTCTAACAAGTGGGTTGTCTTGATAGTGTTTTTGCAATACGGTAGGACCTGCTGCTGGATTAGGTGTTGCCTCTGGTTCCGGTGCTACTACCGGTGCTGTTGGCTTATTGACTTGCAATCGATTAACACCTGCAGGAAGAGTACTCGGAACTCCGCCAGAAGTTGGGCCTGTATATTCTGCTGGTGCTGCCGGAGCAGGTGCTGCTGCCGGCCAAACCGTGGCTTTTCTAATAGCCTCACGACCTTCTTCATCCTTTTTAAATTGAGCCTCTTGCTCTTCGGGAGTAGCATTGGGAAGGAATGTGCCTTTTTCGGTCAACATACCATGGTCGT
>Ga0209087_1000016_pt1 | contig 116566 bp, 165 predicted proteins | sample S_130805_EF_Meta_FD_187321 | JGI IMG/M metagenome (GOLD analysis project Ga0209087, IMG submission 187321) | Freshwater microbial communities from Lake Simoncouche, Canada to study carbon cycling - S_130805_EF_MetaG (SPAdes) (version 2) | ecosystem: Environmental > Aquatic > Freshwater > Lake ... | reverse complement strand
TGGCAAATGATATGGTTCTTGCCAAACTTATGGATGCAGTTGATATGGCTACAGCAGGAAGACAACATGCACTTGCAAACTTCTTTGCAGAAAGAATGGATATGCACCAAAGATGGCACTGGATGCTTTCTGCATCACTAAAAGAAAATGAGATAAACTAATGCCTTATCATATTGGCGATAAAGGATCTAACGGCTGTTCTGGATATCCAGTAGTAAGTGATGCTGGGCATGTTGCAGGCTGTCATCCAACAGAAGCAAATGCAAAAGAGCAACTTGGTGCATTATATGCAAATGTTGCAGATGCAAATAAAGGTGAGGCTTCAATTGAAACATCAACAACTCAAGAAAATCCATCTTCATCAATTAATTCATCTGTAGGAATGAAAAAGCCACAAATTGGATATAGTTTTGGAAGACAGATTGGTGGCGGAATACACGATAAGCGTGTTGTTGATATTTGGACTATTAAGTCTGATTCAGAAATAGCAACAAACCCTATTATGCCTACACCAACATATGAGCACTGCGAATGTGAAACATGTCTAGAACAAAATATTCAATGTTCAAATTGTCCAGATTGTCAAAATGGAACAGATGCAGAAACACAAATGGCTATGTATGATGCACAAATTGGTAAAGCAGATCCTTGTTGGGAAGGGTATACACAAAGAGGTATGAAGCCAGGAGATAATGGCAGAATGGTTCCTAATTGTATTCCAGTAACAAAAATGGATGCACCAATAGTTGAAGGAGATTTTGTTATTGCAATGACAACTGAAGGTCCAGTTGTTGGTCAAGTAGAGCATGTCATGATTGAAGGCGGAACATATGGTCAGCCAGGAAATCCTTATTCTGTTGAGTCTACTCCAGATAATCCAGCAGTTGCAGTTAGAATGCTTGAAGAAGAAGATGGAACATACTACTACACACCTTACTCTATTGGTGCTTTGATGTCTGATATAAGTAGAATTAACATGCCAAACATTAGTTTAGAAGACTATGAAGATACAGAAAAGATGTCTAAGGCTGAAGGATACTCACCACCAGCAGGAGCAAGATCTGCTGCTCGTAGAGCAATTAAGTTTAAGGAAGATGGAAAGGCTAACGGTGCAGGAACTGCAGTTGGCTGGACTCGTGCAGGGCAGTTAGCAAGAGGAGAATCATTATCTCTTAGTACTGTTAAGAGAATGTATTCATACTTCTCACGCCATGAAGTAGACAAGAAGGGTAAGGATTGGGGAAACACTGCCAATCCTTCTAATGGATACATAATGTGGTTAGCATGGGGTGGAGACTCAGGATTTTCATGGTCAAGATCAATTGTTAATCGTGAAAAAGATAAAGCATTGTTTGCTGATTTTGGAAAAGATTATACTAAACATACAAGTGAAAGGTACTTCATATAATGCCAAAGAAAAAGGCTGGATCATTTAATGATACTCAAATCAAAGATGGTTGGATTGTTAAGATGCGTAAAGATGGAACTATCAAATCAAAGATTGAACGCTATTTTGATCGAACAACACAGTTAAAACCAAAATCTGAAAGATAATTAATATATATATTTTTCTTGTTTTTTGATCTGTTTTTCTATTTTTTTAAATCTGTACCAAACAATTATTTTATTAATTAATTTCAATGCCAAACCTCCTTAATTCTTTTACAAAAGAATTCAACCAATACTCGTGAGATAAAACACCAGCATGACCGTCCCTTCTTTTAATATCATATCTTTCTAAAATTCCGTTTGGTCTTTTATCTTTTATCATCTTCATATACTCTTCATGATTCATTTCAAAAAAATCTTCATGCTGATTAAATAATTTTATGTTATGATTATCTGAATAATCCCATGTAGACCATAAAATTTTAACATTGTTTTTTTTGCAATATTCTATAAAAATTTTCCAACCTAATGAAAAATTTAAAAACTCTTCGTGATAATCTTCAATTGTTGCTGGTTGATCATCTACAATACTTTTTGGTTCAGGTTCATTTATATTTCCATCATCTTTATATCTTTGAATATATAGATAATCATTATTGTGCCAAATAAAATGTCTGGTTATATTAGGCATTAAAACAAAAAGATAGTCTGGAAATCCATATTTTTTTGAATATGCCATAAAGTTTGCAATTATTTTTTGCCACCCATAGCCAGATCTAGCAATAGAATAAAAGCCATCTGTTAAGTTATTTAATTGAAGTTTATCATGAAGCATCTTTGACCAAACAGTATCTAATGAACTTCCAACCCCTTCAGTTTGTGAGCAACCAGCAAAAAGTATGTGCTTGCCTGGGGTATGTTTATCTGTAAAATCATCTGATCTAAAACCATCTTTATTAAAATTATATTGTATAGTAAAATCATCTTCGGCTCTTTCTATTGGCAGAAGTGTATAATTCCTGTTACCTTGATGCTCCTGCATATTCATCCAAGTTATATCAAACTCATAATTAAATATGTCGTTTGCATTTAAATAAACTTTATTTTTTAAATCATAGTTTTCTATCATTAAAAATCCTTTGTAAGATATATATCATTAAAACTATAGTTTTGTAAAGCCAATGCTTTAACAGACCAATTTTTATTATTATTTAAGAACCAATTAACAGAAAAATAAGTTCCATAAAAATCATCCCAATTCATTCCGTCATAAATTAAATAGTCATTTATTCCAATTATTCCACCAACTTTGACATGCTTTGATATTTCATCAAGCATTATCTTTGTATGTTCTCTATCGTTGTGTGTATCAAAATATATATAATCAAAATCTTTATCTTGGTTTGGCAAAGTATTTTCTGCTTCTCCCTTAATAATGTAGACATTTTTATATTTAGAAAATTCATCTTTAATATATTTTTCATGGGTTTCTGGTGTAAAAAGAATTGTATGCTTTGTTGGCTCGCATTGACAGGATCCAGTTCTAATCCAACTCCAACATCTTGAGTCAATTGAATATCTATCTAAAAGCCATATCTCATTTGGTTCACATATATCGGCTATTAGTTTTGAATAATATCCCCAAGAAACACCAATCTCCATATATTTAATATTTTTAGGTAAATGCTTTATGTATTCTTCTCTAGAAGAAAATATTTTTGCATTATTTAACTGATTCTGAGATATTAATGGGGTATGCTCAATTTGATCATCTTGTAATTTTTTAAGACTTCCATCATTATTAAATCCATTTACTGGTATTTTTGGCATATGCCCTCCATTAAAAGTATACCATGTTGTACCCCTGGCAGGAATCGAACCTGCGACGCATGGCTTAGAAGTCCATCGTTCTGTCCACTGAACTACAGAGGTGTAGTAGGCCTAGAAGGTAATGCTCCTTCTTCTCAGGATTAAAAGTCCTGAGCATCACTTTAATGCTTTAGGCCCCTGGCTCCCAGACATGGATTCGAACCACGATTAAGGGCTTCAAAGGCCCCTGTCCTGCCGTTAGACGATCTAGGAATGATATTGTATCCCCAACGGGATTCGAACCCGTGTTGCCACCGTGAAAGGGTGGAGTCCTAGGCCTCTAGACCATGGGGACTTGGAGCGGATGATGAGAATCGAACTCACCCCTTCTGCTTGGAAGGCAGAGGCACTACCAATATGCAACATCCGCAATACTCTATTTAATTGTATCGTACATCTGGAAGGACTTGAACCTTCGGCTCTCTGCATATAAGGCAGGTACTCTAACCAACTGAGTTACAGATGTGTAGTACACCAGGTAGGACTCGAACCTACGATAACCGAATTATGAGTTCGGGGCCTTAACCAACTTGGCTACTGGTGCCTGTAATTAAGATATTAGTATGCCAAGCAATATGCCAACAAGAAAAGAAAAGCATCCAATTGTCCAATGATAATATCTAATTAAATAATTTTTAATTATTTTGTCTTTAATGTTATCTGGAATATCTTCAATATTGATTTCTTTTACCATGTAATTAGTATACATCAAATCAGTTGTTAAGTCAACTTATAGCAAATTTTTTATTAATTAATTCATCATACATTTTATTAATTTTGTATAAGTCTACATTGTTTAAAATGACATCCCTTACCTTTTCATAACTTTCAACTTCTTTTGCAGATGCAAAAAAAACATTTGGCATGGGACTAACCTTTACAATATCTTTATTGTTTAATTGAACATCATTATTTTTTGCCAAATAACTAAAAAGTTCTTTGGGTTTTAAAACTAAATCATTAAAATCAAATATACTTACATGTTCGTTTTCTTTTATTGAATTATAAAAATTTTCCAGCAAGTCTATACGCTTTATTGATCTATATTCAATTCTATTTACACTTTCTACATTTTTCATCATCTCTAATGTTACTTCAGAAGATATCAAATCAATTGGATTTCTAATTATTGAAAAATGAAACAAACTTTTATTATTTAAAAATTTTTGAATACCATTTCCTGTTGCATATGAAACAATAAGGCTGCTTGGAAATAATATCTTAGAATTTTTTATAAAAAATGTTGTTCCAGATCTTGGATAATAACTTAGATGAATTTGTTTTGATTTCATATTATTTTAAAGTTTCCCCATCGTGACCATCTAATTATTTTCATTTTTTCTGGTTTATCGTTTATCTCTTCATGATTCCATTCTGGCAGCGGTATATTGTATGCTTTTTGCAATGCTTCTTCTTCACTGTCTGCATAAATATCTATATTGTAGTTATCTTGAAGGGTTGCCTTAATGCTATATTTATTTTTACCATCTTGTTTTTTAATTTTAGGGTAATAGTATATTTTATATTGTTTAGTTAATTGATTAGTATTATATTGATCCGATATCATAAAACCAATTTCAGATGGAAAAGTTAAAAAATCTCCCTCGTCTGCATCATGAGATACCTTGGGAGTAGAGTTGAAGTTTATTCTAAATCCTTTTAGTGGCAACAATACATTTACCCAGTTTGGTAAATCATCAGAACTTTCAAGACTAAAAGAAAAATCTTTATATTTAGCAGTTAGAGATCCAATGATTACTTGCAAAACAGCAGACTCATTTGTTAGATCTTCTTTTGAAAAACAATTTTTTGCAATAACTATATTTTTGTTATCTGTTCCACTAATTTTAATGTCATGCATCTTGTAGATACCTAACCTCATCAATGATTTTATATTTAAGTGCAATATTAATCATTTCATCAGAATAACTTCCAACTTCAGGTTTTGCAGAAAAATAAACAACATAATATATGTCGTTAAATGTTTTTATTAAAGCACCATTGGCAATTGCTTTTTTTACATTATCTGTTCTTTGCGCCCCAGGTCTTTTGCCTTCCCCTGTTTTTCCGCCCTTTGCCTCTATATATTCAAAACGAGTATCTGAATGTACTCTAAAATCTACTTCGCACCCAGAACCAGCAAAATAATAATCTCGATCAATAGTATTAAATCCACGACCAAGTAGGTCTTGGTAAACAAGTTCTTCAAATTCATCCCCAATTCTTTTAGATTCAGATTGAAAGTAATTGCTCTTTTCGTTAATCATGTAATCAGTATACCCTATTCATCTGATGGTTTATCGTCTTTGGGGACCCAAACTTTCTTCCCATCTTTCCAGACAGGCCAATAACCAAGACTACGCCAGTCCATTTGAAAGATCTTTGGCTCTTTAATCTTGATCAACCCTATATGTCATAGCAATATAGCATGCTACATATCCCATAATAAAAGCGGGAATCAAAAATAATGAATGAATCATAACTTACCTCCTTTATATCTATTATATACTAAAGCGTACAAGAAGTCAATATGGTACACTATTACTATGTGTCCTATTTGTAATGATAAGTTAATACCAGTTGTTTATGGTCATATTGATGACAGATATTTAAACCTACATCGTGATGGTAAGATTGTTTTGGTAGGATACAGAGAAAGATACAGCAATCAACCTAAATCATATTGCAATACATGTTTTGAAGGATCAGATATAGCAGTTGCTATAGATTAAGAAACAAGATAGTTAGTTATATGGCATTGACAAAAACCAACAACTTCGTATTGTCCGTCTGATACCTCATCAATATCGTTATATTTGGCAGGCAGATCGCAACGATTGCATTTTTCTTGATTTTCCATACTTATATGATACCATAAAGTCGTGGATGAAACTATTCTTTATATTATTTATCATAAGGGTATGTGTGCAATTAAAATAGGAATATCGGATATATCTGGAAAAAGGTTTGCATCCCATAGGGCCAAAGGATGGAAACTGGTTTGTTATTGGCATTTTTTTGAGCGGGATAAGGCAAGAGCAGTAGAATCTCTAGTAATACAAACGCTAAGAAAGAAACATGCAGTATTCCTTAGTAAAGAAGATATGCCTCAAAATGGATACACTGAAACATTCTCATCAAAACAAATTAAGAAAAAATCATTGATTCGATTAGTAAATAAAACTATTAAAACTTTATAGTTTTTAAAAGTGCTTCTTCATATAAAATATTTGCTTCATCAAAAATACTAGAATGTTTTAGTGCAAAATTATATGAATCTTCATAGCCTTTGTGCATTTTTAAAGATCCATGTAGACCTTCTGGCTCTATTAACTCTTTATCACTGAAGTCTAAATCTGTAATCGCTGATATAACTCTATGAGGTTGAGATACTAGATCATTAAAATCAAACTTAAGCACTTCGTCAATTGAACACGGCACAATGTGTCTTGAATACCTTGCAGCAGACTTTATTAAGACATCTTCATTTATTTGAACTTCTTCTTCTTTATTTGCAAAACTATGTATTAATGATGAAACAACAACATCTATTGGTTTTCTAATAACCAAAATGTATTTATTTTCAAACCTTTTTTCTATAAAATCTTTATTCCATAGATGAGTATATGGATGTTTGTCTATTGTAATATCTGAAAATTTTCTTACATTTTCAATTATGAAGTTTGATCCAGATCTTGGTTGTGAAATTATTACGTGCATTATTTCTCCTTAAATGATTTAAAATATTGATACATTGATTCTATTATTGCTACTGCAGATATACCTATCATAGCATATATCCAATAAACATAAAGAATCATACCTTTGGCATTACCATTTCACATGGGCATATGATTGAATCAGGCAATTCGTGAACTTTCGTGGTAATAGCAATAGTTGTCTTGCATTCTGTACACTTATATGTTGTTTTCATTTTTCTCCTATTTTACTTGCACACAACGCAATAGTATGGCGTACGCATTTCTTCTTCAGAAATGATGATGTGTTGTGAACATCTTGAGCATCTTGCATTGATCAGGCCGTGCTCTTGTAGTTCTGGCATATAAAATTTTATGCTTCGGGTATAGTAGAGTTTTGTAATATACCAAGTCAGTAAAATTAATAGTGTTGTAATCATTATTACAGTATACCAGATACTACAGACATGTTGGACTAATAAGTATAGTCTTTTTTCTTTTTATTTTTCTTTAATATGGACCTAACAAGTCTTTCTAAATAAAATAGTATAAATTTCATGAATAAATCTTATCATATTCATTAAGAAATAGTTCGTAGTAATGAATTTGTCTATGTGCGCCAATATGGGGCAAACTTGATAACTCTATATCCATACCATGAAGCCATGCGTACTGCTCTAATTCGTTAGATGGTGTGTGACAATCCTTAGATCCATTAAAAACCTCAACAATACCATCTCTAACCCATAGATCAGAGTCAGACTTAACATAACCCTGATAACTATTATTGTGGGGTAAGCCATTCATCATTCGGTCATCTGTTGGATCCCAAAATGCATATTTAAAAATAATATTATTAGATATACAGTATTGCTCAAAATTTAAAATATATTTTAATGATAATAGGGTTGGTAGTTCTGAAGTTAAAACCTCTTCTAACTTGTGTGGTTTTTGTGAATATTTTGGAAGATCACCCTTAACTGGAACGGCTGTATCTCTTAAAGAATCAAATCCGTGTCTTCCAATAAATACACTTCTATCTGTCCAAACATTCATTCTTGCTAAACTTGGAAATAAACAAAATAATACTTTTGGCTTACCAAATTTGTCAAAATATGCGATTAGATTATCTATTATTGTTGTTATAGAACCATTACTAATTCCAAGGTTTCGTGTCTCGATCTGCTTGGTTTTTGCAATACGATTGCCCCAAATCAAAGACTCGTCAATACCCCATCCCCAAGTGTGAGAACATCCAGCAAAAATAAAATCTGGTGTTTTACCAAATTCTTGTGTGCGAAATCCAAGGGAATTTGTGATGTACTTTGTATTAGGATCAATAGTGATGCTTGAACCAAATGGCATTCCATACCCATTTAGTACAAAAGTACTATACATTTCCAAGCGAAGCATATTTATTATGTTTGAATCTTTTTGCATATTTTAATTATAGCATTTTTTAAAGTTCGGCAAAAATAGGAATTATAAAACCATCCCATGCCCTACACGGGCACTATCGGTGATTAGCCTTCATATGCCTAGATAGGGAGTCGTGTCCAAATATACCCCATCTTAAATCCCATTCCTTTTTACAGACTGGACAGATTAATATTCTCATCCCATACTCTTTTCCCAGACTATAAAACAATTTACACACTGAATTCCAGGTGATCTCATATACCACTTATGTTCACATGTTCTATCTGTTGCCTTATCTAGTAGTCTTTGCTTCCAACCTGCAGGAGGAGGCCAGGGTACACCAAGAGATGCAAGAGAGGCTTTAGTCCAACCACCTCTAGCAGTCTTCAAAGACTCTATCTGAGTAGAGATTTCGTCGTATGTCATTATTCCCAATCTATATTATTAATAGTAAGCCAGTCTAGGTAATTAACTATCATTGCTTTTAGCCCTTGCTTCTGCTTTTCTCATAAAGGTTCTATGTCTATGGCAATTGGCACAGACTATCTCACATTTTGCTATCTCAGAATTAACTGAGTCTAAGCCTCTGCCCTTAACACCAGATGATGATAGAGCAAAAGATTTTTCAAACTCTGGTAAGTGATCAAAATCTAACACATGTGGAGGATAATCAATTCCACAGTCAACACAGATAGGGTTATTAGCCTTATGGTCAGACACATATTTTCTTATCCAAGATACCTTAGATTTGATCTGGATTAGTCTTGCTTCTTTATTGCGCTGATACCATAGGCGTTGGACACGATTACGCTCTTCCTTAGATTTAATTGGCATTTACTGTCTGTGTCTTTTCTTATTTCCATACTTAGCCTTAATATCAGCCTTAGCCTTATCGACCATAGACTTGGTGAGACACCAGATATGGCCATCAGGCATGGTTTGATGGGTATACCAGAAGGACTCACTGTCTTTATCAATTGTGCAGCAATTAGTATCCACCAAGGCACTCATTTCTTGTATGATATAACCTGATCTTTGTCAAAATTTTGCGGGATGGACCAGAAAGATCTTCCTTACAAGTAGAGCAAGTATAAGACCATTCACCAGTAAACCAGTCATGTACATAGCCTTTAGCATTGGCATATTTCTTGGCTACAAAGGTTTGGAATGGATCAGGGATTTCATATGTCTTAGTACTCAATGCTAATCCAAAACCATAGGAAATCTATATTTGTTGAATAGCGATCAATACGAAAGCCTAGACCAAAGCCTTTTGAATAGCCCACCTGTACCCAGTATCTGTCTTTAATTCGATATTCTTTATTCATGTATCTAGTATAGCAATTTGGAGCGGGTAAGTCAAGAAAGACCCAATAACCCCTAGTATAAGATATAAAACCTATTCCTCAAAACTCATTTGTGATGACCAGAAATCGTTATTTTTTGTTTCAATTTCATCTACTGCAGCATGACAATTAGAGCAAGAAACCTTGCCATCTAGATCAATTTCATAGTAGTGTTTGCATTCCATAACCCTATAGTATCACATGAAGGTTAACAGATATAGGTCATAAAAATGTTAGTTATCCACAGGTTTATCCACAAATAAATATTACTGATTATGTTGTTTGACATTCTAGAAGTGGAGTAAAGTGGAGGATAGTGGAGTATAGAGCATTTATAAGAAGGGCGTCGTAATCTTACGGGCCAAACCCCCTATCACATATCCAAACCTTTGTCAAATCCATATATCCAAACATGGCATTATATACCCAAACCTTATGTTTGTCAACTTCATTTTGTACCAAAATTGTATGACAAAAATATCCAAATTTGGGGAAAAATGTTTGATTATCGTAATATTTTATTTGAAAAGATATAAAAAATATCCAAAACAAATCAAAAAATTGTTTGGATAAAAGTGTTTGTATATCAGGTATTAGTTATATAGGGAAGAGTGGTTTATCTTTTGATCCCGTCCCGCTTCTGGATCTTCGATAGTCTTATTAGACATTGCCACGACGGGATCTGGAGAAAAGTATCTACCCAACCCTATAAGAACAGTAAAGGAAGTAAAGACTTGTTCCAAACCTTTATCTTCTTGTCTTGCCATTTGTGGATTCATTGTTCTAGAAAAATGTCTTGGACTCATAAAATTATTATACACCTATTTGACAAACAAATGTTTGTATGATATAGGGGTTTGGATATATTATTTGAATACTTGACAAATAAAGGTTTGTCTGATATAAGGTTTGGTACGGGGAAAAATATTTGTCCTTCGTAATCTTTGTTTTAAAAAATAAAAGTTCCACGTTTGGGGAAAAGAATTTGATCTTCGTAATGTTTATATAAGAAAATGTGGTTTGGGTAATATGTCCGATTTGATATGGTTTGACGTCCCGTCCAGGCAGCACAAAGCAAGGGGCGCAAGGCCCCTCGCAATGTTTAATTATTCTGCTGTGTTCTGCTTTTTATTATAAGCAAACATCAAAACCGAACCAAGGTTAATATCATCAAGAGCATCAAAATCTTCTTCTGTGATTTCTAGCAATTCACAAAACATATTAAATGTTTCATCGATTAATGATTCACCTGTTGCTGTAAGTTCTTTAACCAAACCTTCTGCAATCATATATGCCATTGGTAATCCAAGGTCATTGTATTCAATAAAATCTGAAAAATCTTCATCTGCTCTGAACTCGATCCAGAGTGTTCCTAAGATACCTGCTTTATCTGCAAACTCTACCGCCATGATGGGCCTCCTGTTTTCATCTCTTCCATAAGTTTACCATGCTCTTCCTGTGCTGTCAAGGCAAGGACATCAAACCTATGAAAAACAATCATAGGTAGATTTCTAACCAAATAATAGCCAACTCGCTCTAGGTCAATAGAGAAATCTTCCGTGAGTAGTTTTGCTATTTGCTCTGCTTTTCTTGATTCTTTATTATGCGAGGGCTTGGCATATATACTACTTCTAGGCATGATACTCCTCTCTTATCTATTGTACCGCAAAAGAAGGGGAGGGGCAAATCTGCAGGACTTACCCCATCCCCATTAGTCTAAGGGACCCACTCCTTAGACAGTTAGTGGCGAATACGCAGCCACAAATTTATCAAAGTCTACTGATACATTATCAGTAATAGTATTGTTAGTGAAGTCGATGAGCACGGTTTGCTCTCCTAGGTCATAGCCATCATTGTCGATAGCATAGATACCAAACCCTGTCTCTTCCAGAATGCTATCTTGAATAAGATAACTAATAATCATACGGGTACCATATGATGAATCACCTAGACGAGGTTTTGCGTGTTGCAGGGCCATTGCTAGGTCCCGCTCCCATTCAGTCTGACCCCAGTGGCTATAGAGTACAACCATAGGCCCTGACTCACTGTCTTTGAATACGTAATTAATTCGTGCTCCCATTACTCTTCCTCTTCCTCTTCGATTGATTGTACTTCTAAAGGATACCAGTCATAGGCATATGTTTCAATGTCACCTTCAAGTTCTAATTGTCTTACTTGATCTTCAGCAGATAGTTCATCCTCTGCCTCAATCTCAAACTCATAGTAAGTCTCTCGTGTGGCTGTTACTGTGTACTTAGGCATTAGATTTGTACCGTCCGTTCTGTGAATGAGTGAAACACGGTTTCTTCCTCATCTTGTTCTACTTCATTTATTGGGTCTTTATCCATTTTATTTTCCAATCCTACTAGGGTCATTTCTTCAAGGGTAGCACACTCAGGGCATTTTTGCAAGTCTGCCTCATCAAAGGCATCTCTAATAGTATTATCAGGGTCTTCCATTTCTTCGTTACAGTTCTCACAGAAAAACCAAGGTAGTGAGACTTGAACTTGAATAGTAGTATTATCAGGAAAAGGTACCTCAGTGATAAAGTATCCTATTCTATTAACAAAGCCCCAGCCAGACCATATGTAAGACCCACCGTCGTCTCCGTCTCCATACATCCAGATACGATTCTCATCAGTTGCCTTGACAAACTCTACCTCATCGCCATAGGTCTCAAACATCATACCGTCAAAGGAAGCATTTGTCTCTATATGATTAAGAATAGGCTTATACGTATCAACCCATTCATCATAATCTAACTCAACAAAGTTATTCACCAAGAATCTCCTTACGGTTCTTAATATCTTCTTTGGCAAAAGCAATGGCATAGGTCAAGGCATAAACCTCAGATAGTGCGTCAAGGTATCCTGAAGCCTCCGTACGAGCCATAGAGTCCATGGCTTCCTCTGAGTACTCCTCTGCCTCAATGCATAGGTCTAACTGTTGTTCAGCCTCATACATCATAGTCTTTAGGTGTCCGTGCAGAATGTCTGCTCCGTCCATACCCATGTCTACCTGTTTCATTAGGTATGGGTCTAATGTCATCTTATCCATTTAAAACCTCCAAGTAGTGTTTGGATACATGAATGGCTCCTTCTAGGTAAGGAACAATGCTATCAGCACCGTCCTCGTTTTCCAAATCCTGTTCAAGGGATATGGCGTGTAGTCTGATATATTCTCTAAATGTATTTAGGTCCATATATTAATTATAGGGGTTTGAGTTGATTTTTACAAGCCCTGTGGGTGTGATACTCGTCACATTAGGCTGTACCGTTGGCTCCATGGCAGTACGAGTAACGAAGGTATCTAAGCCACATACACAGCCTGGATCCATAACTGGCACGGTATTTGTAGTAACCTCAATTAAAGAATCACAGTCTGTACAAACATAACTATACTTAGTCCACATATTAGTCCTCTATATATTCTACTGAGATGTTGCCCAACACTTCATCATACTTTACCATAGTATCTATGTCTTCAGCAAATCTAGCCATTAGATAATCTACTTTATCTTCCGTGCTCATATCAGAGGGACCATAGAGTTCAAACCCTATATCATTAGACATTGCTTCATCAATATCTATGGTTTGTTCAAGACTGATTTTAACTTTCATTTGTAGTCAAAGTACCCTTCTGCCCATAGACCCTCAAGTAGGTCTCTTGCTTTCCATACGCTATTGTAAACATATGGGTTATCCTTAATTGTATCCAAGACCACTGACAAACCTTCTGTCATATCATCTAGATCTGTTTTATTATAGCCTAACATAATCCACCCCCATATTCATACATCAAATCCATTGCTATATGTAATTTACAATCACATTCTCCACCATTCATGTTGTCCATGAAATCAAAATGAGAAAAATTCTCATCATATATTTTTTGCATTAGTTCATCTATTGTGTATGGTTTGGTTGTTTGGGTCATATATTAATTATCTCATGGACTGGGGAAAAAATCAAGTCTTCGTAATTGTTTTTTATTAAAAATGTCATGTGATTTAGGTCACAGCCGACGTCCCGCATTTTTATGCATTCACTTGCATATTTATTACTTGCGATCCGTACGGGACTTGAACCCGTGACCTCTACCGTGACAGGGTAGCGAACTAACCAACTATTCTAACGGACCATGTTGAGCAGTTTTAAATCGTGCTCAGGATTTTTTTGTTATGAAAGTTGCATTACATTTTGTACAACTTTTAGCAAACGATTTTTCTCTGCGTTAATTGCAGGGTCAAATCCTGATGCTGATGCAAGGATAGATTCGTTAGAACCACCACGAGCAGAGCGGTACCAGTCAAGGCGTTCTGTAAGTGCATTAAACGCACCCCACGCATTGCCAGCAATCATACCATTAAATTCACCTGTGTAGATGTCGTTAATAATATCGACCTTGTTTTCCCACTTCTTGATTGCACCCTTAGCATCTTTTTCTGGCTTAGGATAAGCAGCGAGAATAATATCGTTAAACGATTTAGCATTGACTTCCTTCTCAATCATTGCCTTAGCCATGATGTCGAATTCGTCCATGTAAGCATTAGCAAGACCAAGAGTCTCACGAGCAATTTGGATTTTGCCTTCTGCTGTTTGCGTGTGGCGAATCTTGAATGATTGCTTGATGCCCTTATTCTTCTTACGACCTACGCCACCAAGAGCAAGGTTAAGAGTGTTAGCACATACAACACGAACAGGTGTAATAGATGCTTGAATTGCAATAGAGCCATCGTGTGATGTGTTAATGAGCAAATAAGTCTTTACCTTATCTGCAACACCATTTGGGTCTAGTACAGTCTCACGCTCAAGAGCAAGAGAGCCGAATACTACACGACCACCCTTGATAGCACCAGCAGTCTCCCAACGACCACCACCATCTAGAATGTTATCACCGAATGAGAATAAATCTTCATTCTGTAGAGGGACATAACGCTCACCAACGATTCCAAGAATATCGGTTTGTGTGTTGTCTGTAGGGTTTGTACGCAATACATATTGGTACGACTTGTCGCTTGATAGATGCGATGGGGTTTCCAAATCTTCCAGACGAACATTCCAACCATTGAGATTTGCTGCTGATAGCATCTCGCTAGTTGTTTTCTCTTCTGTAAATACGGTACCCAATCCATGCCAAGCGGGTTCACGGAATGATGCAAAAGATGCAACGCCGTTTTGTGTTTCTAGGTCATGTGCCATGAGTTTTTCTCCTTTTTGTTTGTTGAAATTTAAGTATAGCAGGACTGACTGACATATGCAAATCCAGATAGTTAAACATGGATAAATCGGACATTGTGGGAAAGATCATATAGTCGTAACGGCGTGTCGATTTGACAAAGTTATCCACAGGCGGGACGTCAAAAATTTTGAAAGAATTTAAAGTGAGCCGTTTACATGGACAATGCTCAGGTCCCTTGCCTAGTTTAAAGACATTCGACATGTCTATATTTAGTAGCCCCCTACTAAAAATCAATTCTGTCAACACTGGCCGATAGCCATGTGATGTTATCAGAATTATAAGATACAGATTCAAAATCGATATCGTTAACAATTGATTCGGCGTCCTCATCATGAGGTACCTGCAGTGTTAGGTTGTACGTAACGGTAACCTCAACTTCAACTTCCTTGGTAAGGTCAAAGCCCATAATTTCTGCAATTTCTTGGGCCTGTGATTCTGTAATTGTTTCATTGCTTAACTCTTCTAGAGTCCACTCTTGCATTGATTCAACCATACGGTTACGCTCCGCTGAATCAGCATATGAGCGCTGAGACATTGCAGACATACGGTCTTGAAGAGATACAATTAATGCATCCTTTTTTTCAATTGCTTCTTGTAGTGCTGCAGCCTGCTTCTGATTAAATTCATCAGTTGCATTGATTATTGTTGGGTATTGCTGGTCCATGGGGGCCTCTTTCTGTTAGTTTGTTTATATTAATTGTACTAGTGGCCACTGACATTTGTCAAAGACCCTTGCGGGGAGCCTTTTTGGATCGTGCTCAGGATGTCTGCTTCTTTAGGTCTGCAGGAACCTTGCTCTATAGTATTTCTATTGTCGCCCTAATCAGCCTGGCGAACATAGGAGAGGCTCTGAACCCCTTGCCCTAATAATGAGAGTTCTTACTTACGACATTGGGCGAGAACACTCTCTAAACTGCCCCTGTTTCGTTATTTAGTTATAGGTAACGAGCAATAGCATTGTAAGTGCTTGTGCTTACTGTTTCCTCATCTGTCATCTTGAGAATACGAATTGCGTTAGCAATTTCCTCTTTCTGCTCACGATAAGTGTGCTGATGGATAACCTCAAAATCCTTTTCAGGTTCAGTTGGGAAGTCGCCTTGCTTTACTACAATGTCAAAATCAACATTGAGGTTGTTGTTCCAAGAACGATAGTTAGTGCGAAGGTTCTCAGCCTTTGAGAAGTTGGCAATAGCCCACTCACCAATTTGCTTTTTCCACGCTTCGTGTGCTTTCTGATACTTTGCTTCGCTTGCTTCTTGTGATGTGTAGTCAAGTTCTAGTTTAGCGAGTGAGCCTTCTAGTGCCTTGATTACCTTTTCTGTTGCTATCTTTACTGAGATTGCTTTGCGTTGTGCCATTTGGGTCTGTTTCCTTTTCTGTTAGTTGGGGGTGTTGAGCAGTTTTATTTCATACTCAGGAAAGTGTAATTAGATTACTTTGCTGTCCAAGTTGTGTAACGAGGTGTGCCATTTACATCTAACTTTACACGAACATTTCCATTTGCCTGTGGAGTAATCTCCTGAATTGTTCCTGTAACCTTTGACTTCTGTGTTGTGTAGAGGTCGCCTACCTTGTATGTTGCTGTTGCTACTGCCATTTTTGTTTCTCCTTTTGTTTGGTTGATAATCCAAGTATAACATTTCCTACTGACATTTCGCAAGTCAGCCAAGAAAAATCTCACATCTTGGACTACGGGTGTTGTTTTGTTCATAACTTAATAATAGCAAATAAATGTCATAAATACAAATCGAAAATGTCATAAATCGGACATTAAATTGTGATAAACCTCACAAAAATCGTGCGTGTCGTAACTTGACAAATGGGGGTGGGCGGGACGTCCCAAAATTCCAGGGGATCCGCTAGAACCCACTAGAACCAAGGAGTGCACACATTACTAGTGTTATCATTAATAAATAAAATAAACTCATCATTTATTTTTTACTCGCACTGAATACAATATCACTCTTAGAGTATACACATAATCTGCAAGAAACACAAGCACTACCAGTAGTTGAAATAAGTGGAATGCGTTTTGCATTTTCAGGACACTTAGCACCAGGTTTTGAAGTTAACGCTTTCATATCTGCTTGACCGTCTGCAAAATTCTTAGCAAGATATGCTAACTTAATTCCATGAACAGTCTTAAGGCTAATTCCAGTTTCTTTATTCTCGCTATCTGTAGAATAATATAAAGATAGATTAGCAATATCCTTAAGCATAAGTGCTGCAGATTGTACTCGTGTATATACCCAGAATTGAATATCAGTATTATTTAGGATGACATTCTTCCAGGCTTGCGTGTATGTATCATTAAAGAAATCTCCGTCCCAGTGAATGCGAAATAGCATAGGGGCGTCTTTCTTGATACAGTCTTTCTTGAAATCATTTATCATTTCAGTGAGCAGGTCCTGCATAGTTTCTAGATCTGCGTCTTTGAGCAGGTCCCAGTTATGTAATAGGTTAACCTTAACGCCTTTGAAGAGTTTCTCTAACTTTCCTGCGTAGCAGACTGACTCACACACTGAGGTTGCTCCAGGGCATGAGTATTCTTTTCCTGCGGGTAATCCGAAAGTGTTAGCAATTGTTGCAGTCTTGCCATTAGGGGATACAGCATTAGTAACTTTCCTATCTTTAGAGCGAAGTAGTTTAGTAGTCAAGACCAAGACTCATTTCTAGAGCGATGTCTTCGTTATAAGTAGTGGACATTTCTTCTAGTAAGCAATGAGTGCATTTTTCTTCATATGCGTCTACCGAATTTTCTTGACAAGACGGACAGACAGTTGCGTAGTATTCATCATAGAATTCATCTGCGATATTTCCCATAGGGGCTATTCTCCTTTTTGTTGATATTTTAATTGTAGCAGTTCAGACTGACATTTCTTGCGATTGTAAGCCTTTTTAGAAGGCACAGCGGAAGCAGCATTACTACGGCGTAATTCCATTAGTTTGCGTAATTCCTCAGATGACTTCTTCATAACTTAATACTAGCAGAGATAAAGTAAAAATGTCAAATCATAAATTGTGATTAATCTCACATGCGACACGCCCGACTGCGGGACGTCCCATTTTTTAGGGGTTTTAGTTAATCTTCTAAATCTTCACGGAATACATAAAGTTCAACTTTTTGATCGTAGTTAAATTCAACTACATCTTTATCACCAAAGTCATCTTCATAACCTACATAATAAATATCACCACTAGGATTAGATTCAATTCCTATGACAGTGACTATTTCACCATCTACCTTAATCAAATCTTCCTCCATCAACTGATCTGGAGTAAGTAGGTCTGCGTAAATTAATTGCATAGTTTTTATTGTAGCAGACATTTTTAGTATTCCTCCTCTGGCAGCCAGAATTGCAGGTGGTGCTGTTCCACGATAGCCCAAGCAGGTGCCGTAATGGAATTTTTATACATAATCTGAAAGTCTCCAACTTTGGGCATAGAAATTTCTCGATTGTAATCTTCTTCGTAGTATGCGTCAATAGCCTCTATGCAAGGGGCAACCATTTCTGCGGGGACAGGGGGATAGTGATTACCCTTTAAGTGATAGAGAATCTGAGTCTCTAGGTCTAAGACTTCATCTTTAATTCCTAATGCTGTAACTGAACCCATATTATTTCACGCTCACATTTCCGTTGCGGTAGAAAGTCTTAGTATACATCTTGCCAGTAGGGTCTGACAGATTATAGGTTGCGTATTCTTTAGCGTCTCCAAAGTCTACACACTTATTCCATTCAGATACCATCTCAAGCATATCTGCACTTCGTGTTGTTGATACCAATTCGCCGTCATAGGCAATAGTTAGAGAGTAGTTATATTCCATTAGTCTGCCTCTTTCGTTGTGAATAATGCACCTTCATTTAGTAAGCCCACTTCCAAAGTAAATAGTTCATCGGGTGTTGCAGACTCTAAGTCTACCCAACCTGCACCATTTTCGTCAATTCTAAAAATTTCTACATATCCCATTACTTATTCACCTGTCTTTACTGCAACTGTGCGATAAGTTCTGCGACCCCAAGTATTGCTTCCGCTATTAGGTGCAATTTCTACAAGATAAGTTTCACAATTTTCATACCAAACTGCTTTAGGGTGTATCTCTGCTGAGATAATTTCACCTGTTAGGGTGCGTGAGCGATAGGACTTTCCTACAAGTAGGTTTTCTATTGTATAGACATTTGCTGACATTTGCCAACCTCTTTCTTTTTTTGTTGATATAAATATCTTAGCATATTAGACTGACATTTTCTAAACGACACGCCGTAATTGCTAAACTATTTATTTTTTCTTACTATGTAAGTCTAGCCTATTAGACACAAATTATCAACTTACTAGCCAGTAAATCCAAATAGTGAGACGCTCAAGCCGTGTGATAAATCTCACACAAATAGTCCTGTGGATAAGTCTGTGGACGACACGCCCGACCCCGACGTCCCAAAAATTGAGAGCAGTTTTAAATCATGCTTAGGATTTTATTTTAGATTAGTTTTGATTTACGCAATTCATTACGCAGTCGATAGTTTTCTCTTGTTAGTTCTGCGTTCTGTTTCCAGAATAAACACATAACTGTTATTGATCCACCAAGTGCAATTATGATTGCAAGAAGTGTTCCAGTATCTAAAATCATTTAGCCATCTCCAATTTTTCATAGCAAGCAATAGCAAATTTAGTTGCGTCAAATCTTGGATTATCTGTTTCAAACATTAGAGAAAATTCATCTACTAAATCAGCAAATAGCATTTCTCCTTGCTCATCAAAAACAGAGGTAGCAAAGTAATTGCTAAGAATTTCAGCAGTTGCTACATAGTCTTTACGGGTCATCATTATTCTGCCACCTTTAGAATTGCGTAAGTGCCACGAGCATTTATTTCATCAAGGGTTGAAGTTAGTGCAGGCACTAATAATTCTTTTAGCATTCCTTCAAGCATAGCAATCAAATCTGATTCAGGAATTGAAAGTGCTTGTTTAGCGATTGGATGTGTTTCGTCAAATTCTGTAACGAAATTTAGAGAGTGATTTACTTTTACCATTATTTTAGTTTTCCTATTCTTAGTTTGAGTTTGAGGGTGTAAGAGTGCCACGAAGTGTGCCACTAATTCCGAGAGTATCGCAAGCAACCTTGACAGATACGCCAACAGGTAATTGAGTTGGATAAGTTGAGATGAATTGAGCAACCGCACCTTTTGAGGGCATAGCGATTTTTTTTGTAGAACCTGAAAAGGTTTCTAGTGTTATAGTGTAAGTCATTTTTAGACTTCCTTTCGTTTAGTTGATAAGACTATCTTACCATTAGGGGCTGACATTTTAGGGCATTTATTCGCTAGGCTCACTGTGATACTGGTCACATTTATTTGCTAGGCTCATTACCTTATTAGTCATTATTTAATTGTTATAGTAGAATACTAGCAGATAAATGTCAAAAAGTCAAGTTTAGACACGCACAAATCGGACATTTTTGATGTGATTCTCGTCACACGGGGACGTTCAAAAATCGCAGAGTTTTATTTCTGCGATCTTGTTTTTTATTTATTCATTTTCAATTTCATTTAGTAATTCCCAAAGTATTGGTTCTAATTCTTTAGAAACTAAATCTAATTTTTCTTGAAGTGTTTTCATTCTTTCTCCTCAATGTCTGCAACATAGACAGTGCTTCTATCTATGTTTCCATATTTTAATTTATGATCAAAGATATCTATTGCTTCATCATAGTTATTAGCAACGATGTCAATAAATGTAGTGAATTCAAATACTCGCATTAGTTTTTCTCCTTATATAAAAAGTCCCATGCCTTACGGCAGATTAAAATTGAACGGCAGTTATCGCAACAGATAACGCCATGAGGATTGAGGTCTAAGTCATAGACATCAACAGAGGCAGATGATTTTCCGCAAACGGAATCAAGATTTATGAAAGTGCTCATTTATTATTTCCCCAACCATTTAGATTTTTGAATTCAGCATAAGGTAATTCAATAGTTATTAGATTACCTTTTACGGCATTAGCACTACGGCTAATTCCATATTTTTGAAGTGTAACTGACACAGTTTCAGTTTCGTCATTTAGCGAAATAATTTCCACGACTTTGTGGTTGATATATTTTGAAGGGGGCAGAAAGAATTTATCTTGTGCCAATTTATTAGCAAGAGAGAGACTCATTATTTAGACTCCTTAGAGATACAATTTATGCAATAGCAACCTTTGCTACTGAATAAGAATTTTAGCAATTCTTTTCTAGTGTAAGCGTCTAATCCATAAGAGGATTGAACACCACCATTATGGTATTCGTGCACGATTGTGCTGAATAGTGTTTCATTTAGTGTAGTCATTATTTGACCACCTTTCCTAGTAGATTGTGTTCGGTATAGTTACCGCCACACATTACACAGAGCGACCAAGCGGTTACTCTGCCACAACCTGCTGAACAGGCTACATATCCAAGACGCTGTGCGTCACTTTCAACTTGGTAGTCATTACGACTTTCCCATATTCTATTTGTCATTATCTGACCTTTCTAGTTTGAGAACCTTTCTCAACTTTCTTTATACTATTAGTGTAACACCTACCACTGACATTTTGACCCCTTTTTCGGGCGTGTCGGGAAAGTATTTTTGTGATAAATATCACACAAGTTATCCACAAGTTATCCACAGGCGACGTCCCATTTTTTGCAGGGAATTAAATTTATTCTTTTACGAATAAATAAAATCCACTTATTAAACAGATCATAGAGAACCAGAATAGTGCGTTACCACTTACAAAGAATGTTTCATAGAAATTCATTATGAATAAATCCTTTCTCCATAGTAAGAATTGAATTCTTTTATAGTCATTAGACCTTTATACTCATTACAGGAAACGCAGAATAGCGTTCCTTCGGAATAAGTGTTTTCGCAAAAGCAACAAATTATGTTATTCATTATTTAGACACTTTCCAATCTGTCCACATAGGTAGACGCTCAGGGTCGGTATCGTTATACCAACGCTCAATGTTAGTTTCGCAAACTTCACAAAATGTGAATTGCTCATCATTATGGTCTGAGATAGCAGACTTATTAGGGGTATGTGACACACATACTGTGTTTATTACATTTGAATTCATTTGAATTCCTTTCTAGTTCAATCACCTTGATTGACTTTCTTTATACTGTAAGTATAGCAGGGGGGTCTGACATTTATGGGTGTACAAAACGCATAAAACGGACATTTGGGATTGTGATGTAGGTCATGTGGATAACTTACGCTCAATTATGAATGTGATGTGCGTCATGTGGATAACTCGACGTCACAATGTCCGATTTGTCCTATATGTACTGTGGTCTAAATCACATACGACACGCCGTGTTAGGACTTGACTTTTGGGGTATTGTGTGATAGTATTCTACTATAAGAAAAATTAAATAAAGGTAAATCCTAGTTGAGCCTCTGAGCCTACCAAATAAACCGATTATCGGGTGAGCGTAGCAAATAAGAGCAAATAACACTAGGCAAGGAAAGCGTTAGCAAAGTGCTAACACATTAAAAGAAAGGTACTCATTAAATGAATACACTAGATAAAAATACAATCAAGTCCGCTAAGTACGGACATCTAACACTAGATGAGCGAATTCAAGTCGCTGCACAAATGATGGCTGATGGTCATCTCATCTCTTTTAGAGGTGCTAGTGCTGAAACTTATCAAAAGGTTCAGGCTCTTGCTAATCGCATTAAGCAGGAACGAGAGTTCCCATGGTGTCCATGTGAGGAGTGCAACTAATGCAACTCTTTTTATGTGATTCATGCGATACATTAGCAATCGTTAATTTCAATGGTACAGAGATTAAAATTCAATCATGTGCTTGCATTAAAAACTAAGCGGGTAGTACTATAAAATACTAAGCACCCACTAGTATAGTTAGCACTCTTATTATGTGCACACTATATTTTTGGTGTGTTTTTTTTTAGATCATGTATCATACATTTGGTAAAAATATTCAGATTTTGGTAAAAGTCAATTTTTAAAATTTTTCAGATTTGCGGTATAATAAAAACATGGGAATATTAGACAATTTGGAAAACGCCTGGGATCCAGAGTTTCAGTTTGAGTCAAAACCTATATCTGATACAGATAACATGGGTAGGGAAATATTTTGGAATGATTTGGGAAGACCAGAAAATGATGGTTTGGCACTAAAAATGTTTAAAGAAGAGTGCTGCGATAACTGTACTTGCTCTACCAACGCTTAGGGTGTTTGGTATGATCATATTTACGGTATATCCTAAAATCGTTTAATGCTTGAATAATAACTTTCTTATCTACATTACACATTTGTGCGAGGGTATCTAAGGATTTCTCATGATCCACATATTGTTCTTCAAGCCAAGCCTTATCTTCATGTTTCTTCATTATAGTATTATATCTGGCGTATCCAATAAATTATTCTTGATCTCTTCCATAATCTTAGTTCTAATATCACTTTTGCTAAAAATCTCATATCGACCTTCTAAACCTTCTCCTTTAAGAAAAGAAGATGTTTTGATAAGTGATTCTGCAAAATCAGCAAACTTGTGATTGTACTTAAACTCTTTCATAACAATTTTTTTATCGGTAAGAAAATTTATATAGAAAAGTGGCTCACCCTTTTTTATAATAATCTTTCCTTCTTCTATCCAAGACTGGACTTCAAAATTAAAAGGTCTAAACCATCTACCTATGTCAAATTTTCCAGGGACTAAACTTGCATACTGAGTATATCCAGCCTTATGAAAATACGGAGATGTAAACAATGTCTCTAGTGGTGAATCTGCAAAAAATATACTAAGGCTTTGATACTCAAACGTAGCCCCCATACCAAGTGTTCTTGGTCTTACATTTTTTACATGATATGGATCATGACCTAAAGGACGTATCCTATCTCCTTCAATCATATGCTCTGAGTATTTTGTACTATTTGCAACAATTGTCTTTTTAAAATGTGGTCCTACAGCAGGACATGACAAAAATGAACCAGTATTTTTATTCTGATCTTTTTCATTAATTAAATCTGAAAACATTTTGCTTAGTATATAAGACTTTTCATTTTTAACATAAAGATCCGTGCAATAGTAAATTGTAATAAAGTCATCAGCCATTGTTAATAATTCCAACATTTAAAAGTACATCATATATTTTTTCATTTAAATGATCTAACATTGGCCTAGATTGTTTGACATACTCATCAATCATTTCGGCTGAGACATTACTATGTTGAGCCATCTTAATGTTTTCTTTTTCAACTACATCAGACATCAACTTTATTACATCTTCTTTACTCATATAACCAATCTTCCATCAGCAAATAGTTGGTTATAAAAGTTTAGCAATTTTTTCTGTTGTAGGCCTTGATCTTCATTGGTTTTTCTTTGTCTTTGATCTGTAACTTGAATGATCAAAGATTCTACAAAATCACCTTCTTTAAAATCAATTGCAGGTCTCCAATGAACTTGGGTTGTGCCAGAAAAAATCACGGCATCTCCAGGATTCAAAAGCCAACTATCTAAATTAACTCCAATAGGCCATTCAATATTCTTTTTTAACAAAACACTTATAGTAATACTATGAAACTCAAGACCATAGTCGGTGTGTGGTGTTAACTTTGGTTTAAACCCAGTATCTAGCGTATATCTACCTATATGGGTTTGAAGACTAGTTGATTTAAAATCAACACCTTCATCTTCAGCATATTTATCAACAATTGCAAATAATTCTTTTTGTATGTTTTCTGGATAAAAAATATAAGATGAAAAATATCCAGTATGTTCAGATGCTTTTGGTTTTTCCATTTGTCTAACATACCTATAGGCTTGATCCATTTGTTCTTGGGTGAAAAAATTATCCAGGCGTCTTGGAACTACATCATCTAACCATTTCATAAATCACCACTTTCCTATTGGACATTTTGCTTGTTTTAAAGTTGACTTTAATTTCATAAAACATCCGCACTTCTTACATTTTACCATTTTTTTATTAAAATATACACATGTGTTACAAATTTCAAGTCTAAACTCAATTAACTCTTTATCACTTCTAGGTTGGTTAGGATTAAATAAATCAGTAAATTTTACATCGTCAGACATATGTCTATAATACCATAACTTGCTTATAGTTGCCAATGTTTAGCATTGTTAAGCATAAGGTGGTTTGGAGTACTTCTATTTCGCCGACGACTTAAATACCGTTTCAAAAAATAAAAAACGCTATGTATAATAATATAGTTATGAGCACTCAAGACTGGGCTGGATTTATACTTACAATACTTAGCATCGGCGGAGTTGTTCTCGGCGGAATACGATGGTATATTAAAATCCAAATCTCCCCAATACAAGAAGCAGTAAATGATATTCGCTCCGAAACTAAAACTAACGGCGGATCTTCAATGCGTGACGAAATAAAATCAATCAAAAAACAACAAGAAGCAGATTGTAAAATTCGTGAAGAGCAAAAGCAGAAACTTGATCATATGTATGATATATTGTTAGACTATATTGCTAAAAAATCCAATTAACCTAATTTGCCTATTTGCTATATATAATATATAAGATATATAAATATTAAACTTTAAAGATAGTTCTTTTCTCTTATATATATTAAAGTATACACTATCGCTATTCCTGACAAACTATTCTATAACCTGACAAAATGGACATTCTTAATTATAACGATTTGATAACTTTTATAACATGATATTTTATATGTCCAACTTATACTGATATGATATAATTTTATAAAGATACTTAGGATAGTCTCTTCATACCCACCTATCCTGAGTATCTTTTTTAATTTAATGGTATAATCAAACTTATGACTATGTGTGGACCTGATATTTTTGGTGCTGATCCAGTAAAGATCAAGTGGAATGTTGTTAGAGGAGACTCTGCTTCCCTTAGAGTTGAATTTTTAGATAATGACGAAGAAACATATTTTAACACCTCTACTTGGACATATAGGGCAAGTGCCTATGATCCAAAGGGTGACATTATTGATGAACTAGAGGTAGTGACACATAGTGGTTATGTAGATGTTAAAGCATCTTCTGATGTAACTCAATACTGGGGAACTGGTTATGGCTCTGCTATTGCAGAATTAACATTTGATCTAGAAGTTACAATTGATACCGTCGTATGGACTCCCGTAATTGGAACCATAAAGGTCATTGGTGATGTCTCTGGAGCACTTTAATGGCAGTTGTTAAAGTCAGTATACCAAGACCAGAACTTCCGCCTGTAATACGTGTAGATGGTAAATCTTTTAAAGTAAATAAGTAGTGATATAATCTATACATGACAACTCACGCCCTTACAACACTTAGCAGCACTTCTGCTACCCGCCTAACTCCAAACGGAGTGCACTCTGGCATGGATATTACTATTCAAAATACAGATGAATCAGCATATGTTTATATTGGTGGAGAAGGTGTAACATCATCTGATTATGGATTTAGAATTGCTCCAGGTTCTGCATTTTCAATTGAACTACCTGGACAAGATGCACTTTATGCAATTTCAAATATTGATACTTCAAAAGTTTCAGTTTTAAAAACTGGACTAGAGACAGGTAACTAGTGGCACGTTTTACTACAATAGGTGGTAGCGGAGACGGTACACCAGGAGCACCAGGAGCAACTGGTCCACAGGGACCAGCAGGTGCCAATGGAGAAGATGGTATTTCTTTTTTATGGTCTGCAGAGTTTGATGCAGGAACAACATATCCATTAAACTATGTAGTTTCATATGAAGGTTCTTCATATATTAAAGTTGCAAATGGTGGAAGTTTTCCACTTCCAACTGATTCTAACTACTGGAATATATTAGCAGCAAAGGGAGAACCTGGAGATTCTGGTGCACAAGGTGCTGCTGGAGATCCATTTGGTATTTACTATTTAGGAAATTACAATTCACAGTCTGGATATCTTCCAAACATTGCAGTAGTTAGAGGATCAGATGGACAACTATATCTTGCAAAAGCAAGTGGACAACTTGGTGATCCAATTAATTATGAAGTTAATGGACAATGGGAAGTATGGATTCCTAAAGGTGCAGATGGTACAAATGGAGCATCTTCATATTTTCTTGGTACATGGAATAGTGTAGATGAATTTCTTGCAGTATATCAAGGTGGTCCAATGGGATTAGCAGTAGGAGATTGGTGGGCTTTTGTAAAGGATAATGAAAACCCAAATAAAATTTATGTAGTTCGTGAAAACCCTGCTTCTTTAACTGGATGGGTAATTGATGATAACGAACATTTTGTTTTACCTCAAGGACCAGCAGGGGAAAATGGAGCAAGTCCATTTACTCTTGTAGGTGCATACGACAATGGTGTTTCATATAACTTAGGAATTGCTGTTTATTATAACGGCGGAACATATGTAAGAACTGGTAATCCACTTAATCCTGGATACCCTCCAACAGTAGGCTCTGTAAATGCATCATGGACACCTATTGCAGAAAAAGGTGATCAAGGAATTCAGGGTGAGCCAGGTCTTAATGGAGATCCACTAGACTTTTTAAATGTAGCAAGTAACATTGTTCCAACTACAACAAATTTTTATACACTTGGAACAGTTGACCATCGTTGGGCAGATGTTTATTTAGGCCCAAATACAATTAATATTATTGACCAGAGTTTAGGAACAAATGCAACTATGGGAATTGATAATGGTGTTTTCTTTATCAACGGTATTGCACAAGCACAGTTGCCTAATCTTGAAGTTACTAACTTAACTTTTAGTGATAATACAACTCAGACTACCGCTGCAGTTCCACAAGTTAATGCTGACTGGAATTCAACATCTGGTCTTTCTGAAATTCTTAATAAACCAGAACTACTTCAGGGTGAGCAAGGAATTCAAGGTCCACAAGGGGTTCAAGGACCAGCAGGAAATTCATTTACAGTTCTTGGAAGTTATGCAAACCTAACTGCATTCAATGCAGGAGCAGGATCAAGTGCTGGAACATTAGGAGATGCCTACATACTTTTAAGTGATGGATCTTTAATGGTATATGGTTCATCAGGATGGTTTGATTCTGGAGATTTGCAAGGACCGCAAGGAATTCAAGGTCCACAAGGATTAAAAGGTGATAAGGGTGATACTGGATTAACAGGTCTTAAAGGTGACACAGGTTTAACTGGTGCAGCAGGTACTAATGGAACAAATGGTACTAATGGTGCAAAAGGTGACAAAGGTGATACAGGTTTAACAGGACCAAAAGGTGACACGGGAACACAAGGACCTCAAGGAGTAAAAGGTGATACTGGAGATACAGGGCCTGCAGGTCTTGCAGGAGCGGTAACATCATATACCTCAACTCTTTCATCAACCAACCTTGCATACTCAGGAACACCAACAACTGCACGGTATATTCCAAATGGAAAAATGATTAATGTAAGTATTGATGTTAACTTAGCAACAGTTACTAACTTTGGTCAAAATGGAATTCAATACTTTTTGACATTGCCAGTAAATGCAGCATATGATGGATTCCTTTTCGGTCAATGTACAATCGCTGGAACTATATATGAAATTGGTGGTAAGGTAACTGCTGGATCAAATTCAATTGGAGTTATGTATTGTTTATCTAATGGAAATGGAACACCAAATACTTGGGAACCATTAACAAAACAACATCCAGCAAATATGACAACATCAACAACTTTCCGTTTAAACGGAATGTATATTAGTCAATAATTTTTAAAACCATGAGATAATCTAACCATGGCTGTTTCTAAATCTATGGATTTTCCTGGTGCTCAAAAATCAAGTTATGCAGCACAAGTGCAACAAAGCCAACCTGGTGCTTCTCAAGAAAATACACTTTCCTTTTTACCAGTTCCTGGCCCAGTAGGTCCACAAGGGCCTGCAGGACGGGATGGAAAGGACGGAAGCCCTGGTCCAGAGGGAAAGCAAGGACCAGAGGGTAAACAGGGTCCTAAAGGCGAAAAAGGGGCAAATGGTAAAGATGGAGTTAGTTCACTATCTTCATCTGGTCAGCAAGCAGGATGGGCAGCATATTTTAATAATTTAACAAATATGCATAGACTTGGAGTAACTCAAGGTGATGATGGATGGGTTACAGTTTACATAAATTCCGAGGAATCTCAAAATGAAACCTATTTACCAAAAGATACAGTAAGTCTATGGAACAATCATGCAAGAATGTTAAACTTTAAAGGACTTAAAGAAGGTGCTCAGGTTTTTATTACCTACAACTTTGAGTTGACAACTTATACAAGTAATACTGAGGTTTGGATTAGAACATTTTTTGCAAACTCTAATAGAGAGATATCTCAGTTTGTAGCATCGCTTAAATATCAGCATACATATCCAATTTCTGTTACTCAGCAGATATTTATTGAGGATCAAAAGATGTGGGGTAATGGAGCATATCCACAAATTAGAACTGACTATGATTCATCAGTAATTATGAAATCAATATACGTCAGCGTGGTATAATAAAACTATGGCATTTCCAGGTACATATAATATTTCATACTATAAGGGTGACACTTACGAATTTCGTATTTATCCTAAAGATTCTAATGGTGCAACATTTGATTTAACTCAATATACAAACCCCAAATTTACTATTTCAACTGCCCGTGGATCTGCTGGAGTTTCTTCAAAAATTGAAGCCCTTGCAGTTATTACAAGTGGTAATGTTGGAAACTATATTACTTGTACAATTCGTCCAGGAGATTCAACTACTATGAGTTCTTCTACAACCTATGTCTACGATGTTGAAATTACAAAGAATGCAACACCATATAACTATGTTCATACATTGTTGACTGGAACATTAAATGTTACAGATCAAATTACTGGAGCAACATCCTAATGCCTGATGTTTTATTGTCTAATGATGAAATAACAGTTTTAGGTGGTCCAGCAACTATAAATCTAGAAGTTGATTTTGGTCCACAAGGTGATCGTGGAAGTCAAATTTTTATTTGTAATGGAGATCCAAACGAAACTGCAATTGGACAAACACCAAAAGTTTTTGACCTATGCATAAACAATCTTAAATCCCATGAAGACTATCTGGCCTACTATCAATATATCAATAATGCTGGAACTAATGAGTGGGTAAAACTATTTAAATTAATTCCAAATACCCATAGCCTAAATAATACTGGAACATTTAATTCAAGTGGGGTAAGACAAATAAATGTGCCTCTTATTAGTGTGGTTCCCGCAGAACTTATTGGATCTGTTACTGCAGAAAACTTTAATATTCAATATAGCATTTTAAATCAAAACCCAATATCTTCGTCAATTAGTATTGGTGAAATTATTACAGACGGTGATAACCTAGCACTCCCATTGACAATAAAGGCAATCAAATACTCTGACAATTCTTGGTCAAATTTAACTGGAGCACAAACAGTACATTTATTCATTACTGTGGTATAATCTAAGGTATGGCTTCTGAAAATATTGGATCAGTTTATCCCACAAAAATCCCAGGTCTTGATGAGGCAGCGGATATTCAAGCAGCGTTTAAGTTGTATCATTATGGCACATCTGCCACGGTATCTACAGAAGCAGACATAGTTGCAAACTCAGTAGTTGGACACATAAAAGCATTAGATACAAGAATTGATAATATTGAGGCAGATGGACTTGGATCTGCTGTATTAGCATCAATGCCAACTGGTATTGATAATGGATATATTTGGGTTGATTCAACAACTGCAGTTACAACAAATATTCAATATGCTACGGCATCATATCAAACATCACAACCTTCAAATCCATCAACTGGTGCCCTATGGGTAGATTCAGATACCACACCGCTTAAAATGTATGTATGGTCAGGTTCTGCATGGAGAGAGATTGGTGCATAATGGCTAAAGAAAAAACTACAGAGCAACAACTTCGTGAAATTGGAATTGCAAAATTAGTTGCATCAACTGGAATCACAGAAGCAGAATTAAGAGCATTGGGGATCACATCAGATGGCAACAATTAATTCAGATGGAAAAGTAGCATATATCTATAATGCATCAAATCAGACTTGGTATGCGTTGGGTGGAGCAGTTAATACTAACGCTCAATATACATGGACAGCAGATCAAAGATTTGGTTCTGTAGTAACTTTTGATACCGTTGCAAATGCAAAGGCTGGAGTTAATAATTTTCAAAACCTTACTGCAAGAGATGCAGCAATTACTTCTCCAAGCAATGGAGTAGTTTGTTTTGTAAGACAAAATAATAACGGTGATGTAATTAATCAAATTCAGTATTACCATAATGGTGAATGGCGTTATTATGGAGATGCTACAGATTTAGTGACAACCCTATCTAATTATACAATTGCAAAAACAGATGCTGGGAAAACATTAAATGTTGACTCATCTTCTGATGTAACAATTACAGTTCCACTAAATAGTTCTGTTCCATTTATTAAGGGTCAAAAAGTTGAGATTGTTCGCAATGGTTCTGGCAATGTTATTTTTCAAGGAGCAAACGGAGTAACAATTAATAGCAAGTTTATGAATAAAAAGATTGCAGCACAATACTCTGGTGCAATATTGGTAAAAATTGATACAAACACTTGGCTCTTAATAGGCGATTTAACGGCGTAGGTAAAAGATGCTAAACTTTGGATCCTGGGCATCTTCAAAAGGTATGGTTTTAGTACCAAATGTAGTTGGAATGACATCATCAGATGCTTTAAGTGCATTTTCATCATCTCATCTTAATTATGCTGTTATAAGTACTCCAGTTTCTACATCAGATCAAAATCTAGATAATAAAGTTGAATCACAATCAGTTCAAGCAGGTACGCTGGTTAATTATGAAACTATAATCAGCATAAGATATTACACATATGTTGGAGTCACCCCTGTAACCCCAGTAACTCCAGTTACACCTGTAACCCCAGTTACACCTGTAACCCCAGTTACACCTGTAACACCAGTTACACCTGTAACCCCAGTTACCCCTGTAACACCTGTAACTCCACTAGTTTGCCCACCACCAGGAGATACATCTGGAAGTTATTCTGATCCATGTGGTTTTGATCCAACAAGATGTTGTGACAGCGATGGAAGACCTTGGGTACCTCCAGTTACACCTGCAGTTACCCCTGTAACCCCAGTTACCCCAGTTACACCTTATGGACCAGGATGTTACTATGCTTCAAATGAAGAGCAATGCCCAGGTACATTTAATCCTGACAATAATGAGTGTTGCCCAAGCGTAACTCCTGCAGTAACACCAGTTACTCCTGCAGTAACACCTGTAACTCCTGCAGTAACACCTGTAACTCCTGCAGTAACACCAGCAGGCCCTTATTGTAGAACCGAAGTTTATGGAAATGAAAGTTGTCCAGGAGATGAGGCCTACGGAAATGTCTGTTATAACAATGCAGACTTTAGTGGTCCTGCAGTTTCTATTACTTTTATATCATGTGTGTCACAATCTGTAACACCAGCCGTTACCCCAGCAGTAACACCAGCCGTTACTCCAGCCGTTACTCCAGCACCAGTATGTGATTATGAAGATGGAACAGTATATTGTTTAAATGTTAATGCTCAAGGTTACGGAACAGCATATCAAAGATCATGGACGGCTGGATGTCCAGATATGAACTTAGGGTATACTTTTTGTGGAGTACCAGCAGTAACACCAGCCGTTACCCCAGCAGTTACACCTTCAGTAACACCTGCCGTTACGCCATCTGTTACACCAGAAGTTACACCTGCTGTAACTCCTTCTGTAACTCCTTCTGTAACCCCTGGATGTACACCTAACTGTACTCCATGTTCTGGAGATGTTCAAATATGTACTAACTCAGACTGCAGTACATCCTATGAAAGTTGTTGATTAAAAAATCATATTATGCTATACTTAAAAGAAAGGAGATAAAAAATGGCAAAAGAAAGATTTGTATTCTTAGCAAACAATGAGGTATTTTGGGTGCTAGATATTGATGATGAAACATACAATAAAGGTCCTCAAGTTCGTGCTGGATTAGCCTCAAACCCTACAATTGTGATTGTTGATAAAGATCAAGTTGTTTCTGATTTTTCAGTTTGGGACGGTAAAGAGTTTAAGGCACCAGAATAAAATGGAAGAACAACTTTCAGCATGGGAAAAGTATAAACAAAATTTAGGCGAAACAAGGCCTTGGGATATTGTAAATCCAAATGTAGAATGGGCCAGTGAAGAAGAATCAAATAGAAGATTTGAAATTTGTAAAACATGTCCAGAACTTATAAAATTAACAACTCAATGTAAAAAATGTGGATGTTTTATGAAGGTTAAATCAAAACTTGAAAAAGCATCTTGTCCAATTGGAAAATGGTAATGAATAAAAAAGAACTAGCACCAGGAATTTTTATATACTCAGATGTAGTTGAAAATCACACAAGCCTTATTGCAGATATTGAAGAAGGAATGATTAGTGCAAGAAGGGATTGGACTCCATCATCTATTAAAAGTGATGATACAGTAAAGATAGACACTGATTATAGAGATACTCTTACAACTGTTGTGCCATATTCAAAGTCAATCATTGATGATTTTATAAATTTAGATCAAGCCTTTAATGCAATACTATCAAATATTTTTTTAGTTGGCTTTGGACCTGCAGAGGTAGATTATAAGTCAGAGCACCAACTTGAGACCACATGGCATGATTCCTATAGTATTTTAAAATATGGTAAAGGTCAAAAATTTGTTAATCATATAGATGATCACAAAGACTTTCATAGAAGGCTTTCTCTTGTTTATTATATTAATGACAACTATGAGGGCGGAGAGATTGTTTTTCCAAGATTTAATATAACATATAAGCCAAATTCAAATGAACTTTTACTGTTTCCGTCAACCTATGTTTATAATCATTCGGTTCTTCCAGTTTTGGAAGGAACTAGGTATTCAGTAGTTAGTTGGCTAAAATGAAAAAGAATGAAATATCTCCTTGGGAAAAATATAAAAATAGTTCTATAAAAATAAATAGTTTAGAACCAAAAAATACTAAAATTAATATGTCATTAGTAGATCAAGCCCGTAAAGAAAACAGAATTCATATATTTAAAGATGTTTTTACAGATCTTCCATCTTTAGATACAATTATGTCAATGGTCTCTCAATATGTTGATGAAGACTTGGAAAAGTTTCCAGAAAGATCATACCTTTTAAATGATTTTGTTGAAGGCGAGTCCTCTGACATGAGACTAAAATGTAGATTTTGGTCAAGAATGGCTTTTCAACTTTATGATCAAAATGATAAATATATGTCCATAATTCCAGAACTTGATCAGGTAACTAAATGGGGTCTTTCTGAATACTCTTCAGATGTTTATGATGGTAACTTTGCTTTAGTTTCTCTTATGAAAAATCGTGGGGTTGTTGGAAAAAAACACAGTGATCATGTAGATCAATTTCAGTGGGTAGTTAAAGGTGAAATGATTTGGCGTACTGGAGAAAACCTGCAAAATGAATATCATCTTGTAGAAGGAGATTTTGTGTTTATACCTAAAAACCTTACCCATGAGGTTGAGACTTTAGTGGCACCTAGAGTAGCAGTCAATTTAATATTGAGAAACTAAAAAGCACCCATAGGTTTTATCCCATAGGTGCTTTTAGTTGTTTATAATTTAGTTTGGAAATTGAGCCATCCAGTACTTTGTACGTGGAGTCAGTCCATGCCAAGAAGACCAATCTTTGCCACCATCTGACATATGAAATGCAATCTGTGCATTTATTACTGGGTTTAAAAGGTCAGAGTTTGTAACAAGTTCAAACTTGTCACGACGCTCAGGACCTAAATCATTAATCATATTGATTTGAAACATACCATAAGAACTGTCCCCAGTCTTGGAGTTTCCATTAAATCTAATTGGCTGACCATTAGACTCTTTCTTTGCTACTGCCCAAGCCTCAACAAGGTTTGATCCTCTGAATCCAACAAGGTAAAGTAGTTCCTTTAGTTCTAGATCGGTAAGAGTTCCTTTATTTTCAAAACTCTTTAATTTTTCTTCCTTAGAAACCAAAAAAACCTCTTGCGAGGTGGTTTGCGAGATCTGAGCCTGTTCGGGACTTAAATGGTTATTAATTGTTGCAGCATTAGCACTGTTAGAAAATACAGCAAATAATGCCACAATACTGAGTGTGCTAATGATCTCTTTGTTTCTTTCGATAAATTTAATCATAGTTTCCTCCTTAGAAAACAATAACACCCTGGTAGGTGTCTATGTATAATTATAACAGTTTTTACTTAATGTTGTCAAGTTGTTAAATCAAATATGGTATAATGAAATATTATGGCACAAACATCTGGAGATTTTTCATTACGTTATCCACAGGCATCAGATGCAGTAAATGTGCATGGAGATATTGCCAATCTTGCTGAAGATGTTCAAGATGCTCTATCTGGATTAGACTTATCTGTAATTCAGGTTAGTGTAATAAATGCTTCTGGTCAAACTCTTCCCGCTGGTACTCCAGTTTATGTAACTGATTATTCAACAGCAACCAAGGTAAATAAAGCAGTTCCTTCAACCACCAATCCAATCCTAGGATTATTAAAACAGGACCTAACAAGTAATTCTCAAGGAGTTTGTGTAGTTGCAGGTGTATTAAAAAATATTGATACTCGTAATTTTGAAAATGGAGATGTTTTATATGTTGGCACCGATGGCTGGTTGACTAAAACACAATCAGGCGGAGCAGTAGGCATAGTTGCAAAAAAAGATGTAAGTGGAATTATTATTGTTGAGGCAAAAGGCAACGGTACATGGGGGGCACTAAAGGCTGGATTAGCCTAATAGTGATATAATAAAATAATGGCAACTACAAGGGGATCTCAATCATCATACGATATAGGAAATAAACCACCTACTGTTATTTGGACTGTAGTTCGTGGAGATACGTCTGGTTTTAAAGTATACGCAACAGATGATGCAAAACAACCATTAAATATCCCTGATTGGGAAATTGCTATGAAAATTAAAAGACCAAACTCAACCCCTGGAATTATTACAGATGATGCTACAGTTGTAATGCATTTGCACCCAAGAAAAGATGATGATGATCTAATAGGAGAATTCACAGTTTGGCTAACAGCAGCAGAATCTGTACAACTTCAAACAGGAGACATTTTTGACATCCAGTTATCTGACTCAACAAGAGTTTGGACTGTTTGCCAGGGTAGCATGAAGATCCTTGAAGATGTAACAGATTAATGGCAACAGCAATAATAATAGATGAACTAAATCATAAAACTAAGTTAATAAAATCATTTGACTATTCAATAACAACAATCAAAGATCTTCAAAGATTTGTTGAAATAAAAGAAATTCTTCCATTCCGTGTTAAATTCTCATCAGTTCAAATTCAAGATGTTCGTGGGATGATTCCAGCAATCCCATTGCAAGTTATTGGATATAGCAACTATATCCTCTAATTAAATAAATAAAAAGGGGTGTTATAATTACCACATGGCTAAAATATCAGTTCCAGGAGTAAAGAGTCTATTTCAAACAGGTGATAGACCAACTCAAGAAAATTATGTAGATTTAATTGATACCCTTGTTGCTCAATCAACAGATTTGGGATCAGCGGGTAATAATGAAAATACAATCAATGGTATTGAGAATGTAACTGTAGTTGATAATTTTGATGCCACAGTTTGGCGAATGGTCAAGTATATTGTTTCAATATCAAAAACCTCTGCAGGGGACAATAAGTTCTATGCAACCGAATTAACAATTTTAGTTGATGGACAAAATGTGTCTGTCAGCGAATATGGCACTATCGACAATGATGGGAATATTGGCACCATTGATGTCTCTCGCACTGGAAATACCGTGGCTTTAACAGTCACTCCAGATCCTGCGATCAAGCCAGTCACTGTACGTTTTGCACGTATGGGACTTAAGGCATAAATAAAAGGAGATATAAAAAATGGCAACAGTAAATAAAGATTTTAAAATTAAGAGTGGACTTATCGTTGAAGGTACAACAGCGACAGTTAATGGATTTGACATTCTTACAAAGAAACAAGATGATCAAGACTACATAGTTAGTCTTATTGGTGGAACAGCCACATCTGCTAACGAAGCAAACAAGGTTGTAAAGCGTGACGCTAACGGAGACTTTGCTGCTGAAAATGTAACAGTAAATACGCTCTATGTTGGTGGTTCAACAAACAACGGTATTGATGTTGTTAATGGAGATACAGAAATTGGTTCTAATAATGGAATCCTTCTTTCTGCATCAGATGACATTGCACTTAATTCAGGCAATGGAGACATTGTTCTTAATCCAGATGGATCAGCCTACTATGGCGGAAAATCATCAAATAATGAAATTGCAACTCGTGGATATGTAAATGGAGAAATTTCTACTCTAGATACAGCAGCACAAGGATATGCAGATGCTGCAGAAATTGCTGCAAATGGCTATACAGATTCTGAAATCTCAACCGAAGTTACTAATCGTAACTCTGCAATTTCAACCGCTAAGGGTGAGGCAATATCATCTTCAAATGGATATACAGATTCAGCAATCTCAACTGAAGTTACAAATCGCAACTCAGCAATTTCAACTGCTAAGAGTGAAGCAATTTCAACATCTGAGGGATATACAGATTCTGCAATTTCTTCTGAAGTTACAAACCGCAACTCAGCAATTTCTTCTGCAATTTCAACAGAAGTTACAAATAGAAATAGTGCTATCTCAACTGCTAAATCAGAGGCAATTTCTTCTGCTAATTCATACACAGATGGAGAGATCGCTGCTCTTGTAGATTCAGCACCAGCACTTCTTGATACACTTAATGAATTGGCTGCTGCAATTGCTGATAATCCAAATTATGCAACAGATGTTGCTAACTTGGTTGCAACAAAGGCTGACACAACATATGTAGATTCAGAAATTTCTGGCCTTGATACAGCAGCACAAGGATATGCAGATGCTGCAGAGATTGCTGCAAATGGGTACACAGATTCTGCAATCTCAACCGAAGTTACAAACCGCAACTCTGCAATTTCAACTGCTAAGGGCGAAGCAATCTCATCTTCAAATGGGTACACAGATTCTGCAATCTCACTTGAAGTTTCAAACCGTAATTCAGCAATTTCAAACGCTAAGGGCGAAGCAATTACTGATGCTAATGATTACACAAATTCAGCAATTTCTACAGAAGTTTCAGATCGTAACTCTGCAATTACATCAGCAGTAAACGCACTTACAACATCTGATATTGAAGAGGGTACAAATGAATACTTTACAGATTCTCGTGCTAAGTCTTCAGCAGCAGATCTTTTGACTGGTGCATCACTTACAAATATCACAATCACAGGAACAGGTGCAGGACTTACTATTACCGCAGAAAACGGTGTAGCAGATTCTACAACATCTGATCTTGCAGAAGGCACAAACCTTTACTTTACAAATGCTCGTGCAGTATCTGCTGTACAAGCAGTTGTTCCAAACTTCACATCAGTTGATTTGAATTCAGTTGCCAAGCAAGTTGCTGCAACTCTTTCAGCACCAACTGCTGGAGTTCAGACAGCACATGCTTTTGCAAAGGCTGACTACCGTTCAGCAGAATACCTTGTAAAGGTTGCCTATGGAACACACACTGAAATTTCAAAGGTTCTTTTGACACTTGATACTTCAGACAATATTGCAATCACTGAATACGGAATTGTTGGAACTAATGGTTCAGCATCATCAATTTCAGCAGGTATTTCAGGATCAAACGTACAACTTCTAGTAACAACTGCTAACAATAACTCAACAGTTACTGTTATGGGAACACTACTTAAGTAATTAATTAAAGGTTAGGGGGATCCTTTCAAAATCCCCCACAAAAAATGTGGTACAGGGGAGAAATAAATGGCAACAGTCGATAAAGACTTCAAAGTCAAAAATGGATTAGTCGTAGCAAACGGCGGTACATTTGGAGATGCAGTAACAGTAGGAGTCCCAACTCTTAATACACATGCAGCAACTAAAGAGTATGTTGATTCAAAATCAATGGCTGTCGGCGATACTGCTCCTTCTTCACCAACTAATGGTACACAGTGGTTAGACACTCTGACAAATAGAGTTAATTTTTATTATAATGGTTCTTGGTATACACAAGCAACTATTGAAGACACAACCAATATTCCAGATCACATTCATGACACTTCAATTGATGGCAATGGCCTTATTGTTACAATGTTTGTAGATTCTGGATTTTTTAACAGTCCAATGACTGCCAGCACAGACTCTGGCAGTGCATTAGATACAGTATTCTCATCAACACATGATGGCGGAATTGCAATAGATAATTTCAATTAATAAATTGATGTTATAATAAGATACATATGGGCAGCACCCATAAGGAGGAAATAAATGGCAGTTAGACAACAGCAACGCAGAGGAACAGCCTCTCAGTGGGTATCAGCAAACCCAATTCTCGCAGCAGGCGAAATCGGATTTGAAGTTGACACAAATAAATTTAAAATTGGTGACGGCACTAATCGCTGGGAAGACCTTGTCTACTTTACTGCAGACGCTGCAGCAGCCATCCAAGACCTAATTGATGGAGCACCAGACCTACTTGATACACTTAATGAATTAGCAGCATCTATTGGAGATAACCCAGACTTTATTGGCACAATGACAACAAATCTTGCAGCCAAGGCTCCAATAGCATCACCAACATTTACAGGAACTGTATCTGGTGTAACAAAGTCTATGGTAGGACTTGGATCGGTTGATAATACAGCAGATTCAGCAAAGCCAGTCTCTACAGCACAGGCTACAGCAATTTCAACTGCTAAATCAGAAGCAATTTCAACTGCTTCATCTGATGCAACTACTAAGGCTAATAATGCCAAGTCAGGTGCAGAAACAACAGCAGCAACTGCTCTTGCTTCACATGAATCAGATACAACAAATATTCACGGTATTGCAGATACATCTGCTCTTGCTACAAAAACATATGCTGATAACGCAGCATCTACTGCAGTAGCAGCAGTTGTAAACTCAGCACCAGAAGCACTAAATACACTAAAAGAACTTGCAGATGCTCTAACAGCAGACGAATCAACAGCAGCAACACTTGCTACTCTTGTTGGAACAAAGGCTTCAAGTGCTGACCTTGCTTCACATGAAGCAGACACAACTAATATCCATGGCATTGCTAACACAGCACAACTTGCTACAAAAACTTATGCAGACTCAGCAGTTTCAACTGCAGTTTCTGGATTGACAAAATCATCAGTTGGACTTTCAGATGTTGATAATACTTCAGACGCAAATAAGCCAGTATCAACTGCAACACAAACAGCACTAGATGCTAAACTTGCTTCTGCAACTGCATCATCAACATACGCACCAATTGTTTCACCAACCTTTACTGGTACAGTTTCTGGTATTACAAAATCTATGGTTGGACTTGGTTCAGTAGACAATACAGCAGACTCTGCAAAACCAGTATCAACTGCAACACAAACAGCACTTGATCTTAAGGCTGCTTTGGCTTCACCAGCACTTACTGGAACACCATCAGCACCAACAGCATCATTTTCAACAGATAGCACACAAATAGCAACAACTGCTTTTGTAAAATCTGTTTTAAACAATATTGGTTCACTCAATCTCGTTCTTGATGGCGGGGGAGTTAGTCAATGAAAAATTTAAATAATAAAGAGTACGCAGCCCGTACAGAGGAGAGATAATAATGTCAACAAGAATGCAACAAAGAAGAGGAACAGCCTCTCAATGGACAAATGCAAACCCAGTACTTGCTGCGGGTGAAATTGGTGTAGAAACAGACACAAACCAATTTAAACTAGGTGATGGTACGACTGAATGGTCTGACCTATCATACTTTAAGAATCTAGAAGATCTTGGTGGATCACTAGATGATTATATTCTTTTAACTCAAAAAGCAGCATCTAATGGTGTTGCAACACTTGATTCAAATGGAAAAATCCCACTAGGTCAACTAGGAAATCTTATTGCTGGAGCACCAGAAGCATTAGATACACTTAGCGAAATTGCAGCAGCACTTGATAATGATGGATCATTTGCAACAACAATTTTAAATGCAGTTAATGCAAAAGTTTCAAAGTCAGGAACACAGATGACTGGAAACATAAATATGGATAATAATAAAATTACAAATCTTCCAGCACCAACAGGTGGACAAGATGCAGCAAACAAAGATTATGTAAATGGTGTTGTGGTTGCTCACGAGGCTGATACAACAAATGTTCACGGAATTTCAGATACAACAGTTCTTGCCAAGTGGCCAGATATTGAAACTTATATTACTGACTTCAATGCTAGAACAACTGATGTTCACGGAATTGCAAATACTGCTGCACTAGCAACAACTGCTTCAGTAAATACATTAATAAATACACACACTGAAGATACAACAAGTGTTCATGGTATTTTAAATACTGCAGATCTTGCTCTTAAGTCATACGTAGATTCAGCAGTTTCTACTCATGGGGCAGACACAACAGATGTTCATGGAATTGCAGATACTACACTATTAGCAACAAAAACATATGCTGATGGTCAGGTAACAACACATAATTCAGCAACAACTTCTGTACATGGAATTGCAGATACTTCAGTTCTTGCAACAGCAACAACAGTTGCTACCGCTAAGTCTGAGGCTATTGCAGCAGCAGGAACAGCAGCAGATACAAAGGTTTCAACTGCAGTAGCAGCACTTACAAAGTCTTCAGTAGGCCTTGCAAATGTTGATAATACTTCAGATGCCAATAAGCCTGTTTCAACTGCTACACAGACAGCACTTAATGCTAAGTTGGCACTTGCTGGAGGAACAATGACAGGAGCACTTACACTTTCAGGTGCACCTACATCAGACCTTCATGCAGCAACTAAGTTATATGTTGATGGTATTGCTGCTGGAATTAACTTTCACCAAGCAGTAAAAGCAACAACTACAACAAATTTATCTGCTAACTATAGCAATGGTACAAATGGTCTTGGTGCAACACTTACTGCTGATACCAACCGTTCATTTACTACGTTAGATGGAGTTTCATCATGGTCTGTTGGAGATAGAGTTCTTGTTAAAGATCAAACAACTGCAACACAAAATGGTATTTATACATTAACTACGGTTGGATCAGGTTCAGCAGCATGGGTATTAACTCGTGCAGCCGATGCCGATAACAACCCATCAGGAGAACTTGCAACAGGAGATTTCTGTTTTGTAACTTCTGGAACAACAAATGGTTCTAAGGGATTTATTCTTACCACAACAGGAACAATTACAATTGGAACAACAAATGTTAACTACACACAGTTTAATGCTTCTGAAGCAGTAACTGCTGGTACAAATATCACAAAGACTGGTTCAACAATTGCAGTCGCAGATGCTCCAACATTCTCTGGTGCTGTTACAGCATCATCTGGTGTTACATTCTCAGACGGTACACAAACAAAGGTTGGCGTACCATCTATTACAACAATTGCAACAGCAATTTCATCATCAGCAACACTTGCTGCTGGAGAAGCAGATAAGTTTGTTCCACTAACTGGAGCAGTACAAATCACACTTCCTGCAACAGGGTACTCAACTGGACAGTCAATTGACTTCTACCAGGCATCAGGTACAGGTGCATCATTTGCTTCAACAAACGGTGTAGTTGGTACACCTGGACTCAAGTTCAGAACAACATACTCAGTTGTAACAGCAATGAAGATTTCAGGCGGATGGTTGGTCTTCGGAGACCTATCAGCATAATACGAATTAAAGGAGATTAACTATGTCAAAACAAGCAGGCAGAATGAGCCAGGGAGCAAATGACTTCTTGGCACCATATACACCAACAATCGGAACGGGGACAGATGTTGGAACTGGTCGTGCATATAACAATGGCGCAATCTCTGTAACATTCACAGCAGCAGGCCCATATGCAGCAACATCCTATACAGTTACGGCTGTTGAGGATGCATCAAAAACTGCATCTGGGGCTTCTTCTCCTATCGTAGTACAAAATTTAGCATCAGGCACATCTTATACATTTAAGGTAACTGCTACAAACTCTTATGGAACTAGTGGAGAATCTTCAGCAACATCTCCAGTAACTGCAACAACAGTTCCAGGTGCACCATCTGCTCCAAGCGGATCATCTCCCTCTGGAGCATCTTATGATACAGTAACATGGTCTGCTCCAGCAAACGGTGGAAAAGCAATTTCAAACTACCATGTCGAAGGAAATGATGGAACAGCGGGAGACACTTCTGGAACATCTATTAATATTTCACAGGGTGGTGGACAAACACAGGCTTACAGAGTCTATGCAACAAATGCAAATGGTAATTCTGACTATTCTGGATACTCTTCAAATGTTACAACATTCTCATTTACACCATTCTCAGTATTCGGATTCTCACCATTCGGTGTGTTTGGATTCTCACCATTCGGTGTGTTTGGATTCTCACCATTCGGTGTGTTTGGATTCTCACCATTCGGTGTGTTTGGATTCTCACCATTCGGTGTGTTTGGATTCTCACCAGGATGGCGTGACTCAATATCAATTGAAACAAAAGTTCTTACAACTAATGGCTATGTTGAGGCAAAAAACCTTAATGTAGGAGACAAAGTTCTTGCTGTAGATCTTGGAGAAAATAATGATTGGCTTTCTTGGTCAACAACAGAAGATTTGTCAAATCTACCAGTAGTTGAAACAACAATTGTTTCTTTGACCCCAGGTGTAGCACAAAACTTTGTATTTATTGATGGAGATATGTTTGTTAATACACACAATATTTTGGTTAAAAAAGATGGAGTTATCAAGTACCTTAATGTTGCACAAGTAGATACAACATATCAGAGATATTCACACGAACATAGTGGATTTGTTGATATTTTAGTAGTTGAAGCAATTGACATGGAAATGGAAAAACTTTCTATTAACTGTGAACCTTATGACAACTTCTTTACAGAAAAATCACTAGCATTTGACAGACCAGATACAGTCTGATATAATTGTTAGATGAAGTCTGAAAATCAAGAAATAAGTTTTATTACTTTATTTCCACAAATGGTGGATGCTTTTCCAGAGCCAGAACCATCTTCAAAAAATATGCCAGAATGGTTTAGAAAAATTCCAGGATTTTATGATAATGATCAATCACCTTCAAATGGTGTACAAAAATTAACTGTTAAAAAATGTATGGCATTTTTAGATATTTTAACAAGCGGGTATATATTAAAAGCACCATTTGATATATATATAGATACAACAGAAGGAAAACAAATCTTTGATGTTCCACAATCTATGAAGCAATTTGTTTCTACACCAATGACTGGTATGCATGATATGAGACAGATTTCTGGATACCCAATAAATAAAGATGAATACATTGATCATATATTTAGAGTTAATCTAGTTTGGCTAGTAAAAACAACTCCAGGATATAGTAGTATATTCATTAACCCACAACATCGTGAGGATTCACCCCTATTTGCTATTTCTGCAATAATAGATACGGATAGTTTTGCCTCAGACGGACTTTTTTCATTTTTGGTAAAAGACAACTTTAAAGGTTTTATTAAACAAGGAACTCCACTGGTTCAGGTAATTCCATTTAAAAGAACAACCTTTGTTTCAAAAATAGTAAGAAGTATAGATGAAGTTAAAAAAATAAATAAGCAAAGGAATATAATTCGAAGTGTATTTAATTCTGGTTATAAGAAACACTTTTGGAAGAAAAAGGTATACAAATGAACACAAATAATAAAGGTCATAGATTTTTTGAAAGATCACTAGATAACAACTTAGTTGAATTAGTAGACTATGTTTTAAAACTAGAGACATCCTTGAAAAATGGAGAACTACCTGGACTATCTAAAGAAGAATTTAATGATATAAAATCAAAATATCCAAATTTTACAAGCATGCTTGCTCAAAAATATAACATTTTTCAATTTCATAATCACATGATTTATAACTTATATTCAAACATTGAAGACATGTTAAAAGAAGCAACATATTATTATGAAATAGATATTAAAAAAGAACAGTATATGATTCAGGGGTGGTTTAATATAAACTACAACTTTGATCCAAAACTTAATGATAAAACAAAAGACGGATTGCATGATCATATGAATGGAACTGGAGCACCAATATTTCATGGATATTATTGTGTAAATGCAGAACCATCATATACTAGATACAGAATCAATGGGGAAGATCTTTTTGATAATATAAACAAAAACAATCGTGCTATCCTTTCAGAAACTGGTCACCCACACGGAATAGGTGGTTGGAGCGAAACAACTCCAAGAATTACAATTGCATATGATTTATCACCATTATCACAAATGCTTGGATCGCAACAACAACACTGGATTCCAATTGGATAATTTTAGTTTTTGTTAACTCTAAAGTAAAGATTTACTTACAGTTTTAACTTTTATAAAACTCTGCTATACTTAACACTATTCCGTTTTTGAAAGGACGATACACATGACCGATTTTTTTAGTTTTAGACTTCCAGAAGATTTTGTAGAAAAGTACAAGAATACAGAAAGTCCATTTGGTTTTAAAGATGCAGCAGAAAATTCACTTGGAGAAATTACTTTTATTCGTACTTATTCTCGCATGAAGGAAGATGGAACTAAAGAAAGATGGCATGAGGTTTGTCGTCGTGTAATTGAAGGTATGTATTCAGTTCAGAAGAATCATGCTAAAGAAAACCGCTTACCATGGAATGACTACAAGGCTCAAAAATCTGCACAAGAAGCATTCCAAAGAATGTTTGAATTGAAGTGGACTCCACCAGGTCGAGGAATGTGGGCATTTGGAACTCCTATGACTATGGAGAAGAAGAACTCAGCAGCACTACAAAACTGTGCAATGGTATCAACCAAGGATCTTGATAAGAATGATCCAGGAGCCTTGTTTGCTTGGGTTATGGATGCATTAATGCTTGGCATTGGTGTAGGATTTGATACAGTGGGACAGGATAAGAATTTCTTAATCTATACCCCAACAGAGCCAGAAGAGATCTTTGAAATTCCAGACACTCGTGAAGGATGGGTAGAGTCAGTTAGACTTCTAATCAACTCATACCTTAGAGCAAACCAAAGTATTCAGAAGTTTAATTATGATTTGATCAGACCTCTTGGAGCACCCATTAAGGGCTTTGGAGGCGTTGCGTCAGGGCCTGCACCTCTTATCAAGTTGCACGACCAAATAGACCGTGTAATCGGCTCCAGAGGTGGAGAAACACTGGATTCTCGTGCTATTGTAGATTTGGTAAACCTTATTGGTACATGCGTTGTATCAGGAAATGTTCGTAGATCAGCAACACTTGCTTTGGGTAACGCTGGCGATGATACATTTATGAACTTAAAGAACTCAGAGATGTTCCCAGAGCGTAACTCATTTGACCCAGAAAATCCAGGTTGGGCTTGGATGTCTAATAACTCTATTTCAGCAGAAGTAGGAACAAAGTATGAAGATTATGTAGATTTAATTACGGAAAATGGAGAGCCAGGTTTTATTTGGCTTGATGTTGCTCGTAATTATGGACGACTAAAGGATGCGCCAGACGGTAAAGATTATCGTGTGATGGGGTTTAACCCATGTGCGGAGCAGCCATTGGAGTCATACGAACTATGTACACTTGTAGAAGTGCACCTGAATCGTCATGAATCTAAGGAGGACTTCCTGCGTACCCTGAAGTTTGCATACCTTTATGGAAAGACTGTTACACTTGTTCCAACACACTGGCCACAAACAAACGGTATCATGCAACGCAATCGTCGTATTGGTACATCACTTACTGGTATTGCTTCCTTTGCAGATCAAAAGGGTTTGCCAATCGTTCGTGAGTGGATGGATGAAGGATACAACAAGATTCGTCACTACGATCATCAGTATTCAGAATGGCTTTGTGTTCGTGAATCAATTCGTGTAACAACAGTTAAGCCATCAGGATCAGTTTCAATTCTTTCTGGTGCAACTCCTGGAGTTCACTGGGGACCTGGAGGAAACTTCTTCCTTCGTGCAGTTCGATTTGGAAACACAGATCCAATGACGCACTTGTTCAAAGCAGCAGGGTACACAATTGAAGACGACGTAGTATCAGCAAATACATCAGTAGTTTACTTCCCAATCAAGTCAGGTCATCCAAGATCTGAAAAAGATGTAACGCTATTTGAAAAAATTGCACTTGCAGCAACTGCTCAAAAGTATTGGTCAGATAATGGGGTTTCTGTAACTTTGTCTTTTGACAAGGAAACAGAATCAAAGCATGTTGTTCCAGCATTGCATATGTACGAGGGACAGTTAAAGGCAGTATCATTCTTGCCAATGGGAAATACTGTTTATCCTCAACAGCCATATACTCAGATTTCTGAAGAGGAGTATAATAGTTATGTAGGTAAGTTAAAGCATATTGATTTTGGTGCAATTTACGACGGTGTAGATAACCTAGAAGCAATGGGTGAGGCATACTGTACAACAGATTATTGTGAAATAAAAATATCATGAGTTCAGATTTAATAAAAATTTATCCAAACTTTATTAGTTCAGAACTTGCAGAAATCATATATGATTATTCCAAAAAAACAGATAGTTCTTTTTTTAAATATGAGCATATAGATTATTTTAAAATACAGACCTTTCAGGAAATTTCAAAAAATGATGTAAATGTAATAAGTTTATTACAAAATGTTGCAAAAAAAGCATACAGTCAAATACTTGAAGATTATGAAGGACCATTTCAAGATTTTTTAGAAAGAAAGACACATATTTCAAAATTTGATATAGATGCAGATATGCCAGCACATTTTGATACATCTAGACCAAATGATATTGCAACACTAATATATTTAAATGATAATTATGGTGGTGGAGAAATTTATTTCCCAGACCATGATATAGAGATTAAACCCAAGACTGGAGATATGATTGCTTTTCCAGATAATCCCTCTTTTATGCACGGTGTAAAAAAAATTACTGGCTCAAATAGATATGCACTTCCAAGATGGTTTACCCGCATAGTATGATAAAATAGACCTATAATGTCTATTCCATCAAATCTATATGCAGAAAAAGTGTTTGCTGAACACCCAACGGTTTTGTGGGCATTGGATGATAAAGCAGACTATATTTCTTTGATTAATGAAGAAGAAAGATCTGTTTTCAATTGGTCAGTAACTGGTGGGTCTTCGCAAGAGTTTGACTCCGTATACGATGAGCCTTTTACAGATAGTTCAGTTACTAAACTTACTGGAGAGTTAAGCACTGAAAGTTTTGGTGAGATAGTTTGCATAAGCGATAACTTAAGTAATTTTACGACACTAAATTCATATATGTCTACATTTTCTATTGGTGGTTATATAAATTCATTAAGTTCTTATATTGCTGGAATCGAAATAGGGTATGAGTACTACGATCCACTAAGTGGTAAAGTAATTCAAAATCTAAAAAATTATAATACATCTATTTATGGAAAATGGATGTTTGTCTCAGAAACCTTTGAGATTCCAAATAAAAATACAACCTTTAGAATTGTGTTGAAGATAAAGTATATTAGTGGTTCTATTTCACAAAATGATTATGAATTTCTTGTTAATGGAATAACTCTTGGTCAATGGTCAGAAGAGTTTAATTCAACATCTTTGGGTGCTCAAAAAGTTTTAGTTCCTTCCGATATAGCAATTGATTCATCATATGCGATTGAGGCAAAATCTTATGGTTTGTCAGATTCTCCTGGATACTATATGGTCTCTGACAATGCACTTGTTGCAAAAAATTCTGGGATTCCTCTAGTTTATGGATCTACAAGTACAACAATATTAAAAGAAAATGGAGATCTGCCATCTTTAATAATTCCTGGAAATGGTTTTTTAAATGAGGGTGGTAAATTTAAAGAACAAACGCTAGAGATGTGGCTCAGAATTAATTCAGATACAAGTGTTAAGAAAAGAATTTGTGGACCAATCTCATCTTTAGATGGAATTTATGTAGATGGCCCTTTCATAATTTTAAAGATTGATAATTATTATGGATCTCACTATATTGGTGAATGGGTAAGGCCAATGATTGTTCATGTTAGATTAACAAATAACTCAGCAAACCTTCTTATTAATGGAGAGCAGGTAATTTCATTAAACATGATAACTTCAGAACTTGCTTTACCAGATAAATATAATTCTGAAGGTAAAAATCAAGACTGGATTGGATTTTATGCATACGAAGATGTATCTCCAATTGAAGTAGACTGTGTTGCAATTTATCCTTATCAGGTTCCATCAATTGTTGCAAAACGAAGGTTTGTTTACGGTCAAGGTGTTGAGGTACCAGAAAATATTAATGCATCTTATAGTGGAACATCCCTATTTATTGATTATCCATTTTCAAACTATTCAAATAATTATTCTTATCCAGATATAGGTATTTGGTCTCAAGCATCTATAGATAATCTAGTTGCATCAAATAATGCACTATCTCTTCCAGAGTATAATTTGCCAACGGTATTTTTTAATAATAAAACAAATCAAGAGTGGAACACTGCATGTAAGAACATACAGAATGAATCAGATATGCTCTTTAGATTAAGGCCAAATTCTGACTGGAACGATACAAGCGGATATATTTTGTTTGATAGTTTAGATGTTACAAATACTCCAATTAGATCTTTTTATGGAATTTTTAAAGTTTTATCAGTGCCAGATTCACCACAAGTTTTATTTAGGATAGATGACCAAATAACTGGAAATTCATTTATTATTGAGTTGCAACATACATTAGAGTTAGAGTATAAAATTGTTAAATCTTCTGGGGAAAAATTCATATATGAAACAGTGCCAGTACAAGTTGGAGAAGATTTTATCTCTGGGTTAGATATAGATACTTTTGCTTCTCATTACGGCCAAGATGTCTCTAGTTTTTTTGGAAATAGGTCAGGGCTTAAATTATATGTTGGTGGAGATAAAACTCTATCTAAAATGTTTTTAGGAAATATATATAAAATAGGTTTTGCAACAGAAAGAAACCACTCTTTTATTTCTGAATGCTTTAATGATTTTGGAACACCTACTAATTTTGAAAATGTTTTTAATACTTATAATCAGTATATTGATTATGATGCTGGCCAATATGTTGGTGCAACTTCTTATTTTTGGGACTATATTTTAGATGGTGGAAACATTAACTCATATCCAACTCAAAAATTAATAAATCATATAGCAAGTTATACCTTAAGCCCAAATAACTACTTTGATACTTTTGCATTAGATATAGATATAGATGGTTATTGGGAAGATCACATACCATTGTCATATTTTGCAAAATATGTTACAGATGCAAAAAATGAATCGTACTATGATTTAGATTTTATGCAGTTTAATATAAATTATCCAGCACCCTCAAAGTTTGTAGAAGAATCTCAGGTTGGCTCTTGGAATTATGAAGAACTGCAATCTGAGTACCAAAATCCAATTCAAAGAACTTATGAATCACTTGACAATCACCTTTTTACTGGGTACATGGATTATTCAGACTTAAAAAATAAATCTTCAAAAACATATAAGTATGATACATCAAACTCATTAGTAAAATCTTATGTCAGTTTTCAGTATGTCTCAACAGGTGCAAATGCCAAAGACTCTTATTTTACAAATATAGAGTCACCATTGCAAAATGGAATTGTTGAGCCAGGAACATATCTTTTGGGTTATGATGATAATAATAAACCTATCTACGATAATTTTATAAATACAAAATATGAGGTAGTAGATGGAATGCTACTATACCCACCAAGAGGAACTAATTTCAATGATCTTGCGGTAGTTGTTCATTTAAATTTTAAAGTGCGTGGAATTCTTAATAATCCAGTTAGAGTTAAAAGTTTGCAACTAGCATCACAGGCTTATAATGATGTGGCTCCAAATCCAATTGGAAGCAGGTTTGGTGTTCAGATTTATCCATATACAAAAACTGGTATTTACTATGATTATAAAAAGCCAAATCCATACACAATTTATAAGGGTAGTTCTCCATACTTATATCTTACAAAAAATTCTGGAATACAGGTGAAGGGTTCGTATGACCCATTAGTAAATCGTGGACTATCAATTCCAGTAAATTCAAACAAATCTTCTAATTATAAAGTTATGGCTATGCAGGCAGCAATTAGATATGATCAAGACTTTTTCCCATATGCTCCAACACAAATTTTTGAGGTTGAGGGCAAAAATGATCTTATAAAGTTTTATATGGTAGCAAATCATCCAGATGGCAAAAGAGCAAAAATATATGCTGTTAATGCAAGAACTGGACAAATTGAAAACGGTATTGGATTTTATTGGAATGGTAATCTTGTAAAAGAGCCAAACATAACCATAAGGGAATGGGGAATGCTGGGGGTATCATTTTCCAGTATTGTTAACTTTGATAACTATGTTGGATCAATTAAAATTAATGGTCCTTTGCTTGTTAATCTTGTTTCTCATTACAAGTCCACAAACTTACAGGAAGTTCAAAATATTACAGAAAGACCTTGGTTTAAGGTTAAGTATCTGGGGCCTTTAGAGTTAGAGTGGGATTACTGGAATTCAGCATATGTTTGGAATGGGGTACTTGTTTTGTCCACAAAGTCTTATTATGGAGTAGATCCTTCTGATGTGTATAAGAGTTATGTTGGTACAAATAAGATAATTGTAGACGATACAAGAAAATTTAGGCTAAACTCATATCAATATGAACTTTATACAGATATAGTGTGGCAATCTCAGACATCAGATCCAGTATAATATGGTATACTTGTGGTTATGAATATTGAAAATCCAAAGAAAAAGCGTAAAGCATTGCCCAAAATGAAAGGGCAAATTGGTGAGTCTCGTGCAAAGATTATTGAAAAGCATTATGACTGGGGACTTTATGTTTACAAGAAGGCAGACGGAAAGTGGTTTACTGATGGTTCTGGATCTGTTCTTAACATTGAATCAATGAAGGGCGACATAACCCAAATTGCAAAACTACGTGATGCAGCAAAATATTACGGAGATGAAGGCAATGGGCAGTGTATCTTTGTTCCAGGATTAACTAGAATTTCAGAAGAAGAGTACTCTGAGCAAAAGCAAAGATTATCAGAAGGATTAATTCCATCTATGAACGACCTGGGTGCTGTTCAGGCTGCTAAGGACACTATTGCTAAATATGGAAGTGATGACTAATGTCAGAAGAAAATGAATATATAGTTCGTGCATCTATGGATAATTTTCCACAAGAAGCAGATGTTTTTAAAGAGCAAGATCCATTTAATAAGACTTGGGATGAATTAAAAACTTTATCTGGTTTAGATAATAACTTTAAAAGAAGAGCGTCAAGAATCGCTAAGGGTGAGGCAACTCCACAATATATGGATAGTGCTTTAGCAGTTAGAAGCGGTAAAGATGGTGCTAAGTCTAAAGAGATTAATCCAGGTACTATTTTTAGAAATGGATATGGCTTATTTGATGTTATTACTCCACCATGGAATCTTTATGAACTTGCAAGTTATTATGATACCTCTTTTGCTAACCATGCAGCCATTGATGCAAAGGTAGAAAACATTGTTGGTCTTGGCTATGACTTTGAGGTTTCTTCAAGGACAATGTTGAAGTTAGAATCTTCTTCAGATTCAGAAGCAGTTGGTCGTGCTAGAAAAAGAATTGAAAGAGCAAAGATAGAGTTAACAGATTGGCTTGAAAGTCTAAATAGCGAAGACTCGTTTACTACTATTATGGAAAAGGTTTATACAGATGTTCAAGCAACTGGAAACGGATACATTGAAGTTGGACGTACGGTAAAAGGAGAAATAGGATACATTGGTCACATCCCATCAGTAACAATGAGAGCAAGAAGACTGCGTGATGGATTTGTTCAGGTTATTGCAAATAAAGTTGTTTATTTCCGTAACTTTGGAGCAACAAACCCAAATCCAGTAACTGCAGATGCTAGACCAAATGAAATTATTCACTTTAAAGAATACTCTCCACTAAATACTTTTTACGGTGTTCCAGATATTATTTCAGCAATCACAGCACTTCAAGGAGATATGCTTGCATCACAATACAATATTGACTATTTTAGCAACAAGGCAGTACCACGATATGTTGTAACTCTTAAGGGTGCAAAACTTTCTGGTGAAGCAGAAGATAAGATGTTTAGATTCTTGCAGACTGGAATGAAGGGGCAAAATCATAGAACTCTTTATATACCACTCCCAGGAGACTCTGATACAAATAAGGTTGAGTTTAAGATGGAGCCAATTGAAAATGGTGTTCAAGAGGGATCTTTTGAAAAGTATCGTAAGCAAAATCGTGATGATATTTTGGTAGCACATCAGGTGCCACTTTCAAAACTTGGCGGATCCGATTCATCTGCTATCGCTGCAGCACTTGCACAAGATAGAACATTTAAGGAACAGGTTGCAAGACCAGCACAAAGAGAACTTGAAAAGCCAATCAATAAGATTATTCGTGAAAAAACAGATATTCTTCAGTTTAAGTTTAATGAACTCACATTAACTGATGAAATTGCACAATCACAAATCCTTGAGCGTTATGTAAAAAATCAAATCATGCTTCCTAATGAGGCAAGAACTATTTTGAGAATGCCACAAAGAGATGGTGGGGATCAGCCACTAGACCTTAAGCCACAACAGTCAGCAGATGCAACTACAAATAGAGCCAGAGATGCCCAACGAACAAATAATCAGTCTGATGGATCTGCAACAGTTGCAGGACGAAATCCAAAGGGTGAGGGCAGAAAATTTGACGATATTGATGCAATTGCTGAAATGTCCGAATAGTGATACTTCTGTAAAAAAGGGTATATAATATAATAACCATGATCATATCTAAAGCCCATTGGGATACTGAGGGCGAAAGTGTTCGCCTCTCCCTTCCATTTGCTAAAGTCGATAAGGAAAGACGCATAGTCTCAGGTTTTGCGTCCCTTGACAATTTAGACAAACAAAATGATATTGTAACATCAGAAGCATCGATGGATGCATTTGCAAAATTCCGTGGGAACATTAGAGAAATGCATACACCATCAGCAGTAGGAAAGATGGTATCATTTAAAGAAGATAAGTACTTTGATCCAGAATCTAAGAAATTTTATTCTGGTGTTTTTGTTTCTGCATACATTTCTAAGGGTGCACAAGATGCATGGGAAAAAGTTTTGGATGGAACATATACTGGTTTTTCAATTGGCGGAAGAATGAATAAGTGGGATGACGCTTATGATGAGAAGTCAGACACACAAATTAGAATTATTAAAGAATATGATTTAGTAGAGTTGAGTCTTGTAGATTCCCCTGCTAATCAATTTGCAAATATTATGTCAGTAGAAAAGGTTGATGGCATTGATGTTATTAAGGGCGATGGATCAAACACAGTCCTTGAAAATGTTTTCTACGACAACGAATCAGGCATTGTTTTGTTGTCTGAAGAAGAATCAGTTACAAGCCCAGTAACTGGTAATGAAATGAAAAATATAGGATTCGTCGAAAAAACGGATAACGAAAAAACAAACATGATAAAGTTCTTAGTTGATAGTGCTAAAGGCATTAATACTTCTAAGATTACCAAGGAGGTAAATCCTATGACAGAAGAAACAACAACAGTTGTTGAAACCACAGTTGCAGAAGCAACAGAGGCAACAGCAACAGAAGTAGTTAAATCAACAGAGGTTGCTCCAGAGGCAGATGCTAATACACATGAAGTTACAAAGGCTTCAACATGTCCAGATTGTGGAAAGGCTATGGATGCATGCATGTGCGATTCAAAGTCTGATACAAATACAGAAGATTCAACAGAAAAGGCTGCAAAGCCGACTGATGCTGAAGAATCTGCTGCTCATGAAGGAACTGAGTCAACAGATGTTGAGGCAGAAGAAGACAAGAAGCCAATGGCTCCAAAGTCAGATGAAGTAATTGCAGAGTCAATTGCAGAAATCAAGAACACTCTAACATCAGCCTTTAGCGATCTAGTATCAACAGTTAAATCATTGCAAGCCGAAGTGGAAGCACTTAAGGTTTCAAAGGTCGATGTTGATACAGCAAAAAGTTCATTTGAAGCAGTTGCAAAAGATATTGCATCAGTTTCAAAAGAATTCAATGAATTTGGTAAGCGTGTAGATGCTGTAGAAGCAGACACCGCTTTCCGAAAGTCTGGCGATCTCGGCGAGATTGTACAGGATCAACCTGAAATGGTTGAAAAATCCCTATGGGGCGGTAGTTTCCTCAAAACAGCCGACTTATTCAATTAAAAAATAAAATAAGTAAAAATCACAGGAGGTGACAATATGTCGGAACAAGAAATAATCAAGAACCAACCTGGAACTTCAGGTAATCTAGGTGGAACAGCACCAGGACTCTATCAGGGTCAGGGAGCATTCGCATCAGGTTCAGATGCAGGAGTAAACGTACCAGGTAACTACACAGACGGTGGAGTACTTGGAAACATCCCTACATCAAATAACGGTCTAACAACAGGACCAAACGCAGTAAACCCTTCAGGTGAGGCTGGATCAGGTATCCTACGCCCAGAGCAAGCACGTCGTTTTATTGACTACGTGTGGGATGCAACCACTCTCGCCCAAGATGGCCGTCGTGTTACTATGAGAGCCAATACAATGGAACTCGAAAAGGTAAACGTCGGAGAGCGTGTAATTCGTGCAGCAGCGCAAGCAGTTGGCGACTACACAAACGCAGGAGCAACATTCTCAAAGGTTGAATTGACTACAAAGAAGATTCGTCTTGACTGGGAAGTTTCTGCAGAAGCACTAGAAGATAATATCGAAGGTGCACAACTAGAAGATCACATTGTACGTTTGATGACAAATGCTTTCGGTAATGATATCGAAGACCTTGCAATCAACGGAACAGGAACAGGATCAGACGCATTTCTTTCAATCATGGAAGGTTTCGTACCTCATGTTAAGACTGATGGAGATGCTCACGAAGCAGTTGTTACAGTTACAAATAATAACTGGACAACAGATGCAATGCAGAAGATCATTCTTGCAATGCCACGTAAGTACCGTGCAATCAAGTCTAACTTGAAGTTCTATGCTGGTACAGATGCGTTCCAGGGAATCATTAAGAATAATGGTACTCTTGCAGACGCAATCGCAGAAGCATTTGCTGGTACACCAGCAGGTACACCTGCAAACCGTCAAGCATACCTTGATGGTACAGCACAGACATTCGGTGGAGCACGTACAACTCGTGTTCTCGGAATTGACGTACAAGAAGTTCCTTACTACCCTGCAGGATATGTCGACTTGACATTCCCACAGAACCGTGTATGGGGATTCCAGCGTGACATCACAGTTAACCGTGAATACAAGCCAAAGAAGGACACTGTAGAATATACAGTCTTCGTTCGCTTCGGTATTCAGTGGGAAGAACAAGATGCAATCGCATGGGCTGACGCTGCAGCAGATGCATAATCTGTAACAGTAAAACTTTAGGGGGAGTAGGAGTTAACGCTCCTGCTCCCCTTATCATTTATAATGATATAATACTATTCAGGAGGAAATAATGGAAGATTTTAATAATAATCCTGCAGAAGAAGCAGTTGTAGAAACACCAGAAGTTGTAGAAACAGCAGTTGTCGAAGAGGCACCAGTTGTAGAAACACCAGTTGTTGAAGAAGCACCTGCAGCCCCTGCTCAGGAAGAAGAAAAAGCAGAAGAACCAACAGCAATCGCAGCACCATCATATGCTGGATCAGATACAGTTCAGGCTGTTGGAACAGTAGCCAATGGAGCAATTGGTGCAACTACTGCAAAGCGTGAACCACGCAAGGCAGCAGTAGCAAAGCCTGCAAAGGATGAAAAGACAGTTGCTGTTAAGTCAACTAAGAATGTTTCTTGGGTTGGCGTTGGTAAGGTTTCAAAGGGAATCAATATCGTTTCTCAAAAAGAAGCAGAACAATGGCTTACTCGTGATCACGTAACACTAGTTACACCAGAAGAAGTTAAATCGGAATTTGGTGCATAATTAATGGAAGTATTGAGAGTTCCACCATATCCTTTAACAACAACATGGACTTTGCCTATACCCAATTATGAGTATGTTGTCTATGTTGAGGATTTGGTGGATCACTCAGTAACTGAAACTAATATTTTTTCAGATGCCAATGGAAAATTGATTTATGAAATACCTTTGGCACAGGTCCAATATGACCGTAAATTTTTTATTAAGTTTTATGACACAGAGCATATCCATACACTATATGAAGAAAACCTAGATATTGTTAGACCGTATACAGATCCAAACAAACTAGGAACGACTGCCTCAGAAATTGAAGAATACAAAACATTTGAAATGGTTGCCAGATCTATTATTGATACAGTTATCGTAGATGGTTTTTACAATAGCAAGCATATAGTGCAAAAAGTTGCAGATGGATCAGATTATTTTTCAATTTGGGAAGACCTAAATAAGGTTCTAAAGGTTTATGAAAACAATGTTTTAGTTTATGATGTTGAAACACCAGAAACAAATATGTATGATTTTATGGTCACATTTGACAACTCAGCAATTCAAAGAGTTATCGCAGAACAATATAATAGAATTGAAACTGGAGCACAGCAATATCCAAGAGCGTTTGGAGATTTAGCAAATGTTTTTGGAACATCAGCAGTAGCCTTTCCAAAGGGATGGGACTATACATTTGTCCTTGATATTGGCTATAGAGCACTACCACCTGATGTTGAATATGCAACTAAACTTTTAATCGAAGACCTAAAGTGTGGCAAGTTAGATTATTACACACGCTACGTAACATCGTATAATTCAGATCAGTTCAAGATTCAGTTCGATAAAAAAATATTTGAGGGAACTGGCAATATGATTGTTGATAAGATTTTAGATAAATATACAGTCACAATACCTAAGCCAGGATTGATCTAATGCAGTGCGAGGGAAAAGATTTTATGTTCCCTATGCAGGTGGATGTTTTTTATCCAATTGTTGAGCAGGGTACTTATGGAAATGTTAAGAAGCAGTGGATTTTAGATAAAGTTATTGCTTGTCATTTTACAACTTCTGGTTTAAAAACAAAAGAAGAAATTGTCCCAAATGTAAATATCACACAAGATACTTTACTTATTGGCAGAGTTAAATCAGATATAAGAGTGTCTAGTCTTGACTCTGGCACATCTATAACAAACATAATTTTAACAAACATTCAAGATAGAAATTGCAATAATGTTTATGTAGAAACCGCTGGCCCTAGAGCGGGAAAGTCTACAATATTTGAAGTTGCATCACAGGAGCCATTCCTTGGTCCATTTGGAAAAGTAGACTACTACAAGTTAGTTTTACGCAGATCAGAAAACCAGGCGGTAGATATATGATAACCCTTAAGTTTGATGCAAGAAAGTTTAATAAAGAGATAAATAACATAGTCAACTATTCATACGGATTTGTTGAAGGATCCGTTGCTGCAAAAACAGAGTTTTTAAATAATCTTGGTTCTGCTGTTTCAGAGCAGGCAGGTTTATTTATTGACTCAAATGCACGGGTAGATGAACAGTCACTTCATCATGTTTATGAGTGGTATAACGCAGGCAATCAAAATGCAAGACTATTTGATATTAAATACTCAATAAATAATCGTGGCGTATCATTCACTTCTGACTTTAAGCAGTCTACAAGTATTCAGACAGGATCAAATGTTCCATTTCAGGATAAGGCAAGAATTATGGAAAATGGAATAGCAGTAACAATAGCACCAAAAAATTCTGATGTTTTAAGATTTGAAGTTGGTGGAGAAGCAGTATATACAAAAAAGCCAGTAACTGTACAAAATCCTGGAGGAAATGTACAGGGACAGTTTGCAAATACATTCGATACATTTTTTAATGTATATTTTACTCAAGCATTTTTAAGATCTAGTGGTCTATCGCAATACTTTAATAATCCAACGGTATATAAAGCAAACTTGCGTAGAGGTAAAACTGGTGGTAAGAGTGTTGGTAAAGCAGTAGGATATCGTTGGGTAGCAAATGCTAAGGTGGTGGCATAATGGAAGAACCAAAATCAACATTAAACACACCAGGGCTATGGATAAACTCATATCTTCAAGAAAAAATTTTTGAGATATCAAGAGTTCCAGTTCCATTTTTTCCAACAACACCAACTACCCTAGATGATCTTACAGAACAGTGGATTGTTATTAATGAGGAAAGAGTCTCATATACTGGTGTTCTTGCTGTATATGACAGACTAATTAGAATGAGAAGATCTCCTTTCCCACACATTAAATGTGAGCAACTATTGTATTATTTTTATGCAACTCAAAATACTGTAATTGAAAATATGATAAGGGTTCAAGAAGCAGTTCTTAGGTATATGGATCGTGGAGATGAAACTGCTCAAGAAATAAATGATTGGGCCAAAGGAAGAGTTATTGATGGCATGACCTGCCAATTTTATTTCCACAATTTTAAGATATACCAACTAGAAGAGGTCAGGGATATTATTGACTTTGGAACAGCCAGAACCTACGGCGGTAATAAAATGATCATTGACTATGACTATCATCAAATGCCAGACATAATTGAATCTATAAATTAATAAAAAGGGCTGTATAATTATACTTGAGGAAACAAGCCCTTTATTCTATAAGAAAAAAAGAGGTGAAAACTATGGCATATACAAGAGGTAACAGTTCACAAATCATCGTGGGTGCAGCAGCACTTTTCACATATGAAGGTGGACAACTTCAAGACTCAGACCTTCCAGCATACGCAAATGGAGTATCATTTAAAGATACACTGTCTTTGACAGCAAATGAAGATGACTTCCGCAATGTTGGTTACACAATGAATGGTTTGGAACTACAGTTCCAGCCAGATTTTGGTGAGGTTGCAGTGGATCAGGTGCTTGACGTTGCTAAACTATACAAGCAAGGCATGCAAGTAAACTTGAACACAACATTCGCAGAGGCAACTCTCGAAAATCTTCTTGTTGCATTAGCAGCAAAAGATACAGACAAGTCTGACCTAACAGGTACAGGACTTGCAACAGGTTCTATGGAACTTAACCTTTCTGCAGGCGAACTAGGCGAATGCCCAGTTGAGCGTGGTTTGGTAGCAGTTGGTCCAGGTACAGGTGACTGTGCAGCAGGATCTTCAATCGAACGTATTTATGTTGCATACCGTGCACTTTCAATCGAAAATGTAACAGTATCAGCAAAGCGTGACGAAGCGACAATGTTTGAAGTATCTTTCCGCCTTCTTCCAAATGATGATGCATCATACGGTAAGATCGTAGATCGTACAATTCCAGCAGCAGTCTAATACAACTTAATAACATTATTGCCCTTCTCATTAATTTGAGCGGGGCAATTTTGTTTTTGGTATACTATATAGATGGCTACTGAAATTTATAAAATAAACTATATATATTTAATAGATGGTGAAGAGTTAGAAATATCACCATTAAAAATAAAATATCTAAGACGTTTTATGGAAAAATTTGAAGATGTTAAAAAGGCCAAAAATGATTATGAAACTATCACGGCATTATCTATTTGTGCTATGGAATGCATGAAACAGTTTAAGCCAGATATAGCAACAAGCATTGATCGTTTTGAGGAGTTTGTAGATTTAAAGACAATCTATAAACTACTTGATTTTTCGGCTGGTATAAAAATAGACAAAGACTCAGAAGAACCAGTAAAGAAACAAGCAGTAGAGAGTGGATCTTCTTGGGATGATTTGGATTTAGCACAACTAGAATCAGAGGTGTTTCTTCTTGGCATATGGAAAGATTATAACGAGTTGGAAAAATCTCTCTCTATGCCAGAACTTACTGCAGTCTTGAATGTTAAAAGAGAAGAAGACTACACGCATAAAAAATTTCTAGCAGCCATGCAGGGAGTTGATTTAGATAAAAACAATAAATCAAACGAATGGGAAGAAATGAAGGCTAGAGTGTTTAGCAAAGGCAAAGCAGCCAATGCAAATGATATAGTTGCCCTTCAAGGACAAAATGCAGCAAATGCAGGATTTGGCATTGGAATGGGCCTGACATATGAAAGAATTGATTAAAAAATAATACCTGCTATGGTATAATTAACTATCAACCTAACGGAGGAAAAATGACTGACAATGTAGAAAATACTGTTCAAAAGTTAAGACTTGTTGACGGTACAGAGTTTGAAGTAAAACCGCTAAAGATTTCACTATTGCGACCATTCATGAAGAAGTTTACTGGTCTAACAGAAGTAGCGGATGATAATGACAAGTCAATGGATCTACTGCTCGACTGCGTTCAAATTGCATTTAAGCAATTCTATCCAGATCTTGCAGAAGATAGAGAAAAACTTGAAGAAAGCCTAGACCTTCCAACGGTCTACAAGATCATCGATGCAGCATCTGGATTCTCACTTTCAGATACAACAGCACTCGTTGGTCAAATGTCAAAATAAAAAAGAGGGTGTAATGATTGTCTGATGTAAACGCTAATATTGGCATTGTCTTTGATACTACAGAGGCACTTGCTAGTTTACGTCAATTACAGGCTGGTCTGAGTCGATTCAATCAGTCACTAACTCAGGGCAATGTTGCAGCAGCAAATGCTCAAAAAGGTCTTAATGATCAATTAGTTCAGGCAATCAACTCTACTGGTAAATTTGTTGCATCACAAAAAACAGTAGCAACAAGCACAAGTGCATTCACAACAGCACTTGAAAAAAATCAACTCAGCATGCGTGAGTACTTTAGGTACACCGCTGCAGCAGCAACTGCAAATACAAAGGTTTTGGGTCGTGCTTTTACTGCTGAAAGAGACATAATTAACCGTGCTCGTAGAGATAGAGTAAAGGCACTTCAGTCTCAATATATACAACTAACAAGTGCTAACGGTGAACTTGTAAAAGTTTTGAAGGTAGTTCCAAAACATCTTGAAATGACCAATGGACGATATGCAGACTATGCAACTAGAGTCCAGATGGCTGCACAAAGACAACAACTTCTTAATCAGTTAATTAAACAAGGCTCTACCCAACTTTTAAATTTTGGTAAAAATACACAGTGGGCAGGTCGCCAGTTAATGGTTGGTTTGACAATTCCACTTACAATGCTTGGTTCTGTTGCAATGAAGACATTCCGTGATATGGAAGAGGCGGTTGTTAAGTTTACAAGAGTCTATGGTGATATGACGACAACATCTGATGCAACCAATAAGGCTGTTCAAGATATTCAAAGACTTGGCAAAGAATTTACAAAATACGGAATAGCAGTAAAAGACACAGTTGAAATGGCAGCCAAAGCAGCAGCAATGGGTCTTACAGGAAATGATCTAAATCAGCAGGTGATTGCAGCAACAAAACTTTCTGTACTTGGTCAAGTTGAACAACAGCAAGCACTTGAGACAACAATTTCTTTGCAAAATGCTTTTGGTATTGCTGCAACAGATCTTGCACAAAAAATTAACTTTCTTAACGCAGTAGAAAACCAAACAGTACTTTCTATTGAAGACTTAACTATTGCAGTTCCAAAGGCTGGACCAGTTATTAAACAACTTGGTGGAAGTGTAGAAGATCTTGCATTCTTTATGACTGCAATGAAAGAGGGCGGAATTAATGCATCAGAAGGTGCTAATGCTCTCAAGTCTGGTCTTGCTTCTATGATCAATCCTTCAAAAAAGGCTAGTGAATTTCTTGCGGGACTTGGAATAAATATTAAAGGACTTGTTGAAGCAAACAAGGGAGATCTAAAAGGAACTGTTGTAGGATTTGCTAGAGCACTTGATACATTAGATCCACTTAACCGTGCAAGAGCAATTGAGCAACTATTTGGTAAGTTCCAGTTTGCTCGTTTGTCAACACTCTTTCAAAATGTTACAAAAGATTCTTCACAAGCAGCAAGAGCACTTGGATTAGCAGGGGCATCAGTTGAAGAACTAGCAATTCTATCTGAGCGAGAATTAGGCAAAGTAGAAAATGCAGTTGGAGTCAAATTTCAAAAATCAATTGAACAATTAAAGCAAGAGTTAGTTCCAGTTGGTAAGGCATTCCTAGAAGCATTAACTCCAATTGTTAATTTCTTTGGAAAAATTTTAGAAAGATTTAATAACTTTAGTGATGGCACTAAAAAAGCCATTGCGGTTGTTATTGGAGTTGTTGGTGGTTTAGCACCAGTTGCACTGATGACATTTGGTTTGCTTGCAAACGGTCTTGCAAACTTAATTAAATTCTTTGCAATGCTTCGTGGTGGCATGGCAAAACTTAATGGACAAAATGCAGTTCTTGGTGGAGGATTTGATTATTTAACACAACAGGAAATTGAAAATCTTACAGAAACAAATGCTTTGCATATGTCTCACAAAACACTTATTGATACATTTAATGTTGAGGCAGGATCTGTTAATGCACTAGCAGCAGCATATGCAAATGCAGGATCACAGGCTAGAGCACTTGCTGCCTCAAGTCCAGGACTATTTAATGCAGCCCCAGGTGCTAAGGGAGCGGTATCTGGAATTAGAATGTCATCAGGTGGAGTAGTACCAGGTACTGGAAATAAGGATACAGTTCCAGCAGTACTAACTCCTGGTGAAGTTGTTTTAACAAAGCAAACAGTTAAAGATAACCCAGAGACTGTTGCAGCATTGCAAAATGGAAGTGTTAGAAAGTACATGGCTGGCACTGCAGATAATTCAAGAAGTGGTGCAAGTTATCGTGGAGTCCATAACCTAATTATGGGAAGGTCTGGTCTTGATAATGGGCCGACATCACAAGCAGAATCAGTATCATCTTCTAAAGATTTACCAGGATTTTTACAAAAAGAATATGACAGAATTGCAAAATTAAATGAAGCAAACCTTAAGCGTTATGCAGAACTTACTGGTATGGGCACAGAAAAAACAATGGAAGAAATTCGTGCTGCAGTCCTTAAAAACTTTGAAGAATTACTTGCAGAAGTTAAAGCAAAAACTGGAAAACTTACACAAGAAGGATTAAATGAAATAGGAAAGGCTCCAGGTGCTGATGGTGGACCAAGCATCATGGGGAGATGGTTTAAGAAGTTTGATGAAGGTCAAGGCGGATCTTTTGCACACGTAGGAGATACACATAAAGTTGACATTGGAACAGCAAGTGGTTTAAAAGTTTCTCCAAAGATCCAAAAGCAGATGGATATTGTTAAAGCCTATTATGCAGAAACTGGAAGACAAGCACCAGATGTAAGAGTTGCAGATGCATTTGGATTTGACATGAAGCAGTCTGTCAATAGAGGAATGGCAAGCCCAAATCAAAAGAATTTTGAAAAGAAAAATGGAAAAACTGTAGGCTCTGCATTTGAAGAAGAGTTTGCAAAGACTGGTGCTGAAAAATGGAAGACCATGACAGAACTTGTCGGTGCAGATTTTGACAAGATTCATGCCCAGGCAGAAATTTATGACAAGGCATTGCTTCAAAAAATTCAGGCATGGAATCAAGAAAATGCAGGGAAAAAGATTCCAGAGCCTTTCACAGATGATGTATTCTTAAAGTTAGAGTCAGAAGTTAGAAAAGACATAGACTCCCTTATTCCTGATTTTAAGGCTGTAATTGAAACAGCAAAAAGAACTATCACTGCACTTAGAACATCTATTAAGCAAGAAGATCTTGGACCAATTAATGATCGCCTTGCAAAAGCAGGTGCTGGAACTCTTGGTCCAAAAGCAAGTAATGCAAAATATGGAAATGTTGAAGCAAGAACTGCATCAGAGGTTCTTGGAACTATAGATGATCTTCCAGAAAGTGTTGAAAAGAGTTTAACCAAAGCAGAACAAATAGCACAAACTGCTTCACCTTCAAAGAGAACTAGAAAACTTGGACAAGATATTGGAGATGGACTTATTGAAGGCATGAAGTCTAGAGAAGCAGGTGTGGCTTCACAATCAGATAGACTTGCAAACGCTGCATCAAATATTGATACTGCAAATCTTGAAAAATACAGGATTATGAAAGAAGATCCTGAAATGCGTCAAAGACAAAAGTCTATAGACAGACACTATAGAAAATTAACTGGAAAGTTAGTAACTACTACAAAATTAAATGATGCAATTGCAAGACAAACAAAAACTACGAGTGTAAATGTTGCTGAGTCTGCTGCACAAGAGCAAAGACTAAATGATTTAAGACAACAAGAGATTATTGCAAAAGAGCAAGCAGTTAGAAATGCACAGGATGCAGCAGCAGCAGGGAACTACCCAGGAACATCTCAGTCAGATCTTGTTGCTGGAGATATAGGGTTTATTGGACCACTTACACCAGAACAACAAAAAACAAATGCTGCAAACCTTAAAGCACAAAGAAAATTAGAAGTTCAGCAGGCAAGGGGAATGCGTAGAGAAGCAGTTGGGCAATATTCTGGTAAGGTTGCAGGAGCACTTGGTACTGCTGCAATGGTTTCTGGTATGGCTGGAGCACCAACACAAGTCACAGCAGCACTTGGAACTGGATCTATGGTTGCATCATTTGCACCAATGCTTGCTGGTCTTAGCGGTCCACAGGGTCTTGCACTTGGAGTGGCAGCAGCAGCGGGATCTGTATGGCTAATGAAGAAACACTTTGATGCTACAGTTAAGAAGCAAGTTGATTATATTAATTCTATATCTGCAACAACAGATAAGATGAAGAAAATTGGTGAAATAACAGGTAAGGTTGGAGCCTCAGAACTTTATTCAAGAAAGAGACAAGAAGGCAGTGCTGATAGATATACAAAGATATTTGAAAGAGGAAAGAGTCAATTTGGAACAGATTTCTTCCAATCAGATGTTGGAAAGTCTATAAAAGAATCTTTTGTAAAAGATCTTGCAGCAGGTGGAGATCAAGCATCTAAAAAACTAGCATTGCAACTTTCTGCTTATATTTCTGATGGAATATTAACTGCTGAACAAGCATATAGCGTAGCAAGACAAATTGGCTTAGATCTTGGCAACATGACAATTGGAACAAAGATTCAAGGTGAAATAACAAATCTCGTTGGACCAGATGGCCAAAACTTACTTGTTGATCCGCTTACAATTAGAATTAAAATAATTAATACGCAAAATGAAATTACAGATGCAATGACAACGGCTGCAACAAATGCTCAAAGAACTGGTAGTGCATCTTCTGCCTCTACAGATTCTTTTGCTGCAGCACAGGCACTTCAGTCTCAAAATCTAACCATTATACAGGCTCAAAGAGATGCACAAAAGAAAATGTATGATGATGAAATACGCAAACTTGAAGCACAAAAACTAGCAACTGCAGATAAAGCAAAACAATTAGTAATAGATGGAAAGATAGAAGATGTTAAAAAACGACAAGCAAAAGATGATGCAAAATTAAACTCATTTACAGCAAAAAGTTTAAAACAAACTTCAGACTTATTTGATAAATCATTAAAGGGTAAACTTCCTGGTCAGATAGGTATGAATAAGAATGCAGTTATTTCTGCATCAAGAAATGCTGTTTCTGCAAAATATACTGGAGATGCAGCCCCACTTGCCAAAGCGTTGCTTTCACAAACCAAGGGACTTAAATCAGAAAAGATAGAAGTTTTAATTAACACATTGGTTTCTGGCGGTCAACTAGATACTGTTTCTGCAACAAACTTATTAAATATATTTGGCAAAGATGAAAATGGCATGTATACACAAATTACAGCAGCACTTAAAATGCAAGATCCTGGCAAGGTTCAGCAACTGCTTACAATACTTTCTAATTTTGATGAAGAAACTGCAAAAGATATTTTTGTAAAGATGACATCAAAAGAAGGTGCAGCAACATTTGAAAATAATATGAATACCTTAAGTTCTTTAATGCAACTTGATGGTAAAGAGTTAGACTTAGAAGTATTCTTAAAAACAAAGGGAAACCTAGAAAAACTAAGTGCACTATTAGATAGCGTAGATAGTAAAATTGGAACTGAGCCTGTAACTCTTACTGTAATAGAAGACATAGTTAAGGCAAATCCAGATATGCCAGACATGACGGCTTTAATAAGTGATTGGGATAAGTGGAAAGATAAAGATCCAAAAATTCAAAAGAGTGTTGTTCTTACATATATAGAACTTTATAAAACAATCGGAAAATCAGAAATTGCACAGTACAGAAAAAATAAATCTATACCATCAGTAGTAACCGACTCTGCCGTTACTGGAATGATTGCAAATGATCTATTGCCAAACAAAGTTCCAACATCAATTCCAAGCAACAAGCCAGGACCTGCTTCAAATACAAATTCAACAGGAGCAAATCCACTAGACTTCCTTGACTCACTTGCAATGAGAATTAAAAATGTTCGTGACGGAGCCTTCGATGCAACAACCCCACTTAAATCTATGATTGCAGCATTTAGTGGAAAGCAGGCTCAAAAAGATGTTTCAAAGATGTTTACACTATTTGATGGTTTGCAACAAAGAATGATTAAACTTGGTGTTCCAAAAGAATTTAGAGATATGATTTCTGGAATGAGTGCAGATGACTTTAAAAAGTTTGCATCATTGCCAAAGGGAAAGAATATGTTTACCTATGAAAAGGGTAAAGAAAAAACAAAGGCAAACATTACTGGATTAACAAAAGAAGGTCAAGCGGTAATGCAAACATACCGTGAAGCCGTAATCGGTGAATTTAATGTTGCACAAAAAGAAGTTTTAGAAACAACAAAAAATCAAGATGCAGCATTTAAAATTCTTATTGCTTCTGGAATGAGCACATCCGATGCATTAAAAACTGTAGAAGATTCTGCAATAGCAGCAGGTATTGCATCAGGTGCGGTTGGTAAAAAGGGTTCTGAAGAAATGAAGAAATTCATTGCAGACGCTCAGGCAGCATCTGATGCAACTTCAAGACTTAATGCACTAACAAAAGCAAGACAGGCAAACTCAGACTTTGCTATTTCAAAGAATGCCCCAGGACTAGCAAAATCTATGAAAGAGGCAGGATACAGTGCTGATCAAATTAATGAGGCTTTGTCAGATCCTGATATTGCAAAGTACTTAATTGAAGACCTTAAAGATGGAAAGATTGAAGCAGGAGACATAAAAGATTATATTGATTCAATCGCAGAAAAGAAATCGATTGATATTCGTGTAAAACTTGCAATGGGAGATTTTGCAGGTGCTGCAGAAGAAGGAAGACAACTAGTAAATGAAATGTTCTCTGTACAAGAGGCATTGATTAAGAATGGACCACTTGGACAACAACTAGATTCAAATAATCAAAAAATTGCAGATTATCAAGCACAACTTCTTCCATTCCAAAAACAAGTTGCTGACATTAATCAATCAATAGCAGATGCACAAAGAAGCATTGAGATTGCATATACAAGACCAATAGAGGCCCTTAATACTCAAGTAGAATCATTAGATAGACAACTTGAAACAAGTCCAATATTTGGCAACCGTGCAATGCAGGCAATTCAAGATCAAAACACAATTTATGGAAATGATCTTGCTATTATTTCTCATCAAGCAGATGCTGTTAATAAATCTTATGATGAACAAGTTAAAAACCTTAATGAGGTCAAGGCTGTTAATGATCAGATAATTGCTCAACAGGGAAGACAACTTGGTCTTGCTGATGCATTGACTCAGGGTGATATTGCTGCAGCAGCACAGGCTGCACAAGAAATGAGACAGGCCAATGCTGATCAATATGCTACATCACAAATGGATGCCCTTGAACAATCACGACAAAATGCTTTAGGAAGACTAAAGGGTCCACAGTCTGGCTTGACAGAAATACAAATTCAAGAACAACAATATCAAAATGCTCAAAAACTTTATGCAATGGAAAATAATCCAGCAAGACTTAAAATTGTTGCAGACATTAAGGCAAAGCAAGATGAAATTTATAACTTGCAACAACTTCAAAATGCAGAACTTGCTAAAATTAAAACAAAAGAAGATGAAATTTATAATATTGAAAATACAAAGATTCGTCCAATTCAAACAAACATAGATGCACTGACATATGAAAATATTGTTCTGCAAAATCAAATAGATAAGCAGGTTGCTTCATTAAAGGTAATGGGACAAACTCGTGGAGAATGGGATTTGACATTTGCAAAGATTGATGCATCTGCACTTGCATCAAAGAATCTAGATACAGCATTTGGTGCACTATTAACATCTGCAACAGCAATTAATAATATGTGGGCTTCAATTCTATCAAAGATTCAGCAGTATGCTGCAGGAGTTCCAGGAAGTGTTACAACACAGCAAAATAATTTTACTCCGCCTCCTGTAACTAAACCTAAAACTACAACAACACCAGAGGCAGATGCAGCAGCAAATCAAGCAAACGCAATGGTTGCCTTTGCTCTTGCAAAAACTACAGATGATGTTAATACTGCTGTTTCAGATGCAGTAAAAGCAGGTTTAACTCCATCAGTTGTTGCTAACGCAATGGCATCTTCTTTAGTTGGAACTGGAATGTCTGCTGCAGATGCAGCCATGACTGCTAGATGGACTGGACAAGGATTGGCATATCAAGCACAGGTTGCTGCTCAAGAAAAAGCACAGGCTGCAAGGGTTGCTGCAGATGCTGCAATGTTTCCTGGTGGAAGAAGAGGTGGATATTCTTCTGGTGGATTTGTTCCTAAATATTTTGCTATAGGTGGATTTGCTAAGGGTACAGATACAGTACCAGCAATGCTTACACCAGGGGAATTTGTTATGAGTAAATATGCTGTTGATAATTATGGCACGGGAACCATGAAAGCCATTAATAACGGTTCACAACAACTTGGATCAGTGTATAATTATGAGTTGACAGTAAATGTTAAGTCTGATGCTAATGCAAATGATATTGCAAATACAGTAATGACTAAGATTAAACAAGTAGATTCTATGAGATTAAGAGGTAATAAACTATAATGGCTACTAACCCAAATGCTGCTGCCTATATGTCTGGTAGAAGAAAGTATCAAAGACCACAAGCAATGTTATGGTCAGAAAACTCTGGCACACTAGTTAATGGTGTTTATGTTCCAAATGGCTATGAGGTTGGATCAACAACTGGATCAGAAACAGACGAATCCACATTTAATCAATTTTTAATTCTTTCAGATGATAATAGACAGCCGATTGATTTTAAACCAACCAGAATTGAAAAGCGTGAAAGAATGATTAATGGCAGAATGCGTTCTTATCATGTTGCAGACAAGTTGACAATTTCTACTAGTTGGAGTATGCTTCCTTCTAGATCTTTTGCACTTGCTCCAGAGTTTAATCCATCAAATGGAAAGCCATTAGTAAAAGAAAAGAACTCTTTAGAATATACTTCTGATGGTGGTGCTGGTGGAGTTGAACTACTTGATTGGTATGAAAACCATCAGGGATCTTTTTGGGTATATCTAGCATATGATAAATATTCAAATTTTGGAAAAGATGATGCAGACTATGGACATCTTGGACAATATAATCAATTGGTTGAAATGTTTTTTAGTGATTTTTCTTATAGCGTACAAAAGCGTGGCGGAAGTAATCATGATTTTTGGAATATCTCAGTAACCCTGGAAGAGGCATAGAATGTTTCAAAATGATGAATTAAAAAATCATCTTCAAACATCTTCAGTTATTAGAACTAACTCTGCTGTAATTGCTGAGTGGAATATGAACATACCAGAAAATATTCAAAAGATTGGCAATTATAGATATAGACCAACACAAGATAGTTCTGTATATAAAAATATTATTTCTAGTTTTAATGATGGAGAAGACAAAAATACACAGGTCCCGTTTTACTATGGAGCAACCGATGCTGATGTAACAATTGATGGCGGAATGGACGATATAAATCAGCCAACACTACTTACTTCTAGAAAAGAATACATTAAATTACTTTATTCGCTAGAAAACTGTTTTTATAAATTTAGACCAAGATCAGGTATTAATAAGTCTTCTTATTTTTCAAACTCATATATTCATAATGCTAATTCAGATATGGCAAAAAGACCAAGATATTATATGCCAGATAAAGGCGATTACTTTAAATACTGGACATCTTATAGAACTGAAAATGGTTCTGAGTACGGTGTTGCAAATAAAACCTTAAATGGCCAATACTTCATTGAGGATACAGCACCATTTGTTGTTTATAAAAATAAAATTCCAGTAAATAGAGTTGTAGTAAAAATGCAAACACATATTGGCTCTGTTGACCTTGGTCCATTTTCAACATCTTCTAAATCATTCTCAGACCCATTCTATGGTGATGCAAATAAAAAGACACCAGTTAAATGGAAGATTCAAGCACTTAAAAATAATAACTGGGTTGACATAAAGAAATTTGATGCAAGCACAAGAAGAAAAAATGGTACATCAATAATTGGTTCAGATGGATACGTAGAACTAGCATATGGATTAATCGTTCCAGATAAATATCAAGATACATTTATTAGAGCAGAAGAACATGCTACAACATCAACTTTACCAGAAACATCAATAAATGGTTATGCATATTTAGTTAAAGAAAATGAAGATTCTTTAGGCACGTATCATATTTGGGTATCAGATAAGTATGAGACCTTTGTTCCAACATATGGCTGGTATGTAAGTGAAGAAACAGTAGATAGATTAACTAACTTTGTTACAGATACAACATCTCCAATTCAGTACTCAAATGCATCTGATGGTTTGCCAATGTATAGAGAGTTTGATTATATTAATGGCTTAAGAATTGTTGTTGATACAATGACAAGGGCTGACTCAACTTTTGATCTAATTGAACTATCACCAAGATTAGTTGTAGATTTATCAGGAAAGACAGTTGATTTTTCAATAACAAAAACGGCATCTGATTTAGGATCTTCTGGCCTTCCAGTTGGTCAATTGCTTGCATCAAATGGAACCCTAAAACTATTTGACTACGATCAAGCATTTAATCCAAATAATAACAACAGTATTATTAAAAACTATATAACTAAAAATATACAAGTTAAGTTTTATGAAATAATTATGAATGTAAATGGGTATGATTATTTTGTTCCAATTAAGACAATGTATACAGAAGGTTTTCCAGAGTCAAACAATGAAACAAGACAAGTTTCTTTAAAATTAAGAGATCTATTCTTTTACCTAGAATCAATCAATGCCCCACAACTGCTAGTTACAAATGTATCTCTTAGTTATGCAGTCTCAACACTTTTAGATTCAATTGGTTTTACCAACTATTCATTTAAAAGAGTAGATGGTGAAGTTGATCAGATTATTCCATACTTCTTTATTCCGCCAGACACTAGCGTTGCTGAACTATTAAATCAATTAGCGATATCAACACAGACAGCAATGTTCTTTGATGAATATAATAATTTTGTAATGATGAGTAAAAATTACATTCTTCCAAAAGAGTCAGAAAGAGAAACTGATTTTGAATTTTATGGTACCAAAGATTTTATTGAAGAAGGTGCAATTAATAACAAAACTACCAATGAAAAACTTGCAAACATAATTTCTATTAACTCTCAAAATAATGAAATTTTTAATGATGGAAGTATTAACTATAAGACAAGATATATTCAAAAAACATATGGATCAATTAGGCAAGCAAGCATTATTGATCAGGAAAAAACATGGATATACAAACCAGTATTATTGTGGGAAGTTGCTGGGGACGATAATACAAAGTCTATTAATGATCAAGCAAATAAGCAGTCTAGTTATGTTTTGGGTGCTATACCACTTAACTCTGATTTATCCGATACAGTTCCAAGCGTTTCTAATAATATAATGATTAATAATACAATGGATTTAGGAGAGGGCATTTATTGGCTTTCAAGATACAATGGATATTTTTATGCAAATGGAGAAATCATAAAATATGATGCAGTTCAGTATAGTGTCAGCGGTATTGGCAATGTATGGATTACAAGTGTAACTGATTATCAAAACTATTTTTCCAAACTAAGTCATAATGGAAAGATCTATCCAACAGGATTGGTGAGAATTTATTCATATCCAAATTATCAAACTATAAATGGAATCACTAAATTAAAAAATGGAGAAGTAGCAAAGCACGGTAGAGGTCAGTTTGGCACAAGTGTTCTAAAGCACAATGCTGGCTTAAATTCATACTGGTCCGATAATGCAAATGTTCGTGGCTGCTCAATGAAGTCTGATTATTTGTTTAGTCTTGCAAGTAAAACTGAAGCAGATGCAAAGATTGCACTTTTAACATTAGACAATCTTGCAGCAGGAGTTAGCAATGATTTGGCAACTCAATCCACTAGATCAGGAATTATGAAAAATTTCTTGTCTCAATATTATGGCACAGAAAAAGATTTTAATAAACTTAAAACAACCCAAACTGGAACAATCCAGTCGTCTGCATTTATTTTAAATGGTCCATCTTTTACAACTACTCAAAAAGGCATTGACTTTATTTCGTATGTACATAAACCATTGACAGACTCATTTAAACATTTTGGTACAAGAATGAGAATTGTTGGTAAAATTGAAAATAACCAGAACCGTGGTCAGACTCCAATTGGTAGTGATACATACTTTGTGGTAACTGGTAATTCTCCAGATCAAAATATTAATATTAGTGCTGGTTCTGGCGGATTAGCCGTTATGCTAAATCCAACAACAAATGTTGGATACTATTTTGAAATTTTAGCACTAACAGAAAATAACATCAGTAGTTATAATAAATCTGCTGAAAATCTTCACAATGTAATCTTTTATAAGATAAAGCGTGACTCTGCCACATCCGATGCTATACCAGTTAAACTTTGGGGTGGTCTTGCAAGCATAACAGTTGACGATGGAAAGTTTACTGGTCAATACAGAATGGTTGGCGAGCAAAATCCAACGGTATATGATTTAGCAGTTGAGTATAGAAATATTGGAAACAGTAGAAGGTTCTACTTATACATAAACAACAAACTTGTTGCAACTGTTGACGATACTTCTCCTTTGCCAGTATATAACAATATGGCTATGTTTGTAAGAGGATCTGCAAGATGTATGTTTGAAAATATCTACGCATTAACAAATAATTATAGTCAAAATACAACCTTTGCTCTTGATACACCAGTTATGTCAGCGATTAATGATTCTGAGATAGATGCAAATGAATCATTCAGAAAATATGCAATGAGTGGTATTGTTCAATCAACCTATTTATCTGGTATTAATCCGTCTCAGCCACCACAATATAATATGTACTTTGAAGAATTTGGTACCATTATGAGAGAAGCAGCATACTTTAATATTCGTTATGACAAAGCCTATCCAGCATTATATGCAAAACTGTCTCCAACATTTAATAAGATTAAGGGGTATACAGTATCTGGATTTAGAGCAGGATCTTATGGAGCAGAATTTTTAATATTCAATGCAACAGATACCGCACTAAGCCTAGATGAGACAACTGGCAATTACTTAAGAATTCAAGGTATAACTTTTACACAAGAGTCACAACACCAATTGACAATGGATGAGTATTTTAATAAAAATAGTGATTTTTCAAATCCTCAACTAAGCGGATCAACATTATTAAAATCTCCTATAAAGTATGATAATGATTATCAAGATATTAAAGTAAGCAGAATTACCTATGGTAAAAAAGATTTTTCATTAGAAACACCATACATACAAACACAAGATGACGCAAACAGGCTAATGGAGTGGATTGTCAATAAAGTTGTTAAGCCAAGAAAATCTGTTAGTCTTAAGGTTTTTGCAACACCAACAGTTCAACTAGGAGATGTTGTCACTATTGACTATAAGGATAAAGACTCAGTAAATCAAATATCATCATCTAACTCTAGGTTTGTAGTATATAATATAGAGTATGCTAAAAGTTCTGGAGGGCCAGATATGACTGTTTATCTGAGCGAAATTTAATATGGCAAGTGCAATACCACTTACACCAGATACTACTGCATCTAACGCAGATACAGGGGTACTTGCTGCAACCACCAACCTTATAATTACAAGTTATGATGAAACACCTTTAGAGGTAATGACTGATCTTATATTTGAAGATATAGGTGGTCAAGAAATTATTAATATATCCAGAACTGACATTGTTAATGGTCAGGATATTATTTATCAACCAATTAAAAATTTGGCAAGCATTAACTATCAGTATAATCCGCAAAATATTTTGGCCCTACAAGATACATCTGAGAACTATTTTAAAAAATTTCCAATTAATGCAGCAAACAAAGTTCCAACCACTGGAACAGGAGAAAATGGATCAACAGTTTACATCGATGAGGCTACGGGAAATCTAGTTATTGAACTAGTAAATGTAGAGGATGATGAGCAAGTAGAAGTTCAAATACTAAGAAATGGAAAATTTTTTAATGATACAATATATGAGGTGCAATAATGATTACTAATACTGGAAAAAATATTTTAGCCAAATATCTACTTGGTCAGGCTTCTGCCTATGCCTCGTATATTGCTATTGGCTGCGGTTCAAGGCCTTTAAACTCTGACGCAGTTCTTGGCGATTATTCAACTAAAGAAAGACTTGATTTTGAGATGTTCCGTGTACCGATTACTTCAAGAGGTTATGTGAGCGAAGATGGAATTACAAAAATTGTTTTAACTGCAGAATTGCCAAGTGAAGAAAGATATGAGATTAGCGAAGTTGGTATTTTTTCTGCGGGATCTAATACTGCTGCAGGTGCCTATGATAGTAAATCTATTTATGCTTTTACACAAGATGAAAATTGGGAACACCACGATGCCCAGGGTGCATATCAAATTCCAGTAAAGTATACACCACTAGACAATGATTCAAATAATATAATTAGTGATGTTATGGCTACAAGAGAAGGATCTCAAGTTGTTGCAAAAGTTTTTCAAACAAACGCAGATAACAGAATTTTTACAGATCAAGGAAGAGTTTTAAGATATGAAAGATGTAGATTTTTAAATAATACAATTATGCTTAAGGGAAATTCTTCCACGCTAACTATTGATGGATCTGGAAATTTAGTAATAGGAGATAACTCAGAGCATATACATTTGACTGGTGCAATACTAGACTTTAATAAAAACTCACCTACTGATGAAATTAAACTATCTTTTGCGGTAGTTAATAAAGATGGAGAATCAACAAGTGTTCCAGACAATGTTAGAATAATGGTAGAGTTTTCTTCTTCTGATTCGCTTGTCGGTCAATTTGCAAGATTTCAGGTAAATATTAATAATGGAACTAGAATAGATCAGCATAATTTTGCTACAAATAGATATGTTGTAGCAACAAAACAACTACAAGAATTATATAAGAGTGCTGGCTTTACATGGAGTCAGGTTGATGTTGTTAAGATTTATGCATGTGTCACAGACAATGGCAGCCCAACAGATAACTTTTATATTGCCTTAGATGCTTTAAAACTTGAAAATACAAGTTCGTCAAACCCACTTTATGGAATGACTGGATATTCTGTTATTAAAAATAAAGATGCAGCAACTATTGTAAAATCTGCAAACACAACAAACTATATTGAATTTAGGTTTGCCTTGGATGTTCAATAATGGCACAAGAAAACTCTAGAGTAAAAAAGGTTATTATATCAAAATCTTCATTACCAGAAATATCTGGTGTTGGACAAGACTATGTGGTTAGATACAGAATTGTCAGTGATGATAAAAATAGATATTCTTATTGGTCACAAAAATATAGAGTCGCTATACCAAATACAACTACTGTACCTTTTTCTGTGACTAAATCTGGTTCAACTATAACAGCAGTTTGGACACCAGATAATACTATAAAGTCTGAGTTTGATATTTATATTAAGTGGGATAATGAAGAGTGGAAATATGTTACAACTGTATATTCAACAATCTATGCTAGTGTAATTAAGAATGGTGCCACAAAGGTAAAAGTTGCAGCACAAATACCAACTTTTCCAAAAGAAAGATTTAGTTCTGCTACACTTTTTGAATCCAACCAGATTGACTTAGTGGTATAATTATATAACCATGGCAAAATTACCTTTACCTGAAAGAGGGCAACCACTAGATGTTGCTTATATTTATCAATTAGCAAATACTGTTAATGATTTATCATCACAAATATCTCCAGCAACATATAAATATGTAACAGTAGATACCCCTGGTGTTGGAAAGCAAAGCGTTAAGGCTTCCGAGGCTAGAATTATTGGCGGGTATGTAAATGTAGTAAATAGTTCAACACGACAAGCAGGAACAGAAGTAGCATTTTCATATGACTTCCCAACAGACTTTAAGTATGCACCCATTGCAACTGCAACCCCAGTTAACACTGGTGGAACAGATGCTGGTAAGAATGTATCAGTAGTTTTAAAAAATATAACAACCTCTAAGGTTGATGGAATTGTAAGGTTTGGTACAACTGGTGATATGTCAGTTGATGTCAATATTATAATTATTGGAATACCTAACTAAATAATGATTAAATGTGATAGATGTAATAAAAGAATGTTTGTTGATAGACAGTATACTTCAGTTTCTCATTTAGAAACATACTGTATGTACTGTGGATCTAGAAAATTTTTTAATCCACCTGAGCAATCAAAAGAGGGGCGATGGCTACTAGAAAAGGAAAAATTGAGAGCGAAAACTACAATCTCTCCCCTGTAATTCCTGGTAACAAAAAGGTTTGGTTTTTGAATGGTGATCTAGTTAGAGTACATCACCTCAACAGGTCTAATGGCATTATGTCTGTTTATAATATTACAAAAGATCAAATCGAAAGTTGTTTAATTAATGATTTTAAAAAAAATCGTGAACGAGCATATACTGTAGGTCAGACTGCTGATTTAGTTAATCGTCATAAAAAATATATGCCATCACTAATGAAACGAGGAATCATTCCTTTCCCTACTGGATCACAAAAAGGCGGAGCAAGGGGGTTTCAGGTTAGATCATATTACTCAGAATCGCAGGTACGGGAGATACGTGATATACTTGCTACGTACCATATTGGTAGACCAAGAAAAGACAATTTAATAACAAATGATATTACACCATCCACACAAGAGTTGACAAGACGGATGGGGGACGGTATAATTACATATACAAGAACTGAAGATGGAAGGTTTATCCCTATTTGGGGAGAATCTATTTAATAATAAAGGGGTATGAAATGCAAAACGAAGACACTAAAGTTGGAGTTACTTTGGGGTATACACTTAACCTTGGTAACTTTCAGTCACTAAGGATTGATCTTAATGTGATTGATTCTAAGCGTGAAGGTGAAAATACAAACGATGCTTTTGAGCGTGTTTACAAGTTTGTAGAAGATAAGTTAACTGAAAAGATTAACGAAGCAAAGTCTGAAATCGCAGAATAATGGCAGAACGCAAAGACCGAATGGCTTTGCTTTCACGCTACAGCAAGTTCCATACTGCAAAGTATGAGCAAAAGCCATCGTTAAATTTAAATGTAGAGCAATGGGCTTCAGATGCCCTTATTGAGTCATACGGAATAGGACAGTGCTACGATCTTCTTGAGTACTACTTTGGTGTCGCTCAGTCTCCTTCTTGGAATTACTTTGCGTACAATGCAGAAAAAATATTACAAGCAAGATTAGATAAGCAGCAGGATGATAAAGAAAGAGCGGAAAGAAGAAGAATGGCTAAGGAGTGGTTAAGTGAATAATACAGAAGCAAAATTGATCACTGCAGTTCTTGAAGATAAGCAAGTTCATGTTTTGCTTCAAGCAAATATAGACAACCTTCTTAGAACCCATAACGATGTTTGGAATTTTGTAAGAAATTATTTTGAGCACAACTCTGCAGTTCCTCCAGTTTCTTTGGTTGTTGAAAAATTTAGAGATTTTGAGCCTATCCAAGGTGTTGGAGCAACAAAGCACCACTTGGAAGAACTTCAAACAGAATACTTAAACGATAGCCTAAAGGACATTCTTCGTTCTGCTGCTACAGATGTTCAGCAGGGTGAAGGAGTAAAGGCTTTAGACTCACTCATTACACAAACATCAGAATTAAAAAAGAATACTTCCGCAATTCGTGATATTGATGTAACAGATCTTGAATCCGCAATCGCATACTTTGAAAATATGAAAGAGCAGCAGGCACTTGGCAAGGTTGGAATTAAAACTAATCTTCCAGGATTTGACAACTATCTTCCAGCAGGAATTATGCCAGGTCAACTAGGAGTCTTTTTAGCATACCCAGGTATAGGAAAGTCATGGATGGCTCTATACTTTGCTGTACAGGCCTGGAAACAGGGTAAGACACCCCTTGTAATCTCACTTGAGATGTCAGAAACAGAAGTGCGTAACCGTGTATTCACAATCATGGGTGAAGGTCTTTGGTCACATAGAAAGATTTCAAATGGTGAGATTGAGTTAGACATGCTGAAATCGTGGCATGCAAAGAACCTTCAGGGCAAGCCTGAGTTCCATATTATTTCTAATGATCAAGGTGGCGAGATTAATCCTTCGGTTCTTCGTGGAAAGATTGACCAGTATAAGCCAGATTTTGTAATCGTTGACTACCTTCAGTTGATGGCTCCTAATCAGAAGTCAGACAATGAAACAGTACGAATGAAGAATCTTTCACGAGAACTAAAACTAATGGCTATTGGTGAAGAGGTTCCTATTATTGCTATCTCATCTGCTACACCAGATGATGTCAATGACCTTTCTACGGTCCCTACACTAGGTCAAACAGCATGGTCTAGACAGATTGCATACGATGCAGACTGGGTTATTGCCCTTGGTCGTGCTGCAAATAGTGATGTTATTGAATGTGCCTTTAGAAAGAACCGTCATGGATTTATGGGGGATTTCCTTGTGCAGGTAGATTTTGATAAGGGATACTATAGATATAAAGATTTTGAAGATAAGTAGTTATAATATGGTATGTCAAATTTTCACCACAAGACAATTAAAAGATTTAGTTTGGATGGCATCATCCATGATGAATCTGCCCTTGGTAGGTTAAAGGGTGAATATACAAGGTTGCTTGTTTCAGAGATGCGTCTCTGTGGCTATGTGCCAAGAATTGACATTGATCCAGATTTTACTATAGACTATAATGAAAAAAAACAATATTTTGAATTTGAAATATCAGTACACGGAGTATACGCAGGGAAAAGGAAAAGCGAATGGATAGCAGGGATAGACGTAAACAAGCCAATATATATACAAAAGAACAAATCAAAAGAGTTCTCGCAGGAACAGGTATAACCGTAGAGTCTGAGGTTGATTCAGACTATATTATTTTTTGTCCTTACCATAATAACAATAGGACCCCTGCTGGAGAAATTGATAAGAATAATGGAACCTTCTTTTGTTTTTCCTGTCATCATGTTGCAGACCTTGTAGAATTTGTAATGCACACCTCTGGAAGATCTTATTTTGAGTCTATTAGATTTATTAAAACAAAAGAAACTCAGCAAGATCTAGAGCGTGACATCAGTCAGAAACTTGTTACAAAGCCAGACTTTGTTCCATTTGATGAATTAATTATTAAGCGTTTGTATAACGGATTGCTTGCATCAGATAGAGCAAAAGACTATTTTAAATATCGTAAAATTTCTACATCTTCATGGTCTAAGTTTTCTCTTGGCTATTCAGAAAAACAGGACATGGTGACAGTTCCAGTGCATAGTCCAGATGGAATGTCAGTCGGTTTTGTTGGTAGATCAATAGAAGGAAAAGAATTTAAGAATACTCCAGGACTGCCAAAAGCAAAAACATTGTTTAATTTAAATCGTGTAAAAACTGCAGATAAAGTTTATGTCGTTGAATCTTCGTTTGATGCTATTCGTTTAGACCAAGTAGGGTTTCCAGCAGTTGCCACACTTGGATCTAATGTATCAAACCTACAAATAGAATTGCTTCAAAAGTATTTCAATAACATTATTGTTATTGCGGATAATGATGAGGCGGGAGGAAATATGAAAACTAAGATAATTGAAAAACTTGGATCTCGTGTTTCCATTATACAATTAAATAAAGAATATAAGGATATTGGTGATATGTCAGATGAAGATATCAAGAAATTGGAAGTTTCATTTGACAAAGACATCATCTCTATGCTAAACTAATATAACAAACAAAGGAGAAATATATGAGCGTAATTAAGGGATTAAAAGACATCAACGCCCTGCTCGAAAAACCAAAGTATGAAGGAACAGGACAAAAGGTTCGTTGGGTTAAGTTGGCTGACGGACAATCAGGAAAGGTTCGTTTTGTTGAAGAACTAGACCAAGACTCAGCAAACTATTCAGAAGCCCGTGGCCTTTCTGTAGTAGTTTCAGAACACACAAATCCAAAGGATTACAAGCGTAAGGCTGCTTGTACACAAGAATCAGAAGGTCGTTGTTTCGGTTGCGAAATGGCACGTAAAGAACCAAAGTCAGGCTGGAGAGCACGACTTCGTTTTTACTGCAATGTGCTAATCAACGATGGACTTGAAGATCCATATATTGCTGTTTGGTCACAAGGAATTTCAAAGCAATCAGCATTCAACAACATTCGTGAGTATGCTCTTGATACAGGTAGCATCTCTAATCTTGAGTGGAAGTTGAAGCGTAATGGTCAGGGAACTGAAACCAATTACACACTTCTACCATCAAAACCAGATGCAGAACCATTTGCATGGGATGGCTATGAATTCTTCAACCTAGAAAAGGTTGTTCGTGAGGTTCCATATCCAGAGCAGGAAGCGTTCTACTTTGGATTTGACACACCTTCTGTTACCAGCACAAATATTGACTGGTAATAGATGTCTTACGTAGGCTTACACGTACATACCCACTACTCGTTATTTGACGGGATTGCTACTCCAGAAGAATACATTGACCGTGCAGTTGAGTTGGGGATGCCAGCAATTGCCATCACTGACCACGGTACTTTATCTGGGCATAGGGAACTGCACCGCATTGCAAAAGCAAAGGGTATTAAGCCTATACTTGGCGTAGAAGGCTATATGTGTAAAGATAGATTTGATACTAGAGATAAGTCTGAAAGAGACGGAGATCTAGATCTAGTTTATAACCATATAGTACTTCTCGCCAAGAACCAAATTGGTTTAGAGAATTTAAATAAGATTAGTGAGATATCCTGGACAGAGGGATATTTTAAGAAGCCAAGGTTTGACTTTGAGATTCTTGAAAAGTATTCAGAAGGAATTATTGTCACATCTGCATGTCCAAGTAGTGTGCTTGTAAAGGCACTTGAGAATAATGAGTTTGCTATAGCAAAAGATTATATTCAATGGTTTAAGCGTGTATTTAATGATGATTACTATATTGAGGTCATGCCACATAATGAGGCAGAAATAAATAAACAATTAATTCAATTGGCAGATGAGTTTAGTGTAAAGGTTGTTGTAACCCCAGACTGTCATCACAGTTCAACAGATCAAAAAGAAATTCAAGAGTTTAAGTTGCTACTTAATACACATGTTAAGATTGATAAAGAACACACTTTTGAAAAGTCAAAGAAAAAAGAGAATATGATGGAACGCCTTGACTATCTTTATGGTGAAGACCGTCAAATCACATTTAACAAGTTTGACATTCATTTGCTTTCTTATGAAGAAATGAAGTCTGCTATGGAAGCACAGGGTATTGATCGTCCAGATATTTATACAAATACTTTAGAGGTTGCTGAAAAAGTTGGTGACTATGGAATTCAAGAAGGACTAGACCTACTTCCAGTCCAATATAAAAATCCAGATAAAGAATTAAAAGAACTAGCCCTTGCTGGATTAACTGAGCGTGGTGTAGATGGTCAGGAATATTTGGATAGACTTGATGAAGAGTTGCAAGTAATTAAAGATAAAAAGTTTGCTCCTTACTTTTTGGTTGTACGCAATATGATTGCATGGGCAAAAAAAGAAGAGATTATGGTGGGTCCTGGTCGTGGATCTGCAGCAGGATCACTGTTATGCTATGCACTAAGAATTACTGACATTGATCCAATTAAGCATGGACTATTGTTCTTTCGCTTTATTAATCCAGATCGAAATGACTTTCCAGATATTGATACAGATATTCAAGACTCTCGTCGTGAAGAAGTAAAAGATTATCTTGTTAGACAATATCGACATGTTGCATCTATTGCGACATTCCTTTCGTTTAAAGACAAGGGTGTTGTACGAGATGTTGCACGAGTTTTAAATATTCCACTTACTGATGTGAATAAAGTTCTTAAACTTGTTGATACTTGGGATGAATATTGCACATCAAAAACAACACGGGAATTCCGTGAGAAATATCCAGAGGTAGAAATTTATGGAGAACAACTTCGTGGTCGTATTAGAGGTACTGGCATCCACGCTGCTGGTGTTGTCACTAGTAAAGATCCTATTTTTAGGTACGCACCAATGGAGACACGCTCTTCTACTGGTAGCGATGAGCGTATTCCTGTTGTTGCAGTTGACATGGAAGAGGCTGAAAAGATTGGTTTAATCAAGATTGATGCACTGGGACTAAAAACTCTTTCAGTTCTTAAGGATACACTTGATATTATTGAGGAGAGAGACAACAAGAAAATTGACCTTCTTAAGATAGATATGGATGATAAAAATGTATATCAAATGCTTTCAGATGGATACACAAAGGGTGTGTTTCAGTGTGAAGCAGCACCATACACAAACTTGCTAATTAAAATGGGTGTAAAAAACCTATCAGAACTTGCAGCATCAAATGCTTTGGTTCGTCCAGGTGCAATGAATACAATTGGTAAGGATTATATTGACCGTAAGCATGGTCGTCAAAATATTGGTTATACACACCAAGTACTTAAAGAATTTACGGAGGAAACATATGGTTGTATTCTTTACCAGGAACAGGTTATGCAAGCATGCGTATCGCTTGGCGGTATGTCCATGTCGGAAGCAGACAAAGTTAGAAAAATCATTGGAAAGAAAAAGGATGCTAAAGAGTTTGATCAGTTTAAAGAAAAGTTTGTAGAGGGTGCATCTAAGTTTGTTTCACCAAACATGGCTAGAGATCTTTGGCATGACTTTGAGGCTCACGCAGGGTATTCATTTAATAAGTCTCACGCAGTAGCATACTCAACGCTATCATACTGGACAGCATGGCTTAAGTATCACTATCCAATAGAGTTTATGTACTCACTACTAAAGAATGAAAAGGACAAAGATGCAAGAACTGAATACCTTATTGAGGCAAAAAGAATGGGCATTAGCATTAAACTACCTCACATTAATGACTCAGATATTGATTTTAAAATTGAAGGCAAGGGTATTAGATTTGGTCTTACTGCTATTAAGTATATTTCCGATAAAATTGCAGAGCGTTACATTTCTGCAAGACCTTTCTCTTCGTATGCTCAACTTGAAGAGTTTACTTTTACTAAAGGAAATGGAGTTAACTCTCGTGCTCTTCAAGCATTACGAGTTATCGGCGCAGCGACATTTAATGATAATCCAAGAAATGACGAAGAGATTAAACAAAATCTCTACGAATATTTAAACCTACCAGAATTTAATATTACGGTTCCATCTCATTATTACGGCTTTATAACAGAGGCTCAGGATTATGAAGAAAAGGGTTCTTTGATTGTAATGGGTATGGTAAAATCTATTAAAAGAGCAAAAGGTTGGTCAAGAGTAGAACTATTAGATAAAACAGGAAGTGTAGGAATTTTTGATGAAGAGCAAACAACTATTGAAGCAGGCGTATCGTATCTCATTCTTGTTAATGATAATCGGATTCTTTCTGCTATCCCTATCGATCAAATAAAAGGTTCAACATCTGGTCTTGTTAAATTTTTAAATTACAAACAATTACCATATAAAGATAACGAGATGTTTGTTTTGTCATTTAAACCAAGAGTTACAAAGGCTGGAAAAAAGATGGCATCTTTAACAGTTGCAGATACAGCAAGAGATCTTCACTCAATAACTGTATTCCCAACATCTTTTGCAAAGGCATATATGAAAATTGAAGAAGGAAATGCATATAATTTTAGTTTAGGAAAAACTAAAGATGGAACAGTCATATTGGAGGATGTAAATGTCAGTTAGTGTAGAAGAGGCGATGGCCCAACTTGATCCAAAGTTAAGAAAAAAATTAGGAACAGGAGTAGGGGTAAACTATGAATACCAGCCTACCCCAAGTTATGGTTTAAACCGTGCTCTAGGAGGTGGACTTCCTTATGGTAGACAAGTTCTTATCTGGGGTTCAAAGTCATCTGCAAAGTCCTCTATGTGCCTTCAAATGATCGCTCTAGCACAAGCAGAGGGTAAACTCTGTGCATGGATTGACTCAGAAATGTCATACTCAGAAGACTGGGCTAGAAGTCTTGGTGTAGATCCAGAAAAACTAATCTACTCACAAGCAAGAACTATAAGTGACATGGTAGATGTAGGCGTTGGACTAATGAACGCTGGAGTTGATTTAATTGTGGTAGACTCTATTACATCAATGCTTCCTGCAATTTATTTTGAGAAGGACACAGACGAAATGAAGGCTTTGGAAAATACAAAGCAGATTGGAGCAGAGTCTCGTGACTTTAGTAACGCATGGAAAATGCTTAACTATGCTAATAATAAAGTTAAGCCTACTCTTCTTGTTCTCATTTCTCAGTCTCGCAATAATATTAATGCTATGTATACTAGCCAGCAGCCTTCTGGTGGTCAGGCTACTAAGTTTTATTCTTCTTGCATTGTTAAATTATTTAGTTCCGAATCAGATAATCAAGCAATTAAAGGAAAAATTAAAGTAGGAGATAAGTTAATTGAAGAAAAAATTGGAAGAACCATTCGTTGGGAACTTCAGTTTTCTAAAACTTCTCCAGGTTTTCAGTCTGGTGAATATGATTTTTATTTTAGAGGTGATGATATTGGTCTTGATACCATTGGTGACTTGGTTACTACAGCAGAACTAAACGGTATTGTAGAACGCACAGGAGCATGGTATATTCTTCCTGATGGCTCAAAGGTGCAAGGTAAAGAGGCATTTGTCAATCGTGTAAGAGAGGATCTTGATTTGCAAGAATCAATCAAGGCAAAACTAAATGCCTAGTTATACAGTTTATAGTGGTTTATTTTTATGTCATACCTGTAAAATGGAAGTTAGATCGCTAAGATTATATGCAGAAACAAAAACTGCCACCTGGATGTGCAAAGAAAAACATATTAGCACGGTTGGCTTTGGTAAAAAAACTAAAAAAGATTTTGAGGTATAATAGTATTATGAATAATTTTCCTATGTATACAAAAACAAAAGCAGAAGACTTTATTGACAATCAAGATTTTCCTGTTGTGCAAATTGAAAACATTTTATCTGACGAGCATATTGCAGAAATATATTATAAGGTTGCTCAGACAGATGACTCCCAAACAATAACTCAGCCTTGGGCTGGGCACAAAGCATATCATACTAAATTTTCAAATGATGTTATTAGTCAAATAGAAAAAAGAGTATCAGAAATAGTTGGTGAAGAAATGATTATGGCTGAATATTCTTTTGCCAGATACTCAGAAGAGTATGGTTATAAGTGCAAACTATTCCCACACTATGATACAAAAAAGTCACAAAGGGTAACATGTGATATTCAACTAGAATCAAATGAGGATTGGGGAATTATAGTAGAGGGTGAACAGTACAATCTAAACTACAATGATGCCTTGATCTTTGCGGGAAGCCAACAGATGCACTGGAGAGAAGATAAGCGGATAGGACAAGATACAAAAATTGATATGATGTTTTGTCATCTTGTATATAAAAATGATAGACCTCTTCAGGAAAATCATGTAGCCATATTAGAAAAAAGAACTCGTGCCTTAATGATGGACACGGGGATTGATAGTCAGATAGAAACAAATGACAGAAAAGAGTGAGTCAAAAAGAATTGGTGCAAAACAGCACAAGAATTCTGGTAGAAACACACATAAAGGTGATGCAACATGGCAAAACTTTACTGTAGATTTTAAAGAGGCTTCAAAGTCTTTCACATTAAATAAAGATGTATGGGCAAAGGCCACAACAGATGCAATTAAAAATAATAGCGATCCGTTAATAATAGTTGTTCTTGGCTCTGGAAATACAAAAGTTAGACTTGCTATACTGGAATTTGATTTATTAGATCAAATTCTAGATGGTGTATAATATAATAAAAGGAGATACTATGAAAAAAGATTTACCAAACGTATTAATCGACAATGCTTTAACACAAGAAGATGTATCAGAAATATATAAGATTGTTTCTTCAACTACCAGCCAAACCTTTGTTGAAGATCTTGGATATAACAGTTGGCATATTCAATTACCACAACATATTATTGATAAGTTTACAAAATATGCTGAGGGTATTGCTGGAGAATCATTAGTTCTAAAGGAATATAATTTTTCTAGATATCAAAAAACAGTTTCAAATTGTGGAAAGTATACTTTTTATCCATTGCTCTTTCCACATACTGACGAGGTATTTAATGAGTCAAGACTCACTTTAGACTATCAGATAGGTTCAAATGTATCTTGGGGAATTACAGTAGATAACTGGGAGTCTGAAGCAACATATACACTCAAAGACAATCAACTACTTTCTTTTTCTGGTTCTCATCAGGTTCACTGGAGACCAAAAAGAGAATTTGTAGATGGTGAATTTTTAGAAGCAATATTTTTGCACTTCTCACCAACTACATCAGAAACCCTCACTGCTGATCATGTAAACATTATGAGAGAAAGAGCAAAAGAAAAATATATAGTTTGGAATGATGAAACGGGTGCTTCATCTAACAAGTCAGAAGACGGCTTGCTAAAGTACAATCCGAAAGAGTCAAATTAATTATGGCTGAAATTCACAAGTACCTAACTGATTTTAATAAATATAAAACAAAAGTTCCATTTTATGTAGATAATTTATTTACTGATGCTGAATCAAAACAGTTAATGGATATTATTTATCAAAATAAAAATATGCTAGATCCAGTTGTGCATAAACCAAATGAGCAGACTAGTGAAAAAAATTGGGATAGGTTTAGACCAAAAACAATTGAATATATGTCAAGAGTGCTTGTTGAGTTTCAGATGCCCAAAAACTTAGAAGAAAAACTAGACAATATTGCAAAACCAATTTATGATGGAGATGTCGCTCTATGTCATTATAACTATATTGAATATAATAAAAAGTATGGCAATGGAAATAATAGTCCAAAGTTGCCTCCACATATAGACGCAGATGAAAATCTAATAACTATTAATCACTGTGTTGATGGAAACATTGAGTGGGATCTTTATATTGGAAACCAAGAAGACGGGACCACCTTTACAAGATATACACTAGAGCCTGGGCAAACAATAGTTTTCAGTGCAGTCAATCAGGTTCACTGGAGACCAAAGCGCAAATTTAAAGATGGCGAGTTTCTTGAGATTGTTAGCATGGACTATTGTCCAATAACTAACTATAGGTTTACTGGAGAAATGAATCCACTAGATGCATACACATATCCAGAAAAAAGAAGCGCTTACACAAATTCTTTAAACTATTTGCCAGAATTTAAAGCAGCGTGGAATCTTTATCATCAGGATGGTATGAAAGACGGAGTAATTGGAGATGATTTTTAATGGAAGAAAAAACAACTATTGATATGGTAAATGGTCTTGTAGAAATTGCAGACTATATGGAAGATGAAGAACTGACAACTGCATTAACAATGATTGCTAAACTAATTATAAAGCCAGATATCCCAATCAATGTTGCTCATGTAGAGATTGTAAGGCTTCAGGCAATCGCAGCAAAGATGGCATTTAAAGCAACATGGATGGCAAATGTAGATAAATCTGATAGAGGCAAAAAAAATCTTTACTACACTGCTGCTGAATCAATTAACAATTTAGTGTCTGCACTGAAATACATCACACGCTGATATCTGCTATACTTATAAGAATAGAAAAGAGTTTTAATATAATGACAAAAAATTTACTAAAGCAAGTTATGATTAGACCAGAAACAAGCAATAAATTGGAAGAGCCAACTTTTACTGATGGACTTATTGAGGCAATTAGGAATGGCTATACAGTTAACCTAAAACCACGCTTTCAAAAGAAGACAACCTTTGCTCCTTCATCTTTGACATACGGAGCAGGTGAGTGTGCTAGATATTGGTACCTTGCATTTGAGGGTGGTATTTTTCACGATGATGCAGATGCTTTTGGTGTAGCAAACAGAACCAGCGGAACACTGAGCCATGATAGAATCCAAGATGCTGTTATGAATGCTGGGCTTTTGGCAGAAGATATGGAGTTTGATCCAGAACCAAGCAAGTACAAGAAGCAAATTCATCCAGCATTAGAGTTTAGAATCAAGCATGATGACCCACCAATTTCAGGGTATGGCGATGTAATGCTTAATTATAATGGTCAAACTATTCTTGGTGAAATTAAAACCATGATGAATGAAGGCTTTGAGTATAGAAAAGCAAGCAGGAAGCCAAAGACTGGCCACCTAATGCAATTAATTATGTATATGAAGATTCTCAAGAAAGATAAGGGTGCATTGATTTATGAAAATAAAAATAACCATGATCTACTTATTATTCCTGTAGAAGTAAACGATCATTACCGTCGGTGGGTAGACCAGGCATTTGATTGGATGCGAACAGTTCGCAAGGCATGGGAAGATAAAACTTTGCCTCAAAAAACATATAGATCAAATTCAAAGATCTGTAAGGTTTGTCCATTACAAAAAACATGTGCCGAAGCAGAGACAGGGGTAATTAAAATTAAACCTCTGGAGTTGCTAGAAGATGAAGCATTGTAGTTGGTGCGACAAAGAATTTAAAACAGATATCTCATATCAGATATACTGTTCTGTAGAGTGTAGAAATCATTCTACAAAAGAAAAGATTGCACAAAGATATTTGCTTACAAGAAGACAAAAAAGAAAAGGCAAGATGCGAACTTGTAAATCTTGTAAAAGACAGTTGTCAATATACAATGATGATTCTTTGTGCTCTGGTTGTTTAATAAATCCTTCAGATGTTAGTCAAGCATTAAAAGAAATAAAAGGAAAAATAAATGGTACAAAATAAGTGGGGTGTAGAAATAAAACCAGAACAAATTTGTGCTATTGATGCTAGTACTAACAGTCTTGCCTATGCAACATTTCATGGTGAATACTTAAAAGAAGTTGGAAAGATTAATTTTGAAGGCAAAGATATATATGAAAAAGTAATTGACGCTGGCAGAAAGTCTAAAGGTTTATTTGAACATATTATAAATGTAGATGCGATTGTAATTGAACATACAGTATTTATGAACAGCCCTAAGACTGCTGCTGATCTTGCGTTAGTCCAAGGTGCTTTATTAGGTGCAGCAGGTCAATCTGGCATTAGAACTATTGGCAAGGTGTCACCAATCACATGGCAAAACTTTATTGGAAATAAAAAGATTTCTAAAGATGAAAAATTATATATTAGGTCTCAAAGTCCAGGAAAATCTGAGTCATGGTATAAATCTTTTGAAAGGGATCTTCGCAAACAAAGAACTATCAACTTTATCAATATTCAGTATGATAAGACTATTACTGATAATGATGTGGCAGATGCGTGTGGTATTGGTCATTGGGCTATAAAAAACTGGGACAAAGCAATAGGGGTTGACAAATAACATTATGGCTGCTAAACTATATACTAGTGAAACTTGGCTTAGAAAAAGATTTCTTATGGATAAAAAAACACCACAAGAAATTGCTTCAGAGTGTGGGACAAGCGTAGAAACAATATATGTTTATTTGGCAAAATACGGATTAAGGAAATCTAAACGATGAATAAATTACAAAAGGCTGTTGCAGTTTTAACTATTGCTGGTGCAGTTGGAATTAGTTATGCACTCTATACATTAAAGGGTTTGCCAGAAACATTTGATTGGGAGGATGACGAATGAGCGTTCAAACACAATATGTTATTTCAAATATTTGTGATGAAATAAAAGATATGCTTATTAAGAAGAACCAATCATACGGTGATTCTGCCATTGATCCAATTAGAATTTTTTCAAAGGCAAACACAGATGAGCAGATTAAGATTAGAATAGATGATAAACTTTCTAGAATATCTAGAGGCTCTGAGTTTTATGGGGACAATGACATAGACGATCTAATTGGATATCTAATCTTGTTTAAGGTTTCAAAGGTGCTATCAGATGTCAACTGAAGAAGACCTAGTAAAGCATTTAGATCAGGTAAATAATGTAGTTGAAGAATACCTAAAGGGTAATGACCCAACTGTCATTTCAAAGCAATTAGACATTCCAAGACAAAGAGTAGTTGCCTATATTGATGAATGGAAGACTATGGCTTCCGATAATGCTGCAATTCGTGCTCGTGCAAAAGAAGCACTTGTGGCAGCAGACACACACTATAGCAAACTTATCTCAAAATCTTATGAAGTTATTGATGAGGCATCAATGACAAATAATCTTACTGCAAAAACAACAGCGATTAAACTTGTTATGGACATTGAGTCTAAAAGAATTGACATGCTACAAAAGGCTGGACTGCTTGAGAACAAAGAACTTGCAGAAGAGATGGTTGAGATTGAAAAACGACAAGAGGTCTTAATGTCAATCCTAAAGGATATTGCTTCTGAGTATCCAGAAATTCGTGATGAAATTATGAGACGACTCTCCTCTATTGCCAAGCAAGATGAGGTTATTACGGTAATACATAATGGCTGATTTTGGTGATTTTCTTGAGGCTTTAAAAAATAATAATTTTGAAGAAACTCCAGTAGATGCTAAAACATTTGTTGAGGGTGAAGACTATCTTGGTCAGCCTCCGCTATCTCAAGTGCAATATGACATTGTTGAGGCCATGAGCCAAATATATAAACAGGAGGACTTGATTGATCTTCTTGGTAATGAAGAAGGAAGACGCTATTATAAAAAATATACAAAGAACGAAGTTATTCTGCAACTTGGCAAGGGATCTGGAAAAGACTTTGTATCAACAGTAGCATGTGCATATATAGTATATAAACTATTATGTCTAAAAGACCCTGCTCGTTATTTTGGAAAGCCTTCTGGAGATGCTATTGACTTAATCAATGTTGCTATTAACGCACAACAAGCAAAAAATGTTTTCTTTAAAGGATTTAAAACAAAAATCGAAAAGTCTCCATGGTTTGCTGGTAAGTATAACCCTAAAGCAGAAAGCATTGAATTTGATAAAGCAATTACTGTTTACTCTGGTCACTCAGAGCGTGAGTCTCATGAGGGTTTGAACCTTATCCTTGCTGTACTTGATGAGATTTCTGGTTTTGCAAATGAAGTTGGTACAGGAAATGATCAAGGAAAAACTGCTGACAACATCTATAAAGCATTTCGTGCCTCTGTAGATTCTCGTTTTCCAGATCTTGGAAAGGTTGCACTCCTTTCATTCCCTCGTTATCCAGGCGACTTTATTTCACAAAGATATGATGCTGTAATTATGGAAAAAGATGTTGTATCAAAAGATCATACATTTGTTATGAATGAGGACTTACCTGAAGATGCTGAGGGAAATACATTAAAAATTACTTGGGATGAAGACAACATAGTTTCTTACAAGTATCCAGGAGTGTTTGCACTAAAGCGTCCTACTTGGGTTGTTAATCCTACTAGAAAAATTGATGACTTCAAGTTGGCATTTTATACAGACCTTGGAGATGCAATGCAAAGATTTGCATGTGTTCCAACATATTCAACTGATGCGTTTTTTAAACAGGTAGAAAAAGTAAGATCATGTATGACCATAAGAAACCCAATTGATTCATATAAAAGATTTGATGAAACATTTAAGCCAGATCCAAATAAAAAATATTATGTGCATGCTGACCTTGCACAAAAACATGACAAATGTGCTGTAGCAATTGCACATGTAGAAAAATGGGTAAATATTCAGGTAATTAAAGATTATCAACAGGTAGCCCCAGTAGTTGTAGTAGATGCTGTGGTTTATTGGGAACCAAAAGTTGAAGGACCAGTAAATCTGTCAGAGGTGAAATTATGGATTCAAAATCTTAGAAGACAGGGTTTTGATATCGGAATGGTTTCATTTGACCGTTGGCAATCATTTGATATTCAAAATGAATTAAAACAGGTAGGAATGAGAACTGAAACTGTTTCTGTTGCTAAAAAACATTATGAGGATATGGCCATGCTAGTTTACGAAGAAAGACTTGTTATGCCTGCAATCGAACTTTTGTTTGAAGAACTAACAGAATTAAAAATCATGAAAAATAATAGAGTTGACCACCCAAGAAAATCTTCTAAGGACTTAGCAGATGCTGTGTGTGGAGCAATATTTGGAGCAATATCACACACTCCAAAAAATATAGATCAGGAAGTTGAGATTCATACATTTAGGGAAAGATCCAAAGATGTATTTGACTCAAGTAACTCAAATGTGATAGAATATAAGCCTATGCCAAAAGATGTAAAAGACTATTTGGATAGATTCAATCTACTATAAAGAAAAGGAAATAAATTAAATGAACTCATTTAAGAAAATCGCACTAGCCATGGTTGCAGCCATGACTTTGGGCACAATCGTAGCAACACCTGCAAGTGCTGCTGTAATGACAGTCGCTGTATCGCTTGACTCTGTAGCAAACACTACAGCATCAGCAATCGCTACACCTGCATCATTGCCAGTCCCTGCAGACAACTCTGTTGATGCTGCTGACGCACTAAAGTTCGTCGCAACAGTTGATACAGGTTCTAGCGTAACTGTTTCAGCAACAAACGCAACAATCGTGTCTGCACTACACACATCTGCTGCACCAGTAGGAGCAACATCAGGATCATCATCTTTAACAGTTGCAACTGGTACAGGAACAACAGCAACATTTTATGTCTACACAAAGACAACAGCAATTGGTACAGTTGTAATCAACAACCAGGGAACAACTCTTACATACTATGTACAGGGAACTGCTGGTAAGATTAACTCTCTTACAGTGTCTGCACCTACATCAGGTGCTGCTGGAACAAAGCAGGACATCACAGTAACTGCAACAGATACATTTGGTAACAAGGTATCAGGTAAGTCAATTACTGCAACAGTGTTTGCTTCTACAGCAACACTAGACACAGCAACAGCAACAACTGGTGCTACACTTTCAGATTTTGGAGTTGCTACATTTAAGGCAACACTTCCAACAACTGGAACACGCTCACTAATCACATTCTCACCAACAACATCTTCTGATGCAACATCTGCTGATGTAACAGGTCTTCCTGCTCGTGCACTAGCACCATTTGCAGAAATCGCAGTTCGTGATCTAGTATCAGAACTTGCTGCACAGGTTGCTGCTAAGGATGCAGCCCTTGCTGCAAAGGCTGCTTCAGACGCTGCACTTGTTAAGGCAACAGCAGAGCACACTGCTCTAATTGCTGCTGAGAAGGCTGCTTCTGCAAAGGCACTTGCTGATGCAAAGGTTGTTTCAGATGCAGCAATCCTTGCTAAGGATGCACAGATTGCAAAGTTGACTGCAGATAATGCAGCAGCAGTTAAGTCAATCAAGGATGCTTTCAATGCACTTGCAAAGAAGTGGAATGCAAAGAATCCAAAGGCAAAGGTTACTCTAGTTAAGTAATTAGTCCAACACTAAGGGGGTTGCCAATTACGGTAGCCCCCTTTTTGTGCAATAAAATGGTATAATCATCCTAACAGACATCTTGTCTGCAAGGGGGAAAGGTCAATTAAAAGATTATTACGCATAACAGTGGCATCAGTATTGGCCTTTGGTTGGCTCCTCATATCCCCGCAAGACGCTCATTCTGATGATCCCCTCACAGTTGCAGCCAAGCAGATCGAGAACCTTAATAGCGCAGTAGATAAATTAGACTACAAAGATGGTCTAATTAATATGATTGACATAGCAGAAAATAAGTTTATGTATGCCAAAAATCTGCGGGATGTCAGGGATGAGGCAATTGCAGACTATGATGATGCAGTAGAGGCAGAAGAGTTAGCCCTAGATGCAGTAGAACTTGCCCAGTCAAATGTAGATGGCCAGACAGTAACAGTAGAACTTTCTTTTAATTATAAAGAGGATGCCCTACAAGATAAGAACGATGCACAGGATGCTCTCAACATAGCCAACATCAACCTTCAAACGGCGCAATCAAATATGCAGAGTGCTGGAGGAGAAGGTTTGGCATATACTGTTTATACTCTTGTTAGACAGGGTAATGTTGCTACCCCAGGATATGTGCTTTGTTCTGGTACTTGGAACTCAAACTATATGAGCCTTCCAGTTTGTGGTAATAGATATGAAAACTTTATAGTTAAATTTACTGGACAGATAACAGTTCCAGAATGGTTCACATCAACAAAATTTGCAGGTTACACAGATGATGGTTTTAGGATGTATATTGATGGAAACCTTGCCATTAATAACTGGAAGGAACAGGGAACAACATGGAGTCAATACTCTCCAATATATGATGTAACCACAGATAAAACATTTGATGTAGAGATTTGGTGGTACAACGGTGGAGGACCAGGATCTTATCATCTTGGATGGGGAATACCCTATGGTTCATCTGGCAGTTTAGGTTGGACGGGTGCAGGTTGCGACTATGCTGGAAATCCAAGAGTGTGGGGACAAAACTTTAGTTGTAATCTTGATACATTTTCTTCTGGCTCTGGGCCAACACAAGCACAAACAGATGCTTATAACCAAGCACTTGAAACAAGAAATGCAGCACAGCAAGACTATAATAATGCCTCAGCAGAATATAATGATAAACTAAATGTATATAGTCAACAGGTTGCAATACTAAACTCATTAAATCAAACATTAATTAATAAAGAGTCTGAGTATGATAATGCAGTAAATGATACAGAAGATGCCTTGTCTGAAAAAAATAATGCTATAAATGATTTTAATAATGCAGTCAATGATGTCAATAGCGCAATTGATGACGCATGGCGTTACTATGATGAGCAGTCACAAAGAGAAATTCAAAGAGCAATTGCTCAAGCAGCAGCCAATGCTGCAGCAAACCAGCCTAAGCCAGAACCAAAACCAACTGTTGAACCAGAAAAGCCAAAGCCTTCCCCACCACCAACAGAAAAGCCTGAACCTAAGCCAAGCAATGCTACTGGAACAGAAGAGCCAGGCCCAAAGCCAACACAGCCAGGTCCAAAACCAGAACAGCCTAAACCAGAAGAACCTAAGCCTGAGCCAACAAAACCAGAAAAGCCTAAGCCTACCCCTGCCCCAAGTCCTGAACCAAAGCCAGAACCCAAACCAGAGCCTCCTATTGAACCTTCTACAGAGGTTAAACCACTTCCAAGACCAGATTTTAAACCAGCAGAAAACATTGATCCAGTCATCAAGGATGCAGAGTTAGCAGCACTTATCCCAGAAAAGGGTAGCGGAACAGCAGAAGATTTGTCTGGAGTTATTGCTAACCTTACAAGCAAGGATAATAAGTTAGTTAAACTTTCTCCAGAACAGACAGCAGCAGTAAGCCAGACTCTTAAGTCTTTGACTCAGGAAGCAAAGAAAGAACTTGCATCAGACCTTGGTATTTCAGCAGGTGAGGTTGCAAAGGTAGCAGAGGCAATGAAGTCAAACCCTGCAGTAGCCTCAGCATTTGTTGAGTTCGCAGAAAGAGCGGGGGATGCAGGAGAAGCACCAATGCCATTTACATTAGCAGATGCAGTAACAGAAGTACAAACAGAAGCATTCTTAGCAGACCCACTTGGAGCAGTATTTGAAGTGGATGTTACAGAACTCCTATCTAATTTCTCTGAGTTAGGTATGGATATGACAGATGATCAGAGAGAGAAAGCGCAAGAAGTAATTGTCCCAGTGGTCATTGCATCACAAATTGCAGGGGCAGTCATAAGGAGGAACAAATGAAGATAATCAATAAGGCCATCAACCTGGTAGGCAAAATGCTAAAGGGATTAATTAAATGGTTTAAAGATGCAGGAATGGAATTAATTGCACAGGCATTTACCCTCCTTGGCTTCTTTATCGCATGGCTAACTTTGACGGGATCAGCAAGAGACATCGTTGGACTTGCAGTACTTGCAACAACAGTTATATGGCTTATCACAATCCCGCTAAGAAAGGAGGACTAAATATGGCAACTAAAAATGTAGTAGAGCCTCTCAAGAAGGAGCACCCACAAAAGGCAATCACTAATATCTTGATGAGAATTCTTGCGGTATTTGCAGCATCAGGTCTATCAGTTCTAGGAGCAGGAGCAGTAGTAGGAATTGATACTATGCAGGCAGTATTCTTAGCAGGACTATTAGGCGTAGCAACAGTAATTGAAAGACTAGCAAGGGCTTTTTTGGACGATGGAAAACTCACATTGACAGAGATCAATGATGCATTTAAAACGGTAGATAAAAAGGCTAATTAGTCATTATTGACCTTAGTTGACAGCCCTCTCTGGGCAGTGGTATACTTAAGTGTTACCTAGCCTGGGAGGGTTTTGTCATGACTTGTATTGCCGTAGTAAAACATGAAGATAAGATCTATATGGCTGGTGATCGTGGTGCTTCAGATGATGGAACAATTTTAGCACTTGATGCACCAAAGGTTTGGAAAATTGGTCCGTATCTAATTGGGTATGCAGGTGCAATGGACGGAGAAAGAATCCGTTATAACTTTAAGCCAACTGCTCCTAATATTAAAGACACAGATAAGTTTATGCAAACTAAATTTGTAAAAGAACTTCGTGAATTCTATAATGAATTCTGGGTTGATACATCTAAAGATGGAGATCTTGGTTTAATTATTGCAGTTCGTGGTGAAATTTATGAACATAGTTCTGCAGACATGTCTTTATCTAAGTACACACTTCCTTATCTTGCAATGGGTTCTGGAGCAGAATATGCATACGGGGTTTTATATGCAACAGATAAACAAAAAAATGCAAGAAATAGAGTTGCTCAAGCAGTAAATGCTGCAATTAAATTTAGTCCGTCCTGCATGGGACCAGTTGACATAGTTAGTATCTAGGAGTATACTTAAAGTATGAATCACACACACGATGATTTGTCACCTGAAGAACAAGAATTTGGTATCTGGTTGTCAAACGGTATTGATCGTGGTTGGGTAACACCACCATATTGCAATACCCATGATGGTGGATATGAATACATAGGTGAAGAAGAAGCAGAAGAATGGGAAGCAGGTGGCGACCCATGCCAACATGTCGTCAGATTGATGATATCGTAAAAATGAAAAGGAATAAAATGAAAAAGATCGTAGCACTAGCAGCAGTATTATTTTCAGTTGTAGTACCAGTTCAAGCACATGGAGCAGATTCAAAGTCACTTGTCATTATTGATAGTTATTTTGATTCTAAGGTTTTAGGTTCAAATGTTTCATGCATTGTTGTAGAAACAAAATCTTCATGCACAGATATTGTTACTATTACAAATTCAAGTATTGGAAATAACATTAATCATGGCAATGCAATGGTTGAAGTTGCAAAGCGTCAAAATTCAAGTATTAAAATTATTGCTCTTAGATCAGCACCAGCAAGTTCAAAGTCTGTTGCAGATGTAACACCAGTAATGTTTATTGAGGCTTTGAAGTGGGTAGATAGTAATTCTCAAAATATTGGTGCAGTATCATTTTCAAGATACTTCAATAGTCCATCAAAGCCATGCATGCCATCATCTTCTGCACCATACACAGTTGATGCTGCAGATGCAATGATTAAATCCTTAATTAGTTCTCTTAACTCTAAGGGAATTCAAGTATTTGCCTCAGCAGGAAATACATTTGGAAGCACAAAGATTGATTATCCAGCATGCCTTTCATCAGTAAATGCTGTAACTGCACCAGGTTTTGCTGATTCAACATCAGTTAAATACTCTGCAAATCTTGTTAGACTCCCTTTGATTGGTGACAACTTTTCATCAACACTGTTTAAGACTATTCCACTAACAACATCTTCTGCTACAGCATCTGTTGCAGCACAATATGTTTCTATAGGGTCTATTGTTGGCAAGCCAGTAAAAGTAACAGCATAAAAGGTTTTGGGGTGTAACTCAGATGGTAGAGTGCCGAACTGTTAATTCGGATGTCGCAGGATCGATGCCTGCCACCCCAGCAAAGATTGGCAAATTAATTGTTGGATCAATGCATATTGGTAATATTGCCGATATGTCTCAAAGAATGCTAGACTATTTTGTTAGTTCAGATGTTATTTTTAGTGATGATTCAGAGATTAATGCTATAAACATAATAAAACAACTTAAAATTAAAAAAGACATAGTTGTTTTAAAAAGCAAAGATTCAACTTATGCTGATTCAAATCAAATAAAACTTTTTAAAGAATATATTGAGTCTGGAAAAACAGTATTGCTTGTAGCATCAGAAGGACTTATTGGTGTTGCAGATCCAGGAAGTCAGTTTATTCAGGAATGTATTAAAAATAACTTTGAGTATGTGGTTGTACCTGGACCAAACGCATTCCTTAATGCCTATGTAATTAGTGGTTTTGTTGGTGGAGATATCACTATATCGCATGGTATTCATACAGTTATAGAAAACTTAAAGAAACATAAGGATGCTGCAGGATCATTTGTAACGCCATTATATGCAGATACCCTTCAGGAAGTACTTAATTATTTAATTAAAAATTATAGTTTTGAAAAAGTAAAAAAACAGATTGCAATTTGTTGTAATATGACACTACCTACAGAGTTTTCTGTGATTGGTGATATAGATTTTGTAGCAAACCATGATAAAATAAAACAAATAAATGATAACACAAGGATAGTTCTTGTTGTTAGTAACTTTATGTTTAAGGACAACTAAATGCCAAATGATGATTTATCTAAAAATGGTATAGTGGGGTCTGAGTATTGGATTAATTCTGCAAACAAAAGTTTTTCTGATTTGGTCATAGGCAGTAGACTTTATCCAGAATGGGGCGTTTCTGGTCATGTATTTGATCAAAGTTACATCAATAAGTTTTTAGTTCCAGTAAATAGGTATGCAGAAATATTTCACAATAAGCCAGAGTTAATCATTAATGATGATCATGCTATTTTGCGTCAAAAAACACATGCAGAAATCTGGGTTGAACCAAAGTATAATGGACTCTACGCACTTGATAAATGCTGGCAAAGACAGTTCTATCCATCAGAAATTACTGCTGATAGCCAAAATATTAGTTTTAATGCGTTGTATAAATTTTATCTTCCATGGATAATTAATAAAGATATTGAATGCAAAATATCAGATAATTTTGGTGACGAAACTGTGTTTAATTTAATAACAGATGTTATTTATTTTAATAAAGTTGATTTTTCAAAACATATATTAGACACAAAGTGGATTCATTTTTTTATAAATAAAACTGGTAAACACATGAAAGATGAAAGATACGGCATCATAGATATAGGAACACCCATATGTGATATAATTATAAAAGATTCAGAGACAATTGAGCAAATAAAGAAAGAATATAATGAACAATAAGGTAAAGTTTGTTCCAGCATCAAATGACCCTAAGTTTATAGACATGCTGGTAGAACCAGTAAGTGCAAGCAGGATGGTTCCAGATTGGTACAAAGATCTTGTCGGCTATAAATATGGAACTAGCAATGATATGAAAAATCTTTTTCCAATTAATGATCGTGGCTCTGATGGATCAGATGTTTCAACAAAACTTTGTGTACCATTTTTAGACTCAATGACTGCTGGTTACATTTACAGATTAGAGGATGATGTACATGTTGATTTTGATGATGACAATATACCAGTTGTGTCATGGAAAAAAGATATTCCAATTATAGATAAAAGATTTAATGTTGATATGGCAATACCAAAAGATTGCCATCCTATACATTTTGGATTTAAGATGAACTGGTATTACGAAACACCACCAGGATACTCAATATTAATTACTCACCCGCTTAACCGTTTTGACTTGCCATTCTATGTACCATCTGGAATTGTAGACGCAGATGTCTGGGGTCTTCCAGTATTTATACCATTTTTTCTGAAAAGAGACTTTTTTGGTACAATAGAGCAGGGCACACCAATAATGCAAATGATACCAATCAAGAGAGATGATTGGGAAATTGACATAGATATGTCAAAGGAATCTTATGAAAAACATAAGATTTTAGAAGAACAGAGAAGATCACATATTACTGCACACTATAAAAAGTTTGCATGGGATAAAAAAAGATATTAAGAAAAACTAAAGGGAGAAAAAATGAATCAAGACTTTTACAGCATGCCAAAACTATATGATAAGCCTCATAAGTTTTTTGAAAAGTTTTTAAATAATGATCTAGACAAGATGTCTAAATTCTTGCACAAAAAATATGATCAGATTGAGCAAGGTGAGGTTTTTGGCGTATCAAAATTACATTCAGAAAAACAGGAATACTGGCTTGAGTCTGGAAGTATTTCTACAGTAAAGTGGAGAGAGTATAATGTTTTTCAGTTTCACAGCGAAGAAATATACAATCTTTATCTTGGAGTTAGAGATCTAGTAAAAGAGGCCTGTGAATATTACGGAATAGACTTTGCAAAAGAAAAGTATATGATTCAGGGTTGGTTTAATATAAATCATTCAAAGGTTGGTAAACTTGACTGGCACGATCACGGTGGCCCTTGGGCACCAAACTTTCATGGATACTACTGTGTTAAGGCAGAGCCTTCCTCAACATTTTATAAGATAGAAAATAAAGAAGAACTTATTTTTGAAAACAAAAATATTGATAATAGATTAATTATTTCTGAGATGGGGCATCCACATGCACAAGGAAATTGGGATTGGGATGGTCCAAGAATTACTGTTGCTTACGATATAATTCCTTTAAGATTTATTGAAAAGGCAGAAGAACAACATTATATTCCATTGGCATAATGAAAGAAATAGTAATATTTTTATATTCATATAAAAATAATAATTTAGTTAATATTGCTACAAATATTGTAGATTCATGCAGCAATAAAAACAAGATAAGGATCTATGTGTATGATCAAAACAATATAAACAGAACGGAATATTTTAAAAATATACCTTCAGTAAAATATAATCATATAAATTGGGATTCTTATTTTCCAATTACAGAATATAGAAAAAATATAATAGAAAAAGATTATGACTACTATGTTGAGGTTTCAGATTCAATAGAGTTGAAAAAAGATTGGGACATTGACCTAGTTGATAATTTTAAAAATATTCCAAATGTTGTTTTTTCTGGAAACAAAAATGCAAAATTATCTATTGATGGTTTTTATTTAAAAAACTTAGGAAGTCATACAGATTTTGTTTCTGAAACTAATTGGATAGATATGGATTTTATTGCAATAGATAAAAAAAATATTTTAAGTTTATTTGAATTTAATAATAAAACTTTAAAAAAATACGGTCAAGATTTATTGCTAACTTTAACTTTAATAAAAAACAATATTAGAATATTTTCTGTTGGAAATAAAGTTTATAATCAGGGAACAAAATTAAAAAAAGACTATTTGCCATATTCTGAAAACCATAACTATAAAAAAATATATGAATACTTTAATACAGATGTTGCAAAAAATTTTAACGATTTTCACAATATTATTATTGAAAATTTAAAAATAATGAAATTTGAGACTAATGATGTTGAGTACATATTTAGGACTCAAGACTTTAATTTAGATCGTAAAGGTGTTGGCAGATTTCACAATGGCTATAATTCTATATATCACATAAGTGATATAATGGTTGAGGAGGAAAAATGCACAGAATAAAAATAATAGAAAACTTTATTAGTCCAGAAGATGCAAAGACTTTGATCGATCAGCAGACAGATCCATTTGCAGAAAGAAATCCTTATCCCGCATACTATGCACAAAGATATGGAGGAACATCATTGCCATATAATAAAATAGTTATGGATATAATGGTTAAGTATGGAAATATTTCAAATGAGGTACATAGACAAGACAATGGTTTTTTAAACCCAATATATGTATACAAATCATTTGGTTCACATTGGACAGAAGGTACTAAGGGAGAGTTGCACTTAGATGCTCAAGGTCCAGAACCCTTTATTGAGTGGAGCACAATAATGTATTTAAACCATGAATCTGAATACACTGGAGGAAAAATTTATTTTCCAAATCAAGGATTTGAGTATCAACCAAAGCAATACTCTGCAGTATTTTTCCCAAGTTCTGGAAGCGAATATATTCATGGTATTACAGAAGTAACAAGCGGTCACAGATTTACTGGTTTATACATGCATACAAGTTTACCAAAACATGCAGATCCAGACTTTATTATAGGTGAAAAAAATCCTAAATGGATGGCAAGGGAGTACCATCTTGCAAAACTTTAATTTTGAGATATTAGATTTAGGATTAGTTTACTATAAAGATGTAATTAAAGATCCTAAATCAATTATAGAAAAAATAGAAAATTTGGACAAACTGTATGTCGATGATGGTCAGTTGGAGAATACATGCGTAGGTCCTTGGACAAAGTGGACATATAACAATGGCTCAAATGAACTTATGTTTTGTTGGCAAAAACTTATTCCACAGGTAAAGGATATTTCTAGTTGTGACCCATACTTTAATGAGCAGTTAAGTATATCTTCTGAATTATTTGGGGCATTAGACTCAACATTAAATCACTACTCAACTGCAATTTATCCGTTTGCAGAAAAAAACATTAAGTCTAGAGAACACACAATGCATCTATTAAAATATGATGAAAGTGGACATCTTCCAGCCCATCAAGATCAAGGTGTTAGTAGTCGTGTTTTATCTGTATTGCTTTACCTCAATGATGATTATGAAGGTGGGGAAATAGAATTTAAACATTCAGGAATTAAGTTTAAACCTGCTGCTGGTAGTATTTTGTTTTTCCCTTCAAACTTTTTATATGTTCATGAGGTATATCCAATTACAAAAGGTCCAAGATATGCTCTGCCAAACTGGTATCACAATATTGATTTTGACACTAAAAGATTATCCAATGGTGAAGAATGATAGTTCTTGGAATAAATGAAACATCGCATGATGCTTCTGTATCCTTAATTAAAGATGGAAAAATATTATTTGCAGGGCATGCTGAAAGATATAGTAAGCAAAAAAATGATTGGTATGTGAATGATAGTTTAATAAAAGATGCTTTACAGTATGGAATGCCTGATCATGTAGCCTACTATGAAAAGCCCCTTCTAAAGGCCTCTAGGCTTGCTTTAAAGGGTGGTTCTGGAGAGTGGAAGCCAAGGTTTGAAATTCCTGGAATTCCAAGAAAATCTTTTACTCATCACTATTCTCACGCAGCAGCGGGGTATTATACAAGTGCATTTAATGATGCAGTGATTGTAGTTCTTGATGCAATTGGTGAATATAATACCTCCACAATTTGGGTGGGTGAAGGCGATAAAATTAAATTAAAATATAAGCAAAACTATCCTGTTAGTTTTGGATTGTTCTATTCAGCATTTACTCAACTCATAGGCCTGATGCCAAACCAAGAAGAATACATTATGATGGGAATGGCTGCTTATGGAGACTGGAAAAAGTATTATAGAAAAGTTGATGAATATTTCCCTTCGTATACCAAACAAAAGTATAACTTTCATAAAGGAATTACTGACTGGGGGTTGATTGAATCTGAGCAAGATAAATTTGATATAGCAGCAGCAGTTCAATTTGTATACCAGCAAAGACTTAATGACTTTATGCATATGGCCTATTCAATTACAGGAAAAAAGAATTTGGTATTTATGGGCGGGTGTGCACTTAACTCATCAGCCAATACATTACTATGGAATATATTTGATATGATTTGGATCATGCCAAACCCTGGTGATGCTGGTAGTTCTTTGGGAGCAGCAGCAGCCTTATACGGAAAACATCTTGATTGGAAGACTCCGTATCTTGGTTATGATCTTGGAGGAGAGTATCCTGTTCAGCAAATTGTGGACGGTATATTAAAAGATGGAATAGTGGCAGTAGCAACAGGAAGAGCAGAATACGGTCCAAGAGCATTGGGAAATAGAAGTATTCTTGCAGATCCAAGAGATCCAAACATTAAAGATAAAGTTAATTTAATTAAACAAAGAGAGTTGTTTAGACCGTTTGCCCCAGTAGTTATGGAAGAGTGTGCCTCTAAGTGGTTTGATATGGACTTTGCAAGCCCTTATATGCAGTACACAGTTAAGTGTTTACAACCAGAAAAGATTCCATCTGTAGTCCATGCTGACGGTACATCTAGGGTGCAAACTGTAAACAAGCATCAGCATAGAGGTTTGTGGAGGACTATTAATAAGTTTTATCTTAAAACAGGTGTACCATTATTATTAAATACAAGTCTAAATATTAAGGGCCAACCTTTATTAAACGATAACAACGATATTTTAAATTGGGAAAAAGAATACAACTTTAAAATTTTAACAGGAATGGATTATAATAAATGACAGAAGTACTAAGCAAATATGATGGAACAAAAAATAGTCATGGTTATATGTGTGAAGAATTTAAAAAAGATCATGGTGGTAACCTGCATGTAGCATATTTTGGATCTTCAGATCTAATGCATGACGATGAAACTTTTAAAAATGTTTGGCCATTTAGACTAGACAAACTACTAAGAAAGCACACTCTGGTTTCTGATTTTTTTGCATTAGATGATAAAGATATAGATTATAAAAATGTTATAAAAAATGCAAAAGAATATTTTTCTGAATATTCTCCAGATGTTATTTTTATTTTGTTTTCAGAAGTACAAAATTCTGATTTCATTTTTGAAGACTTTGTTAATAGTTTAGCAGAACTTGAAAATAAGTTTAAAGATATAAAGTTTTATTGGAGTTGTTCAGACAATCAACAGCATAATGGCCCTATTGATCTAGATAAAGAAGTAAAAAATTACATTGCTGAAAACCCAAATACTTTATATAAGTATGTTGATACAAGATTTCAAGAGCCAAAACTTGGTCAAATAAATTATTTAATAAGCAAGCATCCACATCTAACTATTGAAAAGGACAATGGGGACCAAGGCACTGTTTATCAGTCTTTTTGGGCTAATCGCTTTAATACAAGATACCTTGAAGATTTAAACAAAGTTTGATATAATTATATAAGAAAAGGAGAATAAAATGACAGTAAAAGGAAGTCTAGAAGCAATCGTTGAGGTTGCAAAGAAAGAAATTGGGACCATCGAAGGCCCTAAAGATAACGAAACAAAGTATGGCAAGTGGACAGGTGCAAACTTCCTTCCATGGTGCCAGTCATTTGTTTCATGGTGTGCATTCACTGCAGGGCTAGATCCTAAGACCTATCCAAAGAGCGCAGCAACTGTTGCAGCATCTGATTGGTTTAAGAAAAATGACCGCTGGGCCGATGCTCGTAATGATGATCCAACTCCAGGAGACTGGATCTATTTTGATTTTCCAGATGATGGAGTAAATCGTATCTCACATGTTGGTATTTGCATTAAAAATAATGGCGATGGAACTATTCAAGTTATTGAAGGAAATACTTCAGGGACTGCTAAGGGTGACCAACGAAATGGCGGAATGTGCGTAGAAAAGACTCGTGCATATGTAAAGAACAATAAGCCTAAGTTAATGAATGCAATAGTTGGTTGGGGTCGTCCAGTCTATGCTGGTGAAGAAAACCTTCCACTACTTTCAAAGGTAGGATCATCTGATGCACCCGTAAAGACATCAAAGCCTACTAATGCAGTACCTGCTGCTAAGAAAGAGTTTAAGCCATTTAAGGTAGGAGCAAAGGGATCTTCTGTTAAGAAGGTTCAAGAAGCACTTGGGCTTACTGCAGATGGTGAGTTTGGTCCAGGCACAGATAAGGCAGTAAAGGCTTTCCAAAAGAAATCTGGTTTACCTGTTACGGGCATTGTTGATGCTACAACATATAAAAAAATTTTGGGGGCATAAATGGAATCAACTAGACGAACATCAATTAAAACTTTTACTTGGGAATTATTTCACTTAACAGTACTTGCTGGGATAATCTATGCATTTACTGGAGAATGGGAATATGCTAGTCTTGGGGCATTGTTATACATAGGTATTGAGTCGCTTGGATACTTTGTTCATGAAAGAATTTGGGCAAAGTTTGGTAAGGGGGTAAAGTAATGCGTATTAAGATTATTAAGTTTGTTGTTAAAGCACTTGGATATGAATGGGGCGGAGACAATCTAAAACTGCCTTATTGGACAGTAAAAGCAAAGAAGAAGTAATTGTCAAAGTTTTTTACTTCAACTGATATTGTTTTTAATTCTGTACCAAGATCTGGTAATAATTTTTTAGCAGAGTGTATTGATAGCGCACTGACTAAAAATATTAAGAATCAAAATAATTTAAAAAAATTACCCAATAAAACACTTGTTTTAGATACAAATAAAACATTTATTTTGCATCCATTTTTTCATATACCATCTATGCTAAAGTTGGAGCAATCTGATAGTTTTATTCAGTTTACAAATGTAAGAAGTCCAATAGAAGTCATCAAGTCCTATTGCTTTATTGCACTTTCTAACTCACAAGATGATATAACAATAGAGAATGTACTAAATGGAGCGCACTATAATTTTAAAGGAATGATCAGGGGCATAACTGAAAACTATTTAGATTATTTAACTATTCAAATACAAAATAAAAATGCTTTTGTAATTGAGTTTGATAAATTAGTTAATGATCCAAATAGTATAATTAGTTTTGTTTTATCAAAAATAAATATAGATTATGAAAACAAAGTTTCATCAGAAGAGGTTAAAGATGTAATTAAAAATAGGGATGCTAAAACTTTTGGTAGCCTATCAAATCAAAAAGTTGCAAATATGAAGCATCATGGTCCACATGATATTCAAAAAACAAAAATGTATGAAACTTTAACTAATCAAATAGAAGAAGAAGAAGATTTTTCAAAATTACAAAAACTTTACATGGAGGTTTCTAGTGGCAGTATATGAATATGATTGTATGCCTTGTGCACAAAGGTATATAAAAGAAAGATCTATTAAGGATAATGATCCTGGATATAGTTGCGAAATTTGCAATTCTACTTTGGTTCGTGTATACTCTAATGTAGGAGCAGTTTTTAACGGTTCTGGTTTTTATTCCACCGATAATAGAAAGAGGTAGTATACTATGAATACAATGATTTCAGAAGACTCAAAACTGTGGATGCTAGACGCCACAGACAGATGCGACTCTTGTTCTGCACAGGCGTATGTGAAGGTAATTGGAAAATCTGGAGAACTACTCTTTTGTTCCCATCATTATAATAAAATCATGGATAATGCTGTTGGTTATGCAAAAATGATGAATTTTATAATAGAAGTTGTTGATGAAAGATCCAGATTAAATGAGTGATTTTTTTATTGAAGATGATTCTTTTTTAACCAAAGAAGAGCAGGATGAGTTTTTAAGAAGAATATTCTCTGATCAAAGTTTTTTGTATGGAAAAATTAATTGGATTCCTGAATATGTTCCAGAGATAATTGATTTTCAAAAAACCAAAGATAAGTCTTGGCAATGGAAAAATGCACCAACAGTATATATGCAAGATCAAAAATCTGAACCATATTTTCAAATTGTTTCTAGATTAGATTTTGATATTGTAAAAGATGTTTTTGAAAAGTTTTGCTTTAAGCACAACATAAAATATGACAAAATTATAAGAAGTAAAATTAACATAGCAACAAGATCTTATAAAGAAAAAGATTCTAGAAATTATCCCCATGTTGATTCAATAGAAGACCATATGGTTTTTCTTTATTACTTTAATGATTCGGATGGAGTAACAGAAGTATACGATAAAAAAATACTTGATGTTTTAAAAACTGCTGGCAATTTTGGTGAGTTGAAGGTTTCAAATTCAATTTCTCCAACTGCTGGCAAGGGCGTTGTTTTTGATGGAAAAAAGTTGCATACTGGGTTTTCACCAAAAGAAAATGATTTGAGAATTTTATTAAATATTTGTTTCACACTAAAGAAAAATGGAGAATAAAAATGTATGAGTACTATGTAAGAAAAGTAGAGAATGTTGTAGATGGAGATACCATTGATGTTCTTATCGATTTAGGGTTTGATATTTTATTTGCATCTCGTGTAAGATTGGCTGGCATTGATACCCCTGAATCTCGCACAAAGGATCTTGCAGAGAAGGCTCTTGGTCTTGAGGCTAAAGAGTACCTAAAGAAGCATCTTAAAGATGCAAAGTCTGTAGTTATTAAGACTGAAAAGATGGACTCATCTGAGAAGTATGGTCGCATTTTAGGCTGGGTATATGTAGATGGCAACACCATCTCCCTTAATGACATGATGATTAATGATGGTTATGCTTGGGGATATCTAGGAGACACCAAGGTCAAAGACTTTAATGCATTGGCTAAGGCTAGAAAGAAATCTGGTAAGTGATTAATCCTAAAACAGAAGCCATGGTAGAGCATTTGCTAAATCAAGGTGCCATATCAATGCATAGCATCGATGCAAATGGCGAAATGTTATACTCTGTTACGGATAAACTAAAGTTGGTAAATCCAGAACTTTATGAAGATCTAAAGGATCAATATGAGCATCACATGTTTGAACTAATTGATCTTGGTCCCAAAACAATGAAATGGAAAATAAGATAATGAAGCATATTCTTTACTTTACAGCAGATTGGTGCAATCCATGTGCAAGAACAAAGCCATTTGCAGAAGAATTAATTAAGGAAGGGTACAACATTAAGTTTGTTGATGCCGATCTTGAGGGTCAACTTGTTAAAGATTTAGAAGTTAAAAGTATTCCAACTTTTATATTATTTAAAGACAGCCAAGAAGTTTCAAGAATGAATGGTGCAAAAAACAAACAACAACTTTTAGATTTTTGGGGTTAGATTTGAGCGAAGACAGTTTTATGGAAGAACTAATCTTAAATGGAAGTCTAGAGTTTTCTGGAATAGATCAAGAATCTGGAGAAGTTCTATATAGGTTTACAGATAAACTTAAACATTTTTCTCCAGAATTACATAATGAGTCAAATCTATATTTTACTCAGGAAATGATGGAGTTATGGGAATATGGTTTTATTGAGATGGATATTACTGAAAAAAATCCAATCGTCAGTATTACAGAAAAAGCATTGAATGATGCGGAGATTCAAAACTTAAAAACAAGTAATAGGTTAACTCTTAAAGAGATTATAAAATTTTTAAAATCAAAAAAGTAGTATAATGTATTTAGGAGAAAAATGGAATACCTACTTGGATCTTTTACTACTTTTGCCTTACTAATATTTTTTAGCATGTTATTTAAAAATAGTATAAATAAAAATAACATAAATAAAAATAATGTTAAGTATAGTCAAAGCCATATTTTTATGCACATCAAACCGCTTTTGCCAGATATGTCAAATATAAAAAAAATAAAAAATACTCAATCACTTGATTATGAAAGAAAGATCAATGTTAAGATAATTATACTTGACAACTATGCTTATTGGATTAAAGAAAATCAGTTTTACAAAGCGGAAATGGTAAACAATTTAATAGATCCAGACACCACAACTACAGTTGACACAATAGGCATGGATAGTATACAATTAGATAAGATGTTGTTTATAATGGATAAACTTAGAGAAGGGTTAGACAATGATAGTGGGAGTACAAGGAACCAGTAGTTTTGAAGACTACAAGGTTTTCCTTAGAGCAATTGGTGTTGCTCTTTCAAATCTTACAGATCAAGATGAACACTTTTATATTTATTCTGCTGGGCCAGCAAACATTAACGCAATGGTAAGTGAGTTTGTAAATCTATCTGAACGAAGCATGAAATCTCGTGGTAAAAAGATTAAGATGTATAAAGTTGCACCATCTTGGATAAGTGAAAATTTTGAAGAGTTTAACTATTTTGCTTTTTTGTCAAAGCCAAATGAGCAAAAGACAAAACTAGTATATGAAGCACAAGAAAAAAATATTGAAACAGGAATATTCAACTACTAAAAGGATAAATATGAAAATTACAGAACTAGAAAAGATGGAAACCATAGTAAAGAACAACAAGTTTCTTACTTGGGATGGGTGGACAGTTGTTAGCATGCATCCTGCAGATAGTGCAAGGACTGCTAAAAATGGTAAATACTTTGATGGAAAGTGGAGCATTTCAAAAAGATTTGAACCAAACAGAGATGGCTGGGATATACCAGACAAGTTTGTTAGGTAAAAATGAATAGACATGCATGGAAAGATGATGGCTCTTGTTTTGAATATGACACAAATATATTTTTTGAAAAATATGAAGATGAAGTTGATTTAAGGTTAGCAATAGACAGGTTGTGTTCTAGTTGCCCTGTTTCAAAAACTTGCTTTGCACATGGTATTTCTGGTAAAGAGTGGGGAGTATGGGGCGGTATATATTTAGAAAACGGTATTATTTCAAAAGAGTTTAATTCTCATAAAGAAAAACAAGACTGGGCCAATACCTGGCAATATTTAACTATGGATCAATAATATGTGGTCATGGATATTAGCAATAATAGGTATTTGTGGAATTTTTTTAGTTGGCCAAAAAACAATATGGGGTTGGCTAATTCTTTGTGTTAATGAAGTATTATGGATTGCCTATGGGTTATCTACCAAACAGTATGGCTTCATCGCCATGGCTATTGCTTATGCTACAATATACATAAGATCTTACATACATTGGAGAAAAGAAGAATGATCATTCAGTTTATTGGGCTACCAGGCTCAGGCAAGACAACAATTGCAGATGCAGTTAAAGAAAGAACAAACGGCATACATGTTAATGCTGACCAGGTACGGGCTGGTTTAAATAAAGATTTGGGGTTTAGCCCAGAAGACAGAATTGAGCAAGCACGAAGAATGGGAGAACTTGCCAGACTTCTTGAAAAGATTCAAGACAAGCCAGTTATTGTTGACTTTGTTTGTCCAACAAAAGAAACTCGTGAGGCTTTTGGTGAGGCAGATGTTGTTGTGTGGATGGATACCATTCAAGAAGGTCGTTTTGAAGATACAAATAAGTTATGGGAAGATCCAGAACACTATGATCATAGAATAGTTAATACTGGTGATGATTATGAAGATGCGATTCCAACAAGAGCAATTACAGTTATTCGTAAATTTGGAATGTTTGACTGGAAAGAGAACACAGTTCTTTTGTTAGGTCGTTACCAACCATGGCATGAAGGCCACCGTGCACTATATGATGAGGCTGCAAAGCGCAATACCCAGGTTGTAATTGGTGTAAGACATACAGTTGGAATGTCAGAGAAAGATCCTTTGCACTTTGAACAAGTTCGTGATTATATCCATAAGGATATGCCTACAGCAAATGTTGTCAAGGTTCCTAACATTACTAATATCGTATATGGTCGTGATGTAGGGTATAAGATTGAACAAGTAGATTTGGGGGCGGACATTCATGCTATTTCGGCTACTGAAAAACGCAAGCAAATGGGTATTTAATTTCTTTTTAAATAATGACTTAGCAGATAAAGAAGCAAAACTCTACTTTAAGGATAAAGATGAAAGTAACTAAGCAAAGATCATTTACAAAATCTTTAAGTTATCGTGTATTTGGTACGCTGTCATCATTTGTTGTTGCGTATGCTATTACTGGTAAGGGCAGTTTGTCTGCACTTATTGCTTTTTGGGAGACAATTGTTAAGGTAGCAATTTATTACTGGCATGAAAGAATTTGGGATAAAATTTCTTGGGGTAGAAAGTAGTGTATACAGATCAAATGAAAAGAGCATTTCGCTCCATTCATGCACCTAAAAACTTTAATGTTACTTTGGTTGATAATGATAATTTTATTACTGTAAAAGCCAGTGAGCCACAGTTTATGAGGCTAACAGTTGAAGATCGTGTTGCTGCCGTAGAATATATGATTCGTGTAAAAAAAGCCTTAGAGGATAATGGTGCAATAGTACTACTTGTGAGAGAGGGAGGAAAAGAACTATGATTTTTGATTATATTGTTTTTACTGTATTTATTTCTGTTTTTATTTTTTTAATTTTTCAATTGTTTATAACAAGATTTAAATTAATAAAAACAAAAAATGAACTAACTCAATCAAATTTAGATAGAACAATAATTCTTGATAGAATGCAAATTGAAAATAGTAAATCTTTTTTAAACTTTGTTGAAGGTTCAAGACAAGATGCATTTAAATACATAGAAGAAGTTCAGAGTGGCCTAAACAAGTTTATTAATGATATTGAGCCAGAAATTAAATATTTTAAGGAATATAGCGATCTTACTGCAATGGGTCCAAACTATTACTCTATGAAAAAGATTGCTGATTCTTATGACCAGTTAAAGCAATTACTACCAAAGGAAGATTAATGAAAGACATTATTTTATCAACAATAACAGGTTTTGGGTGCGGTGCCGTGTTCGCAGCATTCAAATTGCCAGTGCCAGCACCACCAGTTTTTGCGGGACTCGCAGGAATTATTGGTATTTGGCTTGGTGCAACAATACTAACACAGATTATATCCTAGGAGGAATAAAATGAATACAGAACAAACTAAGGCCATCTTGGCATCATACGGACGATCAGTACTGGGTGCAGCACTTGCACTATACATGTCTGGCGTAACTGATCCAAAGACTCTTGCATACTCATTGGTTGCTGCAATCGCACCAGTAGCATTGAGAGCAGTTAATCCAAATGACACAGCATTTGGTCGTCTTCCAGAAGTAGCAGAAGTAGATGCTGCAGTAAAGAAGGCAACTGTTAAGAAGGCTCCAGCCCGTAAGAAAACAGCAGCAAAGAAGGCTGCACCAAAGAAGTAATATAAAAATAAAATAGGCTAGGAGAATAAAAACTCTTAGCCTATTTTTTATTTAATTTCTGAGATATACTTTAAATCTGTTTTATAAGGATTTGGAAGATCTTTAAGTCTTTCGTTTCTTTCTTTTTGTGTTATATTTGAAAGAAAAGACACGATTGTGTATCTTGGATTTCCAGCACCAATATCGGTTATCCTATGTTCGTAAATATATGAAGATGGGAATATTATAAGTTGATTTGCTTTTGGTTTAACCTTTACACCAAAATGAATGAATTCAAGTTCTCCACCTTCGTAATCATCGTTTGGATAATACACCATGGATATTGTTCTTGGAGTTCCATAAGAGTCATCAGGGTGCATTCCAAAATAATCTCCATCAGTGTACTTGCTGATTCTCCACTCTTCCCTACTTTTTGGATCTAAATCATAATGCCATAAATAAGAGTCTATAACTTCCTCAAAAGCGTTAGCAATAAGTGCAGCACCTTGAGGATCTTGATGTCTTTTTACCCATGTGCTTACTCCACGCTTCCCAACCTCTTTTGGAATCTTATTACCTTCAGAGTCAACAATATAATCCTCTCTAACAAAAGACCCCTTGTCTTCTAGTTGCTTCATGAAATCCATTCCCTGATCCCAAACATTATCATATATGTGTACTCCAGGAGCAAGCAATGTATATTTAAATTTATTAAACTTTCTGCTTTCTGTAATGCTATTTTTTTCATTTTCAAGTTTACGTGAATCCATTTGTTCTCCTCTGATAGATCAAAACTTAATTCAATTATAGCATATGATATAATATAAATACCTGCCCAAACGGGGGGTAAAAATAACTTATTCGCTTGAAAGGGGAATAACATGGTAAAAACAGCACTGGATCTTTTTAATGATCCATTTTTCAACACCTTCTCAAATCTTCAGAAGGTAACAACAACAACAAACTATCCACCTTATAACCAAATCAAACTAAATGATACAGAGTATATTCTTTCATTTGCTTTGGCTGGATTTTCTAAGGATGATGTTTCAGTATCGCTAGACAATCGCAAACTTACAATTAAGGGCGAGAAGCAGGATACTGAATTGCCAGAGGGTGCAGAGTATCTACACAAGGGCATTGCTGCTCGTAAGTTCACTGATATCTTTACCCTTCCTGAGTTTGTCGAAGTTGTTGGGGCTGAGTTTAAGGATGGTATCTTAGATATCAAACTTGAAAAGCAGATTCCAGAAGACAAACTACCAAAAACTATTGAAATTCAATAGTATAATAAAATTGTCGGGGGAGACAGCGACACTAAATAACTGGTATAGTCCTGAGCATGACTGTAAAAAACTGCTCATTTATTATGTTATAATGATAAGCATGGAAGAACTAATCAATATACTTAAGGTCCTGCTTGCAGATAATATTACCCTTAAACTGAAGGCTCATGGGTATCACTGGAATGTAGAAGGCGATGATTTTGTTCAATTCCATGAACTTTTTGAAAATATTTATACAGACTACGATGAAGCAACAGATACATATGCTGAATGGCTTCGTAAACTAGACACATATGCTCCATTTAAATTGTCAAGGTTTATTCAATTAAATGAAGTAGGAGAGCCAGATGTATCATCTGATCCAAAGATGATGTGTGCTGATCTACTTATGGCAAATGATATGGTTCTTGCCAAACTTATGGATGCAGTTGATATGGCTACAGCAGGAAGACAACATGCACTTGCAAACTTCTTTGCAGAAAGAATGGATATGCACCAAAGATGGCACTGGATGCTATCTGCATCACTTAAAGAGGTTGAATAATAATAATGCTTAATATAAAAGAAGGCGATTTTGTGATGGGTCAAACTACAGAAGGCATTATTCATGGTAGAGTAGAGCATGTCATGGATGATGGTGGAGTTTACGGAGTGCCTGGAACAGAGTATTCAATTCAATCTACACCAGAAAATCCTGCAATGGCAGTAAGAGTTTTTGAAGAAACAGAAACAGGTTGGCAGCCAACGGCTTATAGTATTGGAATGTTGTATTCAGACGCATCTTTAGTAAATATTAAAGATCATTCTATGAAATCTGATACTCCAATGGATGTTGCTTACAATCCAACTGTAACTGATCCAATCGCTGCATCATCAAATGGTAATGGAATAAAGAGGCCACAATACATGCTTAATCAACCAAGACAAACTAAGCCAAAGACAATACATAATAAGCCTGGTGTAGATATTTGGGCTGGTTCAGCATTTGGTAAATCAAACTGCTGTCCAGAAAATATTTCAAAACAAGATCCATGTTGGGAAGGATATGTTCAGAGAGGCATGAAGCCAGGAGATAATGGCAAGCCAGTACCTAACTGTGTACCTGTTGCAAAAGCAGCAGAAAATCCAATTATGCCAACAGATACATATCAAGTTCCTGAATATGATGGTTGTGGTTGTGAAACATGCATGCAACTAAATGTAAATTGCGACAACTGTCCTGTCTGTGGTCCAACACAAGTAAATGATGTTTCAGAACTTGGAAAAAGTATTTTTAATTTAGAAACAGCAGCATCGTTAATAACTAAACAAACAATAAGATGGGATAAGTAATGCCAAAAAAGAAAGCGGGATCGTTTAACGATACTCAAATCAAAGATGGTTGGATCGTAAAGATGCGTAAAGATGGAACTATTAAAGCAAAGATCGAACCATATTATGTAAGAACAACACAGTTAAAACCAAAATCTGAAAGATAATTAATATATATATTTTTCTTGTTTTTTGATATGTTTTTCTATTTTTTTAAATCTGTACCAAACAATTATTTTATTAATTAATTTCAATGCCAAACCTCCTTAATTCTTTTACAAAAGAATTCAACCAATACTC